>BNJT01000799.1_pt1 | contig 324824 bp, 485 predicted proteins | sample 8540491 | NCBI WGS metagenome assembly BNJT01 (sample SAMD00202455, study PRJDB9452) | human saliva metagenome | host: Homo sapiens | reverse complement strand
TTTCCTTTGATACACATATTATAACATAATATATATATTATGTCAAGGATAAATTAGACAACATTGTCTATTAAAGATAATATGATAATAAAAAAAGCAAGGAGTGAACCTTGCTTTTGATATTTTTTTATTAATCGCTTTCTAGGAAAAATTTTTTTGAGAAATATCTTCATATTCTTTTTAGTTTAGCTTTTTAAATCATCAGGTATATTGTAATAATCATCTTCATAGAATTGAATTTCTAAATCTTTCCAAGATGATATAAGTGATTTGTCAAATTTAGGATTTTCTTTAAACTCTCTATATTTTGATTTCTTTTACTTCTTCCCAATCCACATCTGAAACATCAAAAATCTCCACCACCTTGTGAAATTTCTGAACTTCTTGTTAGTAATGCTAATGGCGATACTATCAATCCTTTTTGTAAAATTAGATATATCAAAATATTGTTTTTTTACTATCACATACTATATAACCCTAACATTGAATTAGATGTTAAATTATATTCTTTTTTTCTAGCTTTTAGTTTTTGCTCTTATAAACTTTCCAAGTTCTTTTTATATCAAAACTTGTTTGTTTAAAAGCCTAATTCCCATTTTAATTGTTCTTTAAATGTTCCGTCCTCATCATAATCACAAATTGTATTTACAACGACAGGTTTTCCTATCTTTTTAAGCATAAAAATATAATGCTTGTGTTATCGGATTAGCATTATAAAAAAACTTTCTAAAAAAATTTTTAAACCACCAACATTTTTCTAATTTTTAATTTTTTTCTTAAATCAAAACTATCATAACTAATTTCATTTTCCTTATTTACAATTTGATAACCATAATATGCACCCATAATCTCATCACTCCTTAAATTTAATAAATGTTTTTATTTTCCTTTGATAACTATATTATACCATAATATATATATTATGTCAAGAGATAATTTAGACAACTTTGTCTATTAAATATATATTATGATAAAATTAAATAAGAAAAAGCAAGGTATAAACCTTGCTATTCAAAAAGCTATCTTGTTGCGAAAATTTGTAATCTTTTATCAATTATATAATTCTGATTTTCAAAGTTAAACAATATTTTATTCCTTTCAATGACAATATCTTTTTGCATTTGCTTTTAGTTAATAATTCTTTTTATGTTATCGTCATTATCCTTATTACCATCTACCAAATCATAATATAAGTTTTTTTTAATTGATTGCTATTCATAACTCATCACTCCTTATTAAATTTTTATTAGTTTTTTTCTTTTTGGTAGCCATATTATACCATAATATATATATTATGTCAAGAGATAATTTAGACAGAATTGTCTTAACAAGAAATTTTTATAATAATAATCATCAGGTATAATAAAAAAGGAAGAGTGGACTTGCAAGTCCACTCATAAATTAGTATTCTTCAGGGAATAGGAGTGTCCAAACTTTAACTCCGTTTTCCATTTCATCTTTTATAGCGAATAGTTTTGTTTTGTTGTAATTTCTTGATAGTTTAAAGATTTCTTTTTTCTTAGGTTGTTCTTGTTCGACTATCAGTTCGTTGTTTTGGATAGTGAATATTTGAAGATAGTCGGTGTCTTTCTCATATTCCTTTTCGGCTAATACCCTACTCATCTTTACCAATAAATATCTTTCAATCTCACTGTCTACTCTTCTTGTTGCTAACATTTGCATAACTAAAACCCCCTTAATATTTTGTATGTAATTAATCCTTTTTAAAGCCTACTAACCAATCATCAAATAAGTTTTATCCAAGAATTTGCAAAAGTCTTTTAATTCTTTCTCACTTTTGAACTCTTGTTTATAAGTGTTCCCATTAAAATTTAACTGCATTATTACCCTACCATCAGGCAAATATGTCAACTTCATAATACCACCATTCCTTTTTTTCAAAAAAACATTCAATTCATTTTGCTTTTACTAATTCATTTTACCAATATTACATTCTATTAATATGTTTGTATTATACCATTAAGAGTGAACTATGTCAATATTTTTAGGACAATGTTGTCCTTTCATTTAGTGAATAATTATCATTTATTTCATTAATAATCCTATTAAAAATGTTGATTATATCTTACTTTTGATTGTATTTTTCTAACATAATTTTTTTCTCTAGTAAATTCTGTTCCTGATGAAGTTTATATCTCAAAAAAATATTGTCGGATATTCTTATAAAAAGTCTTTAAATGCCTGATTTCTTTAATTATATCATATCTTAACCTATCTTGTATATAGCTTTTTTTATCCTTGAAAAAAATGCCTATTTTTTTATTTTTAAAGCATTTTAAACCTATTTTTTTAGAGATTTTTAATAACTTAGTCGATTAAGATTACCAAAAATTAAATTAAAAACTTTAAATTCATATCCATAATCAATCCAAAAATTAAAAATTTTTAATAGTTATCACATACCACTTTTTTTAAAAAAACTAATTTAATATTTTTTTCTCCTAACTCATAAAAAAATAAAACTTATAAAATTTAAAAAAACTTAGTTAATACCACTTACCAAGTAGAAAAAAATAGCTTAGACATAAGAGGAAGTGTACTGTCGAATAAAGTTAATTTTTTTAAAAACTAAGTGGAAAAATTTGTACTAATATGTTCTAAACAAAAGAAAAAAATTGCATTATCATCTTTAAAAAAACAAATGGGAAATTTGTACTAATATGTTCTAAACAAAAGGAAAAATTCATATTATTATCTTCTAAAAACTAAATGAGAAATTTGTACTATTATCATATCTTAGGAAGTGAACTTAATTTTATACTCAAAAAAATGAAGTAGCATTAATCCATAAATTGAAACAACTTTGTATTATTTTTTTAGTCCTATAAAAAAATTTTTATCTAAAAAAACTTAAATACACACCAAAATTTACAATAACATCTTTCAACTATACATATCATCTAGTTTTAAGAAGTGAAATGATAACCGAAATAATTTGCGTTATCTCATTTTTTTACCAAAAATTCATTTTCTATTTTCTATTGATATTAAAAAAAGAAAAATTGATTTCAAAAAAATACTTTGATAAACAAAGTATATAACGAAAAAATCGTCGATAACCGAAGTTTTTTTCGGTCTTAAACCGAAAAAGTTTTTCGGTTTTTAAACCGAAGTTTTTTTCGGTTAATTTTTGACTAAAAAAACGAGCAATCAACATTAGGTAAATTCTTGAGTTGAGAACGATTTTTTTGAACTTTTTCCCTCTTTTCTTATCTTATATGTACCCAAAATTTGAAAAAAAGGCGTAGACACTTTTTTTAAAAAAAGATACATCAAACAAAAGAATTAGACTTAATTAGGAATAGTTTTCAAAATTGAAAAAGTAAATCAACAAAAAGAATTTTTAGCAATTTAGGAACAGTTTTTAAGAGATTATCAAAGTATGAAAAAGAAAGATTAAAAATAAGAGAAAGTGTACTGTTAAATCAATTTTTTTAAGAGTTTAAAAAAACAAGAAAAAAACAAATAAAAACTTAAAAAAATATTATGAAGTGAAGTTTTAAAAAAACTAACAAATGTAGATGAAATCATCAAAATTAAGTTTTTTTAAAAAAATATAAACAAAAAAATTCAAATCCTAAAAAGCAAAAAAATAAAAAAACTCTAAAAAGTGAAGTTTTAAAAAATCATAAAAAAATAATTAAAAAGTCAAGTGTTTTTTTATAGTATTTTCTAATATTTTTCTAATATTTTTTTTAATTCTTCCTAGTGAAGTTTAAAAATTATAACCACCAACTTTTTCATCAAAAGTTTTCTCCATTTTTTTAAATCCAAAAAGTCAAATTCATTTTTTTAAAAATTCAAAACTTGAAAAAAATTTTTTTAAAAATTCAAAAACTTGAAAAATATTTTTTTAAATTTCATTTTCAGGACTTTTTTTCCATTTCAGAACAGCAACCCCTTGCTCTGTCGGTTATTGTTTTTATAATTTTTTTAAATTAAAAAGTCTATTAGGCTACATAAATTGTTTAATCAATCTAAATTTAATAAATAGTTTTAAATTCTTCCAAATAAATTATTTTTTTGAAAAATTTTAAAAAAATATTTAATTATTAATTTAAAAATTAATTATTTAAACTAATATAAATTTAATAAACTTAAAAAAATAATATATTTTTTTAAAAAAATAATATCGGATATATTAAATTTTAAAAAAATTGTTTTTTTAAAAAAATTTTTAAATGATGTAAATAAAATTTCAAATAAAAAGACTTTATTAAAAAAATAATAAATATTCAAAAATCTAATTTTTTTAAATACATTGTTTAATTGAATTAAATTAAATACATTGTTAAATTTAAACTTTAAAAAAACTTTTGTAATTAAAGACTTGTCCATTCGCTATTCAGGCATAAATGTTCTAATTTTTCCGAACAAGTTCAAAAAAATTAAACCATTTATCTTCCAAGATATTGTTTTTTTATTTTATTTAATTAATTTTATAGAGAAATTATTTATTTTATTTTTTTATTTTTTTGTTATTAAAAATTCTAAATTTATTTTTTTAATTTAATATAATATTTTTTTCATTTTTTTAAAAAAATTCTTTTTATTTATAGATAAATACTTTTTTTACACTAAAAATTATGAAATGTAAAAAAAGAAAAATGTTTTTTTCTGTTTGGAGAGGTTAGAGGATAAATAAAAAAAGCGACTTAGTCGTCTTTTTTTATACTCTAACGGTGGTTCGCTGAGAACACAAAAAAATTTTTTTCATACATATTTTTTTAAATAAAAATTTAATAAATAGCTTTCCAAAGATAAATTAAATAGTATTTTTTTAATTATTTTTTTGAAATAAAGAATTTAAAAAAATTTCTTTTCTTAACAACTTTAAAAAAATATTTTAAGAAAATTTTTATTTAATTTAAACTAAAAAAATCATTTTTTTTATATATTTTTAAGAGATGTTTTTTTAAATTTATTTAATAAATTTTTTTATAATTTCTTAGATATATTTAATTAATTTAAAAAAATACTTTTAATAAATTTTTTTCTTAATGAAAAACTTTAAATTTTAAGAAAAATTACAAGTAATTTTTAATAAACATTTATTTAAAAATATAAATAGTTTTTTTATTAATTTTAATAGATTTTTTTATTAATTTATTTTTTTATAAAAATTATTTACTTGAATAAAAAAATTAAAAATACTATTTGATTAACTTATGTAAATACTCTGTATTAGAAGAAAAAAAGAGCATTTATAAAGTTCCGACAGAGCAAGGGGTTGCTGTTCTGAAATGGAAAAAAGTCCTGAAAATGAAATTTAAAAAAATATTTTCAAGTTTTGAATTTTTAAAAAAATTTTTTTTTCAAGTTTTGAATTTTAAAAAAATGAATTTGACTTTTTGGATTTAAAAAAATGGAGAAAAACTTTTGATGAAAAAGTTGGTGGTTATAATTTTAAACTTCACTAGGAAGAATTAAAAAAATATTAGAAAAATATTAGAAAATACTATAAAAAAACACTTGACTTTTTAATTATTTTTTTATGATTTTTTTAAAACTTCACTTTTTAGAGTTTTTTTATTTTTTTGCTTTTAGGATTTGAATTTTTTTGTTTATATTTTTTTAAAAAAACTTAATTTTGATGATTTCATCTACATTTGTTAGTTTTTTTAAAAACTTCACTTCATAATATTTTTTTAAGTTTTATTTGTTTTTTTCTTGTTTTTAAACTCTTAAAAAAATTGATTTAACAGTACACTTTCTCTTATTTTAATCTTTCTTTTCATACTTTGATAATCTCTTAAAAAAACTGTTCCTAAATTGCTAAAAATTCTTTTGTTGATTTACTTTTTCAATTTTGAAAAACTATTCCTAATTAAGTCTAATTCTTTTGTTTGATGTATCTTTTTAAAAAAAGTGTCTACGCCTTTTTTTCAAATTTTGGGTACATATAAGATAAGAAAAAGAGGGAAAAAGTTCAAAAAAATCGTTCTCAACTCAAGAATTTACCTAATGTTGATTGCTCGTTTTTTTAGTCAAAATTAACCGAAAAAAACTTCGGTTTAAAAACCGAAAAAACTTTTCGGTTTAAGACCGAAAAAAACTTCGGTTATCGACGATTTTTTTCGTTATATACTTTGTTTATCAAAGTATTTTTTTGAAATCAATTTTCTTTTTAATATCAATAGAAAAATAGAAAATGAATTTTTTTGGTAAAAAAATGAGATAACGCAAATTATTTCGGTTATCATTTCACTTCTTAAAAACTAGATGATATGTATAGTTGAAAGATGTTATTGTAAATTTTGGTGTGTATTTAAGTTTTTAGATAAAAATTTTTTTATAGGACTAAAAAAATAATACAAAGTTGTTTCAATTTATGGATTAATGCTACTTCATTTTTGAGTATAAAAATTAAGTTCACTTCCCTAAGATATGATAATAGTACAAATTTCTCATTTAGTTTTTAGAAGATAATAATATGAATTTTCCTTTTGTTTAGAACATATTAGTACAAATTTCCCATTTGTTTTTAAAAGATGATAATGCAATTTTTTTCTTTTTGTTTAGAACATATTAGTACAAATTTTCCACTTAGTTTTAAAAAAATTAACTTTATTCGACAGTACACTTCCTCTTATGTCTAAGCTATTTTTTTCTACTTGGTAAGTGGTATTAACTAAGTTTTTTTAAATTTTATAAGTTTTATTTTTTTATGAGTTAGGAGAAAAAATATATTAAATTAGTTTTTTTAAAAAAAGTGGTATGTGATAACTATTAAAAATTTTTAATTTTGGATTGATTATGGATATGAATTTAAAGTTTTAATTTAATTTTGGTAATCTTAATCGACTAAGTTATTAAAATCTCTAAAAAAATAGGTTTAAAAATGCTTTAAAATAAAAAAATAGGCATTTTTTTCAAGGATAAAAAAAGCTATATACAAGATAGGTTAAGATATGATATAATTAAAGAAATCAGGCATTTAAAGACTTTTTTTATAAGAATATCCGACAATATTTTTTTTGAGATATAAACTTCATCAGGAACAGAATTTACTAGAGAAAAATTATGTTAGAAAAATACAATCAAAAGTAAGATATAATCAACATTTTAATAGGATTATTAATGAAATAAATGATAATTATTCACTAAAATGAAAGGACAACATTGTCCTAAAAATATTGACATAGTTCACTCTTAATGGTATAATACAAACATATTAATAGAATGTAATATTGGTAAAAATGAATTAGTAAAGCAAAAATGAATTGAATGTTTTTTTGAAAAAAAGGAATGGTGGTATTATGAAGTTGACATATTTGCCTGATGGTAGGGTAATAATGCAGTTAAATTTTAATGGGAACACTTATAAACAAGAGTTCAAAAAGTGAGAAAGAATTAAAAAGACTTTTTGCAAATTCTTGGATAAAAACTTATTTGATGATTGGTTAGTAGGCTTTAAAAAAAGGATTAATTACATACAAAAATATTAAGGGGGTTTTAGTTATGCAAATGTTAGCAACAAGAAGAGTAGACAGTGAGATTGAAAGATATTTATTGGTAAAGATGAGTAGGGTATTAGCCGAAAAGGAATATGAGAAAGACACCGACTATCTTCAAATATTCACTATCCAAAAACAACGAACTGATAGTCGAACAAGAACAACCTAAGAAAAAAAGAAATCTTTAAACTATCAAGAAATTACAACAAAACAAAAACTATTCGCTATAAAAGATGAAATGGAAAAACGGAGTTAAAGTTTGGACACTCCTATTCCCTGAAGAATACTAATTTATGAGTGGACTTGCAAGTCCACTCTTCCTTTTTATTATACCTGATGATTATTATTATAAAAATTTCTTGTTAAGACAATTCTGTCTAAATTATCTCTTGACATAATATATATATTATGGTATAATATGGCTACCAAAAAGAAAAAAACTAATAAAAATTTAATAAGGAGTGATGAGTTATGAATAGCAATCAATTAAAAAAACTTATATTATGATTTGGTAGATGGTAATAAGGATAATGACGATAACATAAAAAGAATTATTAACTAAAGCAAATGCAAAAAGATATTGTCATTGAAAGGAATAAAATATTGTTTAACTTTGAAAAATCAGAATTATATAATTGATAAAAAGATTACAAATTTTCGCAACAAGATAAGCTTTTTTTGAATAGCAAGGTTTATACCTTTGCTTTTTCTTATTTAATTTTATCATAATATATATTTAATAGACAAAGTTGTCTAAATTATCTCTTGACATAATATATATATTATGGTATAATATAGTTATCAAAGGAAAAATAAAAAAACATTTATTAAATTTAAGGAGTGATGAGATTATGGGTGCATATTATGGTTATCAAATTGTAAATAAGGAAAAATGAAATTAGTTATGATAGTTTTGATTTAAGAAAAAAATTAAAAATTAGAAAAATGTTGGTGGTTTAAAAATTTTTAGAAAGTTTTTATAATGCTAATCCGATAACACAAGCATTATATTTTATGCTTAAAAAAAGATAGGAAAACCTGTCGTTGTAAATACAATTTGTGATTATGATGAGGACGGAACATTTAAAGAACAATTAAAAATGGGAATTAGGCTTTTAAAACAAACAAGTTTTGATATAAAAAGAACTTGGAAAGTTTATAAGAGCAAAACTAAAAGCTAGAAAAAGAATATAATTTAACATCTAATTCAATGTTAGGTTATATAGTATGTGATAGTAAAAAAACAATATTTTGATATATCTAATTTTACAAAAAAGGATTGATAGTATCGCCATTAGCATTACTAACAAGAAGTTCAGAAATTTCACAAGGTGGTGGAGATTTTGATGTTTCAGATGTGGATTGGGAAGAAGTAAAGAAATCAAAAATATAGAGAGTTTAAAGAAAAATCCTAAATTTGACAAATCACTTATATCATCTTGGAAAGATTTAGAAATTCAATTCTATGAAGATGATTATTACAATATACCTGATGATTTAAAAAGCTAAACTAAAAAGAATATGAAGATATTTCTCAAAAAAATTTTCCTAGAAAGCGATTAATAAAAAAATATCAAAAGCAAGGTTCACTCCTTGCTTTTTTTATTATCATATTATCTTTAATAGACAATGTTGTCTAATTTATCCTTGACATAATATATATATTATGTTATAATATGTGTATCAAAGGAAAAATAAAAACATTTTAAAAAAATTAAGGAGTGATGATTGTATGAAAAAAATATAAAGTTATTTGAAAGAAGAAAAAGAAATTATAAATAAATTAGAAGATGAGGTAAAAAGAAGATATTGTAAAAATTCTTATTAGAAAAATCCATTAAACACTATTGATTTCACTTCTAATATTAATATTAGAGCAAGTGAAGAATACCATAGAGAAAAAAATTGAAAAAAATAATAACAAAAGGAGATTTAACCAATGAAGAATTAAAAAGATTTATATTTTTTTCAAAAAGAATATAATTGTAAATTTTTTTGATGAGGTAATCTATGAAAAATTTTTTTCAAAGAAAAAAATTTTTCATAAAAGCCTAGTAAAACAAGTGATTTTGACAATTTTTACAAGAAAAAAACATAGACTTTTATCAAACTTTTTAGATATTTTCTTTGAAATAAAAAGAGAAAAAAAGATGTAAGTTATTACGAAAGTTATAACAAATTTTTTTAAAAAACATTATCATTAGAAGAAGTATTTGAAAAAAAGCAAAAGAAAAGAAATGTAATATTTATTATGGATATACTATAAATTATTATGATGTAAAAATACGAAAGAATTAAAAAAATGTAGATGACTTAATGGAAATAATCTTTGATGAATTAAATAAATTACATAAAAAAAGAAATTAATAATATCCAAAATTGTTTTTTTACATTTTACAAAGAATTAAACAATAAAATTGTAGAAATAGAATTTGAAGAAAAGGAAAAAAACATTCATCAAATCCATTTGGATATAGAAGATTAAGCAATGAAATTTTTAGCCAATAAAAATTAAAAAAATATGAAAAAAATTGATTTCTCAAATTATTTATATGGATTATAAAATTATCAAAAAGCAAGGCTCACTACCTTGCTTTTTTTGTTTAATATCATATTTTATTGTAAAGTATTTTTTTAGGTTTTAGAAAAGTAAAAAAAATACAAGAAAAATTAGGTAAAAAGTAAATTGATATAATATCTATATAGAGATAAAGGAAGTGCAAGTACGAAACTGTAAAAAAAGTAAGTATAAAAAGATTTGGTATAATATCTATGTAAAGGAAAGCAAGGTTTGTAGAACATTGGAAAAAGAAATAGAAATTTTATTTTTTTGCTTGAAAGAATATATGGGAAAAAAATTGGAAAAATTAGAAAATATTTAAAAAAATAGAAAAATTTAAGGAGTGATGTAAAATGAAATTAGGATTATTAAACACAAGTATCATAACAACAACAGGAACTTATAAGATGGTAGATTTAACTTTAACACAAGCAAAAAGATTTAGCACAAGCAAACAAAGATAATCTATTATCGGCAATAGGACATAATGCAACAGCAGATGTATTAACAAAAATTATTAGGAGTAGATGTTCCAGCGAATAGAATTGTATTTACACAAGATATAGGGACAACAAGCAATAGTTTTGAAAAATGAAAGGTAGACTACCTGATGATGTTAAAGATTTAACAATAGATGATATGCACAAAATAGGTTTTGACTTGTTTTTTTATTAACAAGATTGGATTAATTCAATAAAAAAAGCAATGTAAAATTTTTTTATTTCTTTAAAAAAAGATTAAGGTTGAGTTTTTAAACTCACCTTTTTTTCTTTTTAACTTTACAGAAAAATTAATAGATAATATTTTATCTAAATTAAAAAAATAAAAATATGATAATAGATAATATATTGTCTAATTTAAAAAAATAGAAAAAGGAGATTGATTATGAAATATTTAGACAAAGTAAATGAAAAAGTTTTAGTAAAAAAATTAACAGAAAAAGATGTGGAAAAAAATACAAAGGAGAATTAGATGATAAAAAGATTAAAAATGTTAAAAAGATATATTAAAAAGAAGAAAAAAATTGTATTTACATATACTTGGAGAATTAATGATTGCAGAGATTTTGGAGTAATGTTTGGTGATACATTTGAAAAAAATACAGAGATGTGATAAGAAAAATTCAATTATACACAAACAAGAGAATATTATGACGCAAAAATTTACTAAAGAAGTTGACGCAGGATTTGAATATAACAAGGATAATTCTAATGCTAACATAAAACTAATAGAAAACTTGTTTGATGTAAGAATAGAAAAAAAGATTATTATGATAACATCTACATAGTAGGAACAGTGAACGAAAAATGTAAAAAGAATTTCTAAAAAAGCTATGGTTATGATTTTTTTATAAAAAAATATTAATTATGGTAAATGCAATGGAAAAATCATATAAAGAAAAAAAGATTTTATTTAGTTTCTTAGGAAGTTTTTTTAATGAAAGAGCAAGGTTTATTCCTTGCTCTTTTTAAATAGTCAAAAAAATTTTTAAAAAAATTTGACTAATAATTCTCTTAGTCAAAAAAATCAAAAAAATTTTTGACTAATTTATGCTTGACATAATATATATATTATGATATAATACTTGTATAGATGAAACAATTCATTTGGTAAAGGATAGTACCCCACAATCACTGTCCTTTACCTACCCTCAAAAAGATAGTAATATTTTTTTGTAACAGATAGAGTTTGACAAATCGTTGAACTCTATCCCTCCTCTAAACAATTAATTTCAAAAAAAGACGAAAACATAAAAATAAAAACTTATAAAATAGAGGAAAAAAATAAATTAAAATTTACGCTTGACATAATATATATATTATGGTATAATATGGCTACCAAAGGAAAAAAATGAAACATTTTAAAAACTAATAAGGAGAAATAATTATGGAAATAATGACATTTAAAGAAGTGAAAGAAAAAAATTAATGGAAAGTGAATTAGGTAGTACAACTGACAGTTTAAACTTTCTAATAGTTTTAAAAAAATTAAAAGATGGAAAAATATAAGGCTTATCAAGTATGTGTTGAAAATGGTAAAGATGATACACAAACAAGAGATTTATATTTATCGGAATATGATATATTGACTGAAGATATAGATAAAACTTATGAATGTAATGAAGTTTTTGCAGATGACAATGAAGAAGTTGTTGTTATAACTGATATAGATGGTTTTTAGTATATTTTTTTGAAGTTGATTTATCTTCTACTAGGTAAAGGGTTCTTCTTATGCTAGTTTCAACCTTTACCTAGCTATTTTTTTAAAAAAATAATTAATAAGGAGTGATGAAATATGCTACAAATTTCATTAGGAACTGTTAAAGGAAGACATAAAATGCCTGTAACAGAGTACATTATAGAAAAACGAAATAGAAGATGTTACAGATGTTTCAACTATTGAAAAAAATGGTTGATGATTTTTTTAAAAACAAAAAAATTGCAAATAATGAAGAAAAAAAGTGGAAATTATTCTTTATGTAACAGGATTAACAGTTGTTACATTAGCAGTTGTAAAAATCTTGTAAAAAAAGTATGGTTGCAACTTAGTTTGTCTTCATTACGATAGAGAAAGTGATACTTACATAGGACAAAAAAAGTATTTTTAAAGTGATGAAAAATAGATAATGATAAAGAAGATTTAATACAAGATTTTTATATCTGTTATAACTTCATTTTTGTACTAGAATTTATGGACAAAGAATAAGTAAAAAGAAAAAGTAGAAAAAAATTAATAAAGGAGTTAGAAAATGAAAGTAAAGAGAATAGTTAAGTTCAATATAAAAAAATCTCATATAGATTATAAATATATTAAAACTCAACTAATAGAAAGTAAAGAAACCTATAACTTTGCTAATTATATTCTAAGACAACTTTATTTTTAAAAAAATTCTAACAATCATAAATATTCTTTAAATTTTATTGAGGAATATCCTACTTTAAAAAGAGTTATTTTTTTAGAATATATAGAAGAAAAATAAACAATTTACATCTTTATTCTACAAGATTATTTGTGAGTTTTCTAAGTTAAAAACAATATTCTATTAATTTAAAGATAGTACAAAACATAGTAGATAAACTAAAAAAATGATTGGACTTCTTATTGGAAGTTGTTAAAAAAATGAAGAAAAAAATAAGACTTATGATAAGAAGATTAATATACCTAGATATAAGAAGAAATATAACTTAGTAGAATATAATAATCAAGTAATATCTAAAAAAAGAAATTAAAACTAGGATATATTGGTACTGATAAGATGGAACAAGGGATTAAAAATTGCTAATAGACATAAGGAATTAGATTGTAAATGCTTTAGGATATACAATAAGAATGATAAGATACTATGCGAATTAATATATGAAAAAAAGAAGTAATAGAAGTAGAAAAAAACTGATAGAGTAGCAAGTATAGATATAGGACTAGAAAATTTATTTACAATAGCTTTTAATTATAACAAAAAAAGGAATATCTATTAAAGGAACTAAATTAAAAAGCAATCAATCAATATTTTAACAAAAATAAAAAGCTAGTTTACAATCAATGTTACCTAGCAAACAATATGTTTCTAAGTTTATAAATCAATTACTATATAAAAAGAACAGAACAACTTAGAAATTATATAGGATATTATATCAATAAACTAATTGAGATACTAAGAACTGAAAAAAATCTCAAAAATTAGTAGTAGGATATAATAAAGGGTGGAAACAAGAGATAAATATAGGAAAGGTAAACAATCAAAAACTTTGTAAGTATGCCTTTTAGAAAGATATTGGATATATTAAAAATATAAATTAGAAGATAATGGAATAGAGTATAAAGAACAAGAAGAAAGTTATACTTCAAAAAAGCAAGTTATCTTGATAATGATGATATACCAATATATAAGGAAGAAACAGAAGAAATAAAAATTTAGTGGTAGAAGAGTAAAAAGAGGAATTTATAAATCTAAACAAGGTAAGATAATAAATGCCGATTTGAATGGAGCATTGAATATATTAAAGAAGTCAGGGGAGAAACTAATAGAAGAACTAGAATATCTTAGACATCAGAATATATTTACAAGCAAGTTAGTATAGCCATAAGAACATACTAATATGGTGGTTGAGTAGTACAACCGATATGAAATAACAATAGAAGTCTTATTGTTATTCTCTATGAACTTAATCTATGTCAAATTTATACTTAGATTTTTGATACTATGCACTATGACAGAGATAGTGATACTTACATAGGACAAAAAAAGTTTTTGAATAAACTTTTTACATAGATAAAAATTTCCTTGAATATTTAAAATGTTTTTGGAGAAAAAGGCTAGAAATAGCCTTTTTTTTCTTTTTGTAAAAAAATAAAAAAATAAATTTTATAACAAAAAAATTGAAAAAAATAATCCTATATGATATAATATAAATGTAAAAAAATTATCTGAAAAAAATCCATAGAAGAAACCCTATAATATTTTTTTAAAAAAAGAGAATTTGACTAAATTCTCTTTTTTTATTTATTTTCAAAAAAATAAAGGTTGCAAAAAAATTAAAAAAATCATATAATAAATTTAGGGAAATTTCCTTTCAAATTAAAAAAATTTGAGTTCTTAATTTTTTTAACAGTGTATGTAGTTTTAAAAATGAGATTATATAGTAATCTCATTTTTTTATTTTTAAAAAAACAAAAAAATTGTAAAAAAAGACACTTCATTTTTACACTATAAAAACTATAAATTCTATTGGAGTTAAAAAGAAAAAAAGTGTAACATTTAAAAAAATAAATATTACAGAAAGATGTAGACATAGCTATTTTTTTTGTGGTATAATATAATTGTTCAAATAAAGATATAAAAAAATCGTAATATTAAACCCCTCAAATAATATTATGTAACTGTAATAATCCAAACATCAAAGCCTCACAAGAGGCTTTTTTTGTTTTAATAATAAAAGAGTATTCTCTTATTTCATAATCTATTATATAATATATTTATAAAAAAATATTGAGGTGGAAATATGAAAAAAAGAAATAGAATTTTTTTAAAAATATGTAGAAATGAACTTAGATACTTATAACAATAATTATGTTATGTTTGATAACGATAAAAAGATTAGTGAATTTATTGAAGAAAAATGATTTTTGAAAGTCAAAGTTCAAAAAGAAAGTAAAATAATAGAAAATTTTCTAAATAATAAAGAAAAATACCGATAATGAAGACTTGAAAGGGATTAAAGAAGAATTGCTAAAAAAAGTATAAAAAACAAACGAAAGTGGAACTGAATATATATTAAAAAAAGATTTTACAGGAATAGAAGAAAAAAATATTCTGAAAAAAAGAAAAAAAGAAAAAGTAAAGACTTGAAAGATAAAAATTAAACAATATGGTCTTACAAATGAAATGGAAAGTTTTGAAGATTTTAGAAAAAGATGTTTATGTAAAAAAACATTTAAAAAAATACAAAAAAAGAAATAGAAAAAAATGTAAAAGAAAAAAAGGTTTTTGAAGAAAAAGAAATTAAAGAAAAAAACTTTCTGATGTCGCTAATTTTACAATACAAAGAGAATTTAATACTAAGTTTTTTTCATAAAGAAAGTACAGATAAAGGTTTACCAATAGATTTTTTTATTTTTAAAGAAAGAGATAAAGAATTTAATATAACTGTTGATTGTAGTAAAATAAAAAGAATTTGAAACTCAAGAGAATAAAGGAAGTTATGAACTTAATGTTATAGAATTTATCAACAGTTTGTCTATAATGGAAGTTATGAAAGTAAAAGATTTCATCAGTGATAACTCTTTAAAGAAAAATTGAAAAATTTTATTCCTAAAGTTTTAAAGTTTGAAAGTGATAATTTAAAAATTATATGATGAAATAACAGAAGAAATATATAGTAATTTTAGAAAAGATACAGAAAAAAACTAATTGCCAATGGTACAGATATAAGTTTGGCTTTTACTAATTACAAAAACTTCATTATTGATTGATGGGTATTTTGGAGAATATGATTTAAAAAGTAAATTCTTTTTGAAAAAAGAAGAACTTGAAACTAATTATAACGAAAAAAACATAAAATTGAAAAATATGAAAGAATACGAAAAAGAACTGAAAGGAAGTAATACTATTGAAGTAAAAAGAATATAAAAGAAACAAAAAAAGAAAAATTTAGAAAAAAAGAATTTTTTTAAAAAAACCTATGGAAATAATGATTGAGGTGGAAATATGAGTATTCTTAGTAAAAAAATAGCATATTAACAAAAAAATTAATTTGACTAATAGTATGAAAAGCATTTACAAAAATAATTGAATGTAATGATGGAGTAGATAAAAAAATATAATAAAAAAATACAAAGAAAAATTGGGAAAAATTTTAATAATGTTTTTTTAAAGACATAAAAAGAAAAATATTCAAGAAAACAAAAAAATAAAAACATTTACTTTTTTTATAAGTTTGAGCCTGATAATTTAAAAGAAAACTATTAATGATTTATCTAATCTTGAAAAACAATTTAAAATTAGATGAAGAAAGTGCTATTGAAAAATAGAGAAGTTATTTTAGATTATTATAAAGATGAATATTTAAAAAGAACATTCAAGCGAGATATATAAACCTGTATTTGATTTAAACTTTGAAAAAAACTAAAAAAGAGCGATAGATTTTTGAAGAAAAATTTTTTTCAGAAGTAAAAAAAGTGTATTAACAAGAATGAAAACTGTTGATAAGTTAGGGTTTGAGATAATTATAAAAAAAGAAAATGATGATATAGAATTTAAAAGCTATTCAATATAATAATAAAAATAAAAAAATAAAAAGAATATAAAGCTGATAATTATACAGATTTTTAAAAAAACAAGTTTTTTTGAAGAATTTACTAAAAAAATTGCTAATGAACAAGATGGTTATGAAAATTTAGTAGATTATTTAAAAAAATGGATATTATAATGAGATTATTAATAAAGACTTTAAAAATAGAAATAGAACAAGATTTTAAGGTATCGTACAAAGATTTAAAAAAAGTAACACTTATTCTCAACCAACACATTTATATATTGATTTAGGCAAGGAAAAAAATATCATCAAGGTGGATATGATAATCTAAATGATTTAGGATTACTTTTTAACAAGTAAAGATTATGTATATACTTATACAAAAGAAAGAAAAACTCCCTTATGGAAATTTTTTTATAAAAATTAGATGAATTAAAAAAATTAATGGAAAAAAATATGATAATCTTATCAAAACTAGGGAAAAATGAAACTTGGGAAGATATTGTAAATGATGTAAAAAGCTAATTCTGTTATGACTTTAAATTTTTTTGATGATATAGAAAGTATTAAAAACAAATACTTTAAAAAAATATGGATAACTTTTTGAAAAAAAGAATTTTTTTATGAAATATAATGCTGAAGAATTTTTTTAGAAAAAAATGATTTTAAAAAGAAGATAAAGAGTTTAGTTATAATGGTTTACATTTAGTTGAAATAGATGGTAAAAAAAGAATAAAAAGAATTTTTTTAGAAAAAAATGATAACGATACTTATGATTTTGAAATTTATAAAAAAATGCTAAAGAATTTTTTTATCAAATAAAGTTGTCGAAGTTACACAAACAATAATTGATGATTTTTAAAGATATAGAAAGTGAAAAAAATACCCATCTGTTAAATTTCAAGATTTACAAATAAATTATAAAAAAATAAAGAAACAGGAACATTAAGGAAAGAAAAACGAATTTATAAAAAAATGCTTTCGCTATCTATTTAGGAGAAAAGAAACCTTATAAAAAAAGAAGAAGAGATAAAGGAATTTTTTTAAAAAGAAAATAAAGAAATAAAAAAAGATTTTTAGTAAAGAAATATTAAAAAAATATAACATATTAGTTTTTTTCAGAAAGAAGTGAATAAAATTATAGAAAAATTTTAACCCTAACAATTATGATTTTTTTAGTAGAAGTTAAATTTGAAAAAAATATTTTTGGTAAAAACCAAATACTATGAGAAACAAGAAATTAAAAAAATAATGAAAAAAAGTAAAGAAAAAGAATTTTTTTTAAAAAAACAAAAAAAGAAAGTAAAGGAGAAAAAAATGATTGATGTTATTGATTTATCGTATTTTATAATAAAAAAAGAACAAATGATAATAAAAAAATCCTATTAGCCATTTACAATTACAAAAAAATTATTATTTTTTTCTTACAAAAAAATGAATTTAGAAAGAAATAAAAGTGCCATTATTTAAAGAAAAAAATATATGCTTGGGATTTTGGAACTATGATAAGAGAAGTCTATAACGAATTTTGTGTTTTTTTCTTCATTGAAAAATAGTTTTTAACTGACATTGAGTACAAAAACTCATTTAGAAAAAAATCAATAAAAATAGAACTTGAAGATTTTTTTGTTAAATTATATAGATGAATTTTCTAAAAAGAAATCTTGGGAAATTTCTTCTATGAAGAATGAAGTTTGGGAGAAAAAAATATAGCAACGGAAAAGGATATAAAAAAACTAATTACTTTAGATGATATGAAAGAATAAGAAAAATACTATAACTTAAAAATTTAAACTCATAGCATAGCCTTTTTTTAAAGTTTTTTTAAATTTGAGTGATATTTTTATATCAAAAAGATTTAAAAAAATAAAAAAATATAAAGTTTTACATTAAAGAAAGTGAGAATAAAAAAACTCACTTTTTTTAATGAAAGTCTTGCTTGATAAAAAGTCTTGTTTGACATAATATATATATTATGGTATAATATATGTATCAAAAGAAAAAGCTAATAAAAATTAAATAAGGAGTGATGAGATTATGGGTGCATATTATGGTTATCAAGTTGTAAATGGAGAAAAATAAGATTAATTGTAAAAACTTCTAATTTAGAAAAAAAGTTAAGATTGAAAGAATATATAGGTGGCTTAAAAATTTTTTTAGAAAGTTTTTTTATAATAATACTCCTATAACACAAGCATTATATTTTATCCTTAAAAAATAGGAACACCTATTGTTGTAAATACAATATGTGATTATGATGAGGACGGAACATTTAAAAAAATCAATTAAAAATGGAATAGTGGGTTTGAAAAAAACAAGTTTTGATGTAAAAAGAACTTGGAAAGTTCATAAGAGCAAAAACTAAAGCTAGAAGAAGAATATAATTTAACATCTAATTCAATGTTAGGTTATATAGTATGCGATAGTAAGAAACAATATTTCAATATATATAAATTTACAAAAAGGATTGATAGTATCACCATTGGCATTATTAACAAGAAGTTCAGAAACTTCACAAGGTGGTGGAGATTTTTATATTTCAGATGTGGATTGGGAAGAAGTAAAAAAACAGAATATCATAGAGAATTTAAAGAAAAATCTAAACTTTGATAAATCTCTTATATCATCTTGGAAAAGATTTAGAAGTTCAATTCTATGAAGATGATTACTACAATATGCCTGATGAGTTAGAAAGAAAAATTGAAAGAATATGAAGATATTTCAGAAAAAAATTTTTCCTAGAAAGAGATTGGTAAGATTAAATAAAAAAAGAGCAAGGTTTACTCCTTGCTTTTTTTGTTTGCTTTTATTATTTTATCTTTGGTAGACTATGATAATGTATACGAAGAAGAATTTAAAAAAGACAATAGAAATAATTAATTTCTTAACCACTTATAGTATCAAAAATCTAAGTATAAATATGACATAGATTAAGTTCATAGAGAATAAGAATAAAAACTTCTATTCTTATTTCATATCGGTTGTACTACTCAACCACCATATTAGTATGTTCTTATGGCTATACTAACTTGCTTGTATTTATTACTTAGCATTACGCTTATGGCTTGATTATGCCTGATATACAGTGAATATTTTACAAGGCTACTGATTACTAGCCTTAACCTTATATATTCAGTTGCTAATGTTCGTTATAGGTACTAATCCTATATCAATATTATAGCATATTTATACTTAATTTGCTATATTTATGTTTGATTTTTATGAAGTTTTGCAATACTTATTCGCTAGGAAAAATTTGGTGGTTTAAATCCTACTCCTTATGGCTTATTTGAATTAGAAGAAAAAAAGAAACATTAAAAATATAAAAATAAATTTATTCTTAAATGATTTTTGAAAAACGAAAAAAATTGACAATTTTTTTGGAATAAAAGAAGTTTTTAAAAACTTGTATGATTTAGATTTTTGCAAAAATAGTTGATAAAGAGTGGGAGTAATTCCACTCTTTTTATTTATAATTTGCTTTGACATAATATATATATTATGCTATAATATAACCAAGATAATTAAATAAACATTTCAAATGAAAGGAAAAAGTGGTAGAATGTTATTAGAAAAAAAGTTAGAGAAACAAGAGAAAAATATGGAAATAATTGTTGATAGTGGACAAGAAACAGTGGAAATTGATAGAAGTCAATATATTGGTGGAAGTGATATACCAATTATATTAGGTATATCAGGATTTACTAAGCCAAATAAATTAGCACAACTTAAAAAAATAAGGTAATACCTTATGAAAATAAGAAAACTCTTTATACAGAGTTCGGACATATATTTGAACCTTTTTATTAGAGAGGTTGCAAATAAAAAAATTCAATATGAACACTGTACCTTGTTGTAAAAACAAGTGAAGAGTTAGGGTTAAGAGCAAATTGTGATGGATATGATAGTAAAAAAATTCTTTGTTATTAGAAGTTAAGACAAATAATGGAGAACACGAAGATAAAAACTGATTACATAGTGCAGATACATTTCTATATGGCTATGTATGATGTGAAAAAAAGTGTATACTTGCTGAGTATGGAAGAACTAAAGAAGAAGAAGAAGTTATAAATGAATTATTAGAAAGTAATGCTAGTGATGAAAAAAATTAAATGAAGTTGCAAGTAAACTGTTTGATAAAAAAACAGAATACACTTTACAGAAATTGATTATAACGAAGAACTTGAAAAAGAAAAATCTTTTTCTGTATTGAAAAACTTTAAAAAAATATAGATTTTGAAATGGCAAAAAGAAATAATAATTTTGAAATAATGTGTAAAAATATGGAAAAACTTGAAACAGAAAAAAAGACAGAGAAAAATTTTTGAAAAAAATGTCTAAAGTAATGGAAAGTTTAGATGATTTCTTTGAAGATAAAAAAACATCATAAATGGTATTGAAAAAAATATGGTAGAGTTTATCAATCAAGATTTCATAAAAAGAAAAAGATAAAAAAATGGTAAATATGATTTCTTTAAATATAAAAAGTGCTACTGTATCTAATAAGTTTGATACTAAAAGCATTTAAAAAAAGGAAAAATCCAAGCATTTATCAAAAATTACATTAAGGAAGTAGAAGTTGTAACGAATGATAGTATAAGAGGTAAAAATTATCAAATATACACCTTTTATGGAGATAGAAAAATAGAGAAATAGCAAAACTTGAAGAAAAACTTTGAAAATTTCAAAGCTAAAAATAAGTGAGAATGTAACAGATGAAGAACTAAAAAGGGATTAGCACTATGAGAAATAAATTAGTTCAAGTAAAAGAAAAAAATTAGAAAAATCAAAGTATAGTAGATACAGAAACACTTTTTAAGAATGATTGAAGAAAATGGATTAAAAAGAATTCCCTACAATAGATACAAAACATTTCTACTTTTTAAAAAGGGAAAAAAATCAACTCAACAAAGAATTAACAAAAAAATTATTAGAGTTTGAACACCCTGAACTATTAGAAAAAAATATACTAAATCAGAAGAAGTAGAAGAAAAAAAGTTGAGTTTAAATAAAAAAATAAAAAAATAATATTTAAAAAGCAAGGCTAAATGCCTTGTTTTTTTTATTTTGTTACCAATGAAATATTATGATAAAAAAACTAATGATTGCTTGACATAATATATATATTATGGTATAATATGTTTACCAAAGGAAAAATAAAAAAACATTTTAAATTAATAAGGAGTGATGAATAATGTCTTATGAAATCGTTAAAAAAAGTAGTAATAAAAAAAGGGAAAACAATCAGCATAACAAGAGAAAGTAACAATGTAACACCAAAAACATTTCAAGGCTTATAAAAAGTGATTACAATTATTTACTTGATATGATTTATAGTTTTGTAAGTGGAAATTTTTAAAGTAACAGGAAAAAGATGAAAGCGTTTGCAAATTAGAAAAATGTAATTGATAAAAATAAAAAGGATTTCTTAAAAAAAGAAACAGAAGAAAAGAAATTACTTCAAAAAGATAAATATTTTTGAAGATAGATTGGAAAGTTATATTATTTATTTTTTTCAAAAAGAATATTATAAATATGTTGATGATAAAGAATGTAATAAAAGAATTAATAGAAAAAAAGTTATTGAAATATTTGAAAAAGAATATTTTTCAGAAGAAAAATTAATGATAGGCACTGTTTAAAGCAAATAAGGAGAGAAGATGTATGGAATTATTAGAATTTGAAAAAAAGACAAAGAAAAAGTAGGAGAAAAAAAGTTATTGAAATTTTTTTAAAAAAATGAAATGATTGAATTTTTTTAAAGAAAAAAATAAAAAAATTTTACATTTCTAATAACTGAATTTGTGCCTGAAAGAACTGATTACTTGTCAGAATTGATAAAAAGACAATAGAAGAAGAATATTGAGAATAGATTTAACAGATGATGAAATACTGAAGTTATATCTTTCAAAAAAATTATAATGGAAAAACTTTTTGCTGAAAAAAATGTTTGATTGGTTCAGTAGAAATATAGTTATTAAAAGCTAACAAAAAAACTCTAGTTTTACTGATTACCAAAAATTCTTATAAATCAATAAGAGATTTTTCATATTATAATGATATTTTTGGAAGAAAAAAAGTAGAAAAATAACAATAATGTTTTTTTGAAAAAAACAATCGGAATAGAAGAAAAAAACCTTAGATGAAATCTTTGAAGTTTTTACAAAAGAAAAATATTAATATATATTACGAATACAAAACTTGGGATAAAAACAACTTGGGATAAAAACAATACACAAAAGATTAAAAAAACAAAAGAAAAATTTAATAAACGAATTTATTAAATATTTAAAAGAACTATCGTTTAACAGAGAAGAAGACGAAATTTTCAATTATGTTTACAAAAAAATTCTTAGAACCATTATATGAAAAAAATAGAAAAAGAAATAAAAAAAGATACAAAAAAACTCAAATAATCCATTCGGATTTTATGAAGTTGACAATGATTTTATGCTAAACTTAATAAAAAAACTTTAACGAAAAATGAAATCGAAAAAAAGAAGATGAATAAATAACAAAATTACCCTCATTTAATTAAAGTGAGGGTTTTTATTTTGAAATCCACTCTTGACATAATATATATATTATGGTATAATACTTGTATCAAAGGAAAAAAACAAAAACATTTTAATAAAAATTCAAGGAGTGATGATTTATGGATAATAAAAATATACAATGAATTAGTTATTTATAGAAATAATTTAAAGTTCAAAAAAAATACTTATGATTTCAACCTAATTGGAATTTTTATCTAAGTTAGTTTTTTTGATAATATAATTGATAATACAGAATTAAAAAGAATTAATAGAAAAAAACTTATAATGTACAAACAGAAATAAAAAGATTTAATGCAACTTTATTTTTTTGTTTAATAAACAAATTTAAAAAAAGAAAAATTTAGCCAAAGAAAAAGAAAAATTTTTCAAAAAGAATTATATAAATGGCTTTGTCAAAAAGATAGACAAAAATAAAAAAAGAAAAATAACTTAAAAAGATAAGCCAAATGTTTTTTTGATGGTTGGTTAGATAGATAGATAAAAGGTGAATTTTATGAAAATAAAAAAATAGATGAACAAATTTTTAGAATTAGCTAATATATTGAAAAACACCAAATATTTAGTTTTCTTTGGTGGAGCAGGAACTTCAACTGATAGTGGAATAAAGGATTTTAGAGGTAAAAATGGATTATATAAAAACATTGTTTAAAGGCAAATATAAACCTGATGAAATATTAAGTTTAGATTTTTTTTAAAAAACTAATAGAGAAACTTTCATTGAATATATAACAACTGAATTGATTAGAAAAAAACATACAAATTAATAAAGGACATATAGTTTTAAAAAAACTTGAAGATATAGGTATTCTAAAAATCTGTAATAACACAAAAATATTGATGGTTTACACCAATTAGCAAGAAGTAAAAAAATGTTTTAGAATTACACGGAAACTTAAATAAATGGTATTGTTTAGCTTGTGGAAAAAAATTAAAGATAGTTATTTTGATTGTGAATGTGGTGGAATAGTTAGACCTGATATTACATTATATGGTGAAAATCTAAAACAAAAAAAGTTATAAACGAGGCTATTTATCAAATAGAACAAGCAGATACATTAATCATTGCAGGAACAAGTTTAACAGTTTATCCTGCCTCTGAATATTTAACTTATTTTAAAGGAAAAAAACTTGATTATAATAGATGAAATAGGTACTCAATATGGTGGTAAAAATTTCATTAGAAATAATTGGTAACTTTTCTTATATTATGGATAAAGTGATAGAATTTTTTTAAATCTTAATGAAATTAAATAATTTTTTTAAAAATACAATCTAAGGAGTAAAAAAATGAGAAATAAAGATATATTAAAAAGAATTTGAAAAATATAACAATTTTAAATCAATATTTATATATGAATGAAGATAACTACATTGATTACTTCAATGGAATAACAACTTTAAGAATAAAGATGAATGAAGATTGTGAATATTTAGCAATTAATTTAGCTTTTCCTAATTTAAAAACCTCTAAAAATGCTCTAATGATATGACTATCAATTTTATTAGATATATAATTGAAAAATTTAAAAAGACAAGAACCTATTTTAAAAAAATACAAGATTTCAAAAATAGATGGGAAGAAATCAAAGATACAACTCTTGCTAATTTATCTCTAAATTTGTTAAAACAAGAACAAGTTTTAGAGAGTGAAACAAATACTGAAGAAAAATAAAGAAAGAGTTAAGACAAAATTGCAAGAAATGATGTCAAAAAGAAAAATAAGAAATTTAAGGAGTTGTTTATGAAAAACTGAAATCAAAAATTAGATTTGTTGATAAAAAAATATTAAAAAGAATTATATTTTTGCCAAAGAACTCCACTTTGAATTAGAAAGTGAAGAAGAAAAAAAGCACGATTTATTGAAGATTTAACAGCTAGTTTAGATATGTATGATATAAATGTTTGTGATGTACTGTTATATGAATATAAACCCCATATCGCTCTAACAAGTGAAAATATCTTACCTAAAAACTAGATTTAACAAGATAAAAAGAGATTTTTAAAAAAATATGGATATGAAATAGTTTGATAAAAACAAAAAGGACTTGCAAGTCCTTTTTTTATTTTTTTAAAAAAACACAAGAAAAAAATATCGTTGAATATGGTATAATATAAAAAGAAAAAAAGTCGTAAAGTAGAAAAAAACAGTAGTTAAAAAAACATATAAAAAAACATATAGAAAGGTGGTGGAAGATGTATAAAGCACTAAAGATAGAACTAAAAACTAACAAATGAACAAAAAGATACAAGTAAATAAAACTATTGGAGTTGAAAGGTTTATATATAATGAATATATTAAATACAATCAAGAACAATACGAATTAGGAAATAAATTTGTAAGTGCTTTTTGATTTTTCTAAGTATATTAATAATGTATATCTTCCTAGTAATCCTGATAAGAAATGGATAAAAGATGTATCATCTCAATCAGTAAAACAAGCTATGATTTATGGAGAAAAAGGCTTTTTAAAAAAACTTTTTCAAGGGTTTAACTTCTTTTCCTGTTTTTTTAAGAAAAAAAGGTAAAAATGAATTAGGAGCATATTTTTGTTAAGAATAATAAAAAAAGATTTTTGAATTTTATAGGCATAAAAATAAAGATACCTACTTTGAAATTTGTAAGAGTAAAAAGAATATGGATATATACCTAAAAAAATGCTAATATTAAAAGTGGTACTATATCTAAAAATAGCTGATAGATACTTCCTATCACTTGTTATAGAAGTCGAAGATACTATAAAAAGCAACTAATACAAATACAAAAAGGATTAGGAGTAGATTTAGGAATTAAAGATACAGCTATATGTTCTAATGGAATGGTATTTAAAAAAATATAAATAAAAACTAAGAAAGTTAAAAAAAGATTAAAAAAAGAAAAATTAAAAAGAGAACAAAGAAAAAAATGTCAAGAAGTGTGGAGTATTCTAAGTCTAATAAGATAAAAGCTAAAAAGAATTAAAAAAACTTCAATAAGAAAAAAATTGAAAGTACAAAGATTGTTTTATAAACTTAATTGTATTAGAGATGATTACAATAATAAGATAGTAAATGAGATAACAAGAACCAAGTTAAAAATACATTACTATTGAAAATTTAAAAGTATCTAATATGATGAAGAATAAACATCTTTCAAAAAGCAATACAAGAACAGAATTTCTATACGATAAGAACTAAACTAATAAATAAGTGCAAGGAGAGAAATATAGAACTAAGGTTAGTAGATATATTCTATCCAAGTTCTAAAGACTTGCTCTTGTTGTGGTAATATAAAGAAAGATTTAAAACTTAATGATAGGATTTATAAATGTAGTAATTGTGGCTTAGAAATAGATAGAGATTACAATGCAAGTATAAATCTTGAAAAAAAGCAAAAGTATATAAGGTTATAGCTTAAAAGCTATAATTAAGATAGAAGATATATTCTCAAATAAAAATAAAAAAAGGAGAAAGCTACTAAGAAAGCAAAAGAGAATATATATGTGTACCGATGGCTAGTTGGGAATTTACGACTATGGAGAGTACAAGGAACTATGAGTAGATACTAAGTATCGAAAATATACTCGTTGAAGTAGTAACAATCTAGTGTATTAGATATGTTTTAATACATTTTTAGTAGCAAGTGTAAAAAAAGTGTATAGACTAGAACTAAAAAAAGAAATAAAAAAACAGATAAGAGTGCAAAAGGAAGTTATAAATACATAACTAGAAGTGAACTAAGTAATAAAGATATGGTAAAGAGTACCGATATTGAATACACTTTTTTTCTAAAGTGCCTAAACTTTTTGAAGATAAAGTTAGTAATTTTTTTGGAATAGTGTTGATAAAAAAATGAAAGAAAAAAATGGAAGAGTAAATTCAGAACTCTTAATCTCTATACCTAGAGAATTTGATAAAGAAGAAAGAATAAAACTTGTAGATAATCTTATTAAAGAGATTTTAGATAAAAAAATACGCCATATAGTTATGCCATACATAATCCAATAGCAAGTGATGGTTTACATAATCCACATTGCCATTTGATGATTTATGAGAAGAATTTTAATCGTTCATTTTTTTAAAGAAGATTTTTACCAAAGAAATTGATAAAAAAATTATTTTAAAGGAACTTTTTAAAAAAAGATGAAAAACTATAAAAAAAGAACTTAAATTATGAAAAAAAGTCTTTTATATATGATAGTAGAGAAAAAAATTTGAAGAACAATTATTAATTATGTCTAAGTCAAAGACAAAAAGATGAAATAATAAGTAGTTCAGAGAAATCAAAAAGAAAAAAAGATGATTATGATAAAACAAAAAGAAAAATAAAAATTTCAGCTAAAGATTATGAACAATTTATAAAAGACTGAACAAGTTTTAATGGAAAAAAAGTAAGAGGTGAATATATGGAAAAACTTTAAAAAAAGTTTTTAAAAAGATGATGATAGTTTAAGTAGTTTAAAGAAAATGTTAGAAAAAAACTAGATGAAAAAAAGATTTAGAAAAAGTTTGTCGTAATGTTTTTCAAAAAGAAAGTAAGTTTTTTTGAAGATGTAAAAAAACCTATCAATAGATGAATTAAAAAGCTAAAAAAATTATACTAATGAAACAGTTAAGAATATTTTAACTGAAGTTGTAGATATAAATAGTTTACAGTCTGATGAAACCCTTATAAATAAAGATAGTGATTTGTTAAAAAAATAGATAAGTCTATAAGAGAGCAAACAAATGCAAAAGATATTACAGATAAATATATATTTGACCAAGTTGTAAGTCAACTTTTTAAAGGAGATAACGAAAGTTCAGAAGACACCGAAAGCGAAACTAATGTAAATGTTTTTTTAAATTGAATGTACCTAGATATAATGAACTTAATTATTTCTTAGAAAACTTAAAGAATGATTTTTCCTTTTAAATTAGCTGATTATATAACAGAAACTAAAGTAAATATTTCAGGAGATGAAAATGAAAAATTCTACTTTAGAAGTTAAGTGTAAACAGTTAAATAAAGAAAAAAACACGAAATAGATTGTATTAGTTACGAAAAAGAAATTCAATAAAAGAGAAGAAGACTTCTTTTTAAATGATATATTAAGAAATCAATTAAGATTATTTTATTATGAATTTTTAAAATTATTTTTGATGAAAAATATCGTAGGAAAAAGACGAAACACCTGGATACACTGAATTTTATGAAAAATCTTGAAAATAATCTTAGTAACGAATATATGGAATTAACTAAAAAGTTTTGTCTATACTAATTTATTCTATAATATAGACACAAATTATTTTGCTACTAAAGATGATGAAATTGAAAAATAAAAAAATAAGAAAAAAACAATTTAAAAGGTGTTGATTTTTGATTTTCTTAATCCATATTCTAATAAAGAAAAATTTACATAATAAAGTATTTATGCCTAACTTATCTAAACAAATAAGTGAGAATGTTTTAAATATGTTAGATAACGAAGAAACAGAATACACTAATATAGGAGATAAATCAGTTTATAAAGTATCTGAAAGAAAAGATTATGTAAATAAGATAAAAATCTATATTAGAAAGCAATGTAAAAATACTTAAATCAAGATACAGAATTTTTTTAAAAAGTAATATATTTAGTCAGGCATTGAAAGATAGAGATATTATTTTTAAAAAAATGGTGTTTCAAAAAGAAGAAAAATGGAGAAGAAACACAATATAGAATAGATTTTTAAAGTAAAAAAACTAAAAATTAATGGTAAAGAAGAAGAAAAAAACTTATAAACAATATGTTGATGAAATTATAAAAAAATGATAAGAAAAAAACTTAATAAAAAAATTTGAGTGGAACATTTTTTTAGAAACAGGTACTATATTAGATACAGTCAATTATTCTGATATAGGGATAAAAAGAAAACCTAAGACCTAATCTACCATTATTAAAAAGTTAAAAAAATTCTTAATAGATGACTTAGACTTTGGAAGTATGAAAGAGATTAGATTAGATAAAAAAAGAAAAACCTAATTGAATTAGGAAGTGAAAAGGAAAGTTATTATAAATACAAATTAAAAAGAAAATGTATTTAAAAGTCCATCTGTATTAGAGCATTCTTACAATCACGCTTTATCTATTCAAAATAAAGTGGATATAAACAAAGATATTAACCATTTAATATATTTAAGTTTAGATAAAAACTAAAGAGGACAGACTTGTCCTAAGTAATGTAAAGTTAGAAAAAAAGCTAAGAGATATAACTTAGTTGATTTAAAAAGAAGTTGAAAAATTTCATAGGTAAAGTTGATAAAAAGTAATGTATTAAAGATTAGTAAAAAAATATAAGTGATAAGATTTATGATAAAAAAATTTTTATTCATAAAAAAAGTTGGCTAAAGAATTTGATACTAAGAAAAAAATCAATGATAAAGTAAGAGAAAAAAAGTGCTTTTAACTTATATAGGTTATTCTGATGATATAGAAAAAGATAAACCATACTTTAAAAAGAAATAGAATATAATAATAATAGAAAAATTTGAAGAAAAAAATATCTACTGATATGAATGAAATGCTAAAGTTAAATTCATTAGGATTGAAAGAAAATGAAAACAACTTAGAAACGATAGAGAAGTTTTTTTAATTGGAACACTGTTAAAGGGTATAAAAATAAGTGAAAAAGATTAAAGATACTGATATAGGAAACTTTGGCTCTATTATAGTTGATAAGACTTTAAAAAAACAGAAAATGATAATATTAAGAAAAAAATGTTTTAAAAAGTATCACAAAGAAAAAGAAAAAAATTTCTATTCCTGATGAAATGGAAAAAGGTAGATACAGATAAAATGGAGTTATTTCTTTATAAGAAAAAAAGAAATATTGGCTTTTCAATTAGAAATAGCAACTAAAAAAATATCAATATCTAAAGTAAACAGTGATGATGAAGATATTCAAACATTATCAGAAGTAGAAAAAAATAAGTAAAAAAAGAGTTTAGCTTATATGAAAAAAAGGTAATGGAAAGTAAAAAGTGCTGATTATAGCAAAAACACCTGATATTTTAGAGTTAGAAAAAAAGCTGTCAATAAATTTGAAGAAACCAATCAAAAGAAGATTGAGAAAAAGAAAAGAAATAGAAAAATAGATATTTTGAAAAAAACATCTCTTGATAATTTAACTGAATATGTTAAAGAAAAGAAAAATGTTAGTTGTCAATCTTGAATGGGAACAGACACAAATAACTGATGATAAAAATTAAGGAGAAACCTTATGCCATAACTTTTTAAAGGGAAAGATTTATATAAATATAACAAAGATTTAATTCTATCATATTCTGAAATGGAAGATGAAAATTTATACTTTAAAAATCTATTTAAAAAGAAGAAAAATAGTGATGATAAAAGAATAATAGATTTAAGTTCATATAATAAGAGTATAAATGCTGATAACGAAAAAAATAGATAAGATAGTAGAAGATAAGATAATCTTTAAATATTTCTATGATAAAGGCTATTCAAAAAGCTAAAAAAAGAAGAAGAATGGCAAAGTGATGAAAGAGAAGATTTAAAAGCAAAGATTAGATAAGGATAGTAAATATTGGAACATTACTAAAGAAAGCGTTATAAATGATACCAGCCTTTTTAGAAATTACCAAAAAGACTTGTTGCTAATGGTAATAACTTCCAAAAATGCTTTTTTTAGGAATGGAAAAGAAAATAAATTTTGAAACAAGTTTAGAAAAAAATTTCAAGTACAAAAACTTGGGGGAATATTTGTAGAACAAATTAAAGATTATCTTGTACAAGAAACTGAATTTAAAAAAAGAAATATACAGATTTAAGAATAAAAGTATTCAGGAACATTTAGAAGTAGAGGGACTTGTAGATGAAGAACTTAAATTAAAAAAAGAAAAAGTTAAAAGAAATCTCTTTCTTTAAAGAAAGAAAAGAAAAATTTTTAACAGAGGCATATAATCTTGACTTTAACTTCAAAAAAATGGTGAAATAAACTTTGTAAATGAAAGTGAAAAAAAGGAAAGAAAAAAAGTAAATAAAAAAAGATTAGCTTTGAACAAAATACTACTAAAAATTAATCTTGAAATAGAAAAAAATAACATCATTCCATTAGATGTTAAAAAAAGAAAACTAAAAAAAGAAAAAAATATGTCAATAGTTAAGAATAATAGTGAGTATCTAAATACACTAAAAAGAAATTGAAATGAGTATTTAAAAAAACTATTTTAAAAAAATCGCACGATTTCTCGCACGATTATTATTTAAAAAAAGTTATTTAAAAATCAATAAGAAACAGAAATTAAATAAATTTTTTTCGCACGATTATTCGCACGAAATAAAAAAATAATCCTAAACATTTTGGTTATTTGTTTAGGGTTATTTTTTTAAAAAATACTATATATACATAAAAAGGTGATGATGATTTTTTTAAATTTCTATTCTTATATAACCTTGTTTTTTTCATATTCTTTATCAATTAATTTTTTTCAATTCTTTTTTTCTATTTGTCTTTTTTTCTTCTTTGTAACATTTTTTTCTTTGTAAAAAGCTACTGTATCATTCACTATATCAATAATGATGAAAGCTAGTAAAAATGCACCACTTATTAATATCAAGTACGCTAAATATGTCCATACCATTTCTAAAAACCCCTAAATTTTAAAAAGTTTAATAATCATTTCTTTTTGATATTTGTATTATACCATATAAAGAACATAAAGTCAATATTATATTATACCATTTAGAATTAAAAAAATAACTTGAATTTTTGACTTAAATATGATAATATATAGATATAAAATTTACCAAGTGATTATTTACTAAAGTATGATAAAATGATGTTTTTTTAGTAAATATTAGAAAAAAATCGTAAAAATACTTGGAAAAAAATTACTAAAGAACATTGGAAATATAAAAAAATAAGTGGATAGGGTTTAGGGAAGTAAAGGAAAAATTGTTTATTAAAGTTTAACAGGATATGTTTTTTTAAATACAGACAGTGCAAAAAAGTACATTGTTAAATTTAGCATATTAAAGTTTAACAGGATATGTTTTTAAATTTGGAGCGAAAGAAAAAAAGAGTTTACAAGTCAACAAAAATTAAAGTTTAACAGGATATGTTTTTAAATCTGTAATCAGTAAAAAAAGACATATAATCTTCTCCTACATTAAAGTTTAACAGGATATGTTTTTAAATTATAATTCATCAGTTTGTAAAAAAAGTAAATGGTATTATTAAAGAATAACAGAATTTGTTTTTTTAAATGGAAGTTCTCCCATTGTAGCCACATTATCTGTAACTATTAAAGAGTAGCAGTATTTGTTTTTTTAAATGAGTTTCTATATCTCACTTCTTTATTATTTTTTTATCTATTAAAGAGTAACAGAATTTGTTTTTTTAAATATAAGATAGTGAGTGCCTTTAATCATCAGTTTGGAGTAAAAAAATTAAAGAGTAACAGAATTTGTTTTTTTAAAAATATATACCTTTACTTTGTAGAACTTCTATATTAAAGTTTAACAAGATTTGTTTTTTTAAATAATAAAGTCTTTAAATCTTTTACTTTTTATAGTTACTATTAAAGAATAACAGAATTTGTTTTTAAATATGAAAGATGTGAAAGTTCCAAACATTGCGACTGTATTAAAGATTAACTATATAAGTTTTTTTAAATATGGAAAAAGAAAGCACAGATAAAATTAGAATATTCAAAATTAAAAAAATCAACAGGATATGTTTTTTTAAATTCTTTTTCGATATAAAAATTCAAAAACTCTCAAAAATAGATTAAAGTTATAATATAACAAAGTATGTTTTTTTAAAAAAAGCAAGTTTTATTAAGAGAAAGTTAAAGTTTAACAAAAATATGTTTTTTTAAATTTGAAATCTCCACCAAATGTAAAATCTCTTTTGCTATTAAAAAAATAACAGGATATGTTTTTTTAAATGGAGATTTTTGTAGTAGGGAAACTTCTATTAAAGATTAACAAAAATATGTTTTTTTAGAAAAAAACAAATAAAGAGGCTAGTTTATTAAAAACTAACCTCTTTTTTTCTTTATATAAAAATTACAAATAAATTTCTATGAGCAAGTTATCTGAAATTTCTTCAGAAAATTCGTTGTGCCATTTACAAATTTCTTTAAAAAAACCATATTCCAATCTAAACCACCTAAGCCACAACCTATTTTTTTGGCATTGCTATTGATTTTTATATTTCTTTTTTTAATAGCAAATTTCAATTTTTTTCTAATCCATCTAAAAATATATTTCATCTTAGCTTTATCTTTCCAATGTATTTTTAGTAGGAAAAATTAATTATTTTCTTATCGTTTTTCAGTAATTATTAATAATTTTTCCGACTGTAAAATCTTTTGAATTGCAATATTTTTTTTATATTTATTAAAAATTTTCAGGAAATTTTTTTCCTTAAATTGTAATGCTAAACCTTTTCCCATAACTCCCATTGTATTTACAGGATTAACCAAATACTCACATTCAGAACTAAAAAAATATCTCCATTTTCAATTAATTTTTAACATATCGTAATACCCCCAATAGTTTTTTTTAAAAATTATACCATAATGTATATAGTATGTCAACATCAATATTAAACCATTTAGATACAAAAAAATTACTTGAAATTTTAACTTAAATATGATAGTATATAGATGTGAATTTTACCAAGTGATTTTTTTTATAAAGGTACAATAAAATGGCATTTTTAGTAAGTGATGAGGTAATTAGTCAAACACTTGGTAAAAATTCAGTAAAATTTAGTAAAGAACATTGGAAATATTAAAAAAATAAGAGGATAGAGTTTTAAAAAAATAACAAGAAATCGTTCATTAAAGTATAACAGGATATGTTTTTTTAAAAGTGTATAATTCTAGTAAATGATACCACATAATTAAAGATTAACAGAATATGTTTTTAAATTACTGTATTTACGGGATTAACTAAATAATCACATTTATTAAAGTTTAACAAAAATATGTTTTTTTAAATTTGTAAAATGCCTTTAATTTTCCTATAATTAAAGTATAACAGGATATGTTAAAAAATTAATAAAGAGGCTATACACCAATGCAAGAATTAAAATTTAACAAAAATATGTTAAAAAAATAAAAAAAGGTTAGTTGTTTGGACTAACCTTTTTTTATTGTTAAATAATTATATTACAGAAAACTTAATCATATAACTTTTTTTATTATGGCTCTTACATATTGCTCTAAAAGCTAGTAAAAACTTCTTCTTTTTCGTTCGATATTTTTTTAAAGTTTCAGCAACATAAGGGTGTATTCCATTTTTCTATATAATCTATGTTTTTCTTGCTTTTTGGTAAATTTTTTTTAGTTTTTTTCTAAGTTCTTCATCTTGTTCTTCATTTTTTTAAACGACATTTTTAGAACCAAAATGTTTGAAAAAAATCCTTTTTTTGCTCAAGGCAATCCAAAGGATTGTACATTTTTTTGTATTATTTTTTTAGAAAGTCCAGCAAGATATAGATATTTTTTTCTTACCACCTAAATTACTTAGAATATCACTTAGAAGAATTTCTTCTTTATAATATTTTTCCTAATCTTTTATTCCAAACTGCGTTATAAACCAAACTTAACGCTATTGCTGAAATTAATTTTTTTGGCATTATCTTCCCAAAAAAATTGTCAATAAATTTTCCATCAATTTTTTTGCACTTTTCACTTTCAAGCCATTATTTTCAACCAATTCGTTTACAAGCTGAATTAAATCATTATCACTTTCTCCACCATTGCAAACAACTTTCAAACCTGAATTTTTTTAACTAATAAATTTTCTAAATTTCTCATCATAAAATTCTCCTTTCATTAATTTTTTTTGTATTTATATTATACCACAAATAAATATTTTTTTCAATTTTTTTAATCTTTTCAAATATTTTTTTAAAAACAAAAAAAGAGAATAAGGAGCAATTCTCTTTTTCTTTTAACTCATTTGATTAATTGCGAAAAAGCTATTTGTTACATATTTTATACATATTTTAAAGGCTTTTTTTATTATACAAGTGTATTATACCATAAAACTTTTTAAAAAATGCAAGTCTTTTTTTATAATTTATTTAATTTTTTTCTTTAAGTTCTTTTTAAACAGTTATCACATAAAAATCATTTTATTAGAGTAATTATAATTTTCTCTTTCAACAACTAAAACATTCAATTCATTTTCTTCTTTTTTTACAACCACAACTTGAACATCTATCACCTAAAAAAGATAATTTTTTTTGTTTTTCTTCGCTGTTTTTTTACCAATTATTTTTTTATCATAAGTTTCAACCTACCTTTTAAAAAAATATATCCATTGTTTTTCAGAATATCTCTTATTATGATATTCTTTTTATCCAATCAGGATTAACTTCAATTTTTTTCCTATATCATTTATATCAAAAAGTTTCTTGGTTATAAAACGGAATATAAGACATTGTAAGTCCACCTAAAAGCTATTTCGTTATAATCAGAATAACTTTCTATAACTTCATCTATAATTTTTTTGTTAAATCAATCTCTAAAAAAATTTATAATCATCATTCATATTTTTTTGTAAATTATATCTTTTTTTAAGTTTTTTTAGAAAAAGTCAGGTACAGTCGCACCAAAAAAATCCACAGACGATTTTTGTTATCAAAAAGCAACTTTATTATATTTTTACAAGACTATATGCTTGTATAAAATAAAAGCATTTTATCAATTTGAAAAGGCAACTAAATTTTTTTATTTTTTTGTAAAAGCATATATGAAATTATTTTTATCTAATTGATTTTTCCATTTTTTTCTCCTATCTTTCCTTTTCATTCATTAACATATTACGCTTTTGCCAAAAATATGTTCTACCTTTTTATTTTCAACAATTTTTCTCTTGTAATTCTTTTTGGTAATAATTCAAATAAAAATTTTTTTATCATCATTTTTTTACTGCAAATAAACTTTTTAGGATTATTGTTTAAAAAAATATTCAGCCGAACATACATAAGCACTACATATCTTTGGTTTACTTGCATTATGGTAAATAGAACATTTTCCATCAATCAAGAATGGACAAGTCCACCATAATTCTTCATTATCACTATAATATTTTTTTCTAAATGTTCAGGCTTTATAATTTTTTTAGTTTTCTAAAATTATAAATATTTGTACCAACTGTCAAAGAACAACATTCATAGCAATTTTCAGGACATTTTCCGTTTACCAATAAATCTTTTTCCTAAATGTTCTTGTATCATATTAGATAATCCATTCATATCTCTTTCACTTCCTTTGTTTTTGTGCGTATATTATATCATAATATATATATTATGTCAATAAATTTTAGATATATATTATACCATTTAGATGTAAAAAAATGGCTTGATTTTTTTGATTGAAATATGATAGTATATAGTTGCCAGTAGTGAATTTTTTTATTTTGTTTTTTTAAGTTTTTTTAAAAATTAAAAAAATAACAGGATTTGTTTTTAAATCTTACAGTAGGAACTAACATTATGAATTTCAGAAAATTAAAGTTTAACAGAATTTGTTTTTAAATCGTTATTCTGTTTAATCTGCCATTTATAAAAAGCAAATTAAAAAAATTAACAAGATTTGTTTTTTTAAATATGTTATGATATTTTTTTCTCTAACAAAAATTATTAAAATTAAAGATTAACAGGATTTGTTTTTTTAAATAAAACATCTAACTTAACTATGCCTGTACCATAATTAAAGATTAACAAGATTTGTTTTTAAATATTACAGGATAGAATTTACTTCCGTCAATATCATAGTTAAAGATTAACAAAAATTTGTTTTTAAATCTCCGAGTAAAAAAATATAAGAATTAATTTTTTTCTAAACTAAAGAATAACAAAAATATGTTTTTTTAAATCAGTAATTTTCATACATTTTTTTTAAATTGTATAAAAGAGTAACTATGTAAGTTTTTTTAAATGGGTCTGTTCCTGCCTCAAAACTTAAAAATTTCGTGGTATATTAAAGATTAACAAGATTTGCTTTTTAAATTGCGTCTTTTTTTATTAAAAAAATTATTGTGTTATTAGCCATTAAAGATTAACAGAATATGTTAAAAAAACAAAACAGTAATGTAAAAATAAAAAAGAGTAGTTTTTTTCTACTCTTTTTAATAAAACAGACTTGCAAGTCCATTTTATCAATGTTATTTTTTTCTTCTTCAGGTATAATCAACATTTCATCTTTTTACTTTTTTTCCCAAAAAAATTATTAAAAATCTGTTTTATTTAAAACTTTTCTTGCCTCAATTTCATCTTTTAAAAATAGTTTCCTACTTTATAATCACTATCATTTTTCTTCTGAATTATTTTTCGGTAACTTCAATAATTCTATCGCTAACAATCATAAAAATAATTTTCTCCAACTTTTCCTCTCCACCTTATAGGTTTACCAAAGTTCTTGTTTACTATATCTACAAGTTCTCTTAACTTGTATTCATATTCACTTTCAAAAAAATACAGGGTTTTTTTCATCAAGATTTTTTTACTTAATTTTTAAATCAGACTTATAACAACTACTACCATCATAACTACTAATTTCTAAAAACACAACTATATTTATCTTCGTAATGATTTCCAAGATAATGTATTATTCCAGTAATTTTTACTTTTTTTAATGCTTGTCTTTCCAATCCTAAAAATGCTTTTTATCTTTTTTTGTAACCCAAAAAAAGCACTGTATTTATCATTGACTTTAACTATTTCTATTTCTAAAACATTTTTCTCTTTCCATAAAAAAATCATCTCCTTTGTTTTTATATGTATATTATACCATAATATATATATTATGTCAATATAATTCAAATTAATATTATACCATTTAGGATTAAAAAAATTACTTGAATTTTTTTTCTTTGAATATGATAATATATAGATGTAAATTTTATCAAGTGATTATTTACTAAAGTATGATAAGACAGTGTTTTTGAGTGAATATTGAAAAAAATTTATAAAAACACTTGGGAAAAAAATTATTAAAGAATATTGGGAATATTAAGAAAAAGTAAGAGGATAGTATTTTAGAAGTAAATGTACTAGAATAAACTTTTTCATATCTTCACCCCCTTTTTTTAAAAAAATAACAGAATATGTTTTTAAATCCTTGCTAATTTAATCAAAGTGTAAAAATAAAAACTTTATTAAAGAATAACAGAATATGTTTTTTTAAATGTGTTACACCCATAGCATTTTAGCTTGTGAATTAAAGATTAATAGAATATGTTTTTTTAAATGCGTATTTTTCTCTTGTTTCATTGGTGAAAATTAGATTAAAGTTTAACAGGATATGTTTTTTTAAATTTGTAAACAACTTCTATTTTTTTTAATGTAACCTGATTAAAAAAATAACAAGATATGTTTTTTTAAATACGATTGTTATATTTAATCTATCAGCATTTTCTAAAAATTAAAGATTAACAGGATATGTTTTTTTAAATCACATATAGGACAAAAATCTATTATTACAATAGTGAATTAAAGAATAACAAAAATATGTTTTTAAATGAAAATTTTATATTAGAAGTTTACTTATATTGCCCATTAAAGAATAACAGGATATGTTAAAAAAATAAAAACAGTAATGTAAAATAAAAAAAGAGTAGTTTTTTTCTACTCTTTTTATTTTTTTAATAAAAATAGACTTGTAAGTCCATTTTATTAATGTTATTTTTCTAAATATTCAACCTTTTTCATTACCTTAAAAAAACATTTCACTTCTTTCTGTTATTTTCATAATTCATCTCCTTTGTTAGTCCTAAATGTTCTTTCACAGAATTGCCTTGTTCTTCCCATTGCTTAGATAACTCTCCATTAGGATTTGTTATTACTTCGACTATTTCGTCTTGATGTTCTACCATAAAAATCATTTATAAGACTTAATATTAATTTATTCATTTTCTTCTCCAATCTCTCCGTTTTTTTCAAATATCAAATTTTGTATTTTTTTCCTCTAACAATAGCTAAGATATATCTGAACTTATCTTCTATAATATCATTGTGAAGAATATTTGTTTCAAAAAAATATTTTTCTTTTTTTATAGATTTTTTTATATAAGTCAAAAAGTTCATTATTTGGTGAATTTAAGAAATTTTTTTAAGAACAATAATTTTTTTCTGAAGTCTTTATATGATTTTTTTCTTTAACTCATATAATAGTTTTTAAAAAAACTTCTTCACTTATTTCACTATCTTTTTACATAATTAATAAGTTCATCATTTCTTAATAATTGTAATAATTTTTTTCTTCTGTTAAAAAACAGTTCAATTTCTTCTTTTAATAATTTATTGCTTGAAAGTTTTCTTAAAAAAATATTAGAATTATTAAAATTAGTAAAAACCTAATTTACGCAAATTATATTTTGAGAAAAACAGTGAAAAAAACTTAAAAAAATCTTCAATATTACTTATTTCTAAAACTGACTGTTTTTATTTCCCATTTTCCTTTTTTTCAAAAGGCAAGTTCTGAAAAAAAGATAATTTGTAATTATTTTCCATTTTTTTGTTCCTTTCTGTTCGTTTCATATTTTTTTCTTTTTAATTCATTCAAAACTTTATCAAAATTATTTATATAATAACTAGCATTTGCTAATTCTTCAAAAAGTAATTTTTTTCAAATCCTTTATAATTCATTAAATTCCAATCTTCTGATTTCTTTAATGTTTTAGGGATTTTTTTGAAAAAAATAAAAAAACATTCTCTTTCATTATCAAAATTATAATATAAAGTGAAACTCTTGTCTTTATGAATTACCTTTATTATTTTTTTAAAAATCAAATTCCAATTTAATGCTTTTTATAATTTTATTTTTTTGAAAATTTCAAGACATAATTCTATTTCAAGATTTTCCATTTTTTTGTTCCTTTCAATTATTTTTTTATAATATCCACGCCACCAGTATTCAAAAATCACTATCTGCTTTTATCTTTATCTTTTGTATTTTCGCCTTTATCATCAACAATATCAAACAAGTCTACATAAAAATATGGCTTTTTTTACCACAATTTTCACACTCAAAATAAAAAAATTGTTTTTTTACTTGTTTTTGGATTGTTAGCCAAAAGCACCACAATATTTGCATTTGTACATAATAAATTATCACTTCCTATTATTTATCTAATTCCTTAACCCATTTGATATAAAAACTCATTAATTCTTTTTAAAAATCAATAGCTTTATCTCTAAGTTCTTCGGCTACTTTTTCTATATTCATCTATTAAGTTATTTATTAATTTATAGTGAAAAATCATATTCTTTTTCTGTCATTGTTAAGTAAGGTTTTTTTGATTTACTTCATCAGGTATAAAAATTCTTTTTTTGTTTCTAGTGCTTTTTATTAAAAAAACTCTCTATATGTTAAATTGCTATCTACTACTTTTTAATTCTTTTGAATTTCTTAGATTGAATTATTAAATAAGCTAAATCAGTTGTTTCAGGATATTTATTTTTCTCTAACAATGTATTCAGAAACTAATAAATGCCTGAACACTGATAATAATTTCTTTGTGTTCATTCTTGTTTTGTTATTTTCAATAGTTATTTTTTTGAAATCAGTTAAGGCATTTCCTGTATAGTGAAATAAACATCTCTTAACAGAAAAAAATATTCAAGTGATAACTTTTTGATTTCTTTTGTAATGTTTTTCATATTTACTTTCTTTTTAAATAGTTTATAGGACTATTTATCCATTCTAAAATGCTAGGATTAGATTTACTCAATAATTTCATAAATTTATCAAGTGAAAAATCCTTTTATATTCTATGTTGTTTTTCTTCATCTATAACTTCAATTGTATCTTTTTTTCTCTTCCAAGTCTAAGATAACTTTCTATTGTTTCTACATATAAAAAAATCTTAAATCTATATCGCTATTAGGACTTGCACAACCATAAGCATTGCTACCATTGTCAACTGCCATAATTATTTTAACATTGTGTTTAGTTTCTATTTCTTTTTAATCTTTCAGTTATTAATTCTTTCATTTTTTTTAACTCCTTTTTTTAAAAACCTCTTTATTTTTTTGTTTTCTAATATTGTCAAACATTGTATTTATTGAAGAAATTGTAAAAAAACCACAGGAACAACCAAAACTAAAACTATCAATAATATTGCTAAAACATTGTCCAACATCACATTTCTCCTTTCTTTTATCTGATTTTTTTATATTTATATTATACCATAAAAAAATTGTTGTTTGTCAATCAAAAAGGACTTTGTTGTCCATCAAAGTTTATTTTCGATAAATTTATAAAAAAAGATGTTTACAACTAAGTAAGTTATAAACATCAATTTTTTTAATTTTTTTAAAAAATTCTATTCCGAAATCTTCTTTTTTTCCTTAAATTTATCTTCAACTTCAATTTCTTTAAAAATTTTTCTTTTAGTTAGACTATATTTCTTATCGAAATCTCTTTCATAACAATTTTCATATTTATTTGCATTGAAGTTTTTTTAATGTATTACTTAACTTTTCATCACTAATATTTATGTTGTAATTTTGCAAATCTTTTTTTCTATTAATTTCAAAAAGTTTATCATTTGGATTTAATTTAACTTCTATATCTGTTCTATTAGTTTTTTTCAACTTCAATTTCTTTAAAAATTACTTTTTATCTTTAAAAAAATCAGGTTCTTCTTCGTTTAACATTAAAAGCAATCCTATCTTTTTATGAATTTATTTTTCTAATTGGATAGTTCCTGTTTCTTCACTTGAATATTTACCATTTAGAATGAAAAAAATTGTTTCTTTGTTTTTCATTTGTTGAAACAACTTTATCTATAAATTCATTTACTTCCTCCATAGAATTTGATTTCTTTGCTTTTAAATATTCTTTTTATATTTTTGTTTATATTCTTCTTCATTAAAATTATTTTTCATTTGCAAATTCTTTAATTCTTTCTTTTTCCATTTATAGTTACAAGTGTTAGTTCATCTTTAAAAACTTTCATCTTGCTTTTTCACTCTGTCCTCTAAGTAATTATCTATATTTTTTTATTGTTTAAAATTCTATTTTTCAAATAAATAATCCCCTTTTTTCCTTAACAAAATCTTTTTATATTAGTATCAGTATCTAGTTCAAAGAAAATGTTTGCTTTTATATCTCCTAAAGTATCTTCAAAAGTTTCTTGTCCTTTCATAAAAATTAAGTTTTGAGTAATCTAATTGATTTTTCTTTTTCAAGATATTCCATTTTTTTGATAAAATTTAGGAGTTTCAGAAAAAAATAACTTTTTTTCTTTTTCTCTACTATATTGCAATCCTGTATTTTTTTCTCTTCCACTATTATAAGTTTCAATATAATCTTCCATTGTTAGTATTCTATTTATTTCAGCTATATTTTTTTATCAGTTTCTACTCCTGAAAGTTCAAATTTTTTTCATTACCTTTGTCTACAACAATATGAGTTTCAACTTCATATCCTTTGCTTATATAACTGAATTTAAAATCTTCTTCAATACTTAAATCATAATCGTTTTTTTCAAATATTCATCATCATATTTTTTTCTTTAATTTTATTTTCAAGAGATTTATTTCCTTTTTGTGTTTTCTTTTACTTCATCTAATAGCTGTTTTTTTAATTCTTTATAATCATTTGATATAAATTCCTTGTTTTCTGTTACGACTTTAAATTCGGTATCATTATCGTGTTTAACAATACTAAAAGCAAAAAAATCTTTATCAACATCTTTTTATTAAATCTAAAGTCTTATTAAATTCATCTTCACTTTTATATTGCTTTTGTAAGTTTTTCTCTATTTAATTCAAAAGAAGTAGAATATATATCATTTTCATTTTCTTCTAAAAAAATCTAAAAAAATGTATCTATATTTTTTTCAAGTTTTTTTCTTGATTTGCCTTAAAATTATTTTCTTCTTCAAAAAAACTTTTTCATATTTCAGTTCAGATAATTTGTCAGAAATTTCTTCGTCAACAGCATTATAATTTTGAATAACCATAGCTTTATTAGTTTTTTTCTTACTAAATCTTCCATTTTTTTCAAAAAGTCTTAATGAAATTACTATAAGAACTTTCAGAAAACATCTTATCAATACTTAAACTATTATCTTCTTCAACTGTTTTTTTATCAAAAAAATTTTTTTCTTTTTAAACTAATTATTCTTTTATCTTTCTTAATTGTATTTTTTTCTAATTTTTTTCATTTTTTTTCCACCATTACCCTTTTTTTATTTTTTTAAAAAAATCACTCACTACTTTATAAAAATAATGAGTGATTTCTTAATATATTCTTTTAATACTTTTAATATTGTCTTTTTAATATTGTCTTTTAAATTTAACTAAATATTCAGGATTTTTTTATGATTTCTTTAGCTTGATTAGTTTCGTTTTTCATACTTTTTGGAATTAGCATTATTAACAATATCTTCCATATCTTTTAATTGTATATCTAATTCCATATCAGCTAAAAATCATTCTTTCAATTTCTTCAGTTCTCTTAGAATTAATGACATTCTTAGATATAAGTCCAATTTCTTCTCTTGTTTGAGAAGTGATAACTGCCATTGCTTGATATAATCTCTTTAAGTTCATAGCATTTCTTTCTTGACTTTCTTCAGTGCCATCATTATCATTTAAGTGTTTCTTTACATACTCAACAGCGTCTAACATTGTTTTAAATCTTGCACCTTGATTTCCTAAGTTTCTGTTTAATTGTTCTACAACCATTAGTCTTCTTTTTAATAAGATGTCTAATCTTTTCTTAGCCTCTACTATTTTATTTGTATCACTACCAAAAAGCCTTAGCAAGTAATTCGTTTTTTTCTTCTTTCTTTTGCTCTCTTGTTAGTTTCTTAAATTTTTTTCAGGATTGTTCCTAGCCTCATTTTCAAACATTTCAACTTTGAAATTTGCATAATAACTATCAAAGGCTTGTTCAAAAAAACTAAGTCATTATAATATGCGTTTTGCCAATCTCTAAAAAGCATTATGTTCATTTTTTTAACAGCATTAGCTATTTTTTTTCTATTTCGGCTCTTTCTTTATATAACTTCTTTCTCTTATCTTGATTTTCGTTTATATAATCGTGATTATCTTCTGCCATTAAATAACTATTTCCAGCATTTAATAAATCTTTTTACATTTTCTGATTTAGCTTTATTTATTATATTGCTTTCAGCTGTTCTACCTTGTTTTTGTTTCATCTTTTTCAAATCCTGTTAGATGAGTTGTACCCATTTCTGCCATTTGTGTATCATAAGCCTCTTGTAAAAACTCTAACACTATCTTCTGCCATTTTACTATACTTCTTTTCTGTTTCAAAGTATGCGTTTTGTAAAACCTTTGAAGTTAAGATTGGGTCAGATTTACCCTCACTTTCAAAAAGTACCTGTTGAATTACCATAGTATTCTATCCATATTTTTTTCTAGGTGCTTTATATACAAGTGCTGAATATCCACCTTTAGTTACAGTTGTATTAGATACAGTTGCTCCTACTCCTAAAGACGCCTCTCCTGTTGATATAAGGTTACTAGCTTTTATAACTTGAGCCATTTTTGTTGCCTCAAATTGTGTTTTTAATTGAGTTTCGGCTTGTACTCTTGGAATAGCTTTTTAAGATAGTTGCATTTTTTTCTCATTTGCATTTTCATCATCTTCATTAAAGATAAATGGTGCATTTGAAAATGCTGTTTTTTTGAACGCTATCTTTAGCAACTTTAGGTTTCTTATATCCAATAACATTTCCGTCTGTACTATCTTTTTGGCTTTCCTGTTAAAAGCCTCTTTAAAATTATCTACAAATATTTCTTTTTGTTTCTCTATGGAATTTTTTTCATTTTCCTTATACTTTTTTTATCAGCTGGATTACTTTCATCTTCTTGAAATCCTAATGGTGTATTTTCAAGGAAAAACTTTATCAACATTATATCTTTCAAAAGGTCTTGTCATATCAGGTGTTGATTTTTCCAATAGGTACTCCTGTTGTTACAACTTTTTTTCCAACAGGTGTTGCTTGATATGATAAATTTTTAACATAATCATTTCTTGCTATAATTTCATCTGCTAATAAGTATCCTAATTCATAAGAAGTTGAATTGATAGCATTTCTTATTTTTTTCTTTCTGCTATCATATCCCATTCATTAATAAATCCCTCTACCATTTCAGCTTTTTGAATACCTTTTTCAATACCACTATTTTTTTAGCATATTTATTTAATGTTTTTCAATATGTCTTTAGACTTAACATAAACATTTCCTATCTTAACAAACAAGTTTCCATTATCATCTCTTAACATATCATTTATATCATAACCTGCACCTACAAGAGCGTCTATATCTTGTTTAAATTGTCCTATCTTGTCTGTTCCTGTTAAGATAAATTTATTTACTTTTTGCGTCTGCCTCTTTTTACTTTTATCTACTGCTTGATTTATTTTTTTCTTCAAGTTTATTAACTCCAAGTTTATCATAAATCTTATTTATTAATTTATTTTCAAAAATCATCTGCTTTTCCTACTGCTTTTTTTCGACTATATGAGTTACATTTTTTTCTCAACTTCTGATACAGCCTTTTTTTGCAATTTTTTTACAAGTGGGGGTACTATAACTTTACTTGTTATATGAACTACAAAGACATTCGTTCCTACTCCACCAAAGTTCATACTACCTTTCCATTTATTAGCATAGTCTTGCATAGCTTTTTAATCTATCATTTACTGCTCCATCTAATTTTCCAATTTTTTTCTCCATTTTCTCCAACTGAAATTCCTTTCAAATACAGCTTTACTTTTTTTCGGTTGCACCTCTTACTCTATCTAGTTGTTCTCTTACAGGCGACATAGCGTTATTATATTTATCTGCAATACCATTTATATCACCTAAATTAAAAATTACCTATATTTACATTAGTAAAAATCTCCTACACCTTGATATTTACTAGGATTACTTGGATTATCATAACTTGGTTTATTTGATTTAGCTTGTAAAGGAATAGCCAAAAAGAATAGACAATACTAATAATTTTAATTTAAAAATTTTTTTATCTTCAATTTTACCACTCCTTTTTATTTTCCTAAAAATATATGTTTCAAAAAGCCACTTTACTATTATGTTTAATCAAATCTTGTTTAGAATTGTTAGGGTTATTAATATCTCCCTTTTTCATATTTTTCTAATTCTTTTTTTAGTAGGCATACCTAAACTTAAAAAAACTTTGTGATACAGCATTTTCTTGAAATGCTCTACTTTTTAAATTTTTTTCAGTTGCTAGTTTTTTTGTTCTCTTATCTTTTCATAACTGTTATTTCTTTTTAAATCCTTGTAAAGTTGTTAAAGCATAGTTAAATAATTGGTTATTTTGTCTTAGTAAACTATCTAATATCTCCATATTATCAGCTATACTTTTCTTATCTCCCTTTTGGATAAGAGCATATATTTTATCAAAAGATATATTGCTTAAATCTTTATATGATAACTTTGAATAATCTATTGTTTGCCCTTTTTCCTAACTTTTTTTCATTTCATTTATATCACCAATACTATTTTGGTCTTGTAATTTTTTTGAGTAAATTCAGCCATATTTGCAAGAAAAAGACAGTCTTTCTTGATTTATTTCTTGAAATTTACCTCTTTCTGTATTAAGTTCTCCTATACTTCCATAAACTTCTTCCATTTTAGAAGTTGTTAAAAATAGCTTTTCCTAAATCTTCTTGATACTTAGCCATTTGTTTGAAAAATTTCTTGGTTTTCTTTATCTTGGTAAAATGCGTCCATACTTTCAGCATTTTTTTATATTTTTTTCTTCCAATAATTTCATATTTTCTTGTGCTATTTGTACCTTTGCTATTTGTACATAAGTAATGTTTTCCATAGTTTCCAAAAATAGCTTGTTGTGTTTTTAGCTGTTCTTGGTTTCTTATATCCATCAAATATATCTTCAAGTGCTTTAACGAAAGCCTTATCATCTCCAGCTACTCCACTTAACTTAGCAATTTTAACAGTAGGTTTCTTATCTTTTTGCCCACATATTATAGATTATTCTTCCACCACCTAATTTACTTCCATTTCTTCTATATTCATCTTTATAAGTATTAGGATTTAAAACTTTTGTACCCTCAATAGTCATAACACCTCTATAATCATCATTTCTAAGTTCTGTTCTTTTATGTCCACCTCTAGTCTTTCTATCAGCTACATCTATCATAATGTATCTAACATTATCTTGAGTGTAAACATTTCTATTTTCAGGATTATAGATATTGTTTGCATATTTATTTTTTTCTTACCTTGTACTTCTTCCTTTGTTTTTTTGTATAAACTCTATTATTTAAGTCAGAATAATCAACTTTAGGTGCTGTTTTTCCCTTTAGTTTCATATTTTTTTCTTGTTCTTGTTCTTGTTGCTTTTCTATTGCCTTATCAACTAAATCTTTAGATTGAAATTTATCATACATCTTATCAGCTTGTTCTTTAACTTCTTTCGTATAAGAAGATAAAGAACTTACAGATAAAACAGTGAAAAGCACAAACATAATTTTCTTAAAATTCATAGCTTTTTCACGCTCCTCTTTTTATTTCCAATTTTCTTTATAAGTTTGCTTAATATTTACATTTACATTTTGATTTCCTACTAATAAATCTCTAAGTTCTTGTTCACTTATTCTAGTAGGAGAACCACTTCTAGCAAGTCTTTCGTTGATTTCATCAACTTTCTTTCTTATATTTGCATTAGCTTTATCAATTCTTTCTCCAATAACTTTATTATATTGTTGATTTACTTTATCATTGATAGCTGTTGTTACTTTATCAATTCTACCATTGATTTCACTAAGTGCCATTTCTTCTGCTCTATTTACATATCTATCTGCAACTCCTGTCGGATTGTTAGCAATTTCTCTGATTTGTCTTGTTGCATTAGCAAGTCTTTTTAACTGTTTCATTATTATTTATACTTTCTCTAATCTTTTTGTTCTAAAAACACTCTTACCTAATTGTTTTTGCTCTTTCAATTTTACTTTCTAAATATTGTCTTAATTTTTTTCAGAAGTAATATTATTTGTAACACCACTTAATAAATCTTTTTGTAATGCTGATAATCCATAACTATCTATTAGTTTTTTTGTCCTAACAAATCATTACTTACATTATCATAATATCCTAAGTCAGATAATTTATCTTCTACAATAGCTTGAACAGTTCTTCTTTCAGCAATTATACCTTGTGCCATATTATCTGCATATTCTTTTTTTGGTCATCTGTTAATTTTTTTCAGCATTACTCATTCTTTTTTTAATCTTAATTTTTTTCTGTTGTATACTCTGCCTCTGCCTTATCTTTTTAATTCTCTTATTTCAGCATTTCTTTTGCATTTCCATTGCATACATTTTTGTACTTGTTCTCTCATATTAATTTCTACAAATACACTACTCATTGAATTAAGTCCTCTATGTACTCCACCCATAGTTTCTGCTAAAAGTTGTAAGGCTTTTTATATGGTTATTAGCATTAGCTACTCTTTTCACTAAATACCTTAGCCTCATAGTTTGAGGCGTCTGCCTCTATATCTTTTTTTCTATTTGTGAAAATTGTTTCATCATTCTTTGTAAAACTTTATTTTCTTCAGCTAATTGGTCTTTTACCAATTCAGCTGGTGCTAAGTTAGAGAATATGCTCCAAATCTTTGTTTTACAGATTTCTCTAACTTATCAAAAACTTGCAAGAGAATTACTTACATCTCCCTGAATTTTTTTAAGTTCATCTTTTTCTTTGTTTTAAATCTGACATATAGTCTTTATAGAAAGCACCATCATTTGAAGATGTTTGAGCCATATTGTTTTTTTCCATTCAGCTGTTTGTAATTGCAATCCTTTTCATTGCATATTCAAGTGTTTCTATTTGTTTATCCAAAAATTTGTAATTGAGTTTCTTCTGTTGCCATATTTTCAGGAAATTTAACTCTAATTTCAGACTTAACTTCCATTTCGTTCATATCTCTTTCTCTGTTCTTTGGATTTAATCTTTCTGTATACCAATCTAGTACATTGAAAGCCTCTACAACTCTTGTTGTTGTTCCTAAACTATAATCTTTATCTGATAATGAGTTATACAATGCGTCTTTTTACTTTAGCATTTATAACTTCTCTTCCTAAATTGTTATAACTTCCACCTTTGTTATTATTGGCAATTCCTTTAAATCTTTGTGTATTTACACTGTCTATATTTTTCTAGCATAAGCATTATTTACAACTGAAAATAATAGCATTGTTATCAAAAATTTTAGTTTTTTTAAATTTTTTTATTTTCATTATTCATCACTCCTTTTTATCTTCCACTCTTAGACATATCTTCTAATACTTTCTTATATTTTTTTCGTATTTTTTTCTATATCTTTTTCATAACCTTTTCTTCCATTTATTTTTACTTATTACTTTCATATTATCAAGTCTTCCTACTATTCTCTCTTTTTTTGCTTTTTAATATCATTAATCTAACAATATTATCAGCTTGTATTTCTTCTAAGATTAATTTTGATAATATAGCTGAATTTTCATAGAATTTCCCTAAATCTCCTGTAAAAATTTTTTTACCTGACTTCTTAGGTTGTTTTTTTCATTTCATCTTTCTTTTCTTCAGCTTTCTTTTGACTTTTTTTCATCTCTATTTCTGACATATCTGTAATACTCTTCACTATCTTTCTTTAAAGTCTTGCCCATTTTATCCAAAGTTCTTGTCATATCTATTAACATATTTTTTTATTTTTCAGTAATAACTTCTTGTTGATGTCCACCATTTCCAAACATATCATCACCTTGTAAAAGGTCTTCCATTTGTTGTTGATAGTTTCCTATAAGTCTATAATTACTTACATAATTTTTTTATTGAATACAGCAAGGTCTGTACTAGCTGTTTTTAAGTTATCTAAAAGCTGTTTCAATTTCTCCCTCTTCAGTTGACTTCATTGCTGATTGTAACTTCATATTTACTTTATCTAGCATTAAATTATAATACTTAATTTCTGCGTCTTTTTGAACTATTCTATTTGCAACGATTTCTAATTCACGAGCCTCCGTTGCAAATCCACCCATTTTTTTCTGCATAGTTGATATTTCCTTTAAAATCGCCACCAAAAATTTAGCTGTTCAGCATTTGCAAGACTAAATATAAAAAAATAAAAACTCATAAAAAAATCATTGATTTTTTTAATTGATTTATTGATTAATTTTTTTCATATTTTTCCCCCTTTATTCTTTTTGATTATATTATATAACAATAATAACTTTTTTTACATAATTATCTACAATTTTTTTGTACTACAATTTTTTTGTATTTTAATTTTTCATATTACATTTCAAAAATCTTTTTAAAAAGCACTTTATCTAAATTTTTCAGATGTATAGTTATTCAATTTGTTATTAGATTTTTTTCGTTCTTTTTCTTCTTTAGATTTTTTTCATTATATTTATTTTTTTTGATTTTTCTTCAACTTTTATATTATCTTCCACAAATTCCTTAACATCTTTTTGTGTTTCCGTTTAAAAGTTGATTAGCAAAAATTATAAACAGCATTTTCTATCCTTTTGTTTACCAATAGCCTTTGTAATAATTTTTATAAAATCCAATACTTAAATTTTTCATTTCTAATTTCATTATCAATATGATTTAAGACTATCTTGCTAACCTCTTTAGACTTATCTTTAATAAATTCGTTTTTTTCTTCTATACTTATGTTAGGATTATCTTTTTATTTCTTCTCTAATGCTTTCTAATTCTTTAAAAAGTGCTATTCAAAAAAATTTGTTTTATCTCCTGCTATAAGCAAAGAATTTATATGTTGAGTATTTTTTTATTCCTATTTCTTTATAGGATTTTTTTCTAATTCAAATTCAGTTTTATAAAATTTATTTATAAAGTCTTTGACTTCTAATGCACCTTTTTATTCCTTTTATCTAAAGTAGATTTCATAATATCCTTATAATTATCTTTTTCCAAGTTGGATAAAATCTTCTGCATTGAATACCAAAACCTCTCCTGATTTAGTATCTGTACCCAATATTTTTAAAGTTTATATTATCTCTAAGATTAGTGTTCTTAAAAATCTAGTTCTTCGTATTTCTTAAAAACCTGATACACTAAATTTTTATATCGCCGAATTTCATATCATTTTTTTAGCACATAGTTCTTGTGTTTTTTTAATATTTCAATCTTTATCTTATTTATTTCACTTTTTTTTCTTCATTTGTTAAATCACTTTCTAAAGAAAAAAACCATTTTTTTTCTCTTTTTCTTTTTTTAGCCTATCTATATCGGTACTTGATACTTCTTTCATTCCAAACTTATTTCTAAGTTCATTATATTTTTTTATACCATTGTTCTTTATTTTTTTAATCTTACTTCCATATTTAGCAATAGCTTTTTTTGTTGTAATTCTTTTTCTCTTTTCTCTATCTTCATTTATGAAAGTAGCTTTATTAGTATCCTTTTCTTGAGCCTTTTCTTGAATTTTTTTCCTGTACCCTTTCTTCTACTTGTACTTTTATCTTTTTCTTGAATTTTTTTATATTTTCAATTTTTTTATATTTTGTATCTCTTTCGATTTTTTTAGGTACATTTATTTTTCATATTTATATTATCTTCAATTTCAATGCTATCATCAATACAATACTCTCTTTTTATATCTTCAAGCCTTGTTGCAAAATTAATAGCATATTTTTTTCTTTTTACATTTTGATATAGTTCTTTAGTATACATTTCATCTTTTTTTAGGAATATTTTTTTGTTCTGTTTTATCAAAATAGATGTTGTTAGTGTATATTTTTTTCAAAAGTATCAAATGTTTCAACAGTATTTTTTTTCTGTATTTTTTTTACAAAAAAATTTCAAATGTTTATTTCTTTCGTCCTTTATATTATCTTCATTAGGTATGGAAGTGATTTCATATTTTCCTATTCTAATACCTAATAAATCTTTATTATTTTCCAAATTATCTTTATTTATAGAACTTTTTATTAGTTATAAGATTTAAAAAGTTTATCAACTTCTGTATATCTCTTTTTAAATTCAAGACTATTTCTTAATTGTTCGTCTTCTTCTATTTCTTTTCTTTTTACTATTACCAAAAAAATCTAATATTCCCATTTTTTTCTACCCCATAATATTTTTTTAAGAAACAGGTATCATTATTCGATAACACCTGTTGCTACTAAAAAAATGTATTAAAAATATATTTAATACACTAGATTGTTACTACTTCAATGAGTATATTTTTCAATACTTTGTATCTACTCATAGTTCCTTGTACTCTCCATAGTCGTAAATTCCTGACTAGCCATCAGTACATATATTATCTTTTGTTTTATTATATCTATGCTATCACTTTATAATTTTGTGCTTTTTCAAGATTTATACTTGCATTGTAATCTCTATCTATTTCTAAGCCACAATTACTACATTTATAAATCCTATTATTAAGTTTTAAATCTTTCTTTATATTACCACAACAAGAGCAAGTCTTAGAACTTGGATAGAATGTATCTACTATCCTTAGTTCTATATTTCTTTCCTTACATTTATTTACAAGTTTAGTCCTTATCGCATAGAAATTCTGTTCTTGTATAGCTTTAGATAGATGTCTGTTCTTCATCATATTAGATACTTTTTAAATCTTCAATAGTAATATATTTTTAACTTGGTTCTTGTTATTTCATCTACTATCTTATTATTGTAATCATCTCTAATACAATTCAATCTATAAAAACAATCTTTGTACTTTCAATTTCTTCTTACTAAAGTTTTTTTAGTTCTCTTAATTTTTATCTTATTAGATTTAGAATACTCCACACTTCTTGCCATTTTTTTCTTTGTTCTCTTTTTAAGTTTCTTTTTTTAAGTTTCTTTACTTTCTTTGTTTTATTTATGTTTTTTTAAATATCATTCCGTTAGAACATATAGCTGTATCTTTAATTCCTAAATCTACTCCTAATCCTTTTTGAATTTGTATTAGTTTCTTTTTATAGTGTCTTCAACTTCCATAACAAGCGATACGAAATATCTATCAGCTACTTTAGATATAGTACCACTTTTTTTATATTAGCATTTTTTTAGGTATATAACCATATTCTTTTACTCTTACAAATTTTTAAAGTAGGTATTTTTTTATTTTGTGTCTATAAAACTCAAAAATCTTTTTTTATTATTTTTTTTAAAAAATAAGCACCTAATTCATTTTTACCTTTCTTCTTAAAAAAACAGGAAAGCCACTTAATCCCTTAAAAAAAGTTTTTTTAAATGCTTTTTCACCATAAACCATAGCTTTTGCTAACTGATTTAGAAGATACATCTTTAATCCATTTTTTTATCAGGGTTACTAGGAAGATATACATTGTTGATATACTTAGAAAATTCAAAAAGCACTAACAAATTTATTTCCTAATTCATATTGTTCCTTATTATATTTAATATATTCATTATATATAAATCTTTCAGTACCAATAGTCTTATTTACTTGTATCTTCTGTTCATTTGTTAGTTTTAGTTCTATTTTTTTATCGCTTTATACATCTTCCACCACCTTTTCATATATTCTTATATGTTTAAATATGTTTTTTTGATAACTGTTTTTTTGTTCTCCTTTCATTTTTTTACTCTAGCTTAATTCCTCTAAGTTTACATTTTCAATAAAGTCTATTGCTGTTTCTAACTCAAATTTATTAATTCTATTAAGTTGTGCTAAATTTTTTTCAACCAATTTATATTAAGTTCTTTTTAATGAATTAGCGTCTGCATAAACTTCATCAATAAGGTTTTTGCATTTCTTTACTTGCAACTCCAACATAAGCAAGGTCTACATTTGTTAATTGTAATGAGAATACACAAGAACCTTGATGATTTTTTTCATAAAATATTCTCTCTTAGGTATTGCATTTTTTTATAGCATTTATTTCAGTTTCATTAAATCCAAATGCTTGATAAATATTTTTGCCAATCTTTTGTATGTACATCTCTATTAGGTAATGCAATCTTAGTGAAACATTGGTCTAAAATACTATCTCTTATATCAGAATTTAATATATGATTTCCACTTTGTGTCGCAAAAAAATATAATGACAATTTTTTTCTTTCTTGAAGTTAGTAATTGTCTTTTTTTAAAAATAGGTGTAAAGTATTTGTTACTGAAAAAAAGGCGTGAGCCTCATCTGTTATTACATAGGTAGGTTTACCCTCTGTCAATCTTTGAGTTTCTATAAAAACATCAAATACATACTTAATGGATTTATTATCTTTGGTATATCCATAATTTTACCCATTTCAAATACAACTACTTGTGCTTTTTCCAATTTCTTCATTGTTTCCGTCAAAAATACATTCCGTAAGCACCATCTTTTGTATAAATTCTTAGTGCCTCTTTTATAGCTGGGTTTTTGAATAAAAAGCAACAAGTCCTGATATTGTTCTATCTTCAACAGGTTTTGAAGATAATAGTTTTAATGCTTTCCAAATTTCTTCGTTTGCCTCTGGTTTTTAATAAATCTTCATTTTTCTTGTGCTATTAAACATTTTTATAAAATTATCTGCCCAACTCATTTCCATATCACTATCTAATCTCTTTAAAGGTTGAAATCTTATATTATCCTTTTCTCCCCCTATATCATAGAAAACACCATTGTTAGCCTTACATAAGGCTCTACTTGAACTGTCCACATCAAAATAGAATACTTGTGTATCTTTATATTTTTAATGAATAATTAGCAATAGTATTAAGTAATACTGATTTACCACTACCGATACTTCCTAAAAATAATTGTGTTACCAACATCTCCATCAAAAAAATATCAAAGAAAAAAACATTTCTCCTGTTCTATTCAATGTTTTGATTAAAAGCCTCATCTTTTCTTTGATTTATATAAGGAGTTCCATTCCAACTGCTACTTGTAGAAATAAAAATAAGGAAAAAGCTGTTGTATGGATAGGCATTTTTTTCTAACATTTGCCTTTTATGTTACTAGGTACTGCTCCTATATATGCGTCTAAACTATTATATTTATCATCAGTAGCTTTTATATCAGAACTAATAAATTCTCTTAAAAACTATTTGTAAATTATCATCTAATCTTTTTAAATCCTTATCTTGTAAGATAAGTGTTTTGTGTCATTATTCCAAATCCTACTTCATCATTTCTTAAATCTTGTAAAAAGTAGTCTTGCCTCTTCTGATAAACTTTCTTCGTGTTCATCAGCTTTAGTGTTTTTGTGCTGTTTCTTTACTAGACGCCATTACCAAATATTGAAACATACTATGTTTTCTAAAAATTATGGAATTGCATACTCTTATTTACCATTTCTATTGCCTCTTCTTTAGTAAGTGGAACAAATCTACTCACAAATCTTAACTCAAATGGTAAACTAAATATTCTTCTAAAAAGTATTAGATGTTATTTCATTAGGTAAAAAAAGTTTTGAGATATTATCTTTGTATAATAATCTCCTACTTTAAAAATGGTCTTCATCTGTCAAATCACTGTAAGGAATATATTCATCTATGAAAAAAATCCTTCAGGTGGACACATTCTATTTTCTTTCGATACTATTTGTTGTGGGTTCACTGAATATGATAGATAATTTATCAAGTCAGTTCCACTTAAAAACTTCATAATGAGGTACTGCCTCATTTAAAAGTCCTAAAAAAATAAATTAAAAATTTTTCTTCAAAGTTTCTCATTTCTTTTTTTGATAAAGTGCCAATGATTTTTTTACTTCTTCTTCTTCACTTTCACTTAATGATTTCTTTTTCTTAGTTTTTTTCTTTTTTTACCTGAATTTTTCAGACAAAAATAAAAATCTTGTAAGGCTTTCATATTTTTCGTTATTAATAATATAAGAAAAAAAGTTATATAAATTTCGTTATGGAAGTATTCCATATTCTCAAATTTAAGTTGCCTCATATATTCGCATAATCTAGTTGTTAAAGGTGCATAAGGTCTTTCTTTTTAAATCAGGACATTTACCTTTCATTCTTATCAAATCGTGATGAATATAACAATTTTTCAGGTAAGTTTTTTTAAACAACATATTAAATTTTGTGTATAAATAGTGTGCTGAATTGTCATCTAAGTAATCTTTATCAGCATTTCTTATCTTTACACATCTTGCAAAGCCTGGATACTTTAATGTCATTGTTCTATCATCTAGTAACATTTCAAAAAGGTAACTGAAAAACTTATACTATCAGTGATTTTTTTGTTAAAGGTTTATTTACAGCTGTTACAATTTTTCCTGATGTCTTTTCTTTCTTTTTTTCTCTTTTTCTTCCAATATTAATCTTTCTTCTTCTGTTTTTTTGGCTTTCTTTTTAAACAAATTAAAAATTCCCATTCTTTTTTTCCCTCACTTTATTTAATTTTTTTAATATATCTTAAATATATAATTAAGATATATTTAATAAATATTTCTACCTAATTATAACATTTTTTTAAAAAAACAAAATTTTATGGTATAATATAAAAAAATAACTTGACATTGACAAAAAGCTAGTGAAATCTAACTTCTTGTCAATTCACTTTATAAAAAAATATTTGTAAAAAGGAGAGATAAAATGGATTTTTTTAAAAAAATTTTATTTACAGGAACTATTTTTTTATAGTTTTTTTAGGTTTAATCGTTTTCAATAAGATATAAAAAAATTAAAAATAGATGAAACAATTAAAAATGGTAATTTTAATAACACCATAGAAGAATATTCTTTACTTTCATCTTTTTAAACTGAAAAAGTTATAGAGATGAAATGGTGCTTTTAACATTTGGAGTTATTTCCTATATATTTTCAAACTTTTACTATGAATTATACTTAGTTAATATCGTACTTCTTTTTAACTTTCTTATATTCATCATTAGTTATAATACAAAAGTTTATTCTTTCGTAGATTATATGAACAACCTTACTTTGAAGAAGAAAAAAATTATATGAAACATCTAATGATAGCGTCTTTAATAAAGGTTTAGAAGATAAATTAAAAAAAGTTAAATTATTAGGTAAAGAAAAATTCAATGACTAAAAAGGTTTTAATTCTTGAATTTATGAAAACAAAAAAATCGAAGATAATGTTTTAAGGAAAAATGATACTTTTTTTATTTATTTCTATTTTGTCAGCATTTCACAAATATTATTACTCATTTTTGGAATTATTTATTGGGTTTTTAAAAAAATCAAAGGCAAAATATAAAAACAAAAATAAAAAAATATTTATTAGCTTTTAAATAATCTTATATATGATAAAAAGAGGTATATGTATACCTCTTTTTATTTTTATTCATTTAGGTAGGTAATCTCATTACATAGAAATCAATTAGAAAGGAAATTCATCATCTGTAATTTCCATTCCACCAACTTCATCAAATTCATCAAAAGTCGGTTCTTCTTTAGTTTTTTTCTTCAACTTTAGCTTTTTTTCTTCTTTAGCCTCTTTTTCAGATTTTTTTCTTGATTTACTTTTAGCGTCTTCTACTGAATTTTTTTCAGTATTTTTCAGGCTTTTTTTCGTGTTCTGCCTTATCTTTTTGCTAAAAAAATTCTTCTTTTTTTACCTGATTTTTACAGCACTTATATAATCAAGTTGTCTTTGTGCAAATTCTTTTTGTACTAGCACTTGATTTAGGGTTATTTAATTTTTTTCTTCAACAGCTTTTTGTTACACTTTTGATATTGAGCAACTCTATCAGGTAAATCTCTAACAACAGCTAGACTTGTTTTTTTACCATTTCACCAGCAAATGCTGAATTTAATTCTTGTCCATCTTTTTAAAAGACTTGGGTTTATACTAGCAACTTTTTGCTGTTGATGTTACTTCCATAGCATTACTTTCATTGATTTTAGGGAATAATGCACTTACATTATCTTTTAATTTTGTAATATCTTCTTTAGCTTGTTTAGTTAAATTTTTCATCAACTTCTCTATCTTCTCCATAAACTTTATATCTATCTTCAAATCCTTTACTTAAAACTAAACTTACACTTTCTATTGGTGAATAAGATAATTCTTCTTGTTTACCTTGTCTTTTTAGCTATAAGTTCTTGTGTTTGAACTGTTTTTTTAAATCATTTACTTCATTTAAAAACAGCAACTTTTATATTATCTGTTATATCACGAAGATGTGGTTGTTCTACCATTATGCTTTCTTTTTTTGAGAACCTTTACTAGAATATTTTCCACCTAGTCCTTTCTTTTCTTCTTTTTCTTCTCCGTCTTTAACTTCTTTATCTACCATTTTAAAAAAACGATTTGGTTTTTTTAACTTCTCCCTTATCATTTAAAACAGCAACTTTTTTTGTTTTAATGTTTCATTGTTTTCTATGAAACTTGCAACATTTGTTTCAGCAAGAGTATTTAAAAACATCTTTTTCCGTAAATATTTCCTGCGTCTGTTCCTTTTGTAAAGGCATAAGTTGACGGTCTTAAAAGCCATTTTATCTAAGTTATCTATTTCTAATAATTTTTTTCTATTTTTTTCTCCCTCTTCAAAAAGTTTTTCTTAACTCTTGAAGAAAAAAATCTTTTATATCTTCTTTAGGAACTTCTTTAAAACTCTTGTATTCTTTTTCCTGTTTTTTTCATTTAATTCTTCTAATATTTCATTTTTTTCTTTTGTGATATTTTTCGATTTCTCTTTTTGCAAAGTTATCAATAACATCATTAAATTTTTTTCTTGAGTATCAGCTTTTTCCTAATTCTTCTTTAAATTTTTGCTACCATAGGTACATATAAATCTGTTATAACTTCTTTATCAGCTATTCCACTTTGATAAAGTGCTATTTTATTACCCTCTTTATCTTTTTTTAGCACTTGAATTTTCTTTTTACAGCTTTTTTTCTCCAGCACTATTTAAGAAATCTCCTAGTGTGAAATCTCTCATTTGTAGTGTTCCCTCTAACATTTTACTTCTTTCTTCTTCTGTCATTTTTTTAATTTCTTTTTTTCAGCCATTTTTAATTACCTCACTTTTTTATTTTTTTAATTTTTTTATTAAACATTTAAACATATTTTTTTTACAAAAATTTTTACAAATTCTTAAAAAGTCATATTCTCTACCTTTATCATTTTTTTCTTTGATTTCTTCATAATCAATTTTTTTTCGTTATTGGTAGATTTTTTTCAACTTTATCATTTTTTTCTTCATTTAATCTATCTTCATATTTTAAATCAAGATTTTTTTCTTTTCTCTTGAAATATCTTCTATAATTACTTCTATATCTTTCTTTTCAAGATAATCTTTACCATTATTCAGTTTTTTTCCAAAAATATTATCACTAATCAAATCTTTTAAAAACATTCTGTCAAAAGGAATTTTCCATACTTATCTTGTTCTTCAACATATTTTTTTCTTCTGAAAATGTTTCTCTTGACAAATATTCTCCTGAATTGTTAGATAAATCTCTTATGTTTAGCAAGAATTTAACCTTATCTTTATCAGAGAAATACTCATCAAAATGTTCACTTCTTTTTCCTTTTTCAGTAATATCCTTAGCGACTTCAAAAAGGTACATTATTTTCAAAAAGATTTATGCCATTTAGTTTTTTTCATTGTATGGTACTGATATTATTTCTGTTACATTTGGAAAAATAAGATTTTGATTGCAATAAGTCTAAGTTATCTTCAACTAATTCTTTTTCTTTTTATCTTGTGATAGATTATTTGCATAATCATCTACTAAGCTATTTATACTATTAGATAACTTTGAGCCAAAGTCTTCATCAAATTCTACCCTTTCATCTGTTTCTGAAATATTTCTCATAACATTTGACATTATGTCTAACTTGGCAGTTTCAATTCTTTTTTTTGTGATAAGATTTTTAGAATTTCTTTCTTTCATCTTAACCACCCTCAATTTTATATTTTTTTAAAAATGAAGTTTTTCCATTCATTTTATTCATTATAACACTTAATAAAAAAACTGTCAAAAATATTTTTAAGAATTTCTTAAAATTATTTTTACAAATTTCTTAAAAATTTGTTATAATATATTAAAAATAAAAACACTGAAAAAAAGGGGGGTAGATTTTTTTGAAAAAAACATAAAACTATACTTATCTAATATTAGATTAAGTAATGAAGAAACACAAAAAAAGAAATGGCTATGAAATTAGGTTTATCTGATACAGCATTGTCTTTTTATAGAAAAATGAAGTAAAACCTGTTGACGCATTATTTCTTGAAAAAAATTATTCAAAGTATATAAAGATTTAAAGAGTATAGAGAAACAAAGGATAATAGGTTATTATCTTCATAAAAAAAGGAAGAGCAATACAATTTAGAGAAACAAAGAATAACACAAGAGTTAAATAAGATAGATGAACTTATTAAATTCGCTAATATAAACAACAAAAAAATAGTAAGTTTGAAATAATTTTAAAAAGAATTGATTAAAATGGAAAAATAGTGAAAAAGAAAAAAATAAAAGGAATTTGAAAAAAATAATTGAAAAAAATATAAGAATGTAAATCGGAGGAAATAATGGATAAGAATTTAGAAAAACGAAAGCACTTTTAAACTTAGAAAAAAATCTTTTCTAGGGGGAGTTTTCTGTATAACAAGTAAAAAAAGGATTTTTAGTCAATTATTACATATAATTAGTCCAAAGCATTTTTTTCGACTACTATGAATAAAGATATATTCAGTGCTATGGAAAAAGAAATATGAAGAAGATAAAATAAAAGAAAGTAAGTGAGTTTGATTTTGAACTTCCTAAAGATACTCCTAAAGATACAAAAAAATAATGATAATAATGAAAAATAAAGATAAAGATAATGGTTCACTAAAGAGTTTATTATATGAATTTACTGAAATTGATAATCCTGATTTACTAATATTTGATTATGATAATTTAGTAGATACTATCCTTAAATCAAATAAGAAAAACAGATGAATTTGAATTAAGAGTTTATTTAGATGAAATGTTAAGCAACAACTTTTTTTTCTTACGATTTAGAAGATAAAGCTAAACTTATTGTAGAAAAAAAGCTAAGTTAAGAGAAATAGAAAGTTTCGGTAAGAAGATTAGTAAACTTACAAAAGAAGTTTCTTTAACAAGTGAAGAAGTGATTGAAGAAATAGAAAAAAAGGTATAGATGAATTAAACCATAAGAAAAATGCCTAATACAGTAGTGAGTGTTAAAGAAATGGCAATAAAAACAGCTAAATTTAGCCGATAGAATGAACGGAAATATCAGTAATGCTGGGTATAAAGTAGGATTTAGTGTAATAGATGATAAATTAAATGGACTTTCAAAAATCTGATTTAATAATCATAGCTGGAAGACCCTCAATGGGTAAAAACAGCATTTGCCTTAAATGTTCTTTTTAAAAGTTTTGTGAAAGAAATGCTAAGTTAAATGCTTTGTTTTTTTCTCATTAGAAATGCCACCTGACCAATTATACTTTAGACTTGTAGCAATGGAAAGTGATATACCTATTTCAAAAATTAAAAATATGATAATGTATATAATGATGATGAAATTGCATTAAAAATATGGAGAGGGTTTATCAAGAGTTGCGACTAAGAATATAAATATAGCCGATACTTCATCTTTAACTTTGTTTGAACTTAAACAAATTGCTAAAAGCACAAAGAGATAGTAAAGGTTTAGATTTAATAGTTGTAGACTATTTACAACTTTTTAACAGGAGAAAATAAAAGAGGACAAAAACAAACAGCAAGAAGTATCTGAAATATCAAGAGGTTTAAAAACAACTTGCAAGAGAATTAAATATTCCTATAATAGCATTATCACAACTTTCAAGAAGTGTAGAAAGTAGAAGTGATAAAAGACCTATGCTTTCAGATTTAAGAGAAAGTGGTGCAATAGAACAGGACGCTGATATAGTAATGTTTCTATATAGAGATGAATATTATAATCCTAATTCAAGTGATTTAGGACTTGCTGAAATAATAGTTGCTAAAAAAACAGAAATGGAAGTATTGGAACAGTTAAAATGCAATTTGAAAAAAAGAATGTACTAAGTTTACTAACTATACTGACTTTAGTAATATGAATTAAAAAAATAAAAAAAGGATATGTTAAAAAAATATATGTTAAAAAAATATATGTTAAAAAAATAATTGAAAAAAATTTGACATATCCTTTCACATAAGTTAAAAAAATCAGTAAAATTTTAGCATTAAGTGGAGATGATTTTTTTATGGAAAAATTTTATAATTGTTTTTTTCTGTTTTTATTATATGTTTTGGGGTTTTCAATCACGATTTTTTTGTATTAGATTTCTTTTTACGATTACTAACAGATAGAGATAAAAATTAAAAAAATAAAAGGGGAGATAAATTTTTGAATTATCAAAAATAAGACAAGTTTTTTTGGAAGTTACTGTTGAGAATATGAGTAAATGGAAGAACGATTTAGTTACAATGCTTATGATTACTTTAACTCTTGAAAAAAAGGTAAGTGTATTCTTAGTGGAGAAAAAAATAGGATATGATAACCGATTATACTCACAAGGTATGGTAGATAGGGAGTTTTTAGAAAAGAAGATAACTAATTTATTTAAAAAAAGATAAGAAAAATTTCATTAAATTTCTTAGATAAAGAACAAAAATGATTTTGTATTTGAGGTTAAGGTAGGAGATTATTTCACAACAACTTTAGGTAAAGAAAAAAATCGGTACAATTTTTGGCAAAGAGAAGATTTTTTTAGAGAACATATAATATCTAATAATAAATGTTATTTGAGAAAGGAAATATAAATGATAGAAGAAAAAGGTACAAATAAACGAAAATAATATAGGATATGCACTAGATATGTTATCAATTCCAATAAATCATTGTTTTAAAAGCAAAAAAATTGATATTAAAGTAAATGATGAAATAATGAGAAACAATGATACAGAAAGAATAATAGATTTATTCAAAAGAGATAAGTATTTGTCTATAAAAAGTAGATGATAAGGTTGCAATAGTGTTCTTTAAGAATAATTTTATAATAAAAAAGGAGAAAAATGAGAACAACTACAAGATTTTTCATAAAAAAACGAAGATTTTTGGAAGTGATTATATAAATTGAAAAGACAGGATAACCTGTCTTTTTTTACTTATAGTTACAATAATTTTAATTGTCTTTGTGTTAATTCTTTCTTTAAAAAAACTTATATAGTTATTCTTTAATCTTTGTTTTTCCAAGTTTTTTTCCATAATTTAAAAACTAATATAGTTATTCTTTAATAATTAAAAAGATGTAGTAGCAGTAATATTTAAAAACTTACATAGTTACTCTTTAATTTACTATGAAGATAATCATATAATTTACTCCGTATTTAAAAAAACTAATATAGTTATTCTTTAATTAAATTTTATTTTTTTAAAAATTTAATTTTTTTATTTAATTTAAAAAACAAATCTTGTTACTCTTTAATATTACAAGATTTTTCATAAAAAAAGATGAAGATTTTGGAAGATTTAAAAACTTACATAGTTACACTTTAATATACATATAAAAAGAAATCAAAGAATTAATGAGTAAATTTAAAAACTTACATAGTTATTCTTAAATCGAAATTTTTTTATATTATAAGCTGATAAATTTAATTTAAAAAAACTAATATAGTTACTTTTTTTAATACAAATCAGATACCACTTAACTTTATTACTTCTTAATTTAAAAAACATATATAGTTACTCTTTAATCTGTTTTTTTGTAACAAAATAATATAAAAATATTTAAAAAAACTTACATAGCTATTCTTTAATTCTTTCTGTTTGCATTTTCATTTGTTCTTTTTGTTAGATTTAAAAAAACTTACATAGTTATTCTTTTAATCTTTTAAAAACATTATGAAGAAAAATATAATAATCCTATTTAAAAAAACATATATAGTTGCTTTTTTTAATGGGTAGATATTGGCACTTTGTAAAACATCTACCTTATAATTTCTTAATAAAATCAATCGTTTTTTTAATTTTTATTGTCTACTTATTTTTAAAAAAAGTAATAAAACCTATCTATATATGATAAAATCATAATTCAGTTCATTTTTTTCTTTAATTGAGGTAGATAATTTTTTTATCTTTCAATTTTTAAATTCTTCTTCAAAAATCTTCTAATGCTTTTTTTTCTTCTTTTTTTTAATAAAAAAATTCTTCTTTCTTTAATTAATTCTTCAAATTCTTTTTAAATCAATTTCTTCAGCATAGGTTCTTAAAAAAACCTTACCTGACTGTTTATACATTTGTGCATTAGTTTTTTTCTGTTTTTTTCTCTATATTCTCTATTTCTTTCTGTTTGTTCATTTATTTGTTTCCTTGTTAATGCTCTTCTAACTCTCTTTTTTACAACTTCCACAATTTCTCACTTCCTTATTTTTATTATTTGTTCTTAATTATATTATACCATAATATATATAGTATGTCAACATTTTATAAGATTATATTATACCATTTAAAAAAACAAAAAAATAACTTGATTTTTTTAACTCAAATATGTTAGTATATAGGTGTGAATTTACCAAGTTATTTTAATTAAACTTATGGATTTTTTTGCTATTTATAACAAAAAAATAAAGAATTTCTCAAAAACACTTGGGAAAAATTTACTAAAGAACATTGGAAATATTAATAAAAATAAGTGGGTAGAGTTTATGAAAGTAATGAAAAAAATCGTTTATTAAAGGATAACAAGATTTGCTTTTTAAATGCGATAATGTGGCAATGAATATTGTTTGTGTCGGTATATTAAAGGATAACAAGATTTGTTTTTTTAAATAATTGTGCTATTGTTGTTAAAAAAACTCAAAAAAAGAATTAAAGTTTAACAAGATTTGTTTTTAAATTCTATGCTTTTTTTACTGTTATTGTTTTTAGTTGTAAAATTAAAGAATAACAAGATATGTTTTTAAATGGTAGCAGATGAGTGGCACAAGATACTTCACGATATTAAAGAATAATAAGATATGTTTTTTTAAATTCAAAAATCACTATTGAAGATGTTAAAAATTCAGTAAAAATTAAAGGATAACAAGATATGTTTTTAAATTAAGAAAAATTTCGTTTATTATTTACAAAAAAATATTTATTAAAGAATAACAGGGTATGTTTTTAAAATTTATTCTTTTCAATAAATAAAACCACATTAAAAATATAACAAGGTATGTTTCTAAATTAAAAAAGAACTAATATTATTTAATATCAGTTCTTTTTTTGTTCTTATATACTTTCTTTAATAAGAAGATTTAGTTTTTTTCATTGATAAAAAAATATTTTTTTCTAAAATCATTACTCAAATTAATACCCTTTGAAATTTGTAAAAATTCTTTCTTTTTGTACAGGTTGAATAAGGTTTTTTTCTTTTTTTATCTACATCTATTATTTCCTTAATTTTTAAACCTGAAAAAAACTTTTTTTATTATTTCATTAGTTGTTCTTTTCATTATCAGTTATAACACAATCCATAATGATTGTTGCTATTTCTTCTTTATAACTACTAAACAATTCATTATTTTTCAGTAAAAATTTCTGTATTCCTTTACTAAATCATCTGTTTCTAAGTTGTTTTTTTATAAAGTTCACTGTCTTATTAAACAAATCACTTCTTGAAATCAGAGATATTTCATCTTTAAATAAAGAAACATAAACAGGCTTTTTTGCAATAATACTTTCATTACTTTTTAACTCTATTTCATTTATATTTTTTTATCTATTGGGTGTTCTTCTAATGTTTCAAAAATTAAATTTAGAATTATTATTTGTTATCAAAGTTTTTCTTAAAAACTTCAATGCTTACTTTAACTTTTTTTCAGATAACTTTTTGGAGATAAAGTTCTTTTTCTACTTCTTCTGTTAAAACAGAAAAAGAAGTCTATGAAACTCTTTATAAAGTTATCTTTTTGCTATGATATTGTTTTTCAATATCGTATTCTTTTTATATGAGTGTTATAGATAAAGTCAAAAGCCTCTATTGAAGACTTAACTTTTTCTAAAAACTTATCTCTTCCTAAAGTTCTTAAAAAAATCATCAGGGTCTTTTTGTTTCAGTATATTCAACAACTTTTTATATTAAAAACCTTGTGATTTTTAACAAAAGTATTGCCTTTTTCTGTTGCTAATACTCCTGCGTTATCATTGTCAAAACATAATAAAACATTATTTGAATACTTTTTTTAATAGTTTAGCTTGTTCTAATGTTAAGGCTGTTCCTAATGGAGCAACACAAGTATCAAAAATTATAATTTCTTGCTGTTAAAACATCTATATAACCCTCCATAAGAATAGAATAATTTTTTTATTCTTTATATTATAGCCTTGTTCTATACCGAATAGATTATAACTTTTCTTAAAGATAGGTGTATCAGGTGAATTTATATATTTAGGTACTGTTGTGTCTTTTTCTAATGTTCTTCCACCAAAGGCTATTATATGATTACTAGCTGAAAATATTGGAAATATAATTCTATTTCTAAAAAGTGTCATAGAATTTTTCCTTTTTCATTTTTGTTTAATAAGTCCTAAAAGCCAACAAATCTTCATCTGTATAACCTTTATTATGAAGATAATCATATAGTTCGCTCCACTTTTGACTAGCATAACCTATTTTATGCTTTTTTTATTGTATCGGTATCATAACCTCTTTTAGATAAGTATTCTAATGGTTCTCTATGTTCAAAAAAATATTTTCTGTAAAAATACTTATGTGCGTCTTTCATAATAACATAATATTTATCATTTTTCTTCAAAAAAACTTGTTCTTCTAGGTTTATGCCTAAATCTATATCATATTTTTTTAGAAAGTTCTATTACAGATTGCTCAAAACCTACATTTTTTTACTTTTCATATAGTAACTTATAGCGTCGCCACCTGTACCACAAACAAAGCATTTACATATTTGTTTTTTTGTGGACTGACAAAAAAAGACGGATTAGTGTCATTATGAAAAGGACATAAACCTTTATAATTCTTACCAGCTTTCTTTAAATCAATATCTTCTTCTATTACCTTAACTATGTCAATATTATTTAATAGCTTTTTCAACAACTTCATCAGCAATTTTGTTCATAATAAAAAAACCCCTTTCAAAAATTTCGTTTAGACTAATCTCTTAACCCACTTAAAAATTCGTGAAACTTGTGATTGAGATAAATCCATAAAAATAGAAATATCAACTTGTGTATATCCTTTCTCATAAAAAGCAAATATCTGTTTGTTTCTATCTTCAATAGTAGGAAATACAGGAATTTCTATCATAGTTGTTTCAACTGTTCCATTAGGACTGATTGTTTTTTTATATGAGTTATTCCATCATTAGTCCTTAATATACCTACAAGTTCTCCATTTTGCTTTCTTTTAAAAATCAAAACTTATTATTGAACTAGGATTAACATAAGGTTTCGTATTAACAAAAATTCTCCTCAATCAAAGTTATTGTATTATTTGTATTATTATACATTCTGAAACACCTCTTTTCTTTAAAGAAATTACACTCATACTTTTTTTATGTTTTTTTCCTATGAAAAAAAGTATGAATTACATAATTTATTTTAACATAATTGATAAAAATAAAGCAATAAAAATTTTCTTTTTTTATTCTAAAAAAAGTAATAAAATATTGGTGTTGTAAAAAAAGACTTAGCCTTAAACTAAGCCTTTGTTATATTTTTTTAAAAAATCTTTTTCTTTATCAGATTTGTCTTTATCAGTTTTTTTGACTTCTTTCATATTTTTCTTTATCATTAGGTATTTTTTTATTTCATTTTTTTACCTAATTCAAATCCAAAAGATATGTTTTTGTTGTAGAAAAAAACTTTCAACGAAATCCTCTCTTGTCGGTGCTTTGGAAAAAAACTTTCAGTATTTTTTTAGATAATCTTCACTAAATTCTTTATAAAAATTTATCTATTATCTTTTGATTAGCACTATCATTAAAATCTTTCTTTTTCTTCATCATATAACTTAAATTTTTTTCGTTTTCATTTAAGTTATTATTTGCTGTAAGGATAAGTCCTGTATTTTTTTCTATTTCTCTTTGTATGTCCATTGTTTCACTCTTTAAATCAGAAGTGAACATTCTCCTTGTAATTCCTAATGCTCTTACATTAGTGTGAAAAATCTTTATCTTTTTGTGTCCATTGTTTCAAAGTCAATATCAGGAGATACACTTGGTGCTTTTTTTCTTTGTATTCCTTAAAAATCAGTTTCAAATTTATTTTTTTTATTTTTAGTTTTTTTCCAAATTCTAATAATTCATTTATCCCTTTTTTTATAATCTTCTTCACTTCCACTAGCTAATTCTTCAACTTTTTCTATCAGAATTTAATTTAAGTTCAAAATAATCACTACTTCTTTCAACTAAAAGCTACTTTTTTTCATCATCATTAAGTGCTAAAACTCTACTTTCATAAAGACTATCTATTCTATTTTTTTTACATTAGGAATTAAATTATCTGTTTTCATATTTTTCCACATAATTACCATTTTTCTCTACTTCTATTATCAAAATCAGCAAGTGAACGATAAATTATATCATTTTCTATTTCTTCAAGTGTTTCTGTTTTTTTACATTTTCTTCTAATTGTTTGTATAATACCTTGTTTTCTTCTTTTTAAATAGTCAATATTTGCATAACTTTCACCTATTTTTTTCTACATTCTAATAATTCAGAATAATCATCACTCACTAAGTTAAATGAAATATCATTTAAAAACTTTCTTCTGAAGAATATAATCATTTTTTTTGCACCTGAAATCTTTAACTCATATTTTTTTCATAATTATTTTTTTGTCAGAAGTAAGGCTGAAATCTCTATTTGTATTAGTTTCTAAATCTTTCAAATCGACTTCTTTTAATTCTTTTTAATGTTTCTTTACTTATTTTATCTTCTAAAAAAATCCACAACTTTATCTTTTAAATTCTTCTAAATCTCTTGCAACTATTTTTCTTTATCTGTTTTTCTTATTTGTAAATGATACTGAATAGTATTCTTCGTCATTTTTCTTGATGATTTTATAACTATTTTTCTGTTCCTTTATATTCTTTAAAAAGCATTTTCAAATTTACTTAAAAGCATTTTTGAAAAATTTTTGAGCCTTATCTTCCATTTCTTTCGTAAAAAGTAATAGGTGTTGCTTTGTCAAAAGCATTTTTTTATCGTTTCTCTTATTCCATTATCTTTTTCACTATGTCTTTTTGCTAAAGAATAATAAGCTATATTTTTTTACTAACTTCATCTAAATCTTCTTTGTTGATTTTATAAATATTTACTTCTGTTTTTTTGTTAAGTCTATATCTTTCAAAGTGTTATTTTTTTGTTTTTTTCTCCACTCATCATAGATAAGAAAGTATCAATTTTTTTCACTTGAATAAAAAAATCAGATTTATCTGTATTTTTTTGTCTTTTAATTCGACATAAAAAAACTTTTGCTTAAAGTATCTCTTATGTTCTGATACATTAAAGTATCTGTATCAACCTTTTTTTGTTTACATCAAAATTAAAAAAACTTCTATTTTATCCAAAAAAACATTTTTTTTCTTTTTCTTCAAATTTAGTTTCTTTTTGCCATTTTTTTCTCCTTTTTTTAATCCTTTTTATTTTATTTTTTTACTCAAAAATATTGCAATTTGAAAAAAATGTTATGTTAAAATACATTATCTATATTTTTTTTCGATATTTCAAGTAAGAATTTACAAAAAATTAGATACTCTTAGAAATTAAATATTCTCAGTTTTTCTAATTTTAAAATTATTTCTACCAAATTAAACCAAACCATTTAAAAGGACTTAATCAAAAAAAGTTAAGTCCTTTTTTTGTTTTAACTCTTTTTGTTTTTACTTAGAAATCATACTCTCTATCAGTTCTTTCTTCTCTATTGTGTGTTCTTTCTTGTTCTTTTCTTTGTTCTTCTTTATAAGAATTTTCTCTTAAATCAGAAACTTTGTCGAAATTTACTCTTTCTAGTTTTTTTCTAAATCAGAAACTTTAACTTCTTTAATATGATTTCCTCTTTCACTAATATAATCATTGATTTTATCAACAAATTGAGATTTTTTTCTTCATCACTCATATTTTTTTAACATTTTTTTAGCGTCTTCAACAGTAAAGTTTTTCTTCTATCATAACAAGAGTAGCTGTATTTTTTTAACTATGTTATCAAAAATCTAATGATTTGGCTATATCTTGTCTTATATCACCTTTCATTTCGTATGACATTTCATTAATAATACTTTCTATTGAAACATCATAACCATATTTTTTTATGTTTCTCTTTTTCGTCTTTCAAGAGTTTCTAAAACATCATTTAAAGAACCCTCTTCAAGAGTTTTTTTAATACAGCCTCTGCATTAGCTTTATACTCATTTTTCGTCTTCATTGTAAATTTCATCTACTTTTTCCATAAACATTCAAAGAAAGTCCTAATCTACCAGCATTTTTTTCTAAAAAAATTTTTGCTTTATCTTCAAGATTATCTAATTCTTTTTTTTGAAAGTATCTTTATGTTCATCTTCAATTATCTTTAAAAAGATTTGAACTTTGATTTTTTTCATTTTATTTTCTTCTAAAGTAAGTCCTACTTTTTGCAACTGTTTTACGCATAACTGCTCTATCAAAATCATCTATATCTTTAACTCTAACATCTTGATACTCAAAAGAAACTTTTTCAATTAAACTATTATTTTCTTTTTTTCTAAACTTTCTTTGTCAATAAATTCTATTTCTTTTTCCGTCAAATGTTTTTTTCCAATTATTTCTAATGACTTCTCATTAGTAAGGACAGCTAAGACTTTATTACGATTGTCTTTGTCTGCATTTAATTGATAAAGATTTTTTTCGCCATCTTCTGAAACTTTACTTATATTTAAAGTTAAATTTTTTTCTTTTTTTCATCATTTGTTTTTTTATTAATTCAAATGTTGAATTTAATTTAGTGTCAAATTTAAAAATCTGATAAAGTCAATCTCATTCTACTCTTCTTAGTTTTTTTCAAAAATAATCTTTTATTCTATCAAATTGTTCATCATCAGAGTATACATTTTTTTCAAAAAGACTTTCAACATTTTTTTATTTAATTTATTTGATAATTCCTCTCCAAACTCTCTACCTGTTTTTAGAAGTTATTGTTATTTCTTGTTCAGGTAAATCATCTGTTTTTATATTTTTAAATGAAAAGTCTTATTTAAACTTCCCTCTGTGTGTTTTATAGAAAGTTCATATTCTGTTTTACCAAAAAGGATTTAAAGAGTTTAATGCTTTATCAATTCTCTTGAAATTCGTTTCATAATCTTGTACTTTATCAAGAGCCATACCTACTTCTAATTTATTTTGTATTAACTTCAGATAAAAGATTAATAGCTTTCTTTTCTTTTTTTTATTTGTTTTCAAATTATCATCTTGTATGATTTCTGTTAGTTCTTTAGCTAAAAACTTTCTATCATTTTTCATCAATACTTTCTATTTTAAATCTATTTTTCAGTAAAAATATCTCATTTTTTTCATCATTTTCATCAGGTGAAAAAAACTTTTGATTAACTATTTTATTAAGGTCTTTTTTTCATTAACAAGAAATTCTCTACCTTTCAATTCCCATTCTTTATCTTCAGGTGTTTTTTTCTCAACTTTATTTTAAAAACATATTCATTGACAAAACCACTTATTCCAAGAGCAAGGTCTTTAAACAATGATTTATTTTCAACTGCACCTTTTTTTGTAATGCGTTACCTACTTTATTTAACACCACATCAAATACAGCTTTTTCCTTTTACTTAACATATCCTTATTTTCACTAAAGAAAATCTCTTTTTTTATTTCATCTATTTTTTTTCATTAGTTTTTTTCATCTAATTTTTTTAGCTGAACTTCTTTTTCGTCAACACTCTTTTGGTGCTACTTCAACATAAGATAAATCTTTTTAATAAAAAAACCAACATATTCTTCAGTTGTAGGTATTTTTACTTATTCCATATTCTTTTTGCTCTAATTTCTCTCATTTCTTTATTTTTTTATCGTAATATTCTCCTAAATCAATAATTGTTCTTGCCAAATTATTGTTCATATTTAATCACCCCTTTAAAGTTCCATTTCTTTTTCTTTATTTTTTTTGCTTTTTTTCTTTAATTTCTTCTTTTTCTTTAGTTATTTCAATTCTATTATCTGAAAAACTTTTCATAAGGTAAAAACTCAAATTTTTTTCCAATTCTTTATAAAAAAAGTTTTTTTCATCAAACGAAACAGTTTCACTTAAATCTTTATTATCTTCTAAAACCTTACTTATATATTTATTTCCATCAAAATAAATTTCTTTTTATATTTTTTTATCAACAGATAAAGATATTTGATTTTGCATTATTTTTTTCTTGATAATCATAAAAAAATGATTATGATTATATTTATAAGATAAATCCAAAAATTGCTTGATTATAAGCGTTTTTTTATATCTTCTTCATCTCTTGCATAATCTTTTAATAATTTTTTTCGTTATCTGACAAAAAACTTTTTCTTTTCTTTTTCTTCTAATTCATCAAAAAAATCACTTTTTAAGATTTTCTTTTATATCCTTTTTATGAAGTCTTCAATATTTCCTTTATATTCATCTTCATTATCACTATTTAATTCCAATATTCTGTTATTTTTCAGTAAGGGTTAAATTAAATTCATCAGCATTTTTTTATCAAAAAAATTCTTCTTTATTTTTTTAAGATTATCTACTCTAAGTTGAAATTTTTTTCGTCTATGCTTTTTTTCTAAAAAGTTCATTCATATCAGATAGAGTTATTTCATCTCTGTAAGAAGAAAGAGTATCGTAATTTTCAACTGCTACTCTATTAAAAAAATCCCACTTTTTTTATATCTTTTTAAATTTTCAGTTTTAACCTTGTCATCTAACAATACTGCAATATTTTTTTATTTTGTCCTTTAATGAAATCATCATCATAAGTTTTTTTATGTCATTTTCATAGTAGGCAATACTTTCAAATGCTTTTAGCTGTGTTTTTTTATCAACTAAGGCAAAAAGCTAATTTATCAAATTTATTATCTTCTATCCTAACATTTGAATAACTTTTTCCCCACAAATTCTTCTTTTTTTCTATTTTTAAGCCAGTATATTTCTTTTGATATTTCATCAAAAAAATCTTCTTCTGTTTTTCTAAAGTCAAATTTAAAAATTATTTTCAGTTTCTATTGTAGGTTCTTTTTATTTTTTTTCTTCTTTTTAATTCTTCAAGTAATTGGATTTTTTTCTTTATTATTTTTTTTCGTTTTCTTTAACAAATTCTATAAGTTTATCTCTTAATCCAAGAAAAACTATCACTTTTAATATTTTTTTATCTTTACCGTCTTCCCTTATGAATTTTAAAGAAAAATTCTTTTTTTCTTTATCTTTTTGAGTAATACTTCCTGTAAAATGAGTTCCATATTCATAACCTGTATCATCTTTTTAAATGAACTAATTTAGCAATTTCTTTTACATTGTTTATACTTGCACAAAAAAATCTCTTGTTTTTTTCTTTTTAATTCGTCATTTAATTCAATAGGTTTTTGCTTTTATCATAATATTCTCCAATTTTATCAACTATTAGAGAATTTTTTTAAAAATCTTTCATTCTGTTATTTTCTATTAGTTTTTTTGAAAGATATTCATATCTTTTTTTATCTTTTTTTCATTTTCTATATTTTTCTTTATTATCTTCTAAAAATTTTATTAATATCTTTTGGATAAATTCTCAACTTCTTCTTTATCTAAAACTAATAGTGTTACTTCACTTTTTACTAAATTCTTCACAATCCTTTTTCATCAATTTTTTTGGATTAAAACTTCCTACTTTTATATCAAAAAAAGTTTAGAAAGACTTTCTGAATAATCTTGATATGTTTCTTCTCCGTCTTCATCTTTTATTTTTGGCGATACAGGTTTCTTTTTAAAGTTGCACCTATCTCTCCTAAATTAAAAATAAGTGTTCTTATCATAAGGAAATTCAGTTTCTTTCGCATAGACGCAATCATTAGCTAAATCTTCTAAAACTTTTTCTTTATCTACATTATAAATTCTCATATTTATCACTCCAGTTTTAAAAATTTTTAAATCTAAGTCTTCTGTTTTTTTCTACTTCTTTTTTTCTACTTCTTTTTTTCTTCTTTTTGTATTTCTCTTTTAGTTATTTCAATTCTATCTTCAGGAAATTCAAATTTTTTTCATAATTATCTTCTTTAAGTTTATTTTTCCCTCATAAAATCAAAAAAAGCTATCATAATCAAATGAAATTGTTTTTACTTAAATCTTCGCTGTTATTACAAGCCTCAAGTAGAAAAACTAGCCTCATCATAATATCTTTCATCTACATCTTCTTGTTCAATGGCTAAAATTATTTGATTTCCCATTAATCTTTCTTGATAATCATAGAACTTGTTATAGTCATATTCATTAAAAAAATTCTGAAAAAAACCTATTGCAAAACAATTTTTTTAAATTTTTCTTCGTTACTTTCATAATCTTTAATATGTTTTTTTGTTTAACTGATAAAAACTTCAAGTTGTTTTTTTCTTCTAATTTATCAAAAAAATTCACCTTTAAGACTTTCTTTATATCCTTTAATAAAGTCTTTTTATATTTTTCTTGGTATTCATCTTCATTATCACTATTTAACTCTAATATTCTATTATTTTTCAGTAAGAGTTAGGTTAAATTCATCAGCATTTTTTTATTAAAAAAATTCTTCTTTATCTTTAAGATTATTTATTCTAACTTGAAAAAGCACTATCAAAAGTTTCAGATAAGTAATTTTTCATTTCAGCTAGATTAAAATTATCTTCTAAATCATAATTAATGATTTTTTTCAAGTTTTTTTCATAGGCTACTTTTTCCAAAAAAATTCCATCTTCTGTTTCTTTTTAATTTTTTTCGTTTTTTTACAAATTCATCTAATTTTTTTCAACAATTCTTTGATTTTTCTTCTTTTTAAATATTCATCTTTATAAGTAGTTTTTATATTGTTTCCAAATTCATTTATACTTTCAAATGTTTTTAAAAAGTATTCTTATCTACTAAAGTAAAGGCTAATTTATCAAAACCTTTATAGAAAGTATCTTCAAATTCAACTTTTTTTGCACTCATTTTCATCTTCAATCTTTAAAGTATATAGTTTTGGCATTATACTTTTAGATAAATTCATTGTTCTTTCAAAATCAAATTTAAAAATTATTTTTCAATTTCTATATCAGGTTCTTTTGATTTTTTTATTTTTTTAAAAATCATCAAAACTACTCATAAGATATTGATTATTTGATTTATCTTCTTCGATAAGATTTACAACTTTATCTTTTTAATCCAAGAAGACTATCACTTTTAATATTTTTTTTCATCACTAAGACTAGAAAAATTTTTATACTAAATTCTTTCTCTCCATCTTTTTTTGAACAATAGTTCCTTTAAAAAAACAGTAGATACATTTTTCACCCTTATTATCTTTAAAATGATATAATTCAGCAATAGCAAATACATTGTCTATACTTTTTGCTAAATTCCTTAGTTTTTATTTTTTTAATTCATTATTTAATTCAATAGGCTTTTGCTTTTATCATAATATTCTTCAATTTTATCTATAATCAGAGATTTTTTTAAATCTTTTATTTCATTACTTTCTTTATCTTTCATTTTTTTGTGCTTTCAATTACATCTTTATTATTTTTCTAAGATTGAATTGATTTCTTCAGCTAATTTTTTTCTATCATCTTTGTCTAAAACAAGTAAGCTAACATCAGCTTTACTATATTTTTTTCATATTCTTCATTAAAAATTAGGATTATCAGCCATTTTCATTTCAAAAAAATTTTTAGAAAGACTTTTATTATCACTTTGATATGTTTCTTTTCCGTTTTTCATCTATGATTTTAGCAATACAACTTTCTTTCATTTTTTTAATTCTAATTCAGTTAAATTAGAATAAGTGCTAGGATTTTCTTTTTTTCTTGTGCCTGAACAAAATTATCAGCTAATTTGCTCAACATTTTCTTTTTGCTAGTATTATTTACTTCCATATTTTTTTACTCCTTTTTAATTTTTTTGTATACATTTTTTTATATATGATTTTTTTACATTTCTTTTCCAAAGTCTTTAGTATTTTTCTTTTTCTACTTCTTTTTGCTTTTGTTTTTCTTTTCTTTAGATATCTTTATTTCACTTTCTTTAACAAATTTATCAAAATGATGTGGTCTAAATCCATAAAGATTATTTTTCTAAAAACAAAGTCAATTTTTATATCCTTAGAACTTTCACTCATTGAATTATAATAATTATTAATTTTTTTCATTTAGTTCTTTCTTTTTGTTCTGTTTCACTTAATTTTTTTCTAATTCTTCTTTTTTTAAAGACATTTTATCTTCCGAAAGCATAATAGGGATAGCATTTCTTAAAAACTCTTTTTCTAAACTAATAGTTAAGTTTCTATCAGGTAGATATTCTTTTTTTCAAGTTTTCTACTTCATTATTTAGTTGAAATTTAACATATTTATCATCTTCGTTTTTTTCCAACAAAATCAAACTTTTTCATTCATTTCTTTTTTTATATTTTTGTTTTATTGCGTTTAAGAATTGACTTACATTTTTCTTTATATTCTTCTTCATTATCAGTAGATAATTCTTTAATTTTTTTCCATTTTCATCTAAAGTTAGATTAAATTCTTCGTGTCTTTTTTTCTAAAAAAATTCTGACTTATCTTTAAGATTGCCTATTCTATTTTTCAAAAAAATCATCTATATTCTTTATAAAAGGCTTGTGGATAAGTTAAGGTTTTATCCACTCCATTTGTGTTTTTCATATTGTCTTCTACCTACTTCTTCTAAAGAACTTATTATAATATCAGCTTTTACTTCTTTAAAACTTTCTTTTTCTTTGTTTTTCATCTACTTGTTTCATTATTTCTTTATTAACTTCTTTTTAAATAATCAACTTTTTTTCAAATTAGATGAACGAATATCAAAAAAATGTTTTATCACTTATATCAGAAAAAAATTCTTATCAGTTATATTGAATAACATTCCTTTTTAATTCTCTTTCTTTAAAAACCAATAGTTAAGATAGTTTCTTTTTTTATCTTCAATAACTAACAAATATGAATAACCATCTTTCTTCTTATTTTTTTATCTGTAAATTCAAGTCTAAAAATCCTTGTCTGTTTCAATTTTTTTAAATCTTTAAAAATCTGTATTCTTTAATTCTTCTAACTTTTCTTGTTTTGAAATTAAATCTTTTCCTTTTATGATACCAAGTTTTTTTCTTCTCTTTCTAAATCTTTTTCTACAAAAATCAACTACTTTTTTTCTTTAAGTTCAATAATAGTTTTTACCTCTTAAATCAATTTCTTCCTTAGTTGACTTATTCTTTATATTGATACCAAAAATACTGTTCACCATCTTTTTTTGAATAATATTGCCCTCATAAGTTATTTTATTAGAACTAGGTTTATCCATAATAGTGTTCTCAATGTTAGTTTCTATTAAATCAATAGCCTTAAAAATAATTGTTTGCTTTATCTCTTTTTTTATCATCAATAACTATTGTTTCATCTAAAAACATTTTTTTTCTTCTAAATGTTCTATTAATTTATTAATAATTTCATCTTTACTTTTTACCTTTGTTCTCATTGTAAATATTAGTTAGTTCTTTAGAAGTTTCGTCATTTTTTTCTAACATCAGTTATATATAATTTCAAATCACTATTCTTTTCATCATCTGTATAATTTTTTTAATAGTAAAATTACCTGTTCTTGATGAAATTTCTTCTCTTAAATCTTCTTTTTTTCAATAATTTTAAAATCAACTTTACCTGTTGTTTTATTTGTTACCTCTCCAATAGAAAAATCTATCTAAACTCCATTGATTAATACTTTCATAAACACTTGAATTGTGGTCTTTGTAACTTTCATTCAATACGCCATAGACAGATTTTTGCCATAACTTTATTTACTTTCTCTTTTGCTTTTTTTCTAAATTTTCTACTTCTATCATTTTTTTCGCTCCTTTGTTAAACTCTAATCAAAAAAACTACTTCTACATAACCATTTCCTAATTCTTTAAATTCTCCTTGTTTTTTTCTTTTTAAATTTTCATTTAATTTTTTTCTTTAGATTTTTTTCATTATCTTTAATTTCTAAATTTATATTTACTAATTCTTTGTAATCATTTGGTCTAAAAGCTATTACAAATCTCTAAAAAAACGATTTTTTTATCAATTTTTTTCCACTCATAGTATCACTCATATCATTATAATGTGAAATAACGCTGTCATATAAATTCTCTTTTGATTTATCATCTATGGTTCTAAAAAAGTTCTAATTGCTTTTTAGATAATGGCATTTTTTTCTTCGTCCACTGTTATTGCTATTAGATTTTTTTAATATTATATTCTTGGATATTAAAGAAATCACTACTTGCCACAAAAATTTTTATTATCTTCCAAATGATTTAAACTTTCGATTAAAAATATATTCTTCTCTTGGTTTTACTATCAGGATAAATATAATTGGCGTCTATTTCAATTTGTTTCATTCTTTCAACTTTTTTTCTAAAAAAATTATTAAAAGAATTTCCTTTATAGAATTGTAATATATCATTAATAAATTCTTGTTTTTTTCTTCTTTTGCTTTTAGGAATATCATCAGCTTTTTAGTTTTTAATTCTTCTAAATTATTCGTAACAAGACTTTCTTTTATCTTTTTACAATATCAATTCTATTATTGAAACTTATATCAAAATATTCTTTTTGCAATATTAGAAAAAAATTATTAAAACTCCATTCTTTATCATCAGAAAACAAACAAGCTATTGTATTTGAATTAATATCTTTAATAGCGTCTTTTAATGAAGTTTCTTCTATAATTTTATCTAATTTCCCCATATAATATTTAGTCTTTTTCCTTTGTAAAAATCAATTTTTTTCGTATTCATCTGAATTTTTTTAAGAAAAAAATCCTCTACCTAAGAAATCAGAAAAAAACTTCATTTTTTTATTATTTGAGCAAGTTCATCATTTGTTAAGAAATTTCTAAAAATCTGTCTTAACTATTAATTTATCGTCTTTTTTTCAAATTTTAAACTTGCATTTACTCCAAAATTATTTTTCATATTCAAATTGAATATTAGTTTTAGTTCCAATTTCTAAGTCTTTTTATATCTGTTTTTCTTTTAAAAATTTCTAATTCTCTTTGCCTGATTTTTACAAAAATTCTTTTATAATATTCTTTACAATCATTTTCTTCATAAAATCCTTTGTTATCTTCAATATTCTTTTTCTAATGTTTTTGACTAATTTATCTTTTTAAATCAGGTAAATTATCACTTGAAATTTCTAATTTTTTTATTACTGTTTGAAAAATTCTATTAAATATTTTTTTCTTTTTCACCTTGTTTCAGGAAATTTATGTCAACATCTATATTTTTCATCTGTCTTTCCTTTATCAAATTTAAACATTTTTTTAGATTTTTCAGCAATATTTGAAATTGCAAAAATTAAATTTTAAACTTTCATCTTCTCTATTGATTTCAATGGGAGTATATTTTTCCATATTCTTTTTTTCAATAAATCAGTTATAAGTCCTATTTGTTTATTCTTATAATTTTCTTCATCTTCTTCATCTAATTCATAGTCAAAATAATCTATACCATTCTTAGAATTGTATTCTTTTTCATCTTTTTTTCTAATGTTTCATAAATTTGACTTGCAATTTCTCTTGTTTTATTTTTGTGGAATAACAAGAATTTTTTTAATTCATCTCTTCCTATTTCAAAAATATTCATTTTAAAAGCATAAGAAACACTTCCAGCTGTTAAACTTAAATGATTATCTTCATCTTTTTTTGAAATAATACCTAAATATTTTTAATTTTTTTCCACAATTTTTTTTCTTCTGACGGAAGTAAACTTTTTGGATTTATCATTAAAAGTTTCTACACATTTATCAGCTATTTCTTTTTATCAAATCATCAAATAATTCGTTCACTTAAAAAAACACCTCTTTTATCTCATTTTATTTCGTATTATATTATATCTTATTTTTCTAATATTTTTTTAATTATTTTAAGAAATCCTTAAAATTATTTTATAAAAAAATTTAAAATAAAAAAAGAGGCTCAAATCTTAAATTTAAACCTCTTTTGCAACTGTTGTATATTTTATAATTATTCAAAAAGATTAGAAAAAAATTCTACTTCTCTTTCATTTTCTTTCTTATCTTTTTTTCCACTTCTTTTTTTATGAATTTTTTTTCTATTTGTTCTTTTCTATTATCTTTTTTTCCACTTCTTTTTTTCTTTTTGTCGCTTTTTTTCTGTGATAAGTTCTTTCTCTGATTTATAAAAAACTTAATTCTTCCTTAGTTTTTAATATTATCTTGAAAAATCATATATTCCTTTTAAAAATCTAATAAGTTTTTATTGTCTACAAAGTCAAATTTTTTTCAATATTATCACTTCTTTTTTTCAATGTATTCATTAACTTTTTCAAGTGTTCTTTCTTGAATATGTAAATCTTCAATTTTTTTCAGAATTAAGAACTTTATTTATTTCATCTATATTTAGTTTTTTTCTTCATCTCCTAAGACAATAGCTGTTGTAAATGCTTTAATTTTAATTAAATCGTCATTATAATCTTTACTTCCTAAATGTTCATTTCTTAAATCTTTCAAAGTTTCTAAATTCAAGTCTTTATTTGATTTCGTTTTTATCTAAATTCTCTAATTCTTTTTGTCCTTTACTCATTTCAAAAATCATCTAAAAAAATTCAAGGAAATTATTTTCTTTATATGAATTTATAGCTTGATTTATCATTTCGTCATATTCTTCTTTATCTCCAGTATCGAACTCTTGAATTTTTACCGTCATCTCCAAGTGTTAAATCAAATTTTTTTAGCATTTTTTTCTATTAAAGAATTTTTTTATCTTCAATCTTTTTCTAATTGATTTTTGAAATTCTTTTTCATAGTTTTTCTTTTTAAGTCTTTTTAAAAATGTTTTTCTGATTTACCATTATTTATATCATCAATACTATTTTTTTAATAGTATCAGCAATAACTTTATTAGTTATCTTATCTAGTGAAATATCACTTTCTTTAAACATTTTGACATCAACTTTTTCAATTAGTTTTTCATTTTCTTCTTTTTAGTTTATCTAATGAAACAAGTGAGTATTCTTTATTATTTTTGAATTTCTAATTCATTTTCATATTTAACATCTGTTGTAATCCTTAAAGTATCAGCAAACTTTTTCGTCCATAGCATACATTAATAATTTATTAAGACTAAAAATCTTTATCAGCAAGACAATATCTATTTTTCTCCATTATCTTCAACTTTTATAGAGAAACGATAATCTTTTTGATTGTTCGTCAAAATTACGACTACAATAATTCAACTCAAAAATTACTTTCACTTTTAAATGAATTTGTAATTTCATCTATAACAGGATAAATATTTCTATCTTTTTCATTCTTTTGACATTTTTCTTTAAATAATTTTTCTTTATCTATATCTGTATCAAATTTTTTTCTGCTCTTTCCTTTATAGCCTCATCTAACTTTTTCCTGCAATTCGTATGTCGTAAGTTTACCCATACTACATTCTTTTTTTCTATTCCATTAAGAGTAAAAACTAACATTAGTTCTAACTTCTTCACCTTTCTTTTCAAAAAGTAACTTTATAGTCTATTTCATCTCCGTCAATAGAAATACTTCTAATAGCTTTTTCCAATTTTAAAAAAATATCCTTTTTCAATTCTTCAGTTTTATCAAATTTCTTATCATCTATTGAAATTTCATCATAAAAGGTCTTTTTGACTTAATATTTCTTTTTGCTATTTCTTTCTTTATTGAGTAAGTATAAAAAAATCTTCTTCTTTAGTTTTTTTCCTTAATAGAATTTGAAATAGTTTTTGGCTAAATCATCTATTTTATCTTTCTTAAAAATTTAATATATTTACTTCACCTAATTCATCATTATAGTAGTTATCCTTAGATAATTCAAAAATCTTCAAATACATCATCTATATTTTTCTTTAAATTCTTTCTTTGAAATAGGTTTTTTTCTTCTACTTGAACTTCATTATCTCTTTTTAAAAATAATGTTTTTAAAGTACCTGCTAAATCACTTGTACCCTCTGATGATAATATATCTATGGTTCTATGTATTTTTTTAATAAAGCATTAACCCCTTTTTTGAAAAACTAAACTTAAAACCACCAAGCAATTTTTTTGAAAAAGCATTACCCTCTTCTAAAGTTTTATCAAATTCTTCTCTTTGTAATTTTGCTTTTTCTTTTTTTCTCTTGCTTTATAGACTTCAACATCTCTTATTCCTTTATCTACTTTTTTTCTACATAAGATAAATTCCCTAAAAGAGATTTGACAAATTCTTCAGTTTTTTTCATCTTCTACACCTTTTTTTGATTACTTAATTCGTGTTTAATTCCTAAATCTACTATCATTTCAATGAAATTTCCACTTATTTCGGCTCTTGGCATTATTATCACCCCTATTTGAATTATATGTTACAATCTATATTATAACCTAATTATTTCTAAAGATTAATCATTTTAAAAAAATCTTAAAATAATTTTATAAAAAAACATAAAAAAAGGTTGATTTTTACTCAACCTTTCTTATATTTACAAATAATTTTTTTAGAATTATTTTTTTAAAAAAATCTATTTCTTTATCAGTAGTTTTTTTCTTTCTCTTTATTTTTTTAGAAATTTCTTTTTTTGTTATTTTTTTCAGTCGGCAATTCAATATCAAAACTTTTATCAAAGTCATAATATTTAGTTGAAAAAAATTCTCACAATTTCTTTTTAAATTGGTAAGAGTTATCAATATCTTTTGTATGTTCACTCATAGAATTAAAGTAATCATTTATTCTTCCTTTTTAATTTTTTTCTTTTTTTTACCATTTGAAATTCCATCTAAATTATTTATTTTTACTTTTTGAAAGTTTCATATCATCTTCTGAAAGAAGTATAGGAAAAAGCATTTTTTTGTAAAATTCATTTTTGTAAAGTTAAAGTTTCAGGTTTCAACTTTTCATATTCATCTAAACTATAATTAGGTTTTTCATAATTTTCAATTAGTTCTTCTTTTTAAATTTTCTTTTATGGCTTTTTAAAAAAGTTATCTATATTTTTCTTTATACTTTTCACTATCTTCATCATATAGTTCTGCTATTTTTACCATTTTCATTTAGAGTAAGTCCTAATTCATCAGCGTTTTTTTCTACAAAAACTTTCTTTATTTTTTTTAAACTTCCTATTCTATTGTGAAAAAGAATTATCTATACTTTCAGACATTATTTCAGGAAATTTTCTTTCATTACCAATTTTTTTTCTTTTGTGATATTGTTTCAGATACAGACATTAATACTATATCGGCTTTTTGCTATACTAAAAATTTTTCTTTTTCTATATTTTCATTGATTTGTTTCATAATATTTTTTTATTTTCTTCTTTTTAAATAATCAATTTTTTTTCAAAATGATTTTTGAAGTGCATTATTTGCTGTTATAGTAAAAAAATCAGAAAAAAATTTTTCATCAACTAAAGACATTAAAAAAATTTTTTTATATCCTGCATATTTATACATACTTTCGTATTTATTTTTTTCATCAGCAATAACTAATCTATAATCGTATTTGTTAGTATCTTTATTTTTTTTATCTGTAAACTCAAATGCAAAAATCTTTATCTGTTTTTTTATATCTGTCTTATTGAAATCTACTTTTTTTCTTCTAATCTTTCTAAATCATCTTTTTCTTTTTTTATAAACATCATATTTCATATTTTTTTGAAATAGTAATCTTTTTTTATTTTCAATATCTTCTTCGATAAAATCAACTACTTTTTTTCTTTAAATTCATTTTAAAGATTTTTGCTAATAAAGTTTTTTTCTTCTTTTTCCTGTTTCTTTATTTATTATAGTTAGTCCAATTCCTTTTTTTCTCCATTTACTTGTACTATTTTACCACTATACATAGTTCCGTTTTTCTTTTTCCATATTCTTGTAAATTTTTTTTTCTATTAAAGCTATATTATCTTCAAAATCATCAGCTTTTTTTATGATATTGTTATTTACTTCAACAGTTTTTTTAAAAAAATTGTTTTCATCTAAAAATATCATTTATTTGTTTTAGCCAATGTTTCTACATCTTTGTCTTTATTTTTCCTTATAAAAAAATCAAATATTTTTATCAGCTGTTTTATTTTTTTAGTATTTTTCATCTGTGCTAAACACTTTAAATTCTGTACTTTGATAAAGATTAAAAGAATATCTATGTTGCACTCTTTCATTTAATTCCTCTTTTATTTGATAACCTCTCAGAAATTTTAAATCTTTTTTTCTTTTGTATCTGTATTAGTTGTTTCAGTTAAAAAAATCCTGCCCCAAGTTCTCTTTTTACTATTTCCATTGTTGTAAATGAAGAATAATTATTTTTTTAATTCTTTTTGCAATGTTTTTTTAGATATTGTATTTTTTTAATTCTTTTTAATTTATTTTTCCATATTTCTCTCCTTTTTTTAAATCTCAATTTCTTTATCAGTATTTACTTTTTTTCTTTTTCAGGAACTTCTTTCTTTATTTTAGGTTCTTTAATTTCAGTTTTTGTAAACTTATCAAATTTAGATTTAGAAAAAAACTTTCGTAGTTTCTCTTAGTATTAAACTCATCATAAATATTCTCACTATTTTTTTACTTAAAGAATTAAAATAGCTATTAACATTTCTATCTATCAAGAATTTCTTTTTCATCACTAATAACTAAAAAGATTATCTAATTCTTTTGAACTTAAATCTACCTTTTTTTCTGAAAGAATTATAGGAATAGCATTTTTTTAAAAAATTTATTTTTGTAAAGTCAATGTTTCAGGCATTTTATCGTAATATTCATCTTTAATTTCTTCAATAGCGTCCTTTTTCCTTTCTAAAAATATATCCTGACATTTCTTTTAGTGTGATTTACTTCCCTTGACTTTTGTCATTCTTATGAAAAATCATCTTGTAACATATCTGTCATATCAAATTTTTTTCAATTATTTCTTCTTTTTATATTTTGTTTTACTGCATTTAGAAATTGATTTATATTATCCTTATATTCGTCTTCATTACCATTATACAGTTCCACTATTTTACCATTTTCATTTAGAGTAAGTCCTAGTTCATCAGCATTTTTTTCAACAAAACTTTCCTTATCTTTTTAAGTTTCCTATTCTGTTATTGAAATAAGTTTCTATGCTCTCACCAATATGATGACTATAACTTACTTCATTTTTTTCGTTTGCTTTTTTTCCCTACTTCAAAAACTGACATCATTACTATATCAGCTTTCGCCTCACTAAAAGTTTCTTTTTCTATATTTTCATTGATTTTTTTTCCATAATGTTTTTTGTTTTCTTCTTTTTAAAAAAATCTATTTTTTTCTTTTCTTCTGATACAAAAAAATATTATTATCAACAATATTTTTCTGAAAAAAATCTTTATTAGTTAAAATGTAAGACATTTTTTTCTTATTGCCTCTAAACTGTAAACATCACCTTTTTTTGAAATTTCTATCATTTTCTATCGTTAAGTGATGTGTACAATCTCCTACTTCTTTATTACTAAATTCAAATTTAAAAATTTTTTTATCTAATTCTGTTTCTAAATTGCTAAAAATCTATATTTTTTTAATTTTTTTCAAATCTTTTTTTCTGATAAGTAAAAAGCAAATTAGGGTCTTTATTAGTATCTTTAAAAATATTTTTTTCCTCTTTTTCATTTATGTTTTTTTATCTAAAAAAATCAACAATCTTATCTTTAAAAATCATCTAAAGAATTTGAATTTATTTCTTTTTTTATCCTTAGTTTTATTATTTTGAAAAACTTAAATTATAATATTGTTTTCCATCTTTTTGAGTAATACTTACATTATAAGTTGTATTCAAATCAATATTGATATTTTTTTGTTAAATTAGCAAGAGCATTAAAAAAACTTATCGACTTTTTTTCTAATTTCTTTTCGTTTATTTCAAAAACTATCCTTATAAAAAAATCATTTTTTTCTAAATAATTGAAGATTTCTTTTTTTCAATATTTTCTTCATTCTTAGTCTTTTTTTAAGAATATTTAATATTTCTTTTTTTAATTGTATCTTTATCTTCAGTTTTTAATGAATGAACTTTTATATCTGTATTTTTTTCTTCTTCAGTTATATCTCTAGTACCAATTCCACTAGGAACATACCCTTTAAGTCTTATATTTACTTCGTCTTTTTACTTTATAATTTTCTAAAAATTTCAACTTTTTTTCCTTTGTTTCTCTATTTTCTTTTTCTACAATAGAAAAATAAGTCTAAAGTGAAATCATCATCTAAACTACTATAAACAGAACGCTTGAATTGAGAAAAAAACTCTTACCAAAATTCTTTTTGCAAATTTTTTTCTGCTATTTTTTTTGATTAACTTCTTTTTTTGCATTAGTCAAATCATTAGTTAAATTACTTTTTTTCATTTGTAAAAATCACTACCTTTTTTTCATCAAAAAAATTTTTTTCGTTCATATCAAATGATAACTTACCATTTTTTTATCTATTTCATAAGGTGAAACAAATTCAATTTGTTTTTCCGTCTTCTTGATTTACAGTTTTATCCATAACATCTTCTAATTTATCATATAATTCATCAAATAGATTTTTCGTCAATCTTATTAGAACTAATAAATTTAAAAAAATCATCAGCTAATAAAGGATTTACTTCAAAAAAATTCAATTAGTTTTTTTCTTTTTCTTCTTTTTTTATCTTCTCTATCAGTTTTATAATCAAGATTATAAACACTTGTAACAAAAAGTATCATAAAAATTCATTTGAAACATCTTTCATTAACTTATCTCTGAATTGATAGTAGTCATCTTCTCTTCCAAATTCATTATCAACATCATTAATTCTAAAAGTCTTTTTACATCTTTAAAATGTTCAACATTTTCTTCTACTTTTTTTAAAAAGCATAGGTAAAAAGTTTCTTTCTACCTAAACTTTCAAAAATAATCTTGTTTACATTCATTAATTGTGTTTTCTTCACTAAAAAGCAAATGCTCTATCAAATAAAGGCTCACCATCATTTTTAAAAATCTATTATTTCATTTTGATGAATTTTTTTCACAAATTTTACCATATCTTTATATGATAACTTTTTCAAGTTCTTCATCTCTAGTTTTAAAGACATCTTTATTCTCTAAAAATAAATTCTTTTTAATTCGTTTTTTTGTTGTAATTTGTTTCAGCTAAAACTTGCTCTACAAAAAAATATCTTTTAGCCAATTTTTTTCTCCTAATACATAAAAAAATCATTTTCTTTTTCATTATAATCATTATATTTTTTTCTTTAGTTTCTGTTGCTCCAACTACGAAAGCACTATTTATAGCTGTTTTCTTTATTTTTTTTCTAACATTTTTTTGTTCCATTTCCTACTCCTTTATATTTTTTTAAAAAAATAACATTAAAGAGGTTTTTTTACAACCTCTTTAACTTTGTTATTTTACTTTCAATTTGATAAAAAAATTCATTTCTAAAAAAATCTTTTTCTAAAAGTCTATTTCTCTACCTTTTTTTCCACTTCTTTTTCTTCAACAGTATTTTTTTAGATTTAATAGGTTTTTTTCTTCAACTTTTTTTAACTTCATTTCTAGTTAAAAGCAAATTTTTCTATTTCATCATATTTTTCCTTTTTAACCAATCTTTATCATAATCTTTTTTTCTGAATTTCCTGAAAAAAATCAATATTTTTATAAGTTTCTTCTTCAAGAATTTTATCGACTGTTTTTATCAAAATATTCTTTTTGAACAATACAAATTATCATAATTAATAAGTTTTGAGTTAAATTTTTTTCAAACATTTCTTCTTTAACTTCTTTTTTTCATTTTTTTATTATCATTAAAAAGATATTGAAACCAAACTAGAATTAGCTATATCATTAATAAGTTGTTTTTTTGCATATCTATTGTGTCAGTATCTTTACTTAATAAATAATTATTATATAAATTTTTTTATTTACAACTTCTTCACTCATAAAACTTTTTATCTTTAAGTCTATCTTTAGTTTCATAATAATCACTGTGTATTCCACCTGAACTACTCCCACTTCTATAAGTGGTAGCTTTTTGGGAAGTATGTACTTTTTACTAGCCACATATATTTACCAAACTCTTCGGATAGTTCCTACCCTGTATTTATAATCTTTTAACTTACTTTTTAATATCTCTAAACCTTTTCTTAATATGTTTATACTTGCATTGTAATCTCTATCTATTTCTAAACCACAACATTCGCAATGATATATTCTTTCTGATAGCTTTAGAGTTTCTTTTTACATTGCCACAACTAGAACAAGTCTTAGAACTTGGATAGAAAGTAGGTACTCTTACTACTTTTTCTTCCATACCAATTTGCTTTTATATTCTAGTTGTCTTATAAATTCACTCCAGCTTACATCTGATATACTCTTAGCAAGTTTATGATTTTTTTAACATTCCCTTTATATTTAAGTCTTCTATACATATTATATCGTGGTTATTGATAATGGCTGTACTTAACTTATTTATAAAGTCTTTTCTTTTTGTTTCTTATCTTAGTATGTATCTTTGCTACTTTTTTTCTTTTTGTTTCTGATAGTTCTTACTATCTGATAGTTTTTTTATCGCTATTCTTAGCAACTTCTCTTCTTTTTGATAATTTTTCTTTGTTCTCTTTTTAAGTTTATCTTCATATTTCTTTGTTAGTTTTTAAGTTTTTCTACTTTTTGTATTATCACTCATAATAGCAAAAATCTTTTTATTCCTAAATCTATACCTATATTTTTTTATTTGCCTTTGGCAATTCTTCTATTTCTTCTTCACATAGTATAGATACAAAATAATTCCCAAGACTATTTTTTTACTTATTGTTACTGATTTTATTATACCTTTTACTTCTCTATGTAATCTAATTTTTAACCATTGATTTGAGTTTAGGTAGTTTAATATATCCTTTATCAATATAAATAGTATCTTGATTATTAGTAGTATAACTTTGAACAGGATTAGATTTACATTTATACTTAGGAAATCCAAACTCTTTATTTTTTTAGAAAAATTCTTAAAAAGCCTTTTTCTAAGTTTAGTTGTGCGTTAGCAAGTGCTAAGCTATCAACTTCCTTGAGATAAGGATATTCTTCTTTATATTTAGCTGGAGTAGGATATTTAGTTTTTAATTCCTGTTACTTTATATTCTTCATAATCCTTTTTTTCTATCATCTAACATAAGATTATATACTTTCCTAACACAACCAAAAGTCTTAGAGAAAAAGATAATTTGCTCTAAGTTAGGATATATTCTAAATTTATATGCTTTCTGTACTATCTTAGTTTTCATTATCTTTCTCCTTTCTAATAATTCATCTCCTACTTTTTTTATATTATACACTAAATTCAAATATTAAATAACTATTTTAAGAAAAATATTAAAATAATTTTTAGTAAAATTATAAAAAAAGACTTTCTATATAAAAACTATTCATACAGAAAAATCTTTAAAAAAATTACAAACTATTATTTATTTCTTCTTCTTTTTTTCTTGAAATCATCTATTAGCATTTTAACAAATTTATCTAGTTTTAGCAAACTTTCCTTTGAAAAACTTTCTTTAATAATGGCACAATCTCTTCATATCTTTCAAAAACCTTTATTATAAGCATTTGAAATTTCTAAACTCAACATTTCTGCTAATTCTTTATCAGTTTCATCATCTTCAATACAATATTGCCAATGAAAAAAATTACTTTATCACTATTTATTGGCTTTATATCAACAGATATTATAATTCTTTTTAAGTATTCCTTTTTTTATTAATGTAATTAAACTCATATAGAGTTATGTCTGAAAAAAATTTTTGTAATTATTTATTTTTATGATAGAACTCTTTTTGATTTCTTAAAAATCATTATTGATATAAGTTTTGAAAAACATCATTTAAAGCTGTAAGTAAAGTCATAAATATTTCATTTTTATATTTTCTTTTTAGTTATGTTATCCATAATAATCCCCTTTGTTTTAGTAAAAAGAGCATAAAAAAATACCCTTGTAAAAAAATTTTTTTTTAGATTATCTTCTTTATAGAACATATCTACAAAAAAACTCATAAGCAAAAATTTGAACCATCATTTTTTTATAAGCGATTTTTCATATTATTTTCTTTATAATCTATATTTTTCTTTTTTTTATTTTGTTTTAATATCTCCATAACTTTAGAAAATTCATTTTCATTTACAACAATGTCATAACAAAAATGAACTAAAAATCTTTTTGCAATTTTATTAGTTGTGTTATTTTTAATAACTCTTTCTCTTGGAGCATAAATTATCTCAACTGTTTCATCTTTTATCTTTAATTTTTCTTAACTATGATAACTAAATTTTTTTAAGAAATTCTTTTTAATTTAGTTTTATCTGTATTGTAAAGATAGAGTAATTTTTTTCAAACAATTCTTTTCTTTTTCCATTTTTTTCACCTATTTTTTTGCTAGAATTTTCACTTGATACAGTTTCTTTTTTTCATTATTTTCTATTAAAAATATATGCTTTAGTATTATCTTTTAAAAATAAAATTTTTATATTTTCCCATAGTGATAATTTCTTTTTTTCCTTTTTCTTTTTTTATATTTGTAACAAGAAATTCCAATAATTATCCAAGATAGAAACATTATAAAACTTCCAAAAACTTTCATTTATTAAAAAAATCCTATAAACGATAAAAATAATCAAACCTATTGTCAATCTTATTAATTTTTTTCTTATCCATATTTAATCATCTCCACTATTTTTTTATTGATAATATCTAATAGATATTTTCAATCTATAATCAGAATTAAATTCTCTATTACTTCCCATTTTTTTCTATAATCGCCACCAGTAGCAACAACTAAAGTAGATTTTATTTTTTTCTTTAAGACAGTTCTTAATTCTTCTAGTTTATCATTAGGAACATAACCTACCATTCCTATACCAAACTTTTTCAATCCATACAGCTGTTACTTTTTTTCACCAATTTCATTTTTGAGTATCAATATACTTAACCTTTTTCTTCAAATTGGATACCTTGAGGAATTTTTTTGAACTGTCGGTTTATATTTAGATTGTTTTAAAGCCTCTTTTCTAAAAAAATCTATAAAATCTTCTCTTGTAACCAATCCTTTATAAAGAACAGGAATATATCTTTTTTTAATTTTATCATTTATGTAATCTCTAATTCTTGATTGAACTTGTGGTGCGTCAGTTCCTGTAACTTCCATTAAAAAAATTCTTTTTGTACCTTTAAATTCACTTTCATCAACTTGTGGCATAACTCTTGTATCTTTTTTTATGTATTAAGTAACATACACCATATATGATAACTGCAAAGAATAACAAAATACTTCCTATTATTTTATGTAAAGAATATCCTATGAACACTATTACAGCAAGTGTTATTCCTATTTTTTTAAGTTTTTCTTTTTTTAGCAAGTCTTCTCATTATTATCACCTTTTTTTCAATGTCTTTTTCTTTTTGATTTTTTTACTTTTTTTATTTATGGTTTTTCAGAAATTTCTTTATCTGTTTTTTTCTTCAGTAGGTTCTTCAGTTTTTTTAAAATAAATTAATCCTATTACTATTCCTAGTATGATAAAACTTATTACCACGCATATCACTATTATAATTATTGTTATTATATTCAAGCTAATCTTCCCTTTTTATATTTCACTAACATTTTGATTTTTATATTTTTCAACAAATTCGTTTACAACTATCGAATAAAAAAATTTTATATTTACCACCTGATACAGTAGCAATAATTTCTTTAATTTCATTATTATCTATTATATCAGCTAATTCTTTATTACTTTTTTTTAGAAACATATCCCTACTGTTCCTATACCATTTATTTTAACTTTTTATAGCTTTGTTATCATATATATTTTCTTTTTCTTTTATAAATTCTATATCAGTGTTATAAGCTAATCTTATATTATATGTAGGTGTTTCGTAAATTTTTCTTATTTAATAATTTTTTTCTTTTTTTATTTGTACATCACTTAAACCTGAGTATAATTTATTTGCAAATCTATAAACAGAATAATAATAAATGTTATCTTGAATATCTTCTAAAAAAACTACCAGTTATATTAAAGTTAAATTCAATCAAATCATCTTCAACAATTTTATTTTTTTAACTTTTTGGTTTTTATTTTTTTGTATTTCTAACAATTCATTTTTTTCCTTTTGAATTTTCTATTTCTTTTTTTGTATTTCTTCTTCAGTAATAACAACAACATCTTTTTTTAGTGCATTTCTATTTTTCTTTTTAGTTTTTTTAAATTCTCTTTTTGTTTTTTTCTTCGTCCAAACATTCAATTATTTCTTCTTCTTCAGTTTTTTTCTTTTTATTTCTTCTTTAATATCTTTATTTTCTATTTTTTTACACGATTATTGATTTTTTTATTTTGTTCAATTCTTTGTTTAATTCTTTCTTCAGTTTTTCGGTTCAATTTTCGGTTTTAATTTTTTTCATTTTTTTTAACTTCAGTTATTTCATTTTCGTTTTTTTCTTCAACTTTTTTTATAATATTAGTATCAACATCTTTTTTTGTGTTTTTTTCTATTGTTTCTTTACTTCTAAAAAAAGCATTGTTTATTTCAGTTTTAAAAACCTCTATTATAGGTATAGTAATCATTGGTTGAAATTTTATTTGTTTCTGAATTTGTTTTTCTCTTTCTCTTTTTCTTCAAGATGAAAAAAAGAAATTCTAAAAATGTTAGTAACATTGCTAATGCAAGTGCAACAACTGAAAAATAAAATTAGAAATTCCATACCTAACACTCCTTATTTCTAAAAAAATCTTTCTATACCTATGCTTTTCGCCTTTGAAAGAATTTTTGGATTAAATCAATCAATTCTTTTTCTTTCTTCATCAGTTATAATTATATTAGTTCCATTTATATGTTCGTCTACCCTAGCTTTTAATTTCCATAAATTTTTTTCAATATGAGGTAGCAAATAGTCTTCATAAATTGAATAAACTTTTTTTGATTGCTAAGGCTTTATCTAAACTTTTTATTTAGTTCTTCAATTCTTTGCTCAGAACAATTAATCATTTTTTTCAATGTAATTAATTCTTCCTAAATTATCTTTTTTTATAACCTTTTTTTATTAGTTTCTTTTTTTCTAAATTTTTGTTTTTTTCTTCTTTTTAAAAACACTTTCTTCTTTTTTTCTAAAAAAATGTTTCGATTTTTTTGTGGATTAATATTATGTAAGTTTCTTTTTATCTTCTTTCATAAAAATCATAAACTTTAATTTCAATATTAGAAAAAAACTTTCAAATTTCTTTCCCCAAAAATTTAAAGTCTTATTTAACTTAACATATTCTTGAGTAGTAAAAAAATTTATATTTAGATTTTTAAATGGTCTTTTTATTCTTTTTAACGAAGTAATCATAAGACATATCAAAGTTAAAAATGTTGATTTTTTTCATCTGTAAATGTTCTCATATTTTTCCCAATTACTTTTTTTATAAAATCTTCAATTTCATTTAGGTAAGAACATTCAAATAAAATTGTAGCTAAATTAAATTTATCATCTAATTTTTTTCAAAAATAAAACTCATAGTTTTATCAATGTCTTCTTGCTTTTTTTATTTTGTTCTTTTTTTATATCTATAATCTTCATTATTAAAATAACCCATTTTATTCTCCTCATTAATTTTTCTTAATCTTTATATCTATATTATACCACAAAAAAACACAAAAAAAGTAAAGCAAAACTTAGCTGTAAACAACAGTATAGTGAAAAAAAGTGTTTAAAAATTTTTTTGTAAAAAAATTTTTTTAAACAAAATATAAATATTTTTTTTAAAAAAAGTTAAAAAAAGATTTTTAATAAATTCTTAAAAAAATTTGTTTAAATATATAGTGTATAGTACAATTAGAAAAAAAGTGTCTTTTTTTAAAAAAAGTAAATTTTTATATTTTCTCATTGAAAAAAATTAGGAAAAATAATATATTTTTTTCAAAAATTCTTCCAAAAAAATAATCTTAAATTTTTTTATAACTTGAAATTATTAAAAAAAATAAATAAAAAAATTAAAAAAATTAAAATTTTAAATTTTTAATCATTTACAAAAATTAATAGTAACCATATATAAAACATATTTGTTCTTTATTTCAAAAAAATGATATTATATGAATGGGGTATTTTGGTCATTATTATTATTATGGATTAAAGAATAACTATATAAGTTTTTAAATTTAAGTATTTTTTTAGTTCTTTAAAAATTAAAGTGTAACTATGTAAGTTTTTAATAAGGAAAAAGATAATCAGGTAGCAATTAAAAAAATTAATAGGATATGTTTTATAAAAAAATAAAAAAAGGAGTTATAAAAATATGGAAAAAAATACAGGAACAGTTAGAGAATATAAAGGAAAAAAAGCATATTAGATTTTTCCTAGTGATTATGTTTTAGTTGATATAGAAACAACAGGAATTTTTACCTGAAAGAGATGAAATTATAGAAATTTCAGCGATAAGAATTAAAGATAATAATATTGTAGGAACTTTCTCTGAATTAGTAAAAGTTAAAGGAAGTACAAAAGGGATAGTTGAAAGAAAAAAACTGAAATAACAGACAAAATGTTATCAGATAAAGAAGAAATCAAAGAAGTCTTAAAAAAAGTTTTTTTAGTATTCATAGAAGATGATGATATTTTTAGTAGGATATAATTTTTAATTTTTGATATAAATTTCTTATATGATTTTTTTGAGAAAGAATTAGATTATTATTTAATGAACGATTTTATAGATGTTTTTAAGATTTAGTAAGGCATTACTAAAAAAATAAAAAAATAAAGTTGAAGATTGTAAACTTCAAACAATTTCTGAATTTTATAAAATAGATTATTCAAAAAGCACATAGAGGTGAAGAAGATTGCTTGATTACTTTTGAAGTTTTTAAAAAAACTGAAAGAGGAAGTAATTAGCAATTTGGAAGTGTTGAAAAAAATTTTTGAGAACTAGAAGAAACAGATAAAAAAATATTGTTTTAGGAATTTGTTGTTTAAAAAAAGTTGAGGAATGATTTATATGAAAAATAAAATTGGAAAAGAAATTCATAACAACTTTAAGTGATATGAAAATATTTACAGAATTTTTACAATGAAATATTTATACCAAGTTTTTAATTCAGAGATTGAATATGAAAGTTTAGACTATTATCGCTATTTAATTTCTAAAGGACATTTCAGTGGTAATAATAAATATGATAACTCTTACATTGTACTTTTATTTATATAATGGAAATTTAATTGGAGGACTTTTTATATCATAAGTTTACTTACTATACAGCTATATCAAGACTTGTTATTAAAGAAGAATTTAGAAATCAAGGTATAGGAACTTCAATTTTAAAAAGATTTTTTTGAAGAATATCATAAGACACCTACTTTTTTTATTAATAGGTAAAGACTATGAACAAGCATATAAATTCTTTAAAAAAATAAATTTCAAATGATAGATTTTTAATTATAAACAACCTGATTACAGTGATAAAAAAAGTGAATGAATTAGTAATTTGTATAAAAGATGAAAAATAAATCTATCATCAATAAAACTTTTTTTGAAAAAAACTTCATTTATGACTATGTACAAACAGGAGTAGGAATTGATTACCCTAAAAAAAGTCAAATAGTTATGTCAATGTGGAAAGAAATTGATAAAAAAATCTATAAAAAAATTTTAGATGACTTTGATGATACTTATTTGAAATAAAAACAATAACAAGAAAAAAATAACAAGAAAAAAATAACAAGATATGTTTTTAAAAAATATGAGAATAAAAAAATTGCGATTAAAGAATAACAATATGTTTTTTTAAACACAACAAAAAAATAACAGTAAGAAAAATTAAATAATAACAAGTTTTTGTTAAAAGATAAGTTGTAGACAAAATGTCGATCAACTAAAAAAAGAGTAGTTTTTACTACTCTTTTATATTTTGCCAAGAATATTTTTATTGATAGTCAAAGAATACAGGGAATATTGAATTAGGTATATCTAATTCTTCTAATTTTGAACTCATTTGTTCAATGAAATTATTAATGAAAGCTAAATTTTTTTATTAGCTTTTATAAATTCTTCCATATATTTATAATAATCTTTTTGAGTTTCGTTTTCTATTTGTTCTTTTAATTCTTTATAATTTTTGGAATGGATACTTGAATATTTATATAATTCAAAGTTATTGTCTATAAGTAGAGATGAAGATGAAGATTTACTCTTCTTTTCTTTTTTTCACTTGTAGATACTTCAAATTCTATTGTATCAAATTCCTTAGTGTAATTAAACGAAAGATTTCTCATACAAAGAGAAAAATCTAAAGAAATCTAAAAAGTTTTGTAGGAATTAAAAAAATAAATCAACAGATTTAAAAATAATTAGTAATAGTTCCATTTTCTTCTACTGACTTAAAGCTGATATAATTATTAAATGGACTTAATGGATTATTTACAATCTCTAATAACTTATCTCTAAATTCTATTTGTTTATCAACTATTACATTTCTTTTTATATCTTCAAAATGTTCAGATATTTTTTTATATTAAGTTCATCTAAACTTGCGTCTGAAATTAATCCTATTTTTTTAAAAAAAGGATTTTTGAAAGTTCTACTAAATTTAAAAATTCTTCTAAGTTTTAATTCATCAGTGAACACAATATCATATTCAAAAATTATATTCATTATACATTCCTAATAAGTGTAATCCTAACTCACCTTTACTTGAATTTCTCAAGATATTGGCAAAAAAACAAGTGTCTGTAAATAAATGTAATAACATATATCATAGATATTTTCAAAGTAAAAAATTTTTCTTCTATTGTATCAAAAAAACTACAACTTCTTTTTTTCTTTGATATTTTTTTATTTCTTCATTAGTTTCTTTATTTATTTCAATTTCTTCAGTTCTTATAATTTCTTTTCTTCCAATTAATTGTTTTTTTCTTTAAGTTTAACTTAAATAAAGATACTTCACTTAGATGTTGTAAGGCTTTATCTATGATTTCTTTCTCTACTTCATCTATTTGGAAATTCTTTTTTTAATACTTTCTTAAATTCAAATAGAAATTCTTTTTTTCAGATATATTAGGTATAGTTTTTAAGAAATTATTTATTTCTTTCACTATATTAAATTGATTTTCAGTAGAAGAAATATTGGTTTTATTAAAAAAATAGAATAGTCAAAAATCTAAGAATGGATTGATGACATATTTATAATCTGTAACAACATTTTTTTATTTCTTCTTCTTTTTTTAATTTATGTATTATATCTTCTTTTTATTATATCTGTACTCTTAATATGATTTCTTAAATTAGATAATTTTTTTCAAAAACAACTGAATAATAATCTTTTTTTCTTTGTTTATATAATCCACTTCCCTATTATGAGGACATTTAGTATAGGTATCTATTGTAAATACCATAAAAAAATCTATAAATAAATTTAGCTATATTACTATTTTTTTTCTTGAATATTCTTCAAGAGTTTTAGGACTTTCCTTTTTCTTTATTAAAAAAATCGTCATCAAATAAATCAAAGAAAAATATCTTGAAGTTTAATAACATTAATAAAGAAATCTTTGAAATCTATTCTACTTGTTTTAAAGAAACTATTTCTATTTTTTTTCGTTTTTTTCTAATTTTATTCTTTTTGACGAAATCTATACTATCAATATTTTCATTCATTTCTTTAGATTTATCATATTCTTCTGTAAAAGAAGATATTACATTCATAAGTTGTAAAAAAATATCAAATTCTTTTAGGCTTTAATATAATTTTTCAATTTATTTACTTCTTCTTTTAAAAGTAATTTCATTATTTTCTATTTCACCTTGTATTTTTCTTTTTTTAACATATTAGTTGATATAAAAAGTGAAATGAAGAAAAAGCAATAATAAAAATCAATGGTATTAAGTGGAAATAAAGAAATGTTTTTTTATAAAAAGAATTTTTGTAATTCTTTGTATATGATATTAGTTTGATAAAAACATCAAGTTATCTTTTTGGCTCAAGAGTTTGTTTATCTATTATATCTTTAATAAATAGAAGTTCAACATTAGAATTGAATACAAATTTATTTCTTAAATTTTTTTATTTATTTCTAAATAGACAAAAATGCTTATGTGAAAAAAATTACCTTTTTCATCTAAGATAACTCTTTCAGTAACACCTAAATTATACATTTTATTGGTAAAATTAATATTAATTTCTTCTTCAAAAAAATTTATACACTTCTTCTTGAGTAGCATTTTTAAGAATTTTTTTGTAATTCTTTCCATATAATCTTCTTCTTCACTTTTCTTTACTTCTAGGAAGAAATTTTTTTCATATTATCTTTAAAGTCATTTGCAATTCTAAGTCTATTTTCATTGATTTCTAATTTTACATCTTCGTTAGTGTTATCAATAACAATAGAATTATTTATTAAAAGCCATTAAATTCTTCTTGTTTAAAAATTTTCTTTAATCTATCTAATTCTCTTCTACTAGGATTAGTAACAGTATCTAGTTTATCAAATTCTCCAAATAATAAAATATCTTCTAAATCATAAAGATTTATGATAACATTATATTTATTGAATTTCACTTTCTCATCATCTTCAGAATTATCTTCAGTATTGTTTAAGTTTTTATTTTTCTTTTCTTTCTTTATCTTCAAGTATACTTAAAATTAGTTTTTTTCATTTTCTTTTTATTTGTTCTTCTGTATCAGCTTGTATTATTTTTCTCCAATAAATCTTTTTCAAGCTGTAAGATAGTTCCATTCGTTATCTTTAAAGTTGCTACATTTCTTTTTTTGTATTTTTCTTCACTCAAAGTAACAACAAAAGGCATAAGCTGATTTATATTTTTTTATACTTAACATCTTTTAATATCATTACTTGAAAGTCTGCTATCTTTAGCAAGAATTATTTTTTTAATCCTCTTTCTTTTAAAAACTATGTTATAGTTTTCTAAAAAAATTCTTTATCTATAACAAGTTGTCTTAATATCCATTCGTTATTAAGTTTATCTGTTTTAGAAAAATTCGTATAAATAATCTTGTTTAAATCTTTGAAAGTTTTTTTATACCATTGTAAATTAGCGAAATAATTTTGTGCATTAGCATTTTTTTATCATACCATTGTAAACTTCTATAAGTCTATGGCATTTACTTGCATTAGACATTAAATTTTCAAATTCTATTAAATTTTTCAATTTCTCTTTCTTTAAGTTTTTTTGTATTCTTGAATACCAATTAAATTCCATAGCATTTAATTTTTTTCCATTTCTCTTTTTTTATGAAAGATTTGAAAAATACTTTCAGTTATTTCTTTTTATTTCAATATCTTTAAGATTTTCCATTTTTTTCTCCTTACAATTCACTTTCGTAAACTATTTTTTTCCGTTTTCACATTCATATATAGTGTGTGAGTACCACCCTGCATTAGCTGTATTATTTACAAAAACCAATAGCAATAAGTTTATTAAAAAAATCTGTTTTTTTAGCTTTACCATAAATTTTTGCAAATATAACTCAAAGAATGATAACTTTCTTCTTCAATTATATTAGAAACTATTTTTACTAATATAGACATTATTTTCATCAAAAATCTATTACTTTTTCTATATCCTGCTGATATTTCTTCGCAACAAATTTGTTCGTCATCAACTGCAAGACAATAATTAATAAATCCTTTTTCATCTTTAACTTTTTTTGAACTACATTAATAGCTATTTTTTTCTGTTTTTCTACTGATTTCGCTATATTATCTCTATTGATTTCACATATTTTATTTACTTTTTATTGTTCTTTTTTTATTTTTTTCGTATTCATCTTCTTTTATCATCTTCCTTTATATAACAAAAAGATTGAGGTGCTTTTTTTAATTCCAAAAATCTTTTAAATCTTTTTGGTATATCATATTTTTATAACATCTTTAATTTTTTTATTGCGTAGGCAAATTCAGAATGTTTAAAAATATTCATAGAAAGATTTTTTTGTTTATTCCTAAAAACTTTTTTTCACCTAAGTTCCAAATATTATCAGGACTATCTTTAATAATTTCATCTATTTTAAATTCTCCTACAACCTTTTTAACCTTTCCACTTGAATATATGATAACTGTATCAACATTTTTCGTTAAAAAGGCTTTTTTTCTAAGTTCATATAGCTTTATTTTTATCTAAAAATTTTATTAGTATATTCAGTTTTTATAGACATCAATACTTTCATATTATATCCTTTCAAATTTCTTTCAAATTATATGTTTATATTATACCATATTAGAAGTTTTTTTATCTTTATCAAAAAGTTTTTTTTATTATAAAAAAATTTAATCCCTATCAAGCCTATTAAAATACAGACTAAACATATTATAGCAATAATCTCATTAATAATTTTCTTTTTTTAAAAAAATAATCTATAAAGTGAATTGAAAAAAATAAACCCACTATTCCAAAAACCAGCCAATCCTAAAAAAATATCATTCTACTAATCATAAAATCTCCTTTATATAAAAAAATAATATTTTATATTATACCACAAAAAAATATATTTTTCAAGTGTTTAAGACATTATTGTCCTTATATAAAGAATGGACTTTAAAGTCTGTTTTGCATTTTTTTGATTTTTGTGTGGCGTGAAAAAAATCTGAATTATGTTTTTATCTTGTAAAACTAATGAACGATTTTTTTATGCAATGGGGAGTAGTTAGGGGTACTCCCTTTATTAAAAAAATTTAGGCAAAGAAAAAAAGGTACATTGCTGTACCTTAATTCAGGAGTTTAATAATGAATAACTAAAACTTATGCTATTTTTTTCTACAATCCAGTTTTATAGTGGTTTTTAATGAAACCAAATAAATCAAAGTTATTGAAAAATAAAATTTGAAATTAAGAATGAAAAATAAGTATAACTTCTTCTTTATTTTTGTTTCTTATAGCTATATTATACCATATAGAATTTATTTTGTCAAGTGCTTTTTTTAAATTATTTTTTTAATAATATTTAGTAAGAAGTTTTTTTCTAAATATATAAGGTTAAAAGCTAGTAATCAGTAGCCTTGTAAAAATATTCACTGTATAGACATATCGTTATATTACTCCTTACTTTCTTGATGATTATTTTTTTGTTAAAAATTAATATCAATTTCTTTCTCTTTTTCTATCATTTTTGACTTTATGTGTTCCTAGTTCTTTCCATAGATTATCCCAATTATAAATGTTCTTAGTCGCCTGAAATCTATAATCTTCTTCTTTTTTTCTAATGTACTAAGTTTTACTAATCCTTTTTTTCATTTCTCCCTTATCTTCGTACATTGTTCCTAATGTTAGGGTCTTTTTCTCTTTGTTAAATCTGTTGAAGAAGATACCTTTTTTTCTTTTTAACTTATCCTCCAAGTTCTCTATCGTTGTCGTTACATTTAAGACAACTTCTTCAAATGTCTTTGATATTTTAGTTCTCCAAGAGTTCTCTTTTTGTTACTCCCTTATACTTTGACATCTTTCCTATGTTTATACTCTTGTTCTTTTTCACTTTCTTTTTTTGGACTTTCTACTCCATAAGACATTGCTATTTCTTCCATACTGTTTTTTTAAATGCTCTAAAAACTAGGATATGCTCAGGTAAAATCTTATCTTTGTATCTCTTTTTTTCCATATCTTTACTATTTAATTCTTGCAACTTTAATCCACTGTTTATATTGACTGTATCCACAAGGATATGGCTATGGAAGTGGTCTTTATCTATATGTATTCCTACATAACATAGGAAGCCTTTATCTACATATTCTTTTTTTGTACAAATTCTCTTGTTATCTTCTCTATTAGTTCTAAGTTAGAAAAGTCTGGAGCAAATGATAAAACATAGTGTTTATATAAGTTATTATCAATCTTATCGTGTGTATCCTTGTTAAAAAAATTATTGCGTTATTAGCTCTATCTACATTATCACTTAAACCCATTCCAAAGGCTTTATATATCTGTTCTTCTCTCCCTGCTCTCGCTATGTAATTTAATACTGCTTTCATTCCTGCTAGTGTTTGTTTTTGTACTTCCTTTCTTTTTTTATCTTTGTTCTTCCCTATCGCTTTTTAAAATTGGCATATATCCCCCTTATAATAAATACTTTTTTTATAGTCTTCTAATCTCACTTATCTATTTTTTTATTTATTAATTCAATAACCTTATATCCAATATCAGTTATAACATATTTTCTTCTTTTTATTTTCGTAGTTATCAATAAAACCTTTTTTTCTCTTAATTCTTGTAATATTCCATTAGTTTTAAGTTTAGAAAATTGCACCATATCAGCTATTTCTTGTTGTGATAGAACTATATAATGTTTGTCTTTAACTTGTATTTGATTATCGTATAAAAAAATTTCAAAACTTTGTAATTATCATTAGCAAAAATACTCTAAATTAAACACATCAAATCACTTCCTTTTTCGATATTATATCATATTTTATTTTAAAAAAATCAACACTTAAAAAAAGTGTAATATATATCTTTAAAATTCAAAAAAACATTTTTTTTGAAATAATTTTACATTTTATTAAAAAAATATGGTAAGATATAAATATAGTAAAAGATTTTGAAGATAGAAATAGTAGCTATCAGTAATTTATTCTTCTTTTTTTAGTTAGTCGCAATTTTGGTTCATCATATATAATTTGGGTTTGATAAAATTATCGCTGTATTTCACCATTCTAATAGATGTTGTATTTAATAATTTGTTTATTTTTTTTGAATAAATGTACAGATGTAGGGGTGCTGTCCTACCGAAATCTTTTTACTTTTTAATTAAATTCCTAACGAATTTTCTGATAATAACTGTAATTGTAAAAAGGAAGTCTTAAAAACTTCCTTTTTTTCTTTTGTTTATTTTGTTAGTTCTTCCATAGCATAATAGAAAAGATAGTTTACAAGCGTTCCTATATTTATGTTATTATAAAGAGCAAATCTTTTAAATTTCTTAAAATGTTCTCTATTTGCTTTTTATACTTAAAAATATCATTACATTCCATTTCATTTATAAAAATCAGGGATTTCAACTTTTAATTTAGATATTTCATTTTCAATATTATTAGATTTTAATACAGCAATAGCCTTATTCATTTCTTCAATAGTTGCTTTTAATGTTTTTTTATTTCTTCAGATAACTTTTTCTGTTTCTGTATTGTTACTTCCTTTTGTGTTTTCAAATGTTTCTTTAGAAGTTTCTTTAGATATTGTTTTATTTATTGTATTTTTCTGACAAAAATATCATCAACTAAACAAAAATTCTATTTCTTCATTTTCATAAAGAGTGTTTAAATCTTCAATTATATTATTTTTTTATATGTTTCAAATTTTTTTAATGCTACTTTCAGAAAAAAACCACCATTATTGTATTCTTTTTTTACTAGCTTGGAATTTTAAACCTTTTTTTCTTCATAAGAGATACAGCTACTTCATAATCAATAATTTGTTTAGTATTTTTTTAACTAAAACTCTTTTTGCTTTTTTTCCTACTAAAAATAAATAATTTTTTTCTAATCTATCAGAGTATTCTTTATCTAAACCTTGTCTTATATTTTTTTGAAATGATATTTTCTAAGTATTTTAACAAATTTTTTTCTAACTTATTCTTACTACTACTATTTTCTTTTTATCATATCTACTTTTTCATTTTTAACTTCATCTTTAGTTTCTACTTTTATACTGTCTTCTACTTCATTTCTAATATCTTTTTCTTCTTTTTCTTGATACTTTACAGATTTTATAAATTCATCTTTATTTACATATTCTACAAAGTCAAATTCAATATCTTCTTCATCAAAAAAATTGCGTTTAAATCTTCTAGTAACATTAATTGAATTTTTGTCTAAGTTATCATATATATAAGGCGAAATAGTTGATAGTTTTTTTAAACTAAATTCAAATTTATCAGTTTGCATTACAAGAGTTTTCTTACTTAACAATTCTTTGATTATAGGATATGTTAAAGGTTCTTTTTGACTTTTTTTCTTCATAAATAAATGTGTCTTAGCAACTGCCATTAAGAACTTCTCTAAATTTTCTCTATATCTTGCAAATGTTCCTGTACTTAGTAAAGGTATTTTATATTTTTTTCTAACCTTTCAGATATTGTTTGTTTCTTCTTAGGCACTTCACTTTCTTCTATAACTTCTTTACTTTTTATTTTCGTCAAGTTCAAATATAATGTTTTCTTCTTTTGAAAATAGTGTTCAAATCATTAACTATACGCTTTTTTTATAACTTTCTGAAGTTGCCAGATAACTGTTTGAAGAAAAAAGATGAGTTTTGCTTAAATTTAATTCTACTCATTTGTAAAGTTAAATTTTTTTACACGCCATAAGTGAAACTACTGTTTCGTAATTTAATTCTTGTTCCTCTTTATTTTCATCTATAAATTTAATAGATTTAGATTTTTTTTGGCTAATAATAAAAAGTCTTCCTAATCTATCTTCATATTCTTCAAATAAACCTGTTTTTTTACTTTGTTAAAAGTATAAAATCTAAGTATTTTTAAGATAGTTTTTCAATTTTTGCTTTATCAAATTCTTTAGGTTGTTCTTCTATTTGTTCATCAGAAAAAAATTTTTTTGTTGAAACAGAATTTAATGTTGTCTTCTCTAAAAAAATAGCATTTAAGTCGTCTAAAAATTCTCCATTTTATAGTCGGAATATTTTCTTTTACTATCTCTTGTAATTTTAATTTTCTAAAAAGCACTTTCATCTCTTACCATTCTTACATTTTTTTCTTTTTTTAACAATTTTTTTAATTATTTCATAATTTAAAAAAATTTCCATTTTCTAGTTGAAACTTATTGATTTTTACTTGCAAGTATTAAAAAAAATTTTTTTCCAATCTTTCTTCATATTCGTACTTTTAAATTTATTCTAAAAAAATCATATCCTCTTAATCTTTCTAGTATTTCTATATTTTTCCATTTTCTACCACCTTTTTCTTTAATCTAATTAAAAAAATCAAACATTTCATTTGCTAAACAATCTTCAAAACTATAACCTTTTTTTCATATTTTTTTAATTATATCGTTATAAATTAAATCAGAAATAATAAAACCTTTAATTTCATTTTCTAAATTATCATTGATTAATCCAGCGAATGGCATTGAATAAATATCTAAAACTTTTATTTTTTTCTAGTCTTTTTATCAAAGTAATAATAAAGAAAATAAAAAAATCGTTAAATGGATAATCAATTCTTTTTTTCATCTTCTTCTAAATCAGTATCTTCGTTAAAAAAACATTTCTTTTCTTTATATCTTTGAATTTTATTTTTTTCCCATATTCTTTTTTTAAAAAAACAAGATTTATAACTTTCATCAAATCTTTATATTTTTTTCTTTAAAAAAATTCTTTTTAAAAGTCCTTTAAAAAAATTTTTTTAAATTTTTTTCTTTTCTCTTTTTCTTGTTCTTCATCACTTTCATTTTCAGGCACTTCATACGAAAGTTTTCCATAAGTATTAATTATTTTTTTCTAAAAAAATCATTAGTTTCTTTTGTTATTAACTTCATATAGAAGTTATATTTAAAAAAATTTTTTTCTTTTTGGATTTAATCTGTTGTTTATTTCAAAACTTATATTAAATTTATCAGAAGTTTTATCCTTTTCCATTTTCTTTATTTTTTTTGAATAAAAAGCATAATTTCCTATTCTAGTAAAAATTATAGTTCCATTCTATATAATCTAAGTTTTCAGGTTTTTATTTGAACAGCTATTGATAATATGCTTTCTAAATCACTAAGTACATCTACAATCAAATTTTTCTTTTATTATTTTCTTTTCAGTATTCATATTTTTCCACTTCCTTTTTTTATAATTATTTAAACATTACTAATTTATTCTTTTGTTGTTTATATCTTCAAAATTTTCTAAATACTCAATGAATAATAGGAATAAATCTGTTATATTCATATTCTTCTCTTTTTGCATAGTTATTCAAAAAAATCTTTTTTTGTTCATCAGTTAAATTTAATGTTATTGTTACCATTTTATTTCTCCTTATATTTTTTTATATTCTTACATTTTTCCTAAGATAAAGGAGAAGAAAGTTTACAACTAAGATGATAGGTACATTATTTAAAAAGAGCAAATTCTTTTACATTTTCTTAAATATTTTTTTCTTTCCACTTAGTGTTATAATATACCTATATTCTACATTTTTTTATAAAAATTAGGTATATCAAATTCATATTTTTTTAAAAGGATTTATACTTACATTATCAGTATTAAACAATTTTTTTCATTTTAATTTCTTCAAGCATTTCTTTCTTTTTTTGAGTAATTCTCTCTGATTTTTTTAATTTCTTCAAGCATTTTTTTCTCTTTAAGTAATTCATTCATTTCTTTTTACAATTTTATCTATTTTTTTTCTGCTTTTTTTTCCATACTCTACCACTTCCTATAATTCTTTAAATATTCTTAATTCATCTTCTATTGATATTTTTTTAGGTTTTGATACAGGACAAGTATCTTTATAGAAGTCTATATTGCCATCTTCTTCTACTTTTATATAGGTATTCCATTTTCTTTTCAGTTACTTTCATATTCTCATTTTTCTATTTTTGAAATATGATTTATCTATCTTATCTAAATCAGATACTAATATTTGTTTAACTCCTACATCACTTAAATCTTTAAGTTCCAAATTAAGTTCTGAAAAATCTATCTATAATAACAAGCAAGTTTTTTTACTAGGATTAATTTCTATCTTTTTTTCTTTTTGATTTTGATTTATAACCCTAAATTATAAATTTTTATATTCTTTTCCAAAAAAATAAAAAGAATATATTTATAATTGGTTTTAAATCATTAAAACTTTCTTTATCAATTACAAAATAATAAGTTTTTTTCTTAGTTTTGGTTGATTTAATTCTTTTTTTCAGATAAAGGTGTTCCTTTTTCCCTCACTAGCTAAATATTCTAAATAGTCATTATAATAATCATAATGTTTAAAAAAACTCCTAAACTTAACTCTTCTCTAGCATAAAAACTATCATCTCTAATTATATAATCTCCATTTTTTTAGGAATTTGTTTTTTTCTAATTCTTTATCTTTAAATTCACAACAACCATTTAAAAAAATATAGGTCTTTCAATAATTCAACTCTTAAATTGTTTAATTTTTTTATTTTCTAATTTTGCTAATCTCAATAATTTTGATTGGTATTCAGTAATTTTTAGGTTGACTTCATTGTTTCCTAAAGAACTTCTTTCTTTATTAGCTAACAAATTATTCAAATCTTCATAATCTAAAAAAATCAAGTTCACTTATTCTTAATAACTCACTAGCTATATCTTCCTTTAAATCTACTAAATAGTTGTACACATTTGCAAGAGATTTTTTTCCCATTTTTTTCAAATCTACTATTTTTTTCTTTTCTAATCTACCTATGTAATAGAAATATGCAATAATAGAATTTAAAAAAATCAAATTTTTTTCACCTTTATCTTCATTCAAAAGAAATTTTTGTAATATCTTTAATTTCTTCGATTGAAGATAAAAGATTAATTTCAACAAAAAGGATTAAAGATAATATCATCATATCTTCTCCAATTAAAAATCAATTTTTTTATAAAACTTTTTTTTCTTCTAATGCTCTATGGTTCACTGTTTCTTCATAAGTTCTTCCATCAATATCTAAGATAACAATATCATCTAAACTATTTTTTTAAGATAGGAGCAAAGATGTTTTCAACCTTATCTATTCCTTTTTTTCAACAGCTATGGCTAAGGTATTTGTATTTTTTTGATAGCTTTATTTAAAAAGTGTTTGTCTATCAGTTGTATATTCTATTTCTTCCTTAGTTCCTAAAAGTTTTCCCACACTTGTTTGCAATAAATTAGCAAGTTCATTTAAAAGTAGCTAAAGGTATGTTTACATCTCCTGTTTCATATTGGCTTAAAGAAACATTACTTATCCCTAAATTACTTGCTAATTTCTTTTGAGATAAAGCCTAACTCTATTCTTCTTTTCTTAATGTTCTCACCTAAAAATTTTTTTTTGTCTAAATTCTCATTCACAATTATCACTTCCTTATTTAACATATTTACTTTTTTTCTGTATTATACCATTTAATAATATTTATTTCAACAAAAAAATTAAGTAATATTTAATTATTTTTGATTTGACTTAAAAATTTTTTTAATTTATCCAATAAAAAAATACGACTTCATTGACATTATTTTTTTAAAAAAATAACGCAAAAATTTAAACAAATTTAAGAAATATTTAATTTTCTGAAAAATAAAAAAATAAAAAAAGTTATAAAACATTTTTTTAGTTCTATAACTTTTTTTAAACAAATAATTTTATAGGACACCCATAAAGTTATGGGTAGATATATGGTTGTTTTTTTATTATAACATAGAAAGTGATTTGTTTCAAACAAAAAAAGCTACAAAGATTTTATCTTCATAGCTTAATTGCTGTCTGTCTGCGTCTAATTTTTTTAGAAATCGGTCATAAAAAAATGAAATATCTAGTTTAGTTTTTTTAATCCGTCTTTAGCATTTATATAATACCACAAAGAAAAATAAAATGTCAAATATTTTTTTAAAAACTCATACAAGTCCACTACTGCTTTTTGTAAAATCATCTTCATCTAGGTTGTGTTGTCCTATCAGAATAGATTTTTATTTCCTTATTTTCTCCTATATGTTCACTAAAATCATTGAAATACAAAGAATAAAAAAACCTAATATTTCTATTCTATCATCATCTTTATTTTTTTATCTATTACATAATAAAGACAAAAAAATCATCTGAAATAGGATAATTTCCTATTATTTCATCTTTATCTAATTTTTGACTTATCTAAGAAATATTTACCACTATATAAGTCTTTAAGTGTATAGACTTTGTTAAATTCTTCTTTCAAAATAATATCTACTACTTCCATAAATTCATTATATCTTGTTTCAAAAAAATTTCTTTAGGGAGTTTTAAAAATTAATTCTTCTTCTTTCTTTTTGAAATTTTTTTCTTTTACTATTTCTTTTTAATTCATCATTTTTTTATCTTTTTAAGCATTTTGAAACTTCGTCATATATTTCATCATAACCATTTATCAAAAAAATTAATTAATGTTTCTAAATTATTTAAAAAAATTGCTTTGAAACTACATCTCCCTTTATAGTAATAATCCCATTGAAATAAATTTCTCTTATCTATTCTGTTATTAATTCTAAAAATCTATAAAGTATTTATCTTTATCAAGTTGTTTTAACTTACTTATAAACTCATACTGTCCTAAACCTGCGTAAATATAGTTCCTTTCAAAAAAACTTTAATATTTCTAAAAACAATTTGCAATACAGTATACCACATTTCCTAATACCTCTTTTCGTGCTTTTTTTTCTAAAAATTTCCATTTTTAAAAAAACTCCTTATTTTATAGAATTATATCTTCAAAATTTCTATATTTTTTTCAAAAAAACTTCTTTTTAACCAATCTTTTAGTGTTTTTTTCCATTTTTTTAAATATTCTTTTTACTTCTTCAAAATCATACCCATCAAAACTTACAAAACTAATATTTTTTTGTTTTCTTCTAATGCTAATTCATTTACATCAAAAGAGTAAAATCCAATAATTTCTAAATTTTTTTTCTTTGCTTGTCTGTTGAAAAGAATAAGAAATATCCATCATAAGGAGGATAATCAATTCTAAAAATCGTCTTTTTGTCAAATCTCTTTTTTTCCATCTAAAAAAATATCTTCTTTTATATCTTCCCAATTATATAACTTATTGTATTCATTTTTTTAAAAATTACATCTACTGTTTTTTTCAAAATCAGAAAAATTGTTCACCAAAAAAATTTCTTTAGGAAATTCTTTTTAAAAATTTTTTTCTCTTTTTTTCTCTGATTTTTTTATATGCTTTATCGTATGCAACTTCATCAAAAATTATTTTTCATCATCATAAAAGTCAAACTCATTAATTTCTTCGTTCAAATCTTGTGATTTTTTTCAGATAATTTTTTTAAAAAAATTAATGTCTTTTTTTAGAATTTTCAAACAAATAAGTCCATTCAAACAAATTTTTTTATGATTATTTACTCTATCATTAATTTGAAATATAATGTTAGAATTATTTGTTGCTTTGTCAACTTTCAATCTTGAAATCATTTCGTAATTTCCTATTCTTGCAAAATGATAATTCCAATCAGGTAAACCTGTTCCTATTCCATCTATACAATCAAAAAAATAGAACTAATAGCATAGATAACTTCTTCATTAATATTTAGTTTAGCTGTTTCTATATTTTTTTAAAAATTTTCCATAAATCATCTCTCCTTAATTTTTAAAAATTTATTTAATCGAAAAACTCAATATTATCTTCTGATTTTTTTACGATAGTAATTACAACTAAATCTGAACTCTTTTTCAATAGTTTCATAGTAAGGACGAATGTTCTTGTATTTTTTTAAGTAATCATCAAAACTAACCTCGTTTACTCCTAAGATTAATTGATGTGCTGAATTTATTGTTTTAAAAACAGTTTTTTTAGTAGTTCTTCATCTTCAACTTTATCAAAAAAACTATTACACCATATCTTCTCATTCCAAAAAAACTAATACATCAGTACTAAAAAAAGTTTAATTTCGTTTTCAGATTTTGAAATTATGTTTTCCATTCCTATGTTTTTGACTTATAGTTACAGGTGTTTCTTTTTTTCTAGTAAATTAAGTAAACTATTAATCATTTTAATATTAGATTTATCATCTGTTCCTACAACTAGAAATGATTTGTTTTCTCTTAATTTTTCTTTTTAAAAATTCTTTGTTTTCATTCGACAATAAATAATCTAAATTATTTTTCTTCCATATTTTCTCCTTTTTTTCCTTATTTTATTTATTTTCTTTTTAAATATTTTTTTCTAACCATTCTTTTTAAAGTTTTTTTCCTTTTTTTAAAAAAATCTTTGACATTTTCAAAAATCTGATTTTTGAAATAGAATATAATCATATTCTTTATTTTTTTTCTAATTCCTTTGTGATAATTGAATAAAAAAACCTATAATGTCTAATTTATCTAAACTATAAAATAAATAATAACAATCCTTTATATCTTCATTTGAAACTCTATCATTTTCTTTTTAAGTCTTTGTCTTTATCAAAAAAATATTTTTTTATCTAAATCTTCAAATTGATAGACTTTATCATATTCATTTTTTTAAAAATGATGTTTATAGCTTTTTTTAAAAATCTCTAAAAAGTAAAAAGTCTTCCTTTAAAAAAATTCTTTTAAATATTTTTTTTAAGAGTTTGTCTTTAAAAATCTAAAACTTCATTATAATTTCCTTTACCTTTTTTTAAATTAAAAAAACATAATCTTTAAAAATCTAGTTCACTTAACTTATCATCAAGTTTGTACATAATTTCTCTATTTTTATTTTTCTTCTGAAAAAAATCATATATATAATACCAATCAAATAAATTATTTTTCATTATGCCTGTCATCAATTCTAAAATTAACAACTAAATCATCTTGGTGTTCTGAAATTCTTGCAACAAAAGAATAATTACCTATTCTTCTGAAATGATAATTAGGAAATGGCAATTTTTTTCTTTATAACGATTTATAATTTCACTTTGAAAAAAACTAAACTAATATCAAATAATGCTTTTTTTCATAGATTTCTAATCTTGTTTGTTCTATATTATCCATTTTATTTCCCTACCTTTTTTTCTTTCATTTTATAATTTATATTATACCATAAAAAAACATTTAAAAAAACAATATAGAACCTACAAACAAAACTATTATAGATAGTGTTTTTAAATAAAAAAGAGAAAAATATTTTTTTATTTTCTCTTATTTTATTTTTGTATTTTTAATCAATTTCATCTAATTTATCTATTTCTTCTTGTTCTTTTTACGGTTTTTATCGTTTTTTTATAAAAAAATTGTACTTTTTTGTAAAAAAATTAAAAACTTTTCATATCTTTATAAATGTATTCCATTTTATTTTTTTAGATAACTTTAAAATATCTGTATTAGAAAAAAATTCCATTATTTTCTCCATATATTTTTTTAAATCATTTCTATTGGCAAATATTATACAATTTATATTATATCCACCAATGAAACCTAAAGTTTTTTTCTAATGTTATATGTTTTTCCAATTTTTTTCAAAAATTATCCATTATAATAGTTAATTTATTATATCTTTTTCTTTTTATCTTCCAACTCACATTCCCAAAAAAATTTACTTCGGTTTTTTTAAGTATGATAAGATAATAAAATATTCTAATAAGAGGTGCTAATTTTTTTCTATTTTATTTTCGTCAACTATGAAATATATTGTTTTTTTGAAAAAAATCATTAAACATATCCTCACATATAGGTATTTTTAACAGTATTTTTGAATTGCGTTTTTTTCTTATGGTTTCATTAGAAAAAAATTTCTAAATCTTGTAAAAGTTCATTTTTTTAAATCTATTAATTTTTTTCTTCACCTAAATTTATTAATTTTTTTCTTTAATTCATAATATTCAGAGATTAATTCTTCGTTCATTTCTTCTGTTTTTTTATTTCGCTTGATGATAACTCTAAATCAGAAATTATACTTTTTTTACTCCTAATTCATTAATAAAAATCATAAATGATAGGAAAAGAAATTTTTTTAATTCTTTATTTTCATTGCTTTTTAAAAAAATAAATTTATTATAATACCTTTTTAAGAACTTTTGACTTATTAGAGTTGTTTTTGTTTAAATAAAGATTTACTATTGTTTCTATAAAGTTATTTGAGTTTTTCAAAGTTTAAATAATGGAACGGATTAAAACTTTCACTAACATCATTGAATAAATCAATTTTTTTGATATTTTGTTTCTTAAAAACAACTCTTCTATATTTTTTTCAGTTTTTTTCTATATGCTTTTCCGTCAATATCCAAGATAACAATATCATCTATATTATTTTTTTAAAAATAGGAACTATAATATTATTAAATTTATCTGCACCTTGTTCTGTATTAACTCTTATAGAAAAATCTTGAGTTTTTCATTCTTTTTCTAACAAATCATAATTGTTCATCTGATAATCCTCCTTTTCTTCAAAACCTAACAAATAATTAGGCGTTATTTCTAATATTTTTTTGATATTTCAACGATTTTTTTGCAATGGGATATTAATATCTCCACTTTCATATTGAGAAAGTGTTGTGTTACTTATGTTTAAGTTCTTTTGCAAATTCAATTTGAGAAATTTTTTTAATTTCTTTCTATTTTCACTAATTTTTTTCTTCCTATTTCTTTCATCATATCTTTTCACTTCCTTTTTTTATAATATCTTATATAAAAAAGATTAAAAAAAGTCAATAAAAAAATTTCTTAAAAACAAAAAAATTTGGTATCACCAAAATATATAAAAATAAAATTCAATAAAAAAAGTTATGAAGAATAATCCTCATAACTTAATGTATAATTTATTTATTTTTTTCACTACCATAAATCTTATAATAATTTTTCTAAGAAATTTTTAAGTCCTAATGCAAGTCCTAAATTTATTTTGTCGTTATTTCTATACCATTCTTCATTCTCACTATTGAAAAATACTAAACATATTAGCACCATTAGTAGATGATAGTAATTTAATTTTCTTTTATATCACTGTCTTTCTTTATAGTGATAAAGTCTAAATCTTGAACTTTGAAATCTCCTGAAATAACTATATTATCTATATCTATAACACTATCAAGTTTATTATTTTTTTGCTTTTATTCTTTATTTCTTCTAAAAAAATCAATATATTCTTTATCAACATCATCAACGCCTTTTTTTCTATTAAATAAGCCATTGTTTTTTTATAAGTAATACTTTTTAAATTCTTTTCATTGAAATGAACATTTTTTTCTGAATAGAATATATATGAATTTACATTTCCATTTTTTTAATTCTTTTGTCATTATATATGTCTAAGTTCATATATGAGTACACTCCCTCTTCTTTTAACTTAGATATACCATTCATTATGAAATTAAATATTTCAGATATATGTCTACAATTTTCAAATTGTTTTTGGACTTTTTTTCATAAAACTTAACTTCCTTATCGGTAGTAACTACATCTGTATGAGTTTGATTTAACCCAAATATCCACATATCTTTGTAATCTTTAAGTAAGTGTTCAAGACAATTATTGTCATAATATCTATCGAAATCTTCACCTAATTTTTAGTAAACCAACTGTTACTTTATTGTTTTTTTAGCGAAATCTTTATCTTTAAAAAAACAAAAAAATAAAGCCTCCATTTTATCCATAAATTCTTCTTTTTTTCTAAATATTCTTCTTTTTATTACTTCATCTTTTTCATCAAATTCTCTAAGGACAATAAGATTTTCAATAAATTCTTTCATTCTATCCTTATCAAATCTATGTTTATACACTTCTTTTTGATACTCTTCAAATTTCATTTTAACACCCCTAATTTAAAAATTTTTATATTTATATTATACCATATAATTAATAAAAAAATAAAAAGAGAAGATTATTAGTCTTCTCCCTTACTGATAAAGTGTCCTCAAGCGTGGTAGCTCAAAAAGAAATAACTATTTTTTTCTGAAAGTAAATACTATTTCTTTAAAAAAATTACTCAGGTGTTTAACCCAATATAGTATCTCAATCAATTATAATCTTTTTAAAAATATTTTTTTGTCAAATATTTTTTTGCTAATGTTTTATATGTTACAATAGTTAAGGCAATAAATTACATTTCTAATTCAACTTTTTTTCTCTTTTTCTGTTTCCTTATCTTCATTAATTTCTTTTTAAATTATTAGATTTTTTTCTTTGTTTTTCAATAGGTTTTTTTAATATCTAACCTAAATTTATCTTTAAAATGTTCTATATAATTTATAGGAAATTATTATCTTCTAAAGATTTAAAAAAATATTACTCATATTCTCTGTATTTTTTTATTTTTTTTAAAAACTACATCTACGATTTCATAAAAAAATCTTCTGTATTTAATTCATTTTTTTATTATTTTCGACTAATAACTCTTGTATTTCAAAAAGCCTCTTTTTAAAGAATTTAAAAATTCTCCTGTATCTTCAATATTTGAATTTTGACATTGAGAAATTTTTATCGACTATTAATTCATTAGCTTTTTTTCTGTTCCGATTTCTTCAATGAACTTTTCGTATTTCTTTTTTTCTCTAAAAGATTTTTAATTCATCTTTATCTAAAAAAACTTTTTTTGTTACTTCTTTTTGTTCATTCAAGAGTTTTTTTAATATAATATCTCTTTTGTTTTCATCATCATAAAAGTTTACTAACGTTTTTTTGAATATTCATCATCTCTAAAAATTAATTGAGAAAGGTGCATATCCATCAGAAACAAGTAAGCCACACATCATAAGTTGTGCTGTTCTTTTTGTTTCCATCTCCAAAAATATTGATTTTTACATAAATCTAAAAATAAATCTACAATTTTTTTATACCATCTCTTTTATCATCACAATATTTATTTAAAAACTTCAAAAAACTCATTTCTAAATTTGGAACATCAACACCTGTATGTTTTGCACCAACTATTTTTTTATATTATGATGTCTAAAACCTCCTAAATTATCAAAAAATTATCATTACTAGCAACTAATCTATTTACCATACAAAATGTATCTTTATCAAAAATAAAAAAATTATTTTCTTTTTATTTTTTTCAAAAAAATATAATCATAACCATATTTTTAAATTAGTAACTAATATAACATCTTTTTACTTTTTACATTTTTTTGGAACTTTACCTGATAATGTACTAGCTGTTTCTAATAATGTCATACTATTTCCCTCACTCAAAGAAATATCATATATTAATTTTTTTCAAACATTTTATTTGCTACCATCAAGGCTCTTTTTAAAACCTATTTTTATACATTTTAATCAACACCTCATTTTATTTTTATTTAATTTTACTTTTTATCGTATATAACTAAAAAGGACTTATAAGTCCTTTTTTTATTTTTGTTCTTCTTTGTTAATTTTCATTATTTTTTTCTAATATGCTAATATTATGATTTGAATATTTTTTTCATCTCACTTTTTTTATCTTATTAGTAATAGCTTTTTACTTGTTCTAAATCGTTTGCTTTTGCCAAGATTAGAAAGTTCACATTCAATAATGAATAACAAATCACCTCTACTTTCACTTAATGAATGATATAGACTAGCTTTTTGTTTGAAGTTTTTTTCTAACTGAACTTCTAAATTTTCTTTTTTTCATTTCTTTCTCCTTTTTTTATTTTTTTTATTTTTTTATATTATACCATAAATAACATTATGTTTCAAGTGAAATAGACATTATTGTCCTTTATTTTTTTATTTTTTTGTAAAAGATATTAAAAAAAGGTTAGTTTCCTAACCTTTTTTTCAACTATTTAGTGATTACATTCTTTTTGAATAAGTTGTTTACTACTGTTTTTTTAAAAAAGGAATGGGTCTTTTCTACCCACTATGAATAAAAAAACATTAATTGAATTACAAATCCTGCTATTACCCACCACTTCCAAAAACAATAAATATAAAGACAGATACATAAAAAGCACTTGTTACTATAAGTGATACTGGAATATTTCCTAAGTTCTTTGGCTCACTTATTGATTTATATATTTGTGCTTTTTCCATCTATTATTGACGGTCTTTTTAAATTCTGTTGCCATTTTTTTACCCCCTTTTTAAATCGTAACATAACTATTTTTTTAATTTTTTTGCAAATCATTTATATTTTCTTTTAAAAAAATTTCCCTAACTTTTCTAAACTTTCCTTATGCCATATATTACTCTTAAAAATCTATTACATCATTTATTTCTTCTTCCTTATTTACTAAATACAGTTTAACTAATTCATTCAATTTAGAACTCATAAGACTTGTTTTTAACAAGTTCTAAATTAATTATGATATAATCTAAGCCTATATCTTTTTAAAAACTTCAAAATTGGCTTTCATAATGTCTATTTCACTATATTTTTTTTAAAGAAGAATTACTTTCTATTACTTTTGAATATGATAAGCTATCATTTACATATTCGACATTGTCGATAAATTCTAATTTCATATATTTGTTAAAATCATTGATAAGGTGCGATAATTCTTTGTACTCACTATAAATTTCATAGTATTTCTTAGAATAATCATCTCCATAACTATAATGTCTTACTAAAAAAATAATTATTAGTTTTTTTCATTATATGCAAAGAACATATTAAGCATTTGATATTTTTTTAAAAACCTTTCATATCTCTTTTCCTTTCAAATCTTTTTTTACAAAAATTTTCTCTAGTTTTCATTTTTTTTACATTTCAAAAATCGTCTTTGCCTTTTATCTTTCTTTTTCATCTTCATAGACTACATCATATACTCTACCTGAATTATCTCTTTGTTTTTTTCTTCTTTCTTTTTCGACTTTCTTTTTCATCTTTCTTAACTTGTTCTTTAACTTTTACAGTTTCTTTTTTTGAACTTCATCTGTTTTTCTTTTTCGATTTCATTCGTTCTCATATCAATTTCAATAACATTTTCTTTTTTTCTACTGTTACTTCTTTTTCTTGAGTTATGTTTTTCAATAGCTTTATATGTTTCTTTTTTTCGTGTAAATCTTTTTTTCTATTATATTTGTTTGTAACTCATTAAAAGTAGTTTCCATTTTTTTCATTAATCTCACCACTAGGAATATCTTTTTAAATCTTTTTTTCTATAATCTTATCTCCCAATCTCTTTTTCAATATTATTCTTTTCACCTTTTTCAGAGTTTTTTTATTCTCTTTTTGCAAGTCTATCTACAAGATTTATTGGGTCTGTCTTTTTCCATTGTCAAAACAGCCATTCCGTCATTATATATTCTTTCAGGACTATTTTTTTAATAGTTGCATTTCTATGAATACATCTCCACTAGGAGTAATATTCATTACACTTGCTTTTAGTTTTTAGCCATATTATATTCAATTCTATTTTTGATTTGCTATTGCCATAGCTTTATTTATCTTTAAAAAAATTCTTCACTATGTTCTTTTTATACCTTTGTTATTTTCATCAAAATTTTTTTATCTTTACTAATAAAGCCTTTACCTGCAATGAACATTCCAATACTTTTACCTTTTTCTCCTAATTTCTTGATTTTAACTCTTTCAGGATTTTTTTCTTTTCATCATTTATATCAGATTTTTTTCATCATCTTCTAAGTTTCCTAGTTCTTTTTCTCTTTCAGCTTTTTCTTTTCTCTTAGCCTCTCTTACACTTAATAATAATCTTAATTTTTTTGATTGATTATCTTTTTCTTCTTTCTTTCTCTTTTTTTCCTTTTCTTTGTCTTCTAACTCTTTATTGTAATCTTCCATAGAAAGAACATTGATATATTTTTTTACTTGAATTTTTCTAATTCATTTTCAATTCTATTACCATTACCTGCACTTGTTTGCATAACACCTATCATCATACCTGTACTTGCCATAAGTAGTGCATTTTCTTTTGAAATACCTAAAATCTTATCTATTTCTTTTTGCATTTCTTCTTGCTCTTCTTTATGTTTTTTAGAAAAATTCAATCAATTTCATTTCTAAAAAGTCTTCTTTGTTCAGGTGAAGTGTTTCCGTCATATAAATCAATCAGTAATTCCATTTCTGAAAGATTTTCTATGTGGTCTGTTCTTTCTCCATCTTTATTCCATAGTCCATCAATTACAGCAAATTTTTCTAAATAATTTTTTCTGTCTAAAAGTTTTCCAAGAGTTTCAGGGTCTATTTTTTGACTTTTTTCATACATTTCTATTTCTGCTAAACTCATAGCTGATATATTTACTAAATTACTTTTTAGGCATTTTAACAAATTCTTCTATATCTTTGTTGTTCTTGTCAAATTCACTTACAACATTCAATGCCCTTTTTACTAGAATATTATTTCTATCTAAAGCGTTTTCTTTAATTTCATCATTTTTTTCATCAAGGTATTTATCTTTAAATGAATTTAACACAAGAAAAACTTGCAAATAATCCAATAGTTGATTTTCTATTTCCAAATTTTTTTCCATACCTTTTTCATTAAGTCCAATAGGTTTTTTTCCTTTTCATCAAAAGTAAAAATATTCTTTATTTTTTTAAGAAGTGATTTAATTTTTTTGGATTTTCTAAAGCATTTACTATCTTTTTCGCAATCTTTCTCATCTAAATTTTTTTATTAAGTTCTAACTTCTTACCTTTAAATAAATTCTTTTCTTTCATCATAGAAAGACTTCCTAAAAGCGTCTATATCAGTATACATATCAAATGTTTCCCAATATTCTTCTTTTTCCTTTATCTTCATTAAAAATCAATATTCTTTCTATCAATTACAAATACTGTTTTTGTTTATCTTAGGTATATATGTTTCTTTTTACTCTATATTCAGTATTTTCTTCTCCACCATCTGTTAGTTCTCTTATATAGTTATACTCTTTATCTAATTTTCCTTGTATAATTTTACCCTATATCTTCCCTATCAGTTTTTGAATTGACTTAATGAATTATATATTTCACTTTCTTTACTAATATAATGTTTATCAAGTTCATATTTATTATATGATTGAACAACAGCAAGTTTATCATCTTCTGCTCTTATAGTAAATTTAAGTCCCTAAATCTTTATCGGTAGCATTTTCTAATTTTTTTCTATTCCGTCTTTTTAATTCTTCGTAAATTCCATTTACTTTATTTTTTTAACTACATTAGCCTTTTTCAGAGTTAGGATTAATTAAATGATAATTGATAAATAATCTATTTATATCTCTATCATTACTACCTACTATATCTAAAAAAACAATCCAAAAATCTTGCTTTGTTTCCAATACTTTTTCAGAGTTAAATACATTTCTTGAATGTATCTCAAACATATCGTATTTATCCCTTTTTGTAAATAGTGTCTAAACTTGCCTTTCTCTTAATTTCTAGTCCATTTATTCTTCCCATTTCATTTCACCCCACTATATTTCTACTTCATCATCTTCAAAAAAATTTCTTGTATGTGTCTTCAAAGTCATTATTTACATCATTTTTACCTACATTTTTTTATCTATATCTTTTATAGTTCTTTCAGATTTTTCTCTTCCAGTTGCTCTTGATACTTTTAGTTTCATCACTATTTTTCAAAAATCTTTTTCAAGTTCAACTTCTCTTTCTTTTTCTTTTTCTTGCTTGAATTTATTAAATAGATATAAACAATCATCTAAATCTCTTGCATTAGCATTTTCTAAAAATATCTAATGCTTTTCTATCTTCAATTTCTTCAGATTTACCTATTTTTTTAGTTCTTCTCTCACTAAATAATCTATTGTTAATAATATACTGTTATCTAAATTATCTTCATAATCCAAATACTGTCCATAAATTTTTTTCTTTGCTATAATTTTCTTCAAGCATTATCAAGTTATTTCTAACCAATGGATATTGTGCTAAATCACTAAATACTCTTTCTCTTGTTTCAGAAATATCAATTTTAATTTCATCTTTTCTATTTTTCACTATTAATTTCAAAAATCTTTTTCTTCTTCGTATTTAATTTCCTTTTTCTTTTTCAATATCCTTAGTAAGTAATTCTAAATCAAGTACCTTTTTCTCTATCATTAATTTTTTTCTAAGTTAGATTTTTTTCAAGATATATAACAGTTTCTTTTTCTAATTTTACAGGGTCTTCAAACCCAATATATTTATTAAATATGAAATCTGCATAGAAATCTTTACCCATTTTTTTTCTTATATTATCTCTTACCGATAAATCATATTTGCTTTCAGAATTTCCATATATCTTCTCAATTAAATCTAAATCATATTTACTTTCCATACTTTCACTTAATTCAAGTATGATATTATCAACTTTGTCTTTTCCTATCTTAGTTGTTTCAAAACTTGCTATATATTGTGGTGTTATAACTGACGCTAAATATTCGTTACCTGTATCTTCTATATTAAGTCTACTAGGTGTTATTTCAATATCAGTTATATCTACCATATTCAAAAAAATTTACATAAGGCTTTCTTTTCATTATAATTTTGATTAGTTATATCATTAAAATTTTTCAAAACTTACATAAGGTCTGTTAAAATCAAGAGCATTTTTCTCTATCTTTTATAAGTTCTTTCAATTCTTTAGAAATAGGTTTTTATATCTTCTTTGTTAAATGATATATCATTTTCCGATAATTCATTTCCTAACTTATCTATTTTTTTAAGATTTACAGTTCTTTCTAGTTTAGAATTTATATCAAATTCAGGATTTTTTTATTGTTATTAAAATTAAAAAGTATTTATTTTTTTCCTAAATCTGCTATATCAAATTTTTTTCAACTTCTTTAACTATAAGAGTATTACTAAAAGATTTGCTAATATCTTCTGTCGTATCAATACTTTCAGTTCTATCTCTTTCTATATCTCTTTTTAAAGAACTTAAATTAATCTCTTCAATATTAGATAAAAATTTCAAGTATATTAGTATTCTTTTGAGTTAAGTCTTCATATTCTTTATTTATTTTATCCATTTTTAAATTAATATTATCAACATTTTTCAACAACTTTTTTTCTTTTTCACTATAAAGTTCATTAGCTTTGTCAAAAATCTTTCTCAAAAATAAAATCCCTTTTGATTATCATATACTGAACTTTCAAAAATCATTTATTTTTGTTATTTAAAAGTCCGAAAAACATATTCTTTTTAAATCTCTATTTTCATTAGCATAAAGACTTAAACTTGCATTTTGAATATAATTTTCTTTTTCTATCTTTTTCTAAAAACACTAACTCCATTATCCCAATGTCTATCCATATTTTGTACTTTACTATAATTAGTTTTTTTGTAATTCAGAATTTTCATCTTGTTCTAAATACCATTTATATTTTTTTCTTCAAATTCATTAGATTTTTAAATCAAAAACTAATGGCTTTTTTTCTTATCTGTTACACTATTTACAATATTATTATGAATATTTTTCCATACTTAGAAGATATTTCTTCTGATAATTAGTATATTCTTCTAAATTATCAATAGCATTTTGCCAATTTTGTTCTCTAATTTCTAAAAAAATTTACTTAGTTTATCATTAACAAAATCTACTACTTCAGGATTATCTACTATTATTTTTTTCGTTTTCCTTAATCTCTTCAATAATAATAGGAGATTTTTTTGACATTCTTAAATATATCGCTAGTGTTTGTTAAAAACAGAAAAATTCTTCCTGTTCTTTTAAATATTTTTTTCTTTATCATATACAGTATCTTTAAAAAAATATTTGACATAGCTTTTTTTCCCCTTTTTTTAATTTTTCCTTTTTTTAAATTTTTTTCCAATTACAACTTCTTTTTTTCAAATTATTATACTTGTATTCTAAATCCCTTATATTAAGTTCTCTACCTTTTGCTATCAAAAGAGGATTTATCATATATCTTCCTCTTTTAATTCTTCTTATGAAATCATCAGATAGTAATACTTTCAAATGATTTTTCTAAACTTCTTTTAGTTATTCCAGCATTTAAAAAGTATCCTATCTCTTGTTGTATGGTCTATAACAAATTCATTATCATAATTTTTTTATTTCATCACCCTAAATTCAAAAAGAGTTCTTATAACACCACTTTTAACTTTAGAACTATTTATTGTTTCTAAAAACAAATCATAACACTTAATAAAAATTTCTTGTTTCTTCAGCTTTATATATTTGTGTTTCTACTTCTTTTTTTGACAATTTCTACGCCATTTTCATTGTCAATCTTGCAAGTAGTTATTGTTTTAATCGTATTACTTCTGCTCTTGTGAGTTTTCTTGCTAACTTCCACTTTTTTTATTACCATTTTCATTTACTTTTTTTCCTTGTTCATTAAAAAAATCGCTCCTTTCGTTTTATTAAATCCCCCTGTTTTTTTAAAGACTAGCTGTTGCCTCTTTTATTAATTCTACTAAGAAATTAATTGTTATAAAGACATATTTTATAAGCATTTTTATAAACTTAAATACAAATCCTGTCATCAAGAATAATGCCATATACACAAAAAAATTTGTATTTCAGTAGGTATCTCTGCCTCTAGTATAATTTGACAAAAAAATCTATCCACACAAACATTATCAAATATACAGGTACTATTCTCATTAAACTTGATATTACTGCATTGATAAGACTGTTAGCTGAGGCACTCATTCTAGGAACTGTTGTTAGTGCTAAATTTATAGCACCGAAAGCTAATGTTACTGCAATCATTATTTGCATTAAGAATATTGAAAGTACAAATTTAATTCCTAACCAAATACTTACAGCACAACATAGTAACATAAGCAATGATTTGAAAAACAGCGTCCATAAAATCTCCAAATTTTGTTGCTATTGCAAATATTCCATCAAAAATTTTTGTGATAAATTATGATAAGTAGTTATCCAATAATTACAGAACTTTTCTAAAGGTCTTAAAGCTAAATAATAAATTGAGTTCAAATTCCCTACTGAACTTTCAGAATTTTCTGCTAAAACACCAATCTGTGTTCCGAAAGCTACATCTACAAAACCACCAGTTACAAATTCTATTAAAGGTTTATATACCATTTCTTTATAAAAAAACTTAAAAGTAAAATTACTATAAAGGCACTAAACATCTTCTCCAAACATACAAAGAACACACTTCTAAATTGAAAAATCTCCTCTTGCTATTAACTGTATCATTTCATATAGTATTCTTAAAACTATAAATAAAGTCGCTAAAGATATAGCTATTGGTAAAAACATAATCTATAACATTTCCTAAAAACTTTAAATATAGGTTCTGCGAACCATTCATCAAAATTTATTTCTATATGAAACATTTGATAAGCAAGGTCTAAATCACTATCTGATAGTTCACCATCTTTTACAGTAAATCCCTCTTTCAATGCTCCACCTGGAGTACCTTTTTTAACACTTGCCCAATCTGAACGAACTTTATCAGGGTCAACCATATTCGTTAAAGTAAATCCCATTGCTTTAGCTGTTTCAGGATAACTTGCAATAAAGTGAATTATATCTTCTACACTATATGAGGCTGACGGAGGATACCTAGTAGGTCTTCCTGTTATATCTATTGTTTTCCAGTTTTTAGGGTCGGGTCCTCCTCTTGCGTGACAAAGTTTGTCACCAAGAGAGACACCGATATGTTTTATAGCCCCACCTGATGTCCAAGCGAAAGTATATATCCAACCATTTTCACTTGCATAACCACTATTTTTTTCTAATAGTATAATTATGTTTTCTCTTAGCTACTTGAACTAATCTATCAAAAAGGTCGTGATAACCTTGTGCTGTTGATGTTTCAAAGCTATTATATTTAACTCCCATTATATATAAATATTGGCTTGTCCACCCTGAACAGTCCATACCACCTTGTATAGCCTCTCTTGTGTTATAGTTTCCTGCGTGGTTTCCACCCCATTTATAACCCATATTATATTGTTTACTTTCTGAAAGTAAATCAGATACAGCATTTATTCTCTTTCTAATTTCATTTCTGTCTTTAAGTAAGTTATTTTGATAATCTCTGCTGGATTTTTCTTATATGCTTATCTGCAAAATCTTGTCCACCATAATTACTTAAATCAAGAGTTTGTTTGTATTGCTTATTAACACTAATCGTTTCTTCATTATTTACAGCAAATACATTACTAAAAAAATCAAAAGAAAGAGAGTAAATATTAAAAAAATAATTTGCTTTAAACATAGTTTATTTTTCATTTTTAACCCCTTATCCTTTTTACCAAATTTTTTTCTTCCCTCTTTTAACAATTCATTTTCAATGGATTTTTAAAAGTTCATATCTTTCTTTTGTAAGTTTCTTATTAGTTGAATAATCCTTTTTCATAACGATAGATAATTCCTTTTTTTCAATATCATTCTTTCAAGTAAATCTTCTTTAAACAAACATTCTTTTTACCACCTTATTCAATAAATCAAAAATACTTAAACATATTATTTAAACTAATTATATACACTAAATAAAGACTTTTTGTAAATAAGGGTTTCTCATTTCACTATAATTTTTGGTATTTCTTAATTGATACTTTATTTACTTCTTTTATGAAATTATCAGTTATATTCTTTTGTAATTCTCTTATAGTTCCATCTAACTGTAAATTCTTGATAAGTTGTTCCTATCTCTTTTTTTCTTTACCCATAATTCAAGTTTTTTTCTTTTAAATGTTCTTTTATATCTTTTTCATTATCTAAAAGAACTATACATTCATTTTTTTAATTACATCAAAGAAAGAAAAAAATGCTTTTGTAACATTATAGGTAAATTCTTTTGCTATGTTATTTTTCAGTTCTTCTATTACTACTATTTAGAAGATATAAGAAGAAATAAAAATATTTATACTTCTTTAAGTTTTTTTGAAAATATAATTACTATAATATTCAAGTATTTTATCAAAATTTAAAGGGTTAAATTCTTTTTTTATACTTTCTGTCAAATTCTCACTAAACTTAAATACTTTTTTTCTTCTCAAATTCAAAAATAACATTCTTTTTAAAAAAACTCTTCTTTTTCGGCTTTAGTTCCTGAATAAGTATTCATAATAAAAATCTTTTAACAACTTATTTGTTTCTAAATTAATTTTTAATTAAATCTAATATGTAATTTTCATTAAAATTATCAGTTTTTCTTATTCTTTTTAAATGTTGCTCCATTACTAAATACATTATCCATTTCTAAATTATTTTTTTCCCCTCGTTTTTTTATTATGCGACTAACAATCCCAACCTTTTTTTATTTTCTTTTTTTCCTTAGTTGCTATGTTAGTGTTCATATTTTTTTCTCCTTTTATACTTGTGTTTTTAGTTAGTTTATTTGTTACTAATTTCTTCTATAATTAATCTTTTTCTATAACTGATGTTTTCTAATTCTTCATCTTTTATTTCAGTATTCCATACAGAACTTAATTTAGTATCTTTTTCTACATCAGTTTTATTTTTCTTCTTTCTGACTAAATTTAACTTTATTTGTTGCTTTTTCTATATCTAAACATTTGTACGATACTTTCTTTATGAGTATATACTTTAAATGTCAATATCATATCATTGTTTAATATAGATTTTCTTTTTGTCTTTGTTCAAATAAATAATATCAAAAATAATAGTGGTATTTTATTAACCAAAGTTTAAAAAAACTTCTTTAGTTTTTTTGAAAAAAACTAATTTTTTTCTTTGAAAATATGATAAGTATTTCTCCAAAAGAAATACATCAGGCTTTTTCTTAAATCTATAACAGATTTTTATGGTTTTTCCTTTTATTTCTTCTTTTTAAAAATTTAAGTATTTTTATTTTTTTAAAGCCTTGCGTCTTCTATCTCTTCATCACTTATAACACCAGCTATGTAAATTTCTCTTTCGTTTTCCATATATTTAATTATCTTATCGCTTGTTATATGCTTTTTCCAAAAAAAGAAATAGGTACTAGATAAGCAAATTTATTTACTACTCTTATTTTTTTGCATTTATTATTTCTAAACATTCAACTCTTTTTTTGTTCTTTCGTTTCTCAATTTTTTTCAAAAATTCCATATAGTCCTAATATAGATAAAAAAACAATATGAATAATAAACTAATTATATTTAGTTGAGAAAGAACTTCTACTAATATTCCCATATATTCCTACCTCATCAATAAAAAAATTTTTTTAAATTCTTCAACTGCATAATTTGGCGTTTCTATCTTATTTGCAAGTGCAAATATGTCTTTAGTCGATACAAAAAGTATTGTTTTCATTTGTGAAGAAATTAGCCATATTAGTTGCGTCATCTGTTATTTTCTTAGGCAAATCTATAATCTTACCTGAAAATAATATCCATACATTTTTTTTATTTTAGCCACACTTCTTATGAAATTTTGTTTACATTCATCAATAGTGTTATAAAAAAATCTAAATGTACCATATCTAACGTCTTCATCACTTAAAAAAATTCTTCTATTTCATTAAGATTAAAACCTTTTTCCTATCATTGAAAAATACATCACTTAATTCTTCGTCCTCTATATTTTTTTATCAACTATATATACAGTTTCAAAAATCAACAGTCAAATAGAATTTAACCTTACTTCTATAAGTGCTACTTTCTTCTCCTACTAACTGAATATCATATACAGATACCGACTTAAATTTCTTTCTTATCTCTTCACTTACTTCTATTTCTTTAATAAAAGTTTCATTATCAAAGTTATATTCACCTGAAATATAGTTATATTTAAGTTTTTTTATTAACTTCTGATACAAAAGCAATGTTTACAAGTTTGCTTACTTCTTTTATCATTATAGATATTATCTCTATATGTTTTTGAATTTATAAAATAAATCTTTAAATTCTAATAATGTACTTACTATCTTACTTTCTATTTCTAACAAAAAAATCTAAGTACAGCAAAAATAATTTCCTACATTATCGGCATTTGTTAAGTTATTTGTTCTGATACTTTCTATAAATTCATTACTCTTTATAAATTCCTTTGAACTAGGCATTTTAAAATATATTGTAAAATTTTTGACTACCCCTATCTAAATAAGGAGATGTTTCTACTAAAAACATCAATGATAAATTCTTTTAATTTAACATTTTTCTAAAAAAATTCTTTTTGTGATACACTAAAAATCCTTTTTCATTCTATAAATAAATAACATATCTCTACCTCAATAATTTTTATATTTTTTTATATTTTTTTATCCAATTTTCACTTGTTTTTTTCTTTTTTTCTATTTCTTCTAGCTTTTTTTGTGTAATTCTGCTTGTTTTTTTCTAATTTTTTTCTTCTAATATTTTTTTTGTCTTCTTCACTTAAAAATACTTAAAGGACTTACAGGTTTTTCCACATCTTGTTACACTACCTTTAAATATAAGTGGATTTTTCAATTTTTTTTATTTTTTTCTTTTTGAAGAATTTACTTTTTTTCTTTTTTTAAAACCAAACATATTTTTTTCACCACTTATCTTTCAAAAACTTGTTTCTTCTTCAAGTTCTTGTATTCTTCTAGCTAATTCTATTTTTTTCTCTTTCTTTTTCTTCTTCTGTCTTTCTTCTAACAGATGAATTATTACTATTTTTTTAGGAATAAATAGTTCAACTGGAGTACCTGATAAAGTTATAGTATACATTATTCCTCTTCTCCAAACAATAGGGTGAAAAATCAAGTTTAAAATTTAAAAACTGCATTACAATTAGGATATTTATATTTAACTTCTAACTTAAATTGTTTCATACTTTCTTTACGAATATAGTTAAATTCTTTTTCCAAAAGTTTCACTCTTTCCACCCCAAGTATTAGCCCAATTTCCAAAGATTTCTGATACCCAAGATACACCTGTAAAAAATTGTTACAGTATGAAAAGGAAAGTATTCAATTTCAAAATCATCTCTATCTCTTAAATTAGGTACAGACAAGAGTTTTAGTTCAATATCCCTTAATTGACTTACTTTTTTTCTTCTTTTTTTTCTTATATTTAACACCACTAATCAATGCAATAATTAAAAAGTAAAAATAAACTTACTCCTAATATGATTACAGCTGTTCCTAAACCAAAAATTAAAATTCACAATATTTTTAACCCCCTTTTTGTATATTTTTTTAATCCACATTTTTTTAACCCCCTTTCAAATGAATTTAACCCTGTTTTTTTCATTGCTTTTTAAAAACTTTTTTTAACTTAATTTTTAAAAACTTAATTTTAAAAATTTATATTTATATTATACCATAAAAAAATATTTTTTTCCCTATTTTTTTTAAATTGATTTTTTTCATTTAAAAAAATTGATATAATTATTATAAAAGGTTTCGTTTTGTTGTCTTTGTCTTAACAAAATTTAACTTTTTTTCCTTGCGAATTTTTTTAAAAAAAGACAAGTAATTTTTTTAAAAAAATTTTTTTGTAATTTCTAAGAATTTAACTTGTCTTTTTTTATTTTCATTTTTTTAAAAGAATTTTTTTCTAAAAAATCTTTTTCCATTATCTTTTTTTCATTTTCAATAGATTTTTTTCAATATTCTTTTTCAACATTTATATGCTTTTCGACATTTTTTTCAAAAATTTTTCTTTACTAAGTTTTTTTTCTCTAATTTATCAAATTTATCTGAAAATGGACTTACTTCTAATCCTATTCCTTTTTGCTATATTAGAATATGTTTTGTTATTAGCCTTACCTAGATGTTCCTCAACTTCTTTCCAAGTTACATATTTGTATAAATCATCATATAGTTTTTTTCAACTTTTTTTACTTAAATTATCATCTCTAAATACAAAAATCTTTTTATCAAAAAAACATCTCTAATATCATCTTTATCAATTTTTGTCATTAAAGTTTTTTTAATTTCTTTTTTTCATATAAATTTCTTGTGTAAATTTGTACATTATCTAAATATTCTTCAGGACTTCCCATTTCAAATATTTCCTTAACTTTTTTTCACCATTATGAACCTTTATATTAAAAATCTAAGAAAAAAAGCCTTTCTTTTTTTATTAGTTCTTCATTAAATTCTTTTTCCAAAACCCTCATAGATGTTTTTTTGTTCTATCAGCAAATTCTTCTTTTAATATTTCTTTATTTTCAGTAAAATTATTAGTTTTTTTATCAAATCGTCATCATTAAACATTTCAGACACAATTTCTCTACTCATATCTCTAAAATTACTTATTCTCCACAAAAATTTGGTCTTGTACATTTTTTTGTCTTGTTCTATCTCAAAAGGTTTAATTACATAATCTTCAATCTTATCTTGTTTCATCTCAAATAAATTCTTAGTATAACCTGTTATGATTAAAAATTTTTTTCTAACTCAACTTCTTCACCTTTTTAAAGATAGTTTTTTTGTCGTCCTTTTCTATGTAAAGACTATTTTTGACTTTTTATCATTACCATCTATATTTAAAAATTAAACAGTCATTATCTTCTATCAAATTTAAAAATATCTTTTTTTATAAATAAGCCTTACTATCAATAGGATTTTCAAAAAAAGAAATTCATTGAATTTTTTTTAAACTTTCCTCTACTTTAGGACTTTCTTTGAAAGAAAGTTCTTTAAATGTATTAAAAAGTCTTTGAAGTGATTTCTAATTCACTCCAATGTTCTCCATTTTTTTCAACTGCATTTATAAGAAGTTTTTTTCTCTATCTTTTTTTCTATTCTAAAAGAACCATCAAAATGAGATATTTCCTTTTTTTAAAAATCTTCCATTTTTTTAATCTTTTTCGCTATCTATTGTTATTTCTACCTTTGTATTTATATTTTTTTAAATCTTCTAAATTTCCATTTATATCATTTAACATATTAAAATCTACTTTTTAAAGACTTTATTTTTTTATAATTGAATTTTTCGTTCTTATTTTTCAAATTTTAAATCTGTTTCAACTTCTTCTTTTTAAATCATCTTTTTTTATAAAATACATTTCTTTATCTTTTCTAACAAATTTATTAGATGTTTTTATCAAATTTTTCATCATACACATCTATTAAATATAAATCTTTTAAATAATTTTTTTCTTATCAATAATATTTTCAATTTTATTTACTTCTTTGATTATTTCTTTGTTTGTATATTTTTTTTCATAATACCACCTTTTTAGTATCTTTTTTTATAGAACTTTTTCATATAATTTAGGAATGGATTTTTAGTCCATTCCTAATAATTCATTTATTCAAATTCTTTTTTTCTCTTTTCATCTTTTTTTAACTTCTTCGTCAACAAAAATCAAAGAAATCTTTAACTTTTCTTTCTTCTTTTTTTGTTTTCTATCTTTTCTTTATGTTCGTCTTTAACAAGTTCTTCATATCTCTTATCAGTTAAATTTAAACGAACTTCATCTGTTAAGGCTTTTTAATTCTTTCTCATTTTTAACATCTATATTTTTTTGTTTTTTTGCATATTCAAAAAGTATCTTCAAAAAAACTTTATCAATTTTGTCTAATACTTTATAATCAGCATTAAATTCTTCTTTTGTAAACTTATCTTCTATATTTGTACTGAAATTATTTCCAAAGCATAAAACTCTTTCTTGGAAATCTCTTGCCTCTTCTTTATATAAGTTTTTTTATAAAGAAATCAACATTCTTTTTCATAATTTTTCATACTTATTATCAAATTCATCTATTAATGGGAAGTTTTTTTATCAGGATTACTAACAGTTAGCTTTAATTCTTCTGCATTATTAACTAAGAACTTGTTTTTGAAGTCTAAACCTAAATCATCAAATACTTTTTTTCAAATTTTTTTCTTCTACTTTATCTCCTACATTTGAAACATCTTTTTGGAAATTATCAGTTTTTTTCTATAATTTCCTTATCGTTTAGGACACTTGCAAAAAAACAATATTCTTTATATCATTAAAACTCTTATTGCTAAGTTCTTCTTTTTATTTCTCTGACATCAAATCTTATATCTTGCTTAGTATTTTTCTCTAACTTCAGCTTTATCTTTATTTAATTCTAACATCATAACTGCTGAATTATCTAAAGCCATAGCTTGTCCTACATTAAAAATCTTTAATAAGAAGTTTTTCATCTCCTCTTTTAGTTAAAAAAATTCTTTTTGTTCCTTTGATGTTATCAATATGAAGTCTAGTATTTATATTAGCTTTTCTATCTTCTTCAGTTACACCTGCAATATTTTCAAGAACTTTATCAAAAATCTTTAGGTGTAAACTTTTCTTCTCCACTTTCTAATTGATTATTAAAGAATTTTTGCCATTCTTTCATTAAATTCTGTTCTTTCTTCACTTTCATATTTAGGACTAAATTCTCTAGCAAAAAAATTCTTTTTTTCATCATAATCGTGAATTAAAAACAGAAATTTCATCTGTTTCTCTTGAATATTTTATTCCAAAAACTACCATTAACTTTTTTTCAGATACTTTTTTTCAAATTTATCCATTTTTTTCTACTGATAAACTATCAACTTCAACTATTTTTCTTTATATTAAGATTTTTCAAAAAAAGTCTTCATTAAATTCTTTGTTTTTTTAGATTTTAATGTTTCTTCAAATTCTTTTTAATTGTTCAGGTGTAAAAACCTATTTGAAAAAAACTGATAAATTTATATTTACTTCAGGCATTTTTTTCAATTTTAGCATTTTCTTTTTTTGTTCACGAATTTCATTTATTCCATTTTCTACTTCTTTTTTTACATCTGCTCTTTGCCTTAAATATACATCATCTATTGGTTTATTATATGCGTCTATTTGCTCTTTTTAAAATAAATACAATATCTTTCCCTAGATTAAATGCGTTTTTTTTATTAAAGCTATACCTATATCTGCTCCAATTTCCACACCTTTTTTTCAAACCATTAAATGCTCTTGTTAAATTTCTTTTTATTAAGTAACATATTTTTTTACCACCCCTTTTATATTTATATCTAATTTTAATATCTAATTTTTAAAAATCCTATTTCTTTTTCATCTGATTTTTTTCTATTTCTTCTTCGTATTCTTTTTGAAGATTTTTTTCAACTTCTTTTTCTTCAACTACTTTGTCTTCATTAAATTTTTGCTCTAATTTTTTTCAAATTTTTCCTGAAAAATTCACCAATTTCTAAACCTACTCTTTTTACCAGCTATTGAAAAATAGTTTAGGGATTATCAGCACCACTTCTAACAGAATATTCATATAAGTCTTCGTATGCTTTTTTTCGACTTTCTCTATCTTGTTATCTGAATATCCTGAAATTTCAACACTAGAGAACTTATCTTCTATTTTTTTGTACTCATATTAGCACCAAAATTTAATATTCTTTCTTGAAAATCGTGAACTTCTTCCATATATTTTTCCCTTATAAAAAAATATTTATACTTTTTATTATAATCATTATCTAAATCTAAAAGTTCAAGTTCTTTAACTTTACCATTTTCATCAAGTGTTAAACCAAATTTTTTTCAGCATTTTTTTCCACAAATTCATTTCTAAAGTCTTGTCCTAATCCAGTAAAAAAACATCTTCAAATCTTTCCATAACTTCAATTTCTAAATTATTAGTATCTTTTTGAAAATTATTTGTTTTTTTCTTTTATTTCAAGATTATTTAAAAACAGATGAATAAACATTTGTTTTTAATTGTATCAAAAATCTTGTTTTAATAAATCTTCTTTTAATTTATCAACATCATTTTCTATTTCATAAGCAAGTTTTATATGTTTTTTTCAACCTTTTCTTCTTCTTTGTCAAATAAGAAAGTTGTGGCATTTCTCATTGACATCATTTCACCTAAATTAATTTCATCTCCTTTTTAATTGTAGTTTTTTTATCTCCACTTATTATTGTTAGTTCATTTTGTTCTTCTTTTCCACCCACTATAAATAGAGATAGTTTAGAATTTCTGTTTCCTCTATCATAGGTACTTGCGTCTGTTAAATTTCCAAAGTTTTCATATTTTAATTCTATTTTATCAAGTTCAGATTTTCCATCATTATAGAGATTACTTAACTTATCCATAAATTCAGTATTATTAACAGGTCTAAATTCAAAACTTTCTATATAATTTTCGCCAACATTATTCAATATAGTTCCTGTCGCCTTATCAGGTGCATACTCTATTTTTAAAAAGCACCATTTAAGTTTTTTTAGTAGTTTCATTTATTTTTTTCTATTTTCTCCACCACATATTCGTTTAAAAGTGTATTGTTATAGTGGTCGTTTTTTTATTAAACTATCTAAAAACTTCTCCATTACCTTTTTGTAAGTTTTCGTAGAAATTAGATTTAATACTAACTTTACTATATTCAATATCTGTATTTTCTCTATTTTCATTTAATGGTGAATTAGGATTAAAAATAAGGATTGTCTTCTTTCTTTTCAGCCATTCTTTTTATTATAATCACTAATATAGGCTATATCATCTTTCATTTCTTCTTTTTAAATCTTTTTTTATCAATGTAATATTGTTCTTTTTCTCTTTTTTTAACCCCTCTGTTACATATCCTTTAGTTACATAAATTAAATCTTCAGCAAATTCTTTAGCTTTTTACTACATCATCTTTCATTTCATTAAATTTTTTTCAATCAAATCTTCTTTACTAAATTTTTTTCATTTACTTTCTCCTTTGAAGTTTTTTTATATATAATTCCATCAAATAAATTTTATCAAATAATTTTTTTACTCATTTTTTTAAAAGAAGTTTTTACCATAAGTCTTTTAATTGTATCTATTTTTACTAATTAAACTATTGCTTACACGCATTTTATATGAAGTATCATCTTCTAAATTATTTATAATTTTTAGAACTTTTTATTTTTTTTAATCTTTATAAAAAAACTTGTTGCTACTAAAAATGTATCAAAATATATTTAACACACTAGATTTTTACTATTTCAATGAGTATATTTTCGATACTTTAGTATCTACTCATAGTTCCTTGTACTCTCCATAGTCGTAAATTCCTGACTAGCCATCAGTACATATATTCTATTTCAATTATAACTTTAAGCTATAATCTTATATACTTGTGCTTTTTTTCAAGATTTATACTTGCATTGTAATCTCTATCTATTTCTGAACCACAATTACTACATTTATAAATCCTATCATTAAGTTTTTAAATCTTTTTTTTAATTTCTCCACAACAAGAACAAGTTTTTACTACTTGGATAGAATGTGTCTACTAATCTTAACTCAATATTTCTTTCCTTACATTTATTTACAAGTTTAGTCCTTATCGCATAGAAATTCTGTTCTTGTATAGCTTTTAGATAGATGTCTGTTCTTCATCATATTAGATACTTTTTAAATCTTCAATAGTAATATATTTTTAACTTGGTTCTTGTTATTTCATCTACTATCTTATTATTGTAATCATCTCTAATACAATTCAATCTATAAAACAATCTTTGTACTTTCAATTTCTTCTTACTAAAGTTTTTTTAGTTCTCTTAATTTTATCTTATTAGATTTAGAATACTCCACACTTCTTGCCATTTTTTTCTTTGTTCTCTTTTAAGTTTCTTTTTAAGTTTCTTTACTTTCTTTGTTTTATTTATGTTTTTTAAATATCATTCCGTTAGAACATATAGCTGTATCTTTAATTCCTAAATCTACTCCTAATCCTTTTTGAATTTGTATTAGTTTCTTTTATAGTGTCTTCAACTTCCATAACAAGCGATACGAAATATCTATCAGCTACTTTAGATATAGTACCACTTTTTTTATATTAGCATTTTTAGGTATATAACCATATTCTTTTTACTCTTACAAATTTTAAAGTAGGTATTTTTTTATTTTGTGTCTATAAAACTCAAAAATCTTTTTTTATTATTTTTTTAAAAAAATAAGCACCTAATTCATTTTTACCTTTCTTTTTTTAAAAAAACAGGAAAACCACTTAAACCCTTAAAGAAGTTTTTTTAAAAAGCCTTTTTCACCATAAATTATAGCTTGTTTTTACTGATTTAGATGATACATCTTTTATCCATTTTTTTATCAGGATTATTAGGTAGGTAGACATTATTGATATACTTAGAAAAAAATCAAAAAGCACTAACAAATTTATTTCCTAATTCATATTGTTCCTGATTATATTTAATATATTCATTATATATAAATCTTTCAGTACCAATAGTTTTGTTTACTTGTATTTTCTGTTCCTTTGTTAGTTTTTAGTTCTATCTTTATCGCTTTATACATCTTCCACCCACCTTTCTATATGTTTTTTTTGATAACTGTTTTTTTGTTCTCCTCACCTTATCCAATCAAATTAATTTTATAGTTCTATTTCTTATAGTTCTACTTCTTTATCTTTTTTTCCTTGATTTCTTCAACTTCTTTTTTTAACTTCTTTCTTATCGTTTCCAAATACTTCATCAAGTGATTTTAAGTTGTTCTTTTTCTAAATAATTATTAATAGATTTGTTTAACTTATCTTCACTTAAACTATTTATATGTTTCTTAATTTCGTTGTTTATTTCTTCTTTAAATTTCTTTTCTGATTTTTTTCATTATCACTATTTTTTTGTAATCTTCTATATTTTTTTCTGTAAATCTATTTATATATTCTTCTTGTTTTTTTCGTTGAAATTAGTTCCTTTCTTTTCGTACTTTTCACTTATTTCAGCTAATGGTATAACAGCAAATCTTTGATATGTTTTTATCTAAGATTTCTTCAGATAATTTTTCTTTTTCTTCTCCAAATTTCATCTTAATTATTTCATCAATATTATTCTCAAAACCTATGTCTTCTTTGGCTTTTTCAAGTTCTAAATCTACAATTTCATTTTCTTCATTTAAAGGTATGTTTAGTTCATCAGCATTATTTACCAAATAGAAATACTTATCATTTTTCTGACATATCTCCAAATCTTTCTTCTAATGCTTTGTCAAATTTTTTTCCATTGTTTTTTTCTTTTCATTGTTTCTCCAAAAAAACAATTTCAGGATTAACTTCTTTCATTGTATCTAAAAAAACTTTCTGTTACAGCTTTACTTTTTTTATGTTATTAACCGTTTCTTCAAATTTTTTTCATATCTATTCATATTTTTCAAGCATAACTAGGTTATGGCTAATATCTTTATCTAAGTAATTCTTTTCTTGATATTCTTCTGAAAAAGGCTTTAAAGAAATCTTCGTCTTGTAATAAATTTCCCATAGTATCAAAAGTTATTACATTCTCTTTCTTATCAGCAAATTGTTCATAAGAGTGTTCCACTTATCTTTCATAGATACTTCAATTTTTATTGTATTCATCATTTACAATATGAAAAATTAACTTCTGTTATATCAGATTTTTTTCATTGTTGTTTTTTTATAATAAGTAGGAAGTTTTAAATCAATCTCTTTCAAATCGTCTGCTAAAATTTCAGTTTCAAATATATGTCTGTTTATATAATTTTTTTCTTTTCTTCGTCTGTATAGTCTTCATCTTCTTTTTAAATCGTTTATCATTCCTTGAAAAATATTCATATTCATCTAATTCTAAACCATAATCATAAAAAATCTATATCATCTTTTTTTCAGTAACAATATATTTTATTGTTTTTATCTAAAAAAAGCCATTTAAACTTTCATTTTGAAATCACTATTTCTTTATCATCTTTATTTTTTTATTACTAATGAAAAAAATTATCCTTTTCACCATTTCTAAATGTTAAATCCATATCATAATCTTTAAGATTTTTCCATTTCACCTAAATGTTCTTTTTATAAATTCTAATGATTTTTCTTAAATTATCTTCTTTTTTTCTAAATCTATATAATCTATTGATTTATAACACATATCATAAAATTTACTAGCTACTTCTTCATCAAAATCTTCTAAGTCTATATCATCTTTTTTTAGAAAAATCTTTTTGTTGCACTTATTACCTCATTTCCACTTAATTTATAAAAATAAGGCTTTTGTTTCTCCTCTATATTTATCAGTATCGTGTACCTTTGATTTTATATCTTCTAAAAAAATCTTCTTCATTATACACATTTTTTTAGGGTTTTTAGAATTGCTTTCTGCTTTTAAATTTTTTTCAGTAAAAAAACTTTTTACCATCTTCATAATCGCCTTTATAATTATAATCTTCAAGAGAAACTAAAGATACATTTTTTTAATCTGTTTTTCAATTTCTTTGTCTGATTGTCCTTGAAATGAATTTATAAATTCTTTGTCATTTTCGTAAATCTTAACTTTGTTTTTTTCATAAAAAAATCTTCTCCTTTTTTTATTATTCTTAATTGTTATTATATCATTGTTACCAAGTAAAATATATAATTTTAAGAAGTTGATAAAATTATTTTACAACTTTATTAAAATGTGCTATAATAAGTTATCTAAATCAATCTTAAAGGGATTGTTACTCTTCATTATTTGTTTAAAAGTTTTTAAAAAGGGTTTTTAAAAAAATCCTTTTTTTCTTTTTAAAAAATGTGATATAATAAATTTATTGATTAATTTATCTTGTAACTTTCCAAACAAATAAAAACCAAGAAGAAATAAAGGACTAATTTTTTTGTCCTTTTTTTCTTTATTAATTAATTTTCAGTGCTTTTTTTGAAATGAATATTGATTTTTTTTATTACATTATGGTATAATATAGTTAAAACAAGAAGTAAGGAAGTGAAAGAATTTGTATACTTTAGAATATTTTGGGAATGATAATTACAAGGTTTTGAAATTCTTATATGATATTCAAATACCAATAGAAAATACAGAGGAAAAAAATATATTTTTTTATCACAACAGGAAATAGCAAATATGGTACAATTTTTCTAAAACTAAAATTAATGCAATAATGCAAGATTTAAAAAAGAAAAGGTTTTATTGATAACTATAAGAAAAAAAGAGGCAAATATATTATTACAGATATAGGAAAAACAAGTAATAGAATTAATGGAAAAAGAAAGATAAGAAAAAAATGATAAAGTGAAGTAATCAAGTGGGAGGAAAAAAACTATGTTAAAAATCAAAAACTTATGAAGTAGAATTTTTTTAGCAAATAATTCTTATTTTTTTTATAAAGGACGGAAAAATTACAAGAAATAGCTGGAGAAAGTTTTTTTAGGTGAAATTGAAGAATTTCCTAGTTCAGAAGAGGCATTAGACTTTGTAGAAAAAGAATTTAGAAGAAAAAAATGAGTAGTTTTGCAATCATTGAAAAATAAAGATGATTTAGAAGAATTTGAAGAAATATTAAAAAAAGTTTTTGGAATAACTTTAGAAAATTTAGATATAAAAAAAGAGTAATACTATTAAAACAAAGAACAATACAACTTATTTTAAATCATAAAGTTTATATTGATATTCCTGATATAAAAATTAATGGATTATGTTCTTGAAAAATATTGAAAAATATATTGCTAAGAGGTTATAGAAGATATAAATTTGATACTGATTATAGTATAAAAAGAGATTTTTAAAAATAAGTTAAGGGGGAAATATGTTAAAGAGTAAAGGGGGAAAAAAACTTATAAAGTTCAAAAGATTTTTGGAGTGGTTTCATCAGTTTGATAATTCGTATCTAAAACTTCAAAGTGAAAAATCATAAATTTGTAGTTAAATTATATGATAGTAGATTGCCACATCTTTTTAGGATTACAATATATGCACCCTAAAAAAATAATATAAATGGTAAAACTTTATATGATGAAGTAAGAAGTGGAGTTTACTCTGATGAAGAAATTTTTAGAAAAAAAGTTAGAAAAAAATAATCCAGCCTATGAAAAAAATATATTGAAAAGAGAATAAAATCTTTTTAAATTTATGCTTGAACATTTAGAATATTCTTCTGTTGTTGAAAGAACTTATTATACTCAAAAATTCGGCATTAAAAATCAGATTTATTTATAATAAATGAAGTGAATTTCAATGGAGAAGATAGATTTTTAAATCTAGCTATTATGCAAAAAGAATAACGGAAATAATAAGAATGATTATTTTGAAACTTTCTTTGATAGAGAAGATAATAAATATTATCAGAATACTTCTTTTTTTGGGGAAAAAAAGGTATAAAACTTTCTATTCTCAATAAAGAAACTCTTAAATTTGAACCTTTTTACTTTTTCAAAATAAGAATAATCTTGATTTAAAAAAAGTCTTAATCAGAATATTGATTTAAAAAGAAAAAAATAGATAGTATTAAACTTGAAAGAATAAAAAGATTATGATAAAAAAACCAAACAAGTCATCTTATAAATAAAATTGATGAAATTATAAAAAAACACAAAATGATTTTTGAGAAAAGAGAAATAAATCGTTTTAACTTTACTGATATTGAAAAACAAAAATACCTATTCTTTATTCAGTTAGAGAAAATGTAAAAAAATAAAAGGATTTCTTAGAGAAGACAGATAGTTTTAATACAAGTTCTTCAACTAAAGAAGAACGAAAAAGAATTTATGAAAGATATGAAAAAAAGTTTTAAATTTACAAGTTATTTTTAGAAAAAAATAGAAAAATTTATATTCAAAAAGAAACTTTTGGAAAAAAATCAATAATTTTTTTCAAAAAAACACTTGATGATAAGAGTATTAATAATGCACTTACTTATTTAGAAAACGAAAAAAATTTCCTAAAGACTATATTGATAGTTTTAAGAAAAAAATTTTTAAAAATGAACTTTCTGTTGATAATAAGAAAGACAAAGAAAAAGATAATGAAATAAACATCAATCAACCTACTAATAATAAAAGTATAGAGATTGAATTTTTAGAAAAATAATATGTTATAATATATCTACATTAATGTTTTTTTATTTTATTATTATTTTTTTATCGTTATTTTATATTGTATTGTTTTTATTTCCATTTTTTTATTATTTTTTTATATGTATAAAAAAAGGACAAAAAAATTTGTCCTTTTTTTCTTTTTCAAAAAAATATAATCAGTTAGACAAAAGTCTTAATTAAACAAAAAGTCTTAATTAAACAAAAGTCTTGATTTTTAAAAATTCTTTTTTTCAATATTTTTTTTCTTCTTTCTCATCACTTATTTTAACTTCTTTTTGAGTTTTATAAGGTGTTTATTTAAGTTTTTCATAATCATTATTTTTCTAAATAATTATTTTTGATGTTTTCCAATTCTCTATCACTTATTTTTGTGATACATAGTGTCAATATCTTCATTAAAAAGAATTTAATAATTCTTTTTCACTTGTATATTTGTTATTGTTGTTTTTCTACGAAATTTGTAAAAAGATTTGTTAAAATTTCTTCTTTAGCCTCATAGAAATTAGTTGTTTTATCTTCATAGGGACTTAATAAAGCCTGCAACTGATAATGTTTCTAATTCTTCTTGTGTATTTTTTTCAATTTCTTCAACAAGATTTTCTTTCACTTCACTAAATTTCATTTTAATAATTTCTTTATAAGTTTCTTCAGCCTCTCCATAAGTTTCAAAATTAAATGGCTCTAAACCCTTTTGATTTCAGGTAAACTATCAGGAAAATTTTCTATTTCTAATCCAAAAATCTTCTGCATTATTTATTAAAAAAATTTCTTCTCCACCAAAACCAAGTCTTTCTTCCATTAATTTCATCAAAAATTATTTAAAGTATTTTTTTCAATAAAATTAGCTTTAAAGTTATCATTTTCTTTATATTCATTAGCTGTTTTTATCATAAGCATTTTTCATTGATGAATATATCATATCATTTCTTTAATATTTTTCAAAAAGTTTCTTCTCTTTCTCTAGCCTCTAAAAAAATAAAAGCCATATTTTTTTCTTAAATCTTTATAATCAGTTACATATTCTTCTAAATTCTCTTTATTATTTAATGTATGAAAAAAATTTCATAAAAAAATCTTTTATTGTCATCTGTTTTTATTTTGTTTTTATCATCTTCATATTCAAAAGATTTATGCCATTTATTATAAATATTTAATCCAGCCTCATAAAAGATTATTTTTCATTACTCTAAATGAACACTAACATTAGTTATTTCTGTATTTTCTTTAAAAATCAACTTCAAATTTAAAAATTATCAACTAATTTCAGAAGAAATTTTAGGACTGTTTAAAGACATTTTTTTCATTGCTGTTTTCTTTTATCTAAATTTTCATTTTCTTTTTTTGAAATTCAGAATATTCTGTAAATTTTTTTCACTGAAATCTGCACCATTTATTGCTAAAAAAATTTAAGTGTTTTATCTAAAAAAAGACTGTTACATCTTTTATTCTCTTGAATATCTAATATCTTACCAATTTTTTTCATCATTTTTATTATTAACAAAAAAATAAAAAAATTATTTTTTTGTTTACTTCTCTATCATAATCAACTGAGAACAATTTATCTCTTCTTATTTCTTCTTCTATATTTTTTTCAAATTATTTTTCTTTAAATCCTAATGTAGCCTCATAGCCTTTTTCATCTAATTTTTTTTTAAATTTTCACTCAGAAAAATCAAGGACTTCAATGAAAATTTCTTGATTTTTCTCTTTCTTCAAAAATCTATTGTTTTAATTTTTTTGAATATAGATTTTTCAAAATCTTCACTACTTAAATTATCATTTTTTTAATTTCATCTGCTATTTTATTTATGTCTTTTTCATTTAATTTATAAAAAAATTAGCTTTATATTCTATATTATTTTTCTTTGTCAGTATTTTTTTAAAAATATTTTCTTCTATATCACTAATATATGCTAATTCATCTTCTTTTTTTCTATCTATTATATAACTTTCCTTTTTGAACTTACTCCATTTTCAATAATTTCTTCTGTTATAAGAGTTGAAAGTTTTAAAAATCTCTTTCATTTCATCTTTTTTTCATTCCTGAAATATTTTCTAAAAAAATTCATTTTGCTTTTTGTATACATTTTGTAACCACCTTTCTTAAATACTTAATATTCCCTTAAAATTATACCATTTTACTTGCAAAAAAATAATAATTTTATAAATTTATTAAAATAATTTTACAAATTTATTAAAATATATAATAAAAAAACAGTAAAAAAGGACAAATATTTGTCCTTTTTTTCTTGTTTGTTTTATGCTACCTCAATTTTTTTGGTGCTTGATATATAACTTTAGTAACATATTGTTTTGCATTTTTTTATCATAGTCTTCAACTTCTAAAAATTCCTACAAGTTTTCTTTCAAATCCACCTGTTTCTGTTCCTATTCTTGCTAGTGCTATAATTACATCAACACTTTCTCCAATAAGTTGTCTTTTGGCTATCAAGTCCTAGTTTTTAATTCATCAAGGTATTGTTCCATTTTTATCTAGTGCTTTTTATAGAACCTTTTTTTCAACAGAGGCGTGGATAGTTGATACTCCTCCGTCGTGTCCTGAGTTCCAAGCCTTTAGAAGTTCCTTTGTTTCTTCTCCTGTTCTAAGTTCTCCATAAAGTATTCTATCAGGTGTCATTCTCATACATAATCTTAATAAGTCTAATGCACTACAATGTTGAGTTACAACATAATTCATTATATTAGTTGAGTTACATATAAGTTCAGGTACTTGTTCTATAATACCTATTCTTTCTCCATATTCTTTTTATCATACCACCATTTAATTCAGTAAGTTTCTTCTTATTTAATTGGTCTAAGTGTTCAATAGTATCTAGGTATTCACTAACAGCTTTATTATCTTTATAATTATATTTTAATAATTCAAGTTCTTTATTTTCTATAACTTTTTAAACAAGCATTAGCAAACGAAGTCTTACCACTTGAAGTATTCCCAGCTATTATAATATTTTTTTCTTATTTCTAATTTGCTTTTTCTATATATTCTTTTTTTGTTGTTGTGTTATAACTCCTGTCTTAACATAATAATCAAGTTCAAATCTAACATTACTTTTTCTTTCTTATTGTAAATACAGGTCTATGTCCTACTGTATCATATATTGCTCCTGAAATTCTTTCTCCATTAGGTAATACAGTTGATATAGTTGCATTTTTCTCTTGTAAGAACTGTCTTATTAAAATCGGCAACAAGTTTAAGTATACTTTCACTTTCTGTCGGAGAAAGTCTTACATTAGTTAAATATCTTCCCTCTCCAAATTTTTTTCAATTCTTAAAAAAACCATCTTGATTTAGATAAATTTCTATTATAGATTTATCATCTAAAAAAACTTAGTTAAACTTTGTCCAAAGTTCTTGTACATATATTCAATTTGTTCTTCTTTAGACTTTTTCTTCTTTTTGTGATAATGTAAGTTCTTCTTGATTTACATTTTCTCTAAATCTATTTGCAAGGTCATCTTGCTTTTTTTAGTGCCTTATCATTTTTTTAAACAGATGATTTACATTAAATTTTTTTCAGTTCGTGTTTCTTCTGTTTCAATTTTTAATTTCACCTGTTTCCATTTCTTCTGTTCTTTCAATCTTTTTTTCTTCCCTAACAAATGACTTTTAAACTACTTCCTTTTAATACATCTTCTATCATTTTTCCACCCTCATTCTATTTTTTTAAAAATAAATTTCTTACTAAAATTAACCAATATTTAATTATAGTAGGTTTTAAAAGTAAATAACTAAAAAGAATATAATTATAAAGAATATAATTGTACTCCAAAAATCCTTTTTTTCAACCTTTCTTTTCTTAATTATGGTAAATGTTATTACAAATAATAATATCAACATTTCGTAAATTGTTCTAACATAAAAATATTACTGTAAATAAACATACCCCTACTGTTAAAAAGCATAAATGCTATACTTTGATTAACACTTAGTCCTTTCTTCATATAAGGAAATTTTTATAAGTGCTGTTCCTTTATATGCTTTTAGGGTCTTAAATCATATAAAATATGTATTGCTATTCCTAATGATAACCCTGTTATCATAAATCTTGTTATATCAAATTTAGCACCATATACAAGCCATAGTAAGTTAGTTTTATGTAAATACATAAGTATACTAGGCAAGAAAAAAATGAATGTGTTACTATACTTCTATGTCCTAGTCCTTTTTATTTTTTTAAATCTACATCAGGATATTTAATTCCTATATAGTAAAAACTTATCAAGAATATAGTAGATATTACTATAAAAACCAAATGTTACCCCTCTGAAATAAAAAGGTAGGTTTTTTTAAAAAAATTTAAAGAAAAAAATCTATTAAGATTTATGAGTGTCTGTCCAAAAATTTTTCCATAAATACACCTCATTAATCTTCTACTTCTATTTCTAAAGACTTAAATGTACTATAAAAAAATCCTTTAATACTTTTTATTTCTTCATCTTTACTTGAAATTACTTTTTTTGTAATTCTCTTAATTCTTCAATTATTTTTTTCATTGTTTTCTTTAACTGATTGATTTACTTTTGAAATAGTTTTTTTCATATCTTTAAGAAAAATCTAACATATCAATAGATGAATTATATACTCCTTTTTAATCTTGAAAGTTCTCTATCTTTTTCTTTTTAATAATCTTTCATTGTTTTTTTATTAAAAATTTTATCTTTTTCACTTTCTAATTGTTTTACTTTATTATTTAAACCTATATTTTTGTTTTTTTCTAATTCTTGCACTTTTTTTCAATTTGTAAAGCTAATTCTTTTTTTTAACTTCATTTCTTCAGTTTCTTCAATTTCTTCTACTACATTATCATCATTTTTCTTCTGATGTTTCATCTACTTCATTTTCAGGGTCTTCTTCTTTAATTTTTAATATTTAACTTATTAATCTTTTTCGGCATTATTTTTCTTTTTTTACTTCGTCTATACTCTTATAATCTTTTATTCCTTTAAAAGTTATTTCTTGAGTATCATTTCTTATGATTTCTTCTTCTTTCTTAATTTCTTCAACCATATTTATTAATTTTTGTGCTTTTTTTCATCTAAGGTCGCATATTTAGAAGTGAACTCTTCTTCCTTATTAGTATCATTTTCTCCTACCTTAGAAAGTTTATCTATGATAGTTGTTACAGTTGTTTTTCTCACTGTTATCTTTGTTTGCATTATAATAAAAAAACTCTCTACATTAAAAATACAACTTATTTAATTCTTCAAATTTTTCACTTTTCATTTACTTTCTCCTTTTTTTATCATTGATTTTTTTATGATAATTATATATTATAGTTATATTATACCATAAAAAAATGAAAAAAAGTAGTAAAAGTGGTAAAAAAATTAGGAAAAAAATAGAAAAAAATAGGAAGAAAAAAATAGGAAGATTTCAAAATGCTTATTCCAAAAACATTATTTGAAAAAAATTCCTATTTTTTTGAGATATATTATAAATAAACAAGGACGGACATATTTGAAAAGTTATTATAACTCTATTTCTCTATCAGCCTTTTTCGTCAATAGTTTTTTTTCAACCTTTTTAGGCTTTTTCATTAGTTTTTTTCAACTTCTTTAACTACTTCTTTAGTCTTATCTTTTCCTAAAACTTTATCAAAAGATTTCTTAGGTGTTTCATCTATATAAGTGTCAACCTTTTTCTCTAAAAATCTTTTTCTTTCTTCTTTTTAACAATGTATTAATTTCGTCAAAAATCAAGATTTTTTTGTCTTTAATATTTTTTTCTAAGTTTTCATTTAATGTCTTTAGTTCTTCATTAATCTTTTTAGAAAAAAATCTTTTTTTATCTTCCTTTTCAACAAAATTCATACAATAGTCTATATTATATTTTTTTCAACATTAGCAACTATAAATTCAAAAATCTTTTGCACTCTTTTTCTATTGCTAACATATTTTTCAGTTCCTGAAATCTTAATACAAGACATTTTTCTTATTAACATCATTTAATTTATCCTCTATTGTATCAAAAATCTTTATTAGTTGTTGCAAGACGACTTACAATAGCTTTAGCTTTCTTTTCTAATACTTCCATATATTCTTCTTCATATTTTTTTCATACTCTTCCATAAACTTTTCATCATCATCTATTGATACTAATTCTTCATAATCTAAATCTATTTCTTTATCCATAGTTCTCATTTTGATAGTAGTTTGCTACATCTTCTTCTCTAACAACTAAAGTAGGAACATTTAATGCAAATTGTTTATTTGAAAAAAATCTCCAACAGTTTGTACCAAACATTCTATTGCATTTTCAGATAAATGTATATCTGTTGCACTTCTTTCTTTTTTTATCAAGGTCGAATTTTTTTTCTTTAAAAGACTTACATCAGCTTTTTAATTCATAGTCTTCAACAGTATTTATGAAAGGTCTTTCACTATTTCTTTCTGTTTCTAAATCTTTAATCAATAAGGCTTTCGATAATTCTTTACTATCAACATTATCATCTACCACTTCTAAATTAAAATTAGCATTTTTTTCTTTATTAAGGCTCTAATATCTACTTGTTTTACTGTAAATTGTTCAACAACCTTTTTCTTCTTCCTCTTTAATCTTTTTTTATTTTTCTTCTTTAGGTTTTTTTCTTCTTTAGTTTCCTTAATAGGTTCTTTTTTTCAATTTCCTTTTTTTATTAGAAGTTTTTTTCTGTTTCTCCAATTTCTTCTAAGAATTTTTTTCAAAAGGATATTCTTTTTTTCATATTCTTTAACTCTTTCTACAAGAAGATTACTTCTTTTTAATACTTTCTTCAGAAAAATCCCTCAAATATTTCTTTTTATATTTTCTTTTCCTTTTAACTCATTACTCCAACCTTTAATATAATCTTTGTTAGTACCAAAAAAATATTTTTCTTCAGGATTATCACTTTTTAGTATCAAGTCCAAGTCTTATCATAGTCATTCCAGCTGTAAGTTCGGCTTGTATTTCTTCCATAGCATAGGCTTGTTTTTTTGTGTTAAATCGTATTTATCCATTGCCTTTGCTGTACTTCCGATTTCTCTTAAAGTATGGCTAGTTTCGTGTAATAAAGTAGCTAAATAATGTTTATCATTTTTAAAAATCTTCTATTGGGGGTATAGTTATTTTATTATAAACACTTTTTTTCAACATTCCCCTCTTCGTCAACATCAAATTTTTGTGCCTCTACTAGCATACGCTCCACCAAATTCAAGTCCACTATTTTTTTAGTAGAATACGCTTTTTTTTGTAACTATTTCTACATTTTCATTTGTTTCAACGATACTTTTTTTATTAAATATGATATATATTTATCTTTATTTATTTCTTTATTAGTGTTTTCTTCTTTTTCAGGTAATGGAAAGGCTTTTGTCAAAAATTTTTCTACTTGACTTCCATTAAAAAAACATTGTGATAACCTTTAAATACTAAATTTACTCTACTAAGGCTAGTTTCATTTTTTTCTTAATAACCTTTTCTAAAAGCTGTTTCATATTTCTTTTTATCATCTTCATTAGTAAGTGTTTTTATCTTTTTTGTAATAATCTTCAGCGTCCTGTACTCTAAAAAAACTTTATAACAGTACCCTCTGAACCTTTTTTTATTTTTTTAAAAATTCATCAGTTTCTTTTTTTGTAATTTATCTCTTAAATGGTCTATCGTAAAAAAATCTATTATCTTTCATATCATCTTGAGCCATTCTAGTAGCTAAATATAAAAACATTATATCCTTTATAATCTTTACCTGTAACCATAGATTTTTGGTTCAAGCATTTCTTTAGTCCATCTTTCGTCAATAAAACTTCCTGTTTTTTTCACTTTCATCAAAAAAATTGTTCAATTATTTTTTTACTTCTTTCATCATTTTTTTCTTCATTTGCTTTTTTTATCATATTTAGATTTATCAAATTTTTTTGTATGTTTGTTTTTTTACCTACATCAGATAACATTCCCATCTTTCACACCTCTTTTTTTAGAATTTTCTTTAATTATAACACAAATTTTTACCTATTCATAGATATTTTTACAAAAGTCTTAAAAATAATTTTAAAAAAATTTCTTAAAATTTAATTCAAAAAAACAAATAAAAAAATAACCTACAAAAAGTAGGTCATTTTAATCAAAGAAAAAAACTCCACAAAAACTCTAAAAAAATAAGGATTTTTAATTTTTAAATTTTGTTCGTTTTATAACATTATTATACCATTTAGTTTTTAATTTTGTCAAGGTTTTTTTTATTTAAAAAAATATTTTTAATTTTTTTAGATTTTTATCTAACTTTTTCATTTAGTTCTTTTTCAAATTTTTTTCTAATTCTTCTATATTTATTCCTAATTGTTTAGCATTTTCTTTTTGTATATTCGTTTAAAAAGTTCATTTATATCAAATACTACTTCTTTGCTAAGATTTTTTTAATTAAGTTAAACATTTTTTTAGATATTTTTAGTCTTCTATAAAAAAATCTTTCTAATTTTTTTCTATATTTTTTTACATTCTTTAAATTGTTTTTAAAAGAAAAATTTTATATTAAACCAAAATATTAAAGAAAAAAATTACACAAATTAGATTTAAAAAAATATATAAGACATTAGTTTCACTATTTATAAAAGAATAAATTCCTATTAAAAAGTTGTGCTGTAAATAAAATTAAATTTAATATAGTCGCTTTTTGTTTCTGTTGCTTTTTATTATTTGGTAACATTCTTTTTTTCTTTTTTTCATCTATAACATCAAATCCATTTGTGATAAAAATTAAGATATATTATGGAATGATTATTTGTTACTCCAGTAAAAAAATTCTATTTCTGCTTGAGAAAAATTTTTCTTTCTATTTCATCATTGTTTCCTATCATAATTTTACTTAATTTTTTTATGAAATTTTTACCATTAAAAATAAAAAAACTATACAGTATAAAAATAATTAATCCTAAAAAAACATAAAAACCTTTTATTCCTAAATTCTTTAAATTCTCTAAAACTATCCACATTCAAATCACCTCAATTTTTCACCTCAATTTTTTTACCCTAATTTATTATTTACTTAACAAATATTCTAAATTCTTTATATCTTTACACTCAACACTTGCTAAAAATCTCACTTATTTTTCTTATTTATTTCATTTGTTATATTATCACAATGTATTTTTTTTCTTATCAACTTCGATATATTGTTTTTTTACTTTTTTTAATGCTTGTTCAAATACATTTAATGTTAAAAAGTATTAATACTCCTAAGAAAAAAATTCAAAAATTACCAACATCTTTATAAAATGCAAAATTTGTTAGCATTGTTATTGCATACATTAGAAATGTATTTGTTTTATAGTCTTCAGCTTTTTTTTAACATTCCTAAATATTCTATACTTGCTTTTACAATGATGATTAATTATTTCATTACTTGCCATTCTATAATTAAAAATTTATATAAGATAACATTATATCGCTTTTTAAGAAACTTCTCTTTTGCTAAAAACTATATCTAAATAACATTTTTGTTTGTGTTTTTTTCAACTTCCTTATAAAAATTCTTCTTCAATTTTAAATTTCTTTTTTTCTACTTTGGCTGAAAAAAATAAAATTGGTATGCCATATAGACTGTAATTGCTATCACAAAAAAATATAAACCACATATTTATTTTTCACTTTCCTTTCTATTTTATATTTTTTTCTTATTTTTTTCTATATTTAATGTTTTTTTAAAGTTTTAATAACATCATTTTCATCTTTTTCTTGTTAATCTATATATTTCTTCTAAACCATATCTATATTCGTAAGAATTAAATTCTTCAAAAAAATTTCTTCTATTTTACTTGATTTTTGTCATTTCTTCTTTTTTTCTTTTTCATATATTTCTATATCTTTTTTTATAAAATCTAATATATCACTCCATTTTAAAGGAGTATCTTGAACTTCAAGAAATCTATTTATTAAAAAGTTTTATAAAAAAATTAATCATTGTTGTTCTTATCTCTTCCATATTTGTATCTATATACTTTACATTAAAATTGTTTTTCTTCTGCTATTCTTAAAAAGTTTAAAAGATAAATCTTTATTAAGACTATTTTTTTATCCCATTAGTTTCACTGAATTTTTATAATTGTGCAATTCAAAAAGTTCTTCATCTGTTTTATCAGGTTCTTTTTTTCTTTTAATTGCCAAAACCAATCAATAAAATTTTTTTGTCTATCATTACATTGAATGTAGTATAGCCACTTACTCTTCCTTTATCAACCATTAAAAAAATGTTCTTGGAATGATTTGGCTTTCAATATAAGTTGAGTATATAGCAATTACATCACCTATTAATAAATTATTTTTTTATTTCTTTCGTAATTGAAATCTATTACATTAATATCTCCTGTTTCTCTATCATAATCTCCATAGATATATCCATTTACTTTATTTTCAATAATCAAATAAAAATATTCTATTCTTATCTTTTTGAAAAAAATTTTTCTTTATTTGTTTTTAAAGAATAGTTTTTTTCCAAATTCTGTATCTGTTATATGTTCTAATATATCTTCAAAAATTTTTTTATCTGTTCCATTCAGTATCTTTTTTTATCTTTTTCTTTAAAAAAATAACTTCTTCGCAATTTGTATTAGTGATTTGTAAATTGTTTGAATTATTATCTGAATTAATTTCAAATAAAAAAATCACCATAAAATCTGCATAAATTCATTTTCGGAGTTAAATTTATATCGGAACTAATAAAAATCAATTATGTCTTTTTTTATAAATTTCTCTTTTTATTCAACATTTCCTCATTTCACCAATCCTTTTTTTGATAAGATAAAAAAAGTAATTTTATCTTTTTAGTATTTATATTATACCATATAATACAAAAATATTACAATAAATTAAGTCTATCTTGCTTGTTTTTTTATTATATCGTTTTTTTAAATGTTTTATTATTAATTATATCAATGATATATAAGAAAAATAAAGTGCAAACAAATTCTTTTTAACAAAATGCTAAAAATTTTTTTAATATTTTTTTAAAAAAATTAGAAATTTATTTCTATAAATGTTATGATATAGATAAGTAGAAATTGAAAAAAATATAGGAAAAGGGTTAAACATTATAGGGGTGTAAAAAAATTATGATTAGATTAAAGGAATTAGAAGTAGACAACGAAAAATCTTCCTTATGGAGATAGTTATGATAGTTATGAATTTGAAAAAGATAATAAAAAAATATTTTTAGATTTAAAAATATTCGTATTCTGAGGGTGATGATGAACAAAGTCTTAAATTAAAAAAACTATCTATGAAATTTCAGAGAATACAAATGAAAAAAAGTAAAAAGAAAAGGTATATGAATACACTGAAAATTCTTCTATTAAAGACTATGAAGAAAGCTGTTACCAAAATATTTTTTTAAAAATTGATAAAGAGATTTTTAGAAGATAGTGCTTTAAGATTACCAAGTGAAAAAAGAAATCTTAGCCAAACATATAAACGAAAGTTATTACAATGAAGAATTTATAGCAAATCAAAAAAGAACATTACTTTAATCAATTTAAAGATGTATTTGCTGATTTAGTAGAAGAAAAGAAATTTACAAGATAAATTACCACCATTTCAAATTATTACTGAAAAATGGAATAGGACTTGATGAAGATAAAAAAATATCTGATGAACTTAAAAAAATCTAATATTAGATGTTAAAGGTGAAGAATATTGGAATAACTTAAATTTAAGAGATATAAGAAATTTTGAAGAACTTGCTGATTTAGGAGTTGTAAGTATACTTGTTACTGATATAGAAAAAAAGATGAATTTAAAGAATACACTAACTATAATGATTATATTAGTTCAACTGTAAAAGAAGAACTAAGCAAAGATTTTAAAGATAAATTATCTAAAGGTAATATTGAACAGTTTGAAAATGAATTGAAAGATAAAGTTTTTAACTAAAGTTTCTTCTGATAAATCTATTAAAAGTGAGGATAAAGAATTTACAAAAAGGATTTGAGAAAGATTTTTTTCTGAAAAATAATAGAGATAGAGAAAAAAAGAATTTTAGAAAAATACAAATTGAAAGGAATGATAATATGTCTAAATTAGAATTTATTGAATTTGATAAGAAAAAAAGAAGTTGATAGATTTTTTTGTATTCAAACAATGGAGAAGAATATATAGTAGAAAAAAAGGTAAATATTATGACAGTGATTTACAAGAATATGGTGATTACGAACATTCTTCTAAAAACTATTTTTTTAATAAAAGATAAAACAGAAGAATTATATGATTTTTTTCGACTGTTATTAGTATTCATTCGGTTTTATCAAAATTGTTATCAAGATATTTATAAATTAGATGATAGTGTCTTAAAGGATTTAGAATTTCCTACTCAAAGAGAAGTCTTAGCTACAAGCCTTATTGAATATAAAGGCGAAGAAGAAAGAATACAAGAGAACATAGATAATTATTTTAATCACTTTAAAGAGGCTTTTTCCTGAAATCATAGAAAAAGAAGAATTTGCAAGATAAACTACCTGATTTCCAAATTTATTCAAATAATGGTATGGAATTTGATAGTGCAAATCCAAGTGAAATTAGTGATAATTTAAAAAAACTATCATAGAATTTGAAGATGAAGAATATCTTAATAATATGGACTTGAAAAAAATATAGAAGAATGGAGTATTCTTAAAGATAATGGTATAGTCAATATCATATATGATAGTAAAGATTTTTTTTAGGAAGAGATAGCAAAGAAGAATATACTACCTATGAGAAATATTGTGAGAATACAGTAAAAGAAGAACTTTGTAAAGAATTAGCTGAAAAAAATATGAAAAAAAGGTGAAGATTTAAAAGATTTTTGAAAACGAATTAAAAACAACTTGTTCTTGAAAAAAAGAGGTGAACTTCCTGAAAAAAAGTGAATAAGAACATTGAAAAAAAGTTTGAAATAGAAGATAAAGAAAAAAATCTTCTGATGAAGTAGAGTTTTTAACATCTTCCTTGATATTTTATATAAAAAAAGCATATACTACTAAAAAAATAGTATGTGCTTTTTTTACTTTTTATATAACTACAATTCTATCATTTTCTTTATCTATTTTTACTGAATAGAATAGAACTTCTTTATTCCTGTAAATTAAATTTTTTTCTAATACTCTAGTTGTTTCGTCCTTTACTGTTTTAAAAAAACAGTGTAATCATCTAAATTTATCTTATTTTTTTAATTGCTTGTTCAAAAAAAGGAATTTCCATTCTGCTATGATAAAGTTGAAAAAAACAAATTTATTGTTAGAACATAAATAATTAGTAAAAATCCTTTTCTAATGGAATAAGTAAAGATAATAAATAACTATAATCAATAGCAAAAAGTAATACATTCAACATTCTTTTTCCTTTATTTTTTTCTAAAAAAATAAAATCCATAATTTCTATAAGTTTATCAACTAATTTTTTTGTGTTTAATTTCATCAAGTTCTTTTTTTATTCTCTCACAATTAATGTAGATAGTGAATTTATCTTTATAAAACTCTCTTATACCATTTATATTAGTTTCTTCTGAAATTGTTATTAAATGTGGTATAAAAGCCTTTATTCAGTCTTAAATCTAATGTGTCGTTTGCAATGTAATGTTTGTTATCAAAAAAATTATCATATTTACATTATTTTTTTACTATGTTTGGATAGACTATTTTTTTCTTCATATCCTGTCTTAGTGGGTGCAAAAAAATATTATGTTTTTTTGTTTTTCTTTATATCTCACTTCTTTAGATAGAATTGTACTTTTACCTAAAAATTAATCCTTTCATTTTTTTGTTTCTCCTTTATTTTTTTACTTGATAATTGTTTTTCTCTTACATCAGTAATTATTGCACTTTTTATTAGAGATTTCCCAAATTTCATCTTCATTGATTACATCATTGATTACATCTTTTTTTAATTCTATTTTTAATGAAATTCAGTTCTTTATCTTTATAAGCTAATTTATCTAACAAAAACATTGTTTTCAACCAATTTTAAAAACAATACAATCATTTTCTTTTTATTTGACATTCAACAGGTGTTCCACATCTTTCTTGAACTTCTGATAGAAAAATCTTCAGATTGTACTTGAAGTACCATTTTATTATTTTTTTACATTGAAATTGTTTTTAAATTTATATTCCAATGAATTAATAGTTCAGGATTTTCAATAAGTGATAAACAATCAACATTCTTTTTCTTTTTATTTTAGCAAAAAAACTTTTTCGATTAATTCTTTTTACTTTAGAAAGTAATTTTTTTAGAATTTTCAATTTTTTTTCTTCTGTTGCGTCTTCTCTCTTTGAAATATCATTACATAAATATGGTTTATGTAAATTTATATATAAAAGTAAAATTATCATCTAATTTATTCAAAATATCATCTATATCTACTTCTTCATAAAAAAATTTACATTTATTGTTTTATATCCTAGTTCTTCTCTTTTATCTTTACTTACTAAATAATGCCAACCTTTATAATCGAATACTATGATATTTGTTTTATTCAAAAAAATAGATTAGGTATAAATATTTTACTTTCATATCCACTTCTTGTCGGTGCAACTAACATCACATCTTTTTTTCCTCTTTATAAGAGATTATTTTTCTTTTATTCCAAAAACTTTTTTTTTCCTAAGATTAAATTTGACATATTTTTATCCCTTTCTTCTAATAAGTAAAAATCTGCAATCGCCGATTTTATTTTACGATATTCTCCATCACTTACATAACATCTAACTGTCAAAACTCCATCTATTATTGCTTGTAAAGGTAAATATTCACCATTATCAATAGAAATTTTATATAAAAACAACAGAATTAGGGTTTAGTTGATAAAGAATGTTTATTGTTTCCTTATTAATTACTATGTTTCTTACAAATCTATAATTAATATGAATTTCTTCATAACTTACAGCTACATTATTTTCTACTGATGAAACTCTTTTTTTATTTTTTTAAAAAAAGAAATTAAAAATCTGCGTATTCATATATATTTTTCCTCCTAAAAATTAAATTTTCTATTTTTTTCTTCTTAATTTTTCAATATTCTTTTTTTAAAAAAATCATTGTATTATAGGTATTACTGTTCAAATTGTTGCTATTATCAGTAAAATTATATAGTTGATAACCTTTTTAATTCAGCATATTCTAATATTTCATCTCTATTTGTTTCTAAAACATTATCTAAAAAAACATATTCACTATTTTTCTTTAAACTTTTTTTTGTTTTTTTCTTTAAAAATCGTTAAAGACAATATGTTTATTTGCAAACATCAAAGCTAGAATTACTCCAAAAAGCAATACCTGTAATATTACCTATTATCATACCTAAAGCTATTTTTTTGTATCAACTTGTTTTTTTCCATTGTATCTCCCTTTTTAAACTTTAATCCTAATAATTCAATTCTCTTAATATATCATCATATTCTTTTTTTGTGTTACATAACATCTAATTAAGGAAACCCCTTTTTATATTCTCTCTTAATTCTAAATAATTTCCATTATCTACTGATATTTTTATATACAGTTGTTGACTGCTCACTGTTACTCATTGAATAGACAATATTTATCATATCATCATTTATAACAATGTTCCTTATGTATCTTTCATTAAGAAAAAAATTGTTTCTTTTTCTAAAACTTGATTTTTTTCTAATTTTGATACTCTATTTATTTTTTTAAAAAAATTTTTTTCATATCCATAGTATTTTTCTCCAATGTTGACAAGCAAAAAGGGTAAAAAAACCCTTTTTATTTGTCTGTGTTTAAAAAAATATTAAAAAAATTTAATTAGGACTAAAATTTGAAACATTTATTCAGTTGCATTAATAGTGTCGCATATTCACCACTTTCAATATATAAATCAATAACTTTTTATGCAACTTTTTATCTCCAACATCACATTCTTTAATCACTTTAAAATTTTTCTCCGTTTTTTTAAAAGTTTTTTTCGTTTTCTTTCAAAGAATATATATTATATTCTGATAATTCATTAGGTTTTTTTCTTCATATAATATTTTTTTACACTATTTTTTTACCTAATTCTCCATTTTCATCAATTACCATACTTCTAATAAAAATTCTTATTGAAAAAAATATAACTTGTTCAATAAATTTGTTATCATCAGTTTTTTTATTAGTTACTTTAACTTTAATAAACATTTTTTTCACCTTTTTCCTATTTCAATAATTCTTGCAACCTAAAAAAATTCAATTTCTTCAACATAACAATTACTTATTCCTAATATTTCCACATAATTACTTACTTCTTTTTCATTAGAATTTTCTTTAAAAAAATTTTATACTCAGAACTTAAAGTAATGGGATTTTTTTAGTGTTAGTATAAATTATTATCATATCATCATTCAAGCTAAAATTAGTAATATTATTAGGATTAATCCCTAGTGTAAAGATTTCTTTTTCTTCATTTTCTTTATATTCTTTAATTATTCTTATTTTTCAAAAAAATCATTCATATTCATTTTTTTACTCCTTAAAACAATTCATCTAAATCATTAACTTCCAAAGGTACTATTTCAAATTCTATATAGTTTTTTTATAAATTTCTCCTGCTATTTCATCTAACTTTTCAAGGTCTACAACCTTATAATCATTTATTGTTTCCTTAAAATCTTTAAGTTCATTAAAAAGTTAAGTTTTTTTATCTTCAAATTCTAATTGAGAAAAATGATTTTTAATACGCCTTTTACAATTCTTCCAAGAGTATTTTTTTCATTATAGGGTTTCCAACTTTTTAACATTGTATAATCCATTTTTTTAGATTTTCAATTCTTGTAAATAAAACATAAGTTTCTTTTTCCATTTCTCCATCAAAATTTCTTCTACTTTCACACACTACTTTATATAAATGTTTAACATCATTATTTGAACACTTATAAGAAAGTATTGATTTTTAATTCAGGTTTTTAAATTTTCTCTATTTGTAATATTTTTTTCCATTTCATCATTTGACGCCACTTTTATTTTTTTCTCTTATTACCAGAGCAATAGCATTTTTCTATATCATATTTTTTTTCTTCTTCATTACTTTTTTTAATCTTTTAAAAAGTTTTTCTTTAAAGTATCAACCAAACTTATATTTTTGTTCTGTTTGAATATCAATAACTAATTTTTTTGTAAACCTTTTTTTCTTTAATTTGATTTAATGTGTATTTTTTTCCATATTTTTTTCTCCTTTTGTGTTGTTTTTTTAATATTTATATTATACCATAAAAATTCCTTATTTTTTTCAAGGTAGTTATTTAAGATTGTTTAAAAAAGAGTGTCCTAAAAAAATTAATTTTTAGGACATCACTCTTTTGTTTAATTTCATTAATTTAATTTCATAACTTTTTCTTTTTTTCCATTTTAGCATTAAAATTATGAATTTCTTCTATGTTCTTTTCTCTATCAATTCTTGCTTTTTTTCTCTTAAATCTCTTATTTCTTTTTATTCCTTTTTTTGTACAACTTCAAAGTTTTGTTTCAATGTTTCTATACTTATTGGTGAAGTGTTAGAAACTTTTTGCTATATCTACTGCTGTTTTTTTGTTATATTTACAGCATTTCTTTTTCATTAAATCTTCAGTTGCTTTTATCTAAAGTTGTAAAAGTATTCTTTAGTAAAATTTGTTTCTTAGTTTGTAAAAGCAAGGACAATAGCATTTTCAAATAATGGCAATGTTGTAATCAAAGATGATTGCAATTTTCTAGCAAGTCCTATGTTATTTCCTGCCATTATTTCTATCATAGGAAGTGTTTGCAAAGATACAGCTTTTACTGTTTCTAAATCATATTTCTTTTGACTTACCATATCTAACAGCCCTTGAGTTCTTGCTATTTCTCTATTTTTATCATTTTTCATCTACATTCACTGTATTTGTTATATCATCTAATTTTTCTTTTAACTTCTTCTTCAGCAAGTTCAGTTGCTAATATGTAATCATTAATTTCAACTGAATGTTTACTAACTACTTCATATAATTTTTTTTAAATCATCTTGGTCTTTTTCTAAACTTGCTTTTATAATTTAAAAAGTTCTTGAGTTATTACTTCAATTTCTTTATTCATATTTTCATATTTTTTTCTAAGAAATTTTTTTACCACGATTAAATATCTTAGATAAAAATTCCACCCTCTTTTCTAGGAGGCTTTTTCAAAAATCTGATATATCAACTTTTTTTCTATAATTTTTGATAAATTTTTTTATAATTTTTGTTGCCTCAATATTTTCCACATTTTTTTAGAACTTGATAATATTTCATTTGAAATTCTTGAAAGTTCTTCAGCTGGTTTTGAACCAAAATTCAAAAATAGTTGCTGAATTGTTCACATCAATTTCTCTAACTAAGGCTTTTACTTCATCACTTTGTTTTCTTGTTATTTGATAATTTTTCTTCTAAAATTGCTGGTTTTTCAAGATTAAGTAAGTTTTCTTCCTTTTTCTTCATTTTTCATCAATTATTTCAACTACTTCTTCATTTTCTTTATTTTTCTTTTTTTAAAAATTTCTTTTTTTCATATTCTTTTCTCCTTATTTATTTTTTTGTTTTTATATTTTTTTCTTTTTAATTATTTTTCTTGTTGTTTTAGATAATCGTTTACAACTGTTATGATAGTGGCAACTGTTTTTTTCTTCTGTTTTTTTAATCCTGTTTGACTATCAACAACTTCTTTTTCTATCAGTGATGTAACCTTTATTTTTTTCATTCCATACCCAATTATTATCGTCTTTTTTTAATAAATTCTCCTAATAAAGCAACTGTTGATAAAGCATTACTTGTTGTCAAATCTATTAAAAATTCTAGGAGTTTTTTTCACCCATATCTGCTATTGTGAAAAATTAAATCTTTTAAACAACTAAAAAGTTTTTAAAGTTCCTTTTTCCCTATATCTTTTTTTATCTATATAAATTGACACTATAACAGCAATTTTATCCACATCTTCATCTAATCTACTTAAAAAAATATAACTTTCTTTTCTTTATTTTTTTAAAAACCATTAACTCCCAATTCGTTCTTATAACTTTCACTTGTAAAGCCAATCAATATCTTTTTAAATTTTCTGTATTATAATAAATTAAATCTCTAGTATCTGTAATTTTTACCATTCCTAAATAATAATAAAGATATATTTACATCAGCATTTTTTTATATTTATCACTTGTTTCTAAGGCACTTATAACAAAAACTTGAATTAGCTTTTTTTCCGAATTAACTTCATTAAGAATTTTTAAGCAAGTTTTCCTTATCTTCTTCTACCATTTCCCAAAAAAATTTTTAAGACTAGGAATTTTAAAAACTATATCTTCGTCTTTACCTTTTTTTCTAAATTTATATCATCAAAATTAAATCCACTCATTTTTTTACCTCTACTTTCTCCATTTTAACATCATTGAGAAAAAAATCCTCTTTTTTTCTTCTTTAATTTCAGTATTTAATATATCCGTTAAATCAATATCCTTAAATTCATCAAGCAATATAGTTGTATAAGCATTTGGACTTACAAATCTATCTAGTCCACTCTTACCATTAGGAGATAAGACAACTATATCTACTCCTAACATACTAAGTATTGTTAAAATTTGACACATATTTTCTTTTTAGTTCATCTTGATTATCTAGGTACATTACTATCTTAGGTACTGAATTGGTATAATCAAATGTTTCTAATAGTTTATATACTAATGGATTTACAAGTAACATCAAGAATAACAACTTAGTTTTTTTCTAAAAAAAGATAAATCTTTATTAAAAGAAAAACTAAAGGTGTACTAATAACTTCATTGAATACTTTGAATATATAATTTTACAGTTTTTTTCTTTTTAAATTTCTTAAATTATAAAAAAACTTACTTTTTTTATATCTTCTAAATTAAAAGTTTCGTCTTCATTTACTGTAAAAGCAAGTTCTGAAAAAAATAAAAACATTCTTCTACTTATAATTTCATCATTTATTTTAAATACATTTTTTTCTAAAAAATATTTCTCCATTCTTTTTGCTTTCTTTTTATATCTTCATCTAATAAAACTTTATCATATTCGTTTTCAATAAAGAATATTGTATTTTTTTAGTTTTTTTAGTAAATGTCTAACTAATTTCACATATTCTTCATAATCTTTTTTTGAACTCCTTGTACTTCTGTAAAGAAATGAGAAAAAGAATACTGTTTTTAGTTTCTTCATTAATTTTTAAAACCCTCTCTAAATCTTACATCATTTACAAAAAGTATTATAAAAAAATCAGGGATTACTCCCTCAAATAATAAAGGAGCAACTTCATAATCAATGAATTGATTAGTATAATAAAGTTCTTTATTTTTTTAAATAAGTTATCATATACACTTTCTTGTACATAACTTGCTGTACTCTTTATTTTTTTCTAAGTTCTATCCCTTTTTTTGAAATATATTGCAAATTATATTTTTTTCAATATTATCAATTAATTTATCACTTTTTCACTACTTTTTGATAACATATCATAATCATATTTTTTTCAAAAAAACTTCTTCGTATTTATCACTAGGACATATATAGATGACATCACACATCATTCTATACAATAAAATAAGAAAATAAACACTAAGCCTATCTATTTTCCCAAAGTATATACATTTTATATTTGAAACATAATCAAATTTCTTTCTTAATAGATATTGCCTTGAAAGACAAATAATAGTTGCTAATGTTTCATATTTTTTTATAAGGTTTTAAATCTTCTTCAAAAATCTAAAATTTCTGAAATGTAATCAAGTGATGATAAAAAAATACTTCATTTACTACTGTATCTCCAAAAAAATTTTTTTAAGTTAGATTTCTTATAAAAAGTTCATTCCGTAAATCTCTTCTACTTTTTTTCTTGTTTCTTCAAAAAAATCAATATCTTGGTCTAAAAGCTATTTCATTTTCAAAGAATAACCATTTATTCTTTTTCTTCAATAGATTGTATCTTTAAAGTTTTTTTATAGAACTTTCATAATCTTCAAATATACCTATATATCTAATGAATTGTGCTTTAAATTCATCTTTGAAATAGTCTTTTTCGTTCTGAATTATTTTTTTCTTAAAAAAATAACATTGTTCCTTTAAACTTTTTAATATTTTTCCATTTTAAACCCCTTGCCTTATTTTTGTTATCCAATTATTTCCTTTAATTGTTCATATAGTCTTTCGTTATCTATTTTTATATTTTTTTATTTCATTAGTTTTTATAACTGTAATATTATTCGTTTCAAAATTCACATTCAAATATATCCATTTATAATTGTTACGAACTTTATCTAAAAAAACTCTTCTTTTAAAAAAATTATAAAAAAAGCCTTGTCCATTGATAAATTCTACTGTCTGTTCAAGTGGAAGATATTCTATTATCAATCGTTTTTCCATTTTCAAAATAGAATTTTTTTAACATATTTTCCTAAATCTTTTTAAAAATAGCATTTCCTAGTTTATTCATCATAACTATTCACCTTTTTTTTATTTTTTTTATATCTATATTATACCATATAGAATATGAAATGTCAATCAACTACTACTAATCTCAATATAATTATTAGCAATAAAAAAATGAAGAATTTAAGGGAATATAATGACATAATTCAAAAAAATTCTTCATCTTTTTTTATCTTTTAAAAAAAGTAAATATGATAAATAATATTTTGTGGTAAAAAAACATTATTATAATGTATTTATATTATAACATTTTTTTACAAAAAAAGTTAAATAAAAAAATTAAATATTCTTTTTATCTATTCTTGTTTTTTTATTTGAGTTTTAAAAAAATAATGCTTAAAAAAATGCTTTTTTTATTTTTAAATTTTATTTGATTTTTGTTTAAAAATTATATTTGTTTAATTTTTCATATAAAAGGAAAAAAATCACTACCTAAGTAGTGATTTGAAAAAAATTTTTTTTCTAAAAAAATATAGAAAATTTTTAGAACGCACAAATTAATAAATTTTTTTGAAAAAAATTTAGAAATTGTGATGAAATTGAAAAAAATATAAAAAAACATAAATTAATTTGTAAATTAATCTATTATGAACGCCTTAATAATAACATATTTAAACAAATTTGTCAAACAAAGAAAAAAAGAGATACTCTTCCAATATCTCTCTTTTGGCAACCTAGAAATTATAGTTAATTTCAATAGTCAAGTCATCATTGCTGAGGATACAAAATTTTCAAGTTTTACACTATTTTCCAAGTCATTATCTCTACTTCTACTTGTACTTTTCCTATGACGGGGAACATTTTTTTAATGACTTCAGATAACAGCGTACCTTAATGTCTAAAGAAATTTCTTTAATTTAGTATACTATTTTTTTATTATATCATATTTATTCTTTTTTTCAACATCATCAGCTGTTTTCATTTTTATTTCTTCTTTTTAATTCTTTTTAAAAATTTTTGTGCATTTCTTCTTGTTCTTTAGTTCTTTCATTGTTTTTTTATTACCTAAATTTTTCATAATCTTCTTTTATTTTTTTATATCCTTTAACTTATTATTCAAAGTTAAGGTAAAAAAATAAATTCAAAGCAAATATTCCAAAAAGCAATAAAGTGATAAGTTTTTAAAATTACCCATTCATTTTTTTATTATTAGATGACTTAAAATATAAATAATACTTATCAAAGATATTACTATTGCAAATATATTAAAAGCATTTTTAAAAAAATTTTTAATTTTATTATCATCTCACTTAGAAAAATCTTTAATTAAATCTTCGTAATCATCAAATTTTTTTCTTTTTAATAAATTAGTTTCCATTTTTTTTCTTTAAATTTCAATGCTTGAAAAAAATTAAAGAAATTATTATTCCAGTCAAACATAAAAAAATAAAGCTATTCCAAATAACATCAAAAAAACATTCATTTCACTTCCTTTTTCTTATTTTTTTGAGTAAAAACTTCTATATTCCCATTTGTAAAAAAACTTCTTTAAAAATTTCCTAAACCTGATTTTTTTTAAATGTATATTCTATCTTTTTTTATTGTCTATTTCTAACAAATCACTATTGATTGCTATTGTATCAATTAATTCATTCTTTCCGAAATAATTTTTCGTTCACTACCCCCATAAATTTAATAGAATTTGATTGAAAAATCTTTTACATATTTTTCCTAAGAAATTCATCTTTTCATCAAATAATTCTTCTATCATTATAAGAGTGTTTTTTTCTTGTTCATTCTTTTTATCTTCTAAAGAAATATTTTTTTCTTATATTTTCCTTTGTTTGTGTATTCGTCAAATAATATAGTATAAAAACATTCTTATGATAGGACTTAATTCAACTATATTTTTCTTTATCTACAATAAAAATATATACTAATAGGTGTTTCACTATTTTTCTAGTTCAGATAAGTCTAATTCATTTTTTTCTAGTATTAAATGATATTCTTTCATTACTAAAAAAATATATAAATCTCTCAAAAATTTCATTTTTTTATATTTTCTAATTCTTCATCTCCTAAATCTATAAGTTCTAAATTTTCTTTATAAAAATTCAGGAATTTGTCCTTTTTTTAATAAGTTCTTCATCATCATTTTTTTATTGATAAGTTTTATTTTTTTCAAAGTATTCCCTATCTGTTTCATTAAAATATTTATGAGAATTAGAAATTTTAAATTCAGTTGATATGCTTATCCCTTTGACTTTTTCCAAAACTTCTAATATAATCTAAAAATAGTTTTAAAATTAATATCCAAATCCAATTCTTTTTATTCTTATTTCAAAAATAAAAATTGCTTTTATTACAGCTGATAGAAATTTAACTTTATTTGTTCTTTCTGTTTCACCTAAACAATTCATTACTAATATATCAGTGAAATCTTTTTATGTTTTCTAAATTCAAATAACTTAGAGGATTAAAGCATATACTATCAGTTTCATATAAGTCAATTTTTTTAATATTACTTTGAAAACATAATTTTCTATATTTTCCTGTATTTTTTTATAGATTACCATTTATATCGAAAAACTATTATGTCTTCTAAATAATTTTTTTAATACAGGATAGTAAAAAAATCATTGTATTTATCTCCGTTTTCTTTTTATTTGCACTAATGTAGGTCTATCATTTCTCAAACAATTTTCATAAAAAAATCTTTTTTTCTTTCATTCCTATCTCCTTTTCAAATCCTAACAAATTATTTGGTGTTGTATTTAAAATTTCAGAAATTTTTAATAACTTAGATAAAAGGTACTTCAATTTCTCCACTTTCATATTTAAAAATAAGTTATTTTTCTTTACCTCTAACAAATCAGCCATTTCTTGTTGTGAATACCCTTTTTACTTTTCTTAAATCTTTTTATTCTTTGTCCTAACATTTTTCAACTTCCTTTCTTTTTTTAAAAATTTATAATAATTAATTTCATAACTTATTATAGACATTTTTTTGAAAATGTCAAATAAATTATATTAAAAAAATATTAATTTGTTTAAGAATTATATTTAAAAATATAATTAATAAAGTAATTCTAGTAAAAATATAAAAAAAGGAAGTTTTTACTACTTCCTTTTTATTTAAAATATATTTATTTAAAAAAATTTTTATTTAAAAAAATCTCATTTATCTTTTTTTGAACCTCAATCTGTTTATTTTTTTCAGTTTCTAATATAATTTCTAATTCAAAATTGTGAAATGCAAAAAAATATTTTTTTCTTTACCCTCATTTATTATACAAGACTTTTCTATATCGGTAAAATTAGCCATTAACTTTTTCTCCGATATTTTTTTGCGATAACTTTTTTTCAAAAATATTCTATTTTATCTGAATTTACTCTTAATTTATATAACAACATTTCTTCTAACAATCTATAATGCCATTCTCTTTCATTATAAATCAAACAAAAAAATATTCCCTAAACTTCTAAGATTATGATTTTCTTTTTTTCAAAAAAACTCAACTACACCTTTATCATAACATATTTCAACTAACATTTTAAACTGTTTTCCTATTTCTTCTAAGTTATAGACTTTTGATAAAAAAACTTTTGTCTTTGCTCACTTCTCCACATTTGAAAGTATACTTCTCCGTTATTTGCAACAGTTTTCTTTTTCTGTTCTTTTTTTAAAAATAAGAGTTACTTCTCTTCTTAATTTTTTTAAAAAAACATCATCTGCTAGTTCCATTCTAACTCTTAGAGTTTCCATTAAGTTAAAAATATTCTTTTTTTATCTAGTGCATATACACCATATAATGTTAGAAACAGTTCATCAAATTCTTTTTGTAATTCATCAGTGTATTCTCCTAAGTCATCTTTGTGTACAAAAAAATTTATTAAATAGAGTTTCAATAGTATAAACTTTATATAAATCAGGAATAAATTTTTATTTTAAGTATATCTCCTATTTTTTTAAGTTCTTCTATTTCTTTGAAATCAAAAATCATTTTGCATTTTTTTCTCCCATATTATAATTCTTTTGCAAATATATCCGTTCTAAAAGTTTCTATTTCCATTTCTTCTTTTCCGATATATTCAAATCTTTTATTATAGTCATCATCAACTATATCTAATTTTTTTCTATCTTTTTACCTAAATTCTTCATATATTTGTAAATAAAATATCTTTTTTTCGTTTCTATCTTCCAGTCCTATTTCTAAAAACATCTAACTCACTTATTCCTAATCTCATTGCCATAGAAATAGATTGAAATTTCATTAAAAATTGATTGTTTCTATTATCTAATATATAAGGATAGATATTTTTTTATTTTTTTATCTAAGAAAGCACCACATTCTTCAAATATTGTTAAACAATCTTTACCACTTTCTCTTACTTTATCAAGTAAAAAAATCTACTATTCTTTTTACCAGCACAAACACTATCAAATTCCTTTAAATTCATTGTGTTCACATATATAATAAATTTCTCTTTCTTTAAAGTTTCATCTATATCAGAATAATATAATCCTTTATTATCATCTGTAACATTATCTAAATCAAATCTATACAAGTAATATCCTTGTTTTTCTTTTTTTCTTCTTTTAGTTTTTATAGTATGCCTCATTTTTTTAAAATCAAATACTATCAAATTTCTCTTATTTTCTGATATGATAGTAGGTATTCCTATTTTTGACATAAAACCTGAAAGAGTATGAAAAGACGCTATTAAATTTGTTTTATCATTCTTTTTCTACATAGACTTTTCCGTCTTCAACCTTTTAAATTTTTTTGTAATCGTTCTTATTTGTTCCTAAATTTCCTAATAAAATTTTCATTTACAAATCACCTCTTTTTATTTATTCAAATTTAATTAATCCATTAACAAGTGCCATTTCTTTTTCTTCTTTCTATTTCATTTAATGTTACCCTTGCAAAAGGTAACCACTCTTCGTTACAATTAAGTACAAGCATAGTTGCACTTTTTTTATAAGATTATCATATTTTTTTCAACTGTATTTGCTTTTTCCCATAAATTCTCTTAAAGTCTTTATTTCTAATTTATAGTCTATTTGATTTTTCCTCAAAAGTCATTTCAATCACTTCCTCTTAATTACATCTTCCCTTTAAAGAAAAAGATTGCTTATATTAAAAATCTTCAATAAATTTATTAAAATTATTATCTTCAACAGGAGTTGCTTTTTTTATCCACAACAACGCTCACTTCACATTCATTGAATGTAAAAAAATTTCGTGTTTTTTTCCTAAATATACTAATTCCATTTTTTTATGTTCGTTATAAAAAAACTTAACATAGGGGAGATACTCTTTTTTTAAAAACATCTTCAAAAATAATCTAATATTTTTTTCTCTACTTTCTTTTCTTTTTCAAGTATCTTTATAAGGTTTCTATAATGTAATGGTTTTTCGCCATACACAAGACAAGTTGCCATAAAGACTTCATTTAGTTTAATATTCTTTTTTTCTTTAAAAAGAGTTTGTAAACTTCCTGAATAAAAGCAATTTTATGATTTTATCTAAATAATCAATGTATTTATCTACATTATATTTTTTTGATAGGACTTCTTTTTCTCATATCCTTTTTTTATTTTTTTGATAATTCTTTTTTTCATCAGGATATGCCTCATTTACTTTTTAATTCTATCATATTATTAAAACTTTGTACAAATTCTTCATCTAATTTAAGATTTTCTTTTTAGAACATTTAATAAGAAATCATATTCTGCTTTGAAAAAGCAAGTATAACATTCCAAAAAGAAAAAAATAAAATCATTCATTTTTTTTGTTGTTTTCTTTGACTGTTAAATCAATTTCTCCTAATATAAAAAGTTTGAAAAAAACTCTTCCATTTCTTGATATGAATAAACATCAGGGATAAAATTGATTTTTTTACTACTTGTCCTAATTTTTTTATTTCTTCAAAAGATAAGTTTTTCATCTATTTTTTTATTGTTATCTGTCATAACATTTATCAGTACATCTTGCTTTTAACATATCTTGTTCTGAAATGTTCTTATTGGAGTTTTTCTTTGATAATACTATTTTTTTAACATTCTTAAACATCATCTTATTTTTTTCACATTTTTTTCATCTCCTTATTCATTTAATTTTTCTGTATAGTTTTTTTCTTTGTTTAATTTTTCATTTAATGCTTATATTATACCATATAGAATATATAATTGTCAATTTAGAGTTAAATGCTATACAGCAAGGTAATCACGCACCATATCTATTGTTAAAACAACATTTTCTCCAAATATTTGGTACTCATTTCTACCTTTTTTTAGCAAGTTTATATCTTTGAATTTCATTTAATTTTTCTATTTCTTTATATCCTATGTTTTTTTTATAATATTTTTCTTTGAAAAAGTCAACCTTTTTCTTCACTTACTTCAGGAAATTCAAATGAAAAATAATTCAAGTAAATTATCAAAATGGAAAGGTCTTTCAAAAATAAATAAAAACTAAACATATTTGTTAAGAATATAGTCTTTTTCATCACTTTCATTTTACAAAATTATCTACACCTTTATCATAAGCTGTTTCTATAAGAGTTTTTTTAAATATCCAAAACAAGTATCTACATTGTAAGTTAAATCTAATAAATCTCTTAACATTTTTCTTTTTTTAACACTTCTAATTCTTTATCTGAACTAGCCATTTCATTTAGAGCATTTTTTTAATGGCTTTCTCTAATACAAAGTGAAGTTTTTATCTTTTTTTCTAATAGATATTCCTGCTATTTTTTTGATGATTTTTGTCATATATTTCTTTTTCTTGTAACATATAAACTCATTAATAAGCTAAACATTGCATTGAAAAAAATTCTTGGTCTTCACTTGTTAAATTATTTCTTTCTTTCAATATGAAATTATCTATAAAAAAATTCTTATTTCATTTTATATCAAAAACTTTCAGGAATATTAAAAAAATAAATACCCTGATTTTTTTAATTCATCTATCTCTTTTAAGTGGTTTAAATCTTTTTTTCATTCATTTCTATAATGTCTTTCATAAAAAAATCTCTCCTTATTTAATTTAAAAATGTTTTGTTTTTTTCTTTTTGGTAGTTATATTATACCATAATATATATATTATGTCAATATAATAAAACAAAAAAGGACAATAAAGTCCTTTTATTTTTTTAATCCTTTTCAGAAAAAAATAATTTTTCAATTTCTATTTTAGTTTTTTTCTTTTTTTCTTTAATCTTTTTTTCTTCTTTATCTTCTGCAACAACTTCTTTTTAAAAATTTCTTTTTACATTACTTTTTAAAAATCTTTTTTTCATATATTCTTCCTGTATTTCTTTTTGAACTTCCTTATTACTTAACATTTTTTTATATAGTTTTCTAGGAGTTATGTTACCAGTTTTAATCCAATTTTTTTAAATGTTTCAAAAATCCTTAGAATAGTGTTTTTTTCAAATATTTCCTTATAGATTTCTTTTGTTTCTTCTTTGAAAAACCTTTTTTTTCTCAAAAAAATTCAAGTATTTCTTGACTTTCAGAAAAAAACCACTTTTTTTCCTGATATTTCATTTAGTGTTTCTTCTATTATTTCTTTCATCTTCTCTTTTGGAAATACAAAATTAAGTATTTGTAAAATTAAATATGTAATTAAAACTATTCCTAAGAACAAAAATACCAACTACCAAAAATCCAACTTCCATTTTTCAACTCCTAATGGAAGTTTTTTTCAAAAGGAACTTCAGTAAAAAAAGCTGGTGTGCTTTTTCTTAATTGAAATAAAATAGCAAAAAGCAATTAGTGAAAATTTAATAATTGGAATTATTGGGAATAAAGGAATAATTTTTCCAGTATATTATTTCTCTTTTTAAAAATTTATCATTTTTTTCATATTTTTTTTCTCCATTTATTTTTAAGTTGTTTTTTTGGTAAAAATAACTTTCTATCTTTTCTTTTATTTCACTTTTTTTATTTTTTTATTATTTCTTTGTTTTTTTCTTCTATTTCTTTTTCTTTTTTTAATTTTAGTTGTTGCTCTATTTTTTTCATCTTTAGATTTTTTTGAGAAATAACAACAATGCTTTTTTTAATTATCTTTTCAATTATATCTTTTTGCAATTCTTCGTTTTCTAATAATTTTTATATATAGTTCTTTTATAGTTATTTCTTGCCATTTTATCCATTGTTTGAAATCTTTTTCATCTTTTTCTATAATATTTTTTTCAAAAACATTCTTCAAATTCTTCTTTATATTCTTCAGGATAAAAATATTTTTTTGAAAATGTATTTAAAACATCTTCTTCAACATCAAATTCTTCTTTTAATTTTATATATATTTCTCTCAAATGTTTTGGATATATATAATTAACAGTTTTTAAGCTGATATAAAGAAAAGATATATAACCTATAAGAAAGTATAGTAAATGTTTTTGTATACACTATAAATTCAACATCTCTATCAAAAATATATAATGCTAAAATTTACTATAAAAGGAATTAAAAAAAGAATAGCTATATTGAAATTCAATATATTTTTGTAATATATGAAAATTTTTTTCTAAGTTCTTTTATTTCTTTTTCAAAAATCAAATATTTCTTTATTCATTTTCAATCAATCACCTTTTTTTAATTCTCTCCAAAAATTCTGTCCAAAAATATTCTTCCATCTCTTTTTTTTATCTTATTTGTTTTGGATTTCTAATTTTTCTTTTTTTATTTTCTTCTTTTTATCTCACTTATAACTTTTTACTTCATTTTCTTTAGCAATTTTTTTAAAAGTATTCTTTTTTTAAAATTTCTTCAAATATTTCTTTTTTTGTAAAGCCTTATTCCCTAATAATTTGGAATAAAGTTTTTTTCCTTGTTATTTTGCTTATGATAAATCCAATCTTCAAATTTTTTTCTTTATCTTTTTCATAAAATTTTTTTAAAAATATTTTCTAAACTCTTCTTTATAATCTTCAGGATATAAATATTGTTCAAAAATAATTAAAAAAATACTCATATAATATCCATAAGTTTTAGAAGTTTTTTTCAAATTTAGCAACCATTTTTTTACTATAAGAATTATGTACTAAAAAAAGTAAGAAAATAAAAAAATAAATTAAATTTAATAAAAACTATATAAAGAAAAATTTTTAAAAATCTTGAGAAAAAAACTTGTTTCAGCCCTTAAATTAACTAGAAATAAACATATTCCAATAAAAAGATTGCTATTTCAAAAAAATCCAGTTGTATTCTTTAAAAAGATTAAAAACTTCTCAAAATAATTATTTTCTCTATTAAAGTATTTTATTTCTTTTTTTCAAAGTCAATTAAATCCTTTTTTTCAAAAAAATCATCTCCATTCATTACCTATTCTCTTTATATTCTTTTTCCACTTTCTATAATAGCTTTCTAAAATTTGTTCTTCTGTATAACCATATAGGAATGTAAAATGTCCTAATAATCTCATTATATATTGTATATCAAATCTTCTTTTTGCCACTTCTTCTGTCAAATCTAAATATAAGTCTTTCTTATCATCTGTTAGTTCATAATCACCTATAAAAGAACTCTTTTATTCAATATTAGTAAGACATCTTTCTTTTCTTCTTTAGTCTTATTACTAAATATATCCAAGCCATTAGTATAAAGATAATTTATCATTTGTGAGAAGAAAAAAATATACATCAGTCAATTCTTCTAACATCATTTTTTTTCATCTATTTCTTTTTCTTTCCAAGTCTTGTGGCTTTCAGGCGTTTCTTCGTCAAATTCAACAAGTTCTGCTAAAAGTGATTTTTTTAATATCCCTAAATCTCTTACTCTTACATTGTTTATATTATCATCTAAATAGGCTTGATAGAAAAGCATTTCTACAAAGTTTTCAGGTGCTTTATTAATATCTATATTATTCGTTAAAAAAAGTAAAATTTCTCATTTATTTCTCCTTTGTTACCAATATTTTTTTAAAAACATTATTCTTCTTTTTAGTATTTATCGGAAATTCTTTAAAGTTATTTTTCTAACAAAAATTTTTGACAAATTCATCTTTTTGTTATTTCTTTTTTTCTTTTCATTTTTCTTTCATAGAATAGAATTTAATATCATATTCTAAATAATAGCCTAAATGTAACAAAAGTCCTGTATTTAATTTTTTTCTTTAAATTCATTATCTTCTATTGAAATTTCAATTAAATCATCTATTTCTATACTTTTTTTAAAAAATACACATTTTTTTCTTTATAAAGAATATCATTTTTATTATCTCTTATATAAGGATTAGCTTTTAAAGATTTCATCTATCTTTTTCTGAATTTTCAATAGGAATTACCCCTAAGATTTCATTAGGGTGTTTTGAAACAAAAAAAGAATTTCTTTTTAAACTGTTCTTTTCAAATAATTTTTGTACTTACTTCAATTTCTAAAACTTTTTCCTGATTTGAATAATATCTATTATATCCCAATCTGTATAAACTCATTTTTTTCCCCTTTCTGTCTGATTTATGACTGATTTTTTTCAAACGATTTTTAAAAAGGTTTTTCATCTGATTTTTCAGTCGTAAAAATTTTTTTATTTTTAAATATTAATATTATCTAAATCTTTTTAATGCTTTATTTTCTCTTAGAATAGACATATATCTAGTATTATAATCAGTAGTTTCAAGATATTCTTTTTGTAAAAATCTTTTTCTAAAACTTTCTTTATTTCATCTTTTATTTCATCTACTTCATTTTCCTCTATTCTATAACATTCATATTTTTGACAAACTTTTTATCAAGTTCCATTCCGTTTTTTTATGCCATATAAATTAAATCTATGTACATCACTTTCTAAATGATAAATTATTGGCATACAATCATTATTTAAAGACAAATTTTTTTCTTATAGATTATTTTTTTCTCTATCATTCATTAATCTAAATGCAAAAATTTCCTCAAGTAAAAAAATATTTTTAAACATTTTTTTCTCACCTTTTTTTAGAAGATAATAGTACAAATTTCCCACTTTTTTTAAAAAAATAGTAGTGGTTCACTTAATATCTTTTTCATTTTTCTTATCAAATATCTTGTTTTTTTTAAAAAGCAAATCCATAACATTAGTGTTCTTATCAGATTTTTTTCTAAATATCTTCTTAAAAATCTCACTTCTTTCTTTTAAATAGTTTTCTTAAAATTTTTTTCTTGCTTTTTTTAGTTATATCCCAAATTTCATATCGACTTTCTTCTTCGTCAATTCTTAATTCTTTATATTTAAGTATATTTTTTTCAGCATTTTGTTTTAGAATTGGCTTTATTATTTTTATCGTCTAAAAAGTGATAAGTTTTTTTATAGACTATTTCATTGTCTTCATTCCTAAAAAGCAAATACTTCTTCTAGTAAAAATAGTCTTATTGTTTTTTTCTACCTTTTTCAGTTGTCATATCTTCTACCTCTTTTAATATCTATATCAACTAAAAATTCACTTAGCAAAACAATCCACATTTTTTTCAGTACGCATTAATGTTAGATTATCGTCTTCCATAAAGTCATTATTTTTTTAAAAAGGTTTTTAAATTCTTCCTCAGTTATTTGTTCGTATTCTGTTATTTTAGCCTTTGTATTCATAATTTCTTTTTTTCATCAACTATCAAAGTCTTCATATATTCTGTTACTTCAAATTCAAATCTATATCCAAATCTTTTTTTAGTTCTTCATTTTTTTTATATTAATTTTTATTTGTTTGTTTTTATATTCTGCTTTCACATAATCAGTTATAAAAAGGCTTTTTCTACTTCATAATTAGCATTATCAAAATTATCTATTGTTTCTAAATATTTTAAAAACAGTTATAGTAGGTTTTTTTCCTTGTCTTTAGTTCTGAATACAATCTCTTTACCTGTATTTACATTAAAAAAATCCTTAAAAATTACAAGAAAACTTACAGCTGAAATATCTCCGATTTTTAAATTTCTACTAAAAAAATTGATTTATCTTATATCTAAGTCCTATTCTGTGAAATTTTTTTCCATATTTTTTTCTCCTTTTTTTCTATATAAATTAATAGTGCAATGCTCTAACAAAAAGAGCATTACACCTTAAATAAAAAAACTAGCAACACATTTTTTTATAAAAAAATCTTTGTTTTTCAAATTTATTTCCTATTATTTCGCAAATCCCACTATCCAAATAATAAGAAATTTCTTCTTCTTTTTCTTCGACATTATTCATAGGTAGCATTATAAAAACATTCTCTATCTAACTCTACCTCATACAAACTTTCATTCATCTTAACAATATCTCCGACTGCTATTTCTTTTCCTTTAGTATCTATGAAAGCACTATATTCGCATAAAGCTACATTACTAAATCTTTCTTTAATGCTGTTAGATTGTTTATCTAAATATTCTATAACACTTTCATTAAAAATTTATGTTTTGTATTTCTATTAATGTAAAATCTTTTCCTTTCAAAAAAATGCTTTTAAACTTTTTTTATCTAAAAAAACATAACTTTCGCTCCTTTAAGATTTTATTTGTGTTTTCTTTTTCAAATTATGTTTTTTTAGTTTAAGTTTTTTTCTAATTTTTTTCGCTTTTAATTTTTTTCATATTTTTTTCATCTCCTTTTTCGCATTAATTTTTCAAATGAGTTTTTTTGTATAATTTTAACCTTTTCCTTTTTAAAAATCAATAGTTTATTACCTTTGATTTATATTTATATTATACCATATAGATTGCAAAAAAATCAATGTTTTTTTAAAAAAGAAAAATTAATGAGTTTTGATTATATGTTTTATATATTTTATATTTATTCAATATATGATAATAAAAATAAAAAAATAATGAACTATAAAATTTCTTAGTTCACTATTTTTTTAAAAAAGTGGTCTATAATGATTTATTTAATGAGTTCTCTCTTTCTAGTGAATTTTTTTTCATATTTTTTTCTTATAATAATTTTTTTGCAATATGTAATAAATTTTGGGTTGAAATATTCTGTATTATCATATATTATTTTTTTAAAAAAATTCTTGGTGTGATATTTTTAATATCGCCTTTTTCTTCTATCTGAATAGAAATAAAAACCTAGTATTTCATAATCTAGCCTATAACCTGCTTGAAATAATAAAAAAATTATTTACTCTTATTTTTGTACATTTCTTTTTCATCAAAAAAATTAAATCTAAACAATCACTTAAATATATTGGTTTCTTTTAATACAAAAATCTTTATTACTTATATCTGTTATAACACCAATAATTTCGTTTCGTTCACGACTGTCAAACAATAATTCCTTATTTGTATTAATATCATAGATTTTTAATAAAAACATCTACCGAAATTATATTAGTCATATCTTTTTGATTATTTCTTTCTATTCCAATATATTTATTTAAAAATAATGCTGTTTCTAATTATAACTCGATTTAACTCCATTTTATCCCCTTTCCTTTTTAATTTTTTTGGTTTTTTTCAAAAAAACTGAACTATAAAAATTTCTTAGAACTGTATTTCCTAAAAAAACTGAACTATATTTTTATAACTCTCTTGTACAAGTTTCAAAAAAATTCATTTTGAAATATGAATGGAGAATGTGTCATTGTAACTATAAGACTACATTTTCCACTTTTTACAATACTTGGTATTAATTCTTTTTTTGCCAATTAATAGATAAAGAATTTTCAGGTTCATCTATTAGTAAAATAATGTCTTTTTTTGCCTTTAAAAATATAGTTTTGAAAAGATAGAAAGTATTTCTTTTTCTCCTTTTGATAACTCATTATCTTTTTATAAGATTATCTTTATCTAAAAATTTCTATTTCTATTTTTTTAGAATTTAAAATTTTTACTCATATATTTTTTAGCTTTTTAAAGTCTTGTTATACAAGAAGTTTTCGCATATTTTTTTATAAATTCTTCAACATCTTTTTTTCAACTTCTAAATCTTCAATTATAAAATCAAATTCAGGTTGACGACAATCAGATAAAAAAATAATACTTTTTCTTTTAGTTTTATATTTATTTAATAATTTTTTTAAATTTGAAATTCCATTATCTCTTCCTAAATCAGAATTAAAAAAATCTTCTTTTTTTAATTATCACAACATCTTCGTTTTTTTAAATTTAATATGAAGTTCTTTTGAAATCTATATTATAGATAGATAGTAAATTGTCTGTAAATATTCCTTTTTAAAAATTTTAAGAGTAGTTGTTTTTTTCCACAACCATTAACCCCTACAAAAAAATATTTACTAAATTCTTTAAATCAATCATTACATCTCTTTCATTAAAAAAGTCCTATTATATTTATATATTCAATATTTACTTTATTTTCTATCATCTAAAATTACACCACCTTTATTTTTTTAGCAACACTTTTTTTACATTTTTTTAATTCCACAATCTTTTTAAAAATTTCTTTTTAATTCATTCCTGTCTAATTTTTTTTATGTCTTTTTTTATATAATTTCTTCAGTTTCCTCTTCTTCATTATTTATTCCTTTCTTTTGATATTTTATTATTTATATTATACCATAAAAAAATAATATTTTTTTCAAGTAAAAATAGACAATAATGTCTATAAATAAAAAAAGGACTTGCAAGTCCTTTTTGTTTTTTTATCTTTTTTTAATTCCTATTCATCAAACATATCATTAAAGAATAGTAGTACCTTTTTCACTAGGTATTTTCTCAAATTTCTTAAATACTTTTTGAGTTTTTTTATAATAATGTTTTCAAATTCTTCTTTAGTTATTTTTAACTTCTCTTGCACTATGTAATACTTCATTTCTATCTTTATCAATTAATACTACATTCTTTCCATAAGATAGTATTTTATATCCTAATCTAAATCCTAACTTTTCTAATTCAACTTTATTTATCTTTACTTCTAACTTCTTATCGGCATTAATAAAAACAGTTTACATAATCTCTTATTTTTACATCTTCCAATACTGATACATTATTTTCTAAAGCCTTATGGCTATAATAACTAATTCTCTTTCCTATGTTTTCTCCATTAGGTTCATCAGTAGGGAAGAATAATTCTGTATCTCCTTGTATTAGATATAGTTTATATTGTATCGTTACAAATATATCTAGGAGTGTTTCACCATCATATTTAAAAAAATCATCAGGCTTAAAAGCTATCTACATATCCTAATCTGTAAAAATTTTTTTCTGTATTTTTCCATATTTATTCCCACTTCCCTTTCTCATTGAAACCTTTACCATAATTCTTTAATAAATCTAAAAAAATATTTTTTTAGTTGAAAGACATATATTTATCAAATCATCTTTTTTTATTTTTTTAAAAATTCTTTCTTTTGTGCTTATAATTTGATAATATTCTTCTTTACTTTCTTGATTTATGATATTGATTTTATAGTTATAATCTCTTAACATATTTAACATATTATTTAACAAATTTGTTTCTTGTTCATTATCATCTTTTTCTAAAAATATCATCTTCTATTTTTTTCATCTGTCCACCCCATTATAAAAGAGGGTGTTGTATTATAAATTTCAGCTAATTTTTTTCAATATTTTCTATTGGAATATTTGTTATTCCTAAATTTTTCATATTTATGTAGTGTAACAGTTGATAAATTCATTAAAATTGCTACATCATCTAATTTTTAAATTATTTTTGTTTTCTTTTATCTTTTAACCTTTTTAGCGATTGTTTTTTTATAGTATTGTTTGTTTCCATATTATCTCCTTTTATTCTTCTTCTAAAAATTTCTTCAAATGTTTCTTTTTTTCAGGTTCTTTTGATTTTTTTCATCTTCTTCAATAAAAATTATTTATTTTAAAAACCTAAATAACTTATAATTTCTTTTTGCAAGTACAGTTTCATCAATTTTTTTCTTATAATGTTTTTTTATTGTTTGTTTCATATTTCTTTATATACGCTTTTATTTGTTCTTTTTAATCTAATTATGTCTAAAAGGCTTGTACTTACTTTCTTCATCAATTTCATCAAATACATTTTCAAGAGTTTTTTTCAACAAAATCTCTTACATACTCAAAAGGCTTTTCCTTTAGCCTCTATTTCAGATGTATTAATTTCTTCATCAATTTCAAGTAATAAGTTTTCAATTTCTTTTTTTAGAAATTTTAACTCTAAGAATTAATAAAGATAAGATAGAAAGTGGAAGTACCAATTTTTTTCTTTTTCGTATTGCTCAACAGAACTTTCACTTCTAAAAATTAATAAAGCTATATCTTTATGAGTAAAATTATAAGTCTTTCTAATTTTCTTGAAAAGTTTACTTTTTATTATTGAAAAAAATAAAACTGAACATCTTTTTCCCATTTCTTTCATAATATCTCTCCTTTATTAATCCTCATCATCATAATCGTAATAATTTCTATTAGCTTTTTTTCTTTTCTATTTGAATTTCTTTTTCTATATCTTTTTCAATATTAGCAAGTGATTTAATTTCATAAGGTTTTATAATACATTCATTTATTTCGCTTTTTAAATTGTCGTATATCTTTTTGAAATCAAATCTATATTTTTTTCATTTAAAACCTTTAAATCATAATTCATCATCAATCTAACCAAACTTTTTATAATTCGTTTTTTTATATCTTCAACAATTTCTAAGTCTATATCTTTACTTTGAATAGTTCCTATATTTTTTTATTAATTAAATTAGGAAGAACAGGAATTGAAAAATAATCCATTTTTTTAAATCTCTTACCTTTACAATTTCCAAGTAAAAGTAGGTTTTTTTGAACCATAATAAAAATTCATAACCTTTATAGATATATAATTTATAAAAGTATAGTACATCATATTTAGATTTGTCATTAGCTTTTTTTCATTGTTACTTTCATTATTCTTTTTTTCATTCTTTTGAATAACTTTTTTTCATAAGCTAAGGTGTCTAAAAAAATTTCTTTTTAAAGGCTTTTTCATTAGTGTTAAGATATTTCAAGTTATTATTGTTCAAATCTTCTCCATCTATTTTTATTTGTGAAAATTCTCAACCCAATAAAAATTATTCTCAACTTTATCATCTTTATTTGTTTTTGTGAAACACTTTTTTTCAAGTTGTATCGCATTTATTTTTTTCATTTTCTAAATCTTCAATATTAAACTCTTTCATTTTTTTATCTTTCCTTTCATCTTAAAAATTTTTAATTATTATTTTATTAATTTTCCAAATCTTCTTCTAAAGTGTCAAATCCTTTTTACTTCATAAGGCGTTATTTGATATTCTTCAAAAGCCTAATTCTTTAATTATATTAATTAATTCTTTTTTTATTTCGTCTTTTTATCTATGCTATACACCTTATATTTATTAGTTTTCAAAAATTCAAGTAATTTTTTTCATAATTAAATTCTTTTCCTAAATATGTTTCAGAGTTTAATTCGTAAAAATTTTTTTCATCTATTTTCTTATTTTCAATGTATGCTCCGATAAAAATATAAACCATTTTTTTTAAATCTTTTTACTTCTATCATTTGTAACTGAATACAGTATATATCTTTATTATTTATATCTTTGCTCTTTTCCATAATTATACGATATAATTTTTTTCCAATCTTCTTTATCTTCATTAAAAAAAGACAATAAAGGTTATTATGATAAACTTCTTTATTCATATAATAATTTATTTTATTTTCTATTTTTTTCAAAATTAGAAGTTAAATTTTTTTAAATCATTATTATTAAGAATTTGATTTATTTTTTTATATTTATTTCAATTCCTTGTTTTTACTTCTACTCTATCCGACATATCCTTATAAGTATAAGTTAGTGGTGTAATTGTAACTTTTTGTAACTCTAAATTAGCGACTTCTTTATCAGTGATTTTATAAGTTTTCATCATTTTCTCCTTTTTTTCTTCTCTTTCAAGTTCTTCTTTCCTTAATTCTAAATCTTTTACTTCAAATCCATTATCATTTTCTTTAAAAAAATCATTTTTTTGATTTAGGGTAAACTAAAAATCTTGTGTTTCTTTTTAGGTTTTTTTTATTTTTAATAAGTTTTTCTACTTCTTTTTGTTCTTCTTCTGATAAAGGTCTGCTCATTACATAATCAAAATCCATCATAATATTCACTTCCAATTCATTCAATTCATTGATTTTTTTATACAACAATATATGAAATCAAATTCATTTCCATCTTCAACATCAGTTTCTATTTGATATTTATAATTCATCTGAAAAAAACTATCATTAAATAATTTACTTCATTTTCAATGGTTTTCTTCTTTTCAACTATTAATGGGTTTTGTAAAAATTTGCTTTTTAAATTCATTCTTGAAAGCCTTTTTTTATTCTTGAAATTGTTAAATCCCAATTTCCTACCTCATATAAATCATACCAAATTTCATTACCATTTACATTATTCTCTGTTTTTTTATAACTATTGAAAAAAATTATCTATATTTTTTTAAATAGGTTATATATCTTTTTATTTTCTTTTGAGTAGATATATGAAAAATTATATTTTCTTATAAATTTATTATTTTTTTCAATGTTATCTCCTGTATTTTTATCTTTTTAATTTTTTTCAATTTCTTCGTTCTCATCAAAGTCTTCAAGAAAACTTTCATCTTTTTTTATTCATAATTTCAGAATTTGTATTCTCTGATTTTTTTCAATTTTTTTATTTTTTTATCATTAGTAAAAATTGTTATTAAGGTTTTCATCAATTTCTTTAATGGTAGTATAAAAACAAAATATTTATTTTTTTGGAAAAATGATTTTTTTGTTTCACTTTCTAATTGCTTTCGTTTTTTTCTTCTTGTAATTCACTACTCACAATATCATTCCAATCTTTCATAACTTAATCACTTTTTTTCCTTTGTAATAATTTTTTTAATTTTTTTCCATTTTCTTTTCACTTTCTTTTTTTCAAAACTTTATCCACTTTCTTGGCATATTTACCTATAAAAGTTTCTAAATCTATATGAAACTGTTTCTTATCTTTTTCACTTAGTTTATCATATAAAGGACATAACAGTTCGATAATATAATTTTTTTCTTTTGTAATTCCTGTATGTGATTATAAACAAGCGTTGATTTGATATATTCTTCACTGAATAAATCTAAATTTCTTTCCATTTTTTTCTCCTTAATTTAATTTTTTTTTCTATACTCTCTACTTTTTTTCTTTTTCAATATTTAATAGTTCTTGATTTTTTTGCTTTATAAGAATATCCAAACATTATTACAAATATAAATATTATAAGAAAAAAATAACCCCATTTATTAGATTTTTTTAGTTCTGGCTCATTTGAAAGTATTATTATTGATAATAATGTAATGATAAAAAAATAACCCACCTACTGCCATAATGCAATAACCTATCATTATTTTACTTGATAAATCCATTTTTCCCCCTTTTAGAAAAAGTGTTCCCTCAGTTGAAGTAGCTTTTTAAAAAACTCTTCTAAATATTTTTTTTCTTTTTCTTCTACTCTTTTTCCCAATGCTTTATACTACTTTTTGTTTTCTTTTTTTAGTATTTCTTGTAACCTGTTCTATACAATATTTTAAACTATCTTCTAAATTGTATATATCATCTTCAATTCTTCTAGTTGCCTCTCCAAAAATTTCTATGCTTTTCTAGCTTGATTTTTTTATAAAAGAATTTATGTTTTTGTATTGACAGATATATTAGTGCCATTTACTTCATATACTCCATTATCATCTACAACACATTCTTTACAATAGAATTTGTTGTGTATTTCATAAAAAAATCTTCATTATCATTTATTATCCCTTTACAGTGTTCACAAAATAACATTATTTTTTTCATCTCCATTTCATCTATTTAATAAGGTATATATCACTACAAAAAAACTTTTTTTCCGTTTTCATATAAATTTAAGTCTACATAATCATTTTTCTTTAAAGTTTAAAAATAAGTTCATCTTTAAAATTTATTCCCCACTTTTTGAGTTACAATTTCTTTTTCCTTGTTTTATAATAAGTAAAGGAATTGTACAATAATGGTTGACATCTATATAAGGACATTTTTTTACCAATGTTTTTCTTTATATATAGTCCATAACTCATCTTTTGACATTCTTTTTAAGTTCTTTCATCTTAAATGTCTTACTTGCAACTTTAACAACTTTTTGCACTTTCAGGTAATTTAATAGTTTCCATTATTTTTTTCCCCTTTCATTTTCTTACATAAATTTTTTTAATTTTTCTAATTTTTTTATAACTTCATTAAGAAAAACTTTCATCTTTCTTTCCTACTGAATTTCCTTTATCAATCTTATCATAGATTTTCTTTAGTCTTTCATATTCATCAATAGTAATATGTTTTGTATTCTTTCCTACAAATTTACAATTACTTGGTTTTTCTATGCTTTTCCAAAAATCAGCTGGGTTTATTTCACCATAAATATGTTTTTACTACACCACCTAATTTTTTTCAAATTCCTGTCTTTTCTTATATAGTGCATATACTGTTTCTATATCGTGTTCTGTCTTTAAACTTCCTAAACCTTTACTCCAATTTTTGGATAACATCTTCATTATCTGAATATAAAACCTTAGCACCTGTTCTTATAGCAATTTCTAATCCAAAAATACATAGCGATAGCCTCTGCATATTGAATTTCATTATCTTTTCCATAATTATTTAAAAACTATACAATCATCTTCTTCTTTCCAATCTTTTTTTTCTTAAAAAAATATTGAAATACTTCATATTCACTTTTATCTTCCTTGAAAATATCAAATAAAAAGTTTTTCCTTTAGAATTTGTTACTTTTTATCGCTTTATACAAAGAAATGTAATCTCCTGCGTCGCAATAAATAGCATTTTCATCTAAGTGTATTTTTTTAAATTCAAATAATTTTTTTAATTGCTTTAAATTCGTCAAGTGTTAGTCTATGTTCTTCACTAATTTCAGTTTCATCTTTATTAGTTAAGGCTAAATTAACTTTTTATTTGTACTTTTTTTCTTTAACTTATCTTGTTCTTGTTTGAAAAAGTTCTTCAACTTTATCTTGTGATATATTTCCATAATGTTCTAAATATATTTGTGCTTTTCTTTCACAATCAAATATACTTTGACGACAAGGTACTTTTTTTAAAACCCTTAAATTTTTTTCTTTTTAGCATTTTTTTATTGCCTTTATGTATATATCCTTTATTTGTATTACCTAAAACATAAATAGCACGATATTTCTCATCACTCATTTTTTTAAACCCCCTTTCTTTTTAGTTTTTTTAATTTTTTTAAAAATCTATTAAAGATAAATTGTCCATTGTCAACCAGTTTTTTTGTAAATTGCTTTTTACAATTATCTTTCTTTTTCATCTGAAATTTCTTCTGAAAAAAACTTTTGCTACTTCTTCTTCTTTAACTTCTTCTTTAACTTCTTTTTCCTCTTCTACTTTATTTTTGTTCTTCTGTTTTTATCTTCTTCTTTTTGCTAATTCTATTATTTTATCTTTTTAAAGTCTTCGTTTTTTTCAACTTTTTTTACTCTTTCTTCAACTGAAAAACATATCTTTGTTTTTTTAATTCTCTTAATTTCTTTATCAAAAGCATTATTTAAAAATACCTATCATTGCCATTACATTATCAAAAGTTGCTCCATTAAAATATTCATCTAGCTTTTTCATAAAAAAATTTTTCTTTTTACTTCTAATTTTTTTCTTTGATACCTAAAAACAATGTCTTTAGTATCTTCAAGACTTTCTAAAAAAACTTTCAATTTCTTTAGTAGAAACTCCAAAAGGAATATTCGTAAATTCACTTCTAATTTCTATTAAATTCTTTTTCTAATTTCTTGTAATCAATTTTTTTCTCTAACATAAATTTTACCTACCTTTCATCTAAATTTTATATCTATATTATACCATATAAATTATAAAAAAATCAAGTATTTTTGGACAATGTTGTCTTTATAATATTATATTTATTATAAATGTTTTCTATTAATATATTATATGATAAAAGGCTAGTTATTTCTAACTAACCTTTACTTTTTATTTATATTTTTTTACTTTTTTTACTTTTTTTATCAATCTTTTTATCTAATTTTTTTCCTTTAAATTTAAAACTATTTCTTTTAATTTATCAAAATTAAGTGCTACCAAAAATTCCTAAAAATTAAAAAGTCCCTACAAAATTATCTACTAAAAAGAAATAAAACTATTCCTAAAATAAATATCAAATAGTATACCAATACTTTTTTTCATCTATATCATTCCTTTTTCTTTGTTTTCTTTGTATTCAAAAATCATTAGTTTTAACTAATTCAATTAACTTATTCACAAATTGTACTGATAATAATTCTTCAATTTCTTTACCTTGTGTATAAAAAAATCATCATCTATCCTTTCTATTTTTTTAAATCAGGATAATCTTTTTTTGATTATTTCTTTTGTAATAGGAGAATGAAAACTACCTTTTGACATCTCATAATATAAAAAAATACAAATATTTTTATTTCACCATAATAACTTTCAATTTTTTTGTTTATGAATAAGTTTAGGTTTTTAAAAAAATTTCTTTATAAGAAAAATCTTTTTGATTATAATATTCATTCATTTTTTTCAAAATATCCATAATAATATTTAGTCCAACTGTATTGATTTTTTTTATCTCTACAATTTTTTTGCTCTTTTATTTAAAGAAAAAAATACTATCATATAACATATCAGATGTTATTATTTTATTTTTTTAAATTTTTTTAGAATATTCTTTATTAATTTTCATTTTTTTCATCTTACCCTTTTATTTTATTTTTTTAAATAGCATTTGAATGTCATTCTTTAGAATTTAATTTTCCTACATTAAGAAAGAAACTATAATCATTAGAAATAGAATAAAAACAATCAAAGTCCAAAAAAATACATCAGTAAATTCTTTAGCTTTATCAAATTCTTTTTCTATGTAACTTTTTTTGTATTATATTTTTCAAATTCTTCAGGAAAAATCTTTTTCAGTTGTTAAAAAAAGCCAAGAAAGGACTTTCTATATTCTTTTTCATAAAAATTCTACAAATATTCTCATTTCCTACAATATGGCAAACTAGGTATTCTTCCAATCTTCTAGTTTCTTTTTCTTTCTGAAATAAAGATATTAAATTATCATATATCTTTTTTTATTGGTTTTTTTCATCTTTCCCTAATACCAAAAACACTTTTTCTTAGCTTTTTATTGTGTCCATAATTTCATTAATAATCATTCAATTCACTTCCTTTTCTTTCTCTATATCTTTTTCTATAATAATAGGTAGTTTCACTCAACTACCCATTACTATATTTTATTACTATATTTTTAATTCATTCTTTTAATTTTTTTATTGATTTTTTTGTTTCATTGTTGTTTTTTTATTGTTTATTTTATCCATAACACCTTTAGTGAAATATCCAGCTATTACAGATTTTAAATCTATTCCTAAGCTATCTCCTACACCACTGTTTACCTTTTTCTATCATTTTTTTGTAATGTCGCCTATCATCTTTTTCTCCATTACCCTCACCATACATAGTGATTTTTATCAACTTTTTTTCAAGTGGACTTGCAACATTTTTTTAGCAATTTCAGGAAGTGCTTTGAAGTACATTTCAAGTAATGCTCCCTCTCCATATTTTTTTCATAGCCTCTGCCTTTTTTTATCTAATCCCTCTGCCTCAGCAAGTAAACTGTTCTTTTTTTACCCTCAGCCTCTGCATTAAGTTTAGCTTGAATTGATTTAGCTTGTGCTAATCCCTCTTGTTCTATTGCTTTTAGCATTTGCCTCTGCTTTAATTCTAATTGCCTCAGCGTCTGCCTCTGCCTCTAATTTTTTTGCTAAGGCTTTAGTTTCTGCCTCTAATTTGATAGCCTCCATTTCTCTTTTGCTTTTCTATAAGTTTTGCCTCAGCGTCTTTGTTTCTTTTATATAGTTCAGCGTCTGCTTTAATTTCTTGTTCATTTTTTTACTTCAGCCTCTAACTTAGCTTTTTTTGAGTTTTAATATTGATTTCTTCTTTTTGGAAATCAGCCTCTCCTTTAGCTTGTTCTACTTCTTTTCTCTTTTTGTGTTTCAAGTTCATAAGTAACATCTGCCATAGCTTTTTTTGTATCAGATTGAACTTTTTAAATCAGCTTTTTTTAATATTAAGTTCATTTTCTTTTTATAGAAATTTCTGTTTCTGTTTGTACTTTTAACATCTATTGCCTCTTTTGTTGCCTTAGCTTTTTTTCAATGTTTACATCTCTTTCAGCTTTGGCTCTAGCAATTAAAAGCCTCTTTTTGTAATCTTTGCCTCATTTTCTGCTCCTAGATTTTTCAATAATTCCTCTTTCTTCTTGGAAGTTTTGAATAGTAAACGAAATTATCTTTAATCCCATTTCTCTTAAATCAGGAGAAACATTTTTCTTGAACCTTATTGTTAAATTCTTTTTCTGTTTTTGTACTATTTCTTCAATTTTTTTAATTGTCCTATAATTTCTCTTAGATTACCCTCTAAAACATCTTTAATTTCATCAGCTATTGTTGAACTTGGCTTATTTTAAAAAGTTTTTTTACTAGCTTTATCAAGAACTTCTTCATCTATTTGCACTTTTTGCAATAGCGTCTGCCTTGATATTTATATAATCGTTAGTAGGTACATCTTCACTTGTGTTGACATCTACTGAAAAAAAGCCTTTAAATCAAGATAGTCAACTCTTTCAAACCAACGAAGATAAAAAAAGCTATTTTCCTGTAACTCTTCTTTTTTTCTAAAACCACTTATAAAAACATACTTTATCATCAGGTACTTTTAACATAACCAAACATACCTACGATAAATACGAATACACTTGCAATTCCTACCAATTTTAAAAATTCCTAATATTGTCATTTCTTCCTCCTAATTAAATTTTTTTATATTTTTTTAAAAATAGACTTGTAAGTCCATTTTGTTTACCTTATTTATTTTTTTAGCACAAAAAAATCATTAATTTCAATAATTAATTTTATTTTTTTATTTTCTTTTTTTACTTTTTTTATTCTTAAATTTTAATTTTAATAATCCGATATAATATTGCTGAAATTATTATTCCTAAAAATATATAGCAAAAACTCCATTTATTTTCTTTTTTTGTTAAAAACCAATATGTTATTGACATAGACATTACTGCCATAATTATGAAATATATATTTAATGGACTTTCAAAATTTCCTATTATCTTCATAAATTTCCTTTTTTTTCAATTCTTATTTTTTTAAGAAAAATAATATGTTGTTATCAAAACTATTATTCCAAAAATTATAAAACAAGCACTCCATTTATTTTTCGTCTTTATCTGAAAACTTATTAGATAACTTCATCATAATTGCTGTAAATAACAACATTATTAAACTAAACAGACTTATTTGTATTACCATAACTTACCTCAACTTCTTCATTTCTAAAAACTAATATTTCATATCTCATTTTTGGCATTATCTTCTCTTCCTGAAAAGATTTTAGAGAAATATTTTTTTAAATCTATCATTTTCTCTTAAATATGATAAATTCAATTCTAAATCTTTATGTCTTTTGACAAAAGTTAGATTTTTTTAGTTTTTAAATATTTTTATAAATTCCTTTTCTGTTTGACTATCTATAAGTTCTTTAAAAAAATTTCACAACTAAATATTTCTCTATTATCTTCAATCTTTATTCTATTATTTTTTTAAATTATCTTTATATTCTTCAATTAAATCAAGTATATATTTTATTTGTATTTTTTTGTTTCATCACGCAATTCCATAGTTTTACCCCTACTCTCTTATTTTTATTATTTTATTTATAATAAAAAAATTAAAAATTAGAAATATTGCACCATAAGTATAATATTTTAAATCTCCAAAGAATAGAACATTTATTTTTTTCTGAAAAACTACCATTTTTTTAAGTATTTCTTCTTCTTTAATAATCTTTTTCGTATTCTTTTTTTAGTCTTTCTTTTTCTAAAAAGAATTTCATTACTATATTTTTTTCTCTTAATTCATTATAGGCTTTTTCTCTGTTTTTCTAAATCATTTATATCATTCATACTTTCTTTTTCTTCTATTGATAAAATATTATCAAGTTCTACAAAATCATTCTTATCTTTATATAATTCTTTAAATTTGTTGTTTATTTTATTATTTTTTTCCACTTGTAGCTATAATAGTAACTACGGGAACTATTGGCGTAGTTGAAGAATAAATTTCTTGCTTGATTACAAAAAACAAATATAAGAAAAAAATTAATTTGAACATTCTTTTTCATTTTTTTTCTCCTTTTTCTAGTCAAGGTAAGTTATTTTTTTAAAAAAACTTTTATCTAAACAAAAACTTTTAACCTTTCTATCTTTTCATTGTTTGTATTTTCTTCATTATTTCAACTTCGTTTCTGAATAAAAACACTTTCAGAAAATGGTACTTGTTGTAAGTCATTTATATTTTTTTAGTTCTAACTACAACCTTAGCTTTTTTTAACACCATTTACATCTCTATCTAAAAACTTCGTTTACAAGTCCTACATATATCATAGTTATTTGAGATAAGATTTCTATTGGTAAGAATACAAAGAAGTTATCATATACTTCTAAATATTGTTTATAAGCGTCTTTTGAAGTTGTTCCTTTTTCTTCGGCAACTATTCTTTCGTATTCTATTTTTTTGCTTGTAAAGTTAGTTCTGTCAATTCATCAAAGTGATTTAAAAAAATATACTTTCTCATTACTTCTTTTAAGATAGTATACACATTTATTATAAAAAAATGTTTCATCATAGTTTTCGTTTCTTTTCTTTAATAAAACATTCATTAAAGTCTTTTCAAATCTATCTTTGTCAAATTTTTCTTAATTCTAATTTTATATCTTTTTCCATTAATGTTTGTGTTAATTTATAAGTTGTTTCTAACTCATAATCACTATTCATTTGTTCCACTATAAATTCATTTTACTTGTTGTCTATCATCTAAATTCATCATTTTCATTCACTCCTTTATTACTTACCAAACAGCATATAACTCTCTATGATTAATTTGTACTGTCGGTATTCTCATAATTGCTTTTTTTAAGAGATTACTTTTTCTTTCAAACTCAAATAAATCATTTGCATAATCATATCCTATATATTTAACATCTAATATGTTGTTGTTCTTGTATTTAATTTTTTTACTTTTGTACCATTATATAAAGTTCTACCATTAGCTTTTAGAACACCTCTAAATGCCTCTATTCTGTTATTCATTGCAATCTCCTTTTTAAGGGTTTATATTGGTCTACTTCTCCCTTGTGGCTATATTATACCATATACAAAGCGAAATGTCAAGCATTTAGGACAATGTTGTCTTAAATAGACTTATAAGTCTATTTAAAGTTATCGAAAAAAATATTTTTTTATTTTTTTAAAAAAGTGATATAATGTAAAAATAATGTAAAATAATGTATAATAAATTAAAAATATATAATAAATAATTAAAATTATAATAATCTAAATTATAATAAAAAAAGGGGTACTAAAATGTTTCTTTACAATGATAAAATAAAAAAATATCTTAACAAAGTTTCAAAAGAAAAGATATGAAAAATTATGTTAAAATAAATGAATATTACAATAGTTTATCTGAAAAAGAATTAAAATGTGAATATATTAATCTAAAAAGCTAGTTATAAATTTAAGAAGATTTCTTTCTTTTTAACTGCTCCATTATTTCTATTTGCTCTTTATAAAATTATAGGAATAATGTTTATTTATTCTCATTTCTTTCCTAAAAATAGATATTATAGAAATCACTCCTGATATGATAAAGTTAGCAATATTTTTCTTCTTTATGTCTTATCATATCTTCTACTCTTGTTATATTTTTGATTATAAAAAGTAATATTAAATATTTTTTTAGGTGCTACTATCAGAACATACTTATCTTAGAGAATATCATCAAAGAAAAAAGGCTAGTTAATTTCTAGCCTTTTTCTTTTCTTTTTAAATTAATACCCTGTTTCTTCAGTATCATTAAAATAGTTTTTTTCTTCTTTATTATCTGTTGTTTCAGTTTCTTCGATTTCAACTGTTTTTAGAATTTTCTTCCTTTTCAGAATTTTTCATCTTCAACTTCTTCTTCAAGTTCTTCTTCAAGTTCTTCGTCTTCCAATTCTTCAAGTTCAGCTAATTCTTCTTCTTCTTTTAGTTTCATCATTTCTTTTGTAATCATATCCCATTAATTCATAAATTTTCTTTTCATTATTTTCTTCTGAATTAATTAGTTCATTTATTTTTTTACAAATTTACCTTTTAACTTCTTCGTTTTTGTGCAACAGCAAAGTCTATTATTTTTATTTAGTAAAAAAAGTATCATCTGTCATTTTTGAAATATCTTTAAGAACTTTTTTTATAATCTAAACTTTCAACGACTTTTTATCATATCATTTATGGTTTTCTTGTCATCTTTATAGATTTCTTTCTTTAAAGCCTCCATTTCAGCTTTCATTTTTTTCAAGTCTTATTTGCTTAGGACTTTTCTTTTTCTTTTGATTAATTAAATTCTTTTTACTATGTCTATTTTATTTCCTATTTTCTTTGCTACCTTTTTCTTTTTAAATCTTCTTTCATACTGTCTTACCCCTTTCTAGTAAAAATTATTTTTTTATTTTTTTCTACCAATTTTATATAGTAACAGATAACAGTTACCTTAATAAGATAACTTAGTTATCCATTACCATATTTTTTTATTTAATGATTATATCTAGCAAATGCCTATCCGACATTATCTAGCATTTCCTTTCTTAGTTGAGTGTCTTCTTTTGCTTTTTCCCATTCAACTAAGCTTACTTCTTACATCTTTTTGTAATGCGTTCCAAGTTGCATTATTATTTCTTAAATATTTTATTAAATTTCTTAAAAATAGCATTTGCCATTTTTTTGCTTATCTAAATCCTTGTCTTCGTCTTCTTTTGCTTTTTCCTATATCAACAACTTTCATTTTTAATAGGTACATAGATTTTTATGTTCTATTACTCTTTCAGTTTGTGGGTCAATTACTTCAAATTTAGAAAGTATCATTACATAAGTTTCTCTAGTAATTTTCTTAGCTAAATAACTTACGAAATCATCATAATGGTTATTTATGAAATCTGCATACTTTTTCATCATCTAATTTACTTGTATAATTAATCCAATATCTTCTTACTAAATCATAATCAACACTTGGGTTTCCTAATACTTTTTTTGTTCTTTAAATTCTTCTTTAAATTCTTCAATAACTTGTTCTCTGTTGTTTCCGTTTTCATCTTTTACAGTAACAGTTTTTCAATTCAAATTTAGAGTATTTTTTTCCTTACCATTTTTTTCAAAGAAAACTCTAAATTCTTATTGTTTTCTAAAAGCTAATTTAATTTCCTTTATTCTTTCTTCAAAGATTATTTGTAATGAATTTACTCCACCATTGTCATTCTTAACTTTTTAAGAATGGACTTTTTGTTCCATAATATTTAGAGAAATATTGTTCCCAATCATCTGTATTTACAGTAGATTTTTTTCTCCTTTTTTTCTTTATCTTCTTTCAAGAAATTATAGAAATTTTTCATAACTTGTTAGAATAAGTTCTTCTGTATTATTAGGATTAATAATTTCTTCACTTAAACTATCTTCACCTTTACTGTTGTCATCTTTAATGTTTGTACCACCATTCACTTTTAAAAATTGTTTCAAGTAATCCATCATATAAAGACGCTCCATAGAATACCATTTCTGCTCTGTCTTTATCTGTTTCTTCAAGGTCTAATATCAAAGTAGAGTTTATAGGTAAGAATAAATTAGAAAAATTCTTCTCCTTTATTCATAGAAATACTTCTATTTAAAAACAGCTAAATCATCTATCATACTTTGATTATCTAAGTCAAATAAATGTTCTAAATTCTTTCCAGTAGCTTTCTTGTACTCTTTATCAGCAAATCTTCCCTCACCAGCAATACTTTCTTTATAGTAAGTCTTTAAATCTGTATTAGTTACCTTAGCAATAACTCCACTTAAAAATATCTTCTTGATGTTTAATAAGTCCTGTTCTTGCTCTTGATAAAACTATTCCTTTATTTTTTTACCATTATAGTCAAAGTTATTTAATAAATCTCCAACAAATCCTTTTTGCAACAACAGTTGTTTTTTTCCATTTTCTACAATCGTTTCATATCTTGCAAATATTAATGGTTGTTTCATATATCCTAATACATAACATACTTTTGTAATATCTATAAAATGTACTTTCAACTCCATATACTTCATTCTTTGGTTCATAGAACACTTCATATCTATTTAATATATCATCATTATTAGGATTTGTTAATTTATATGATAAATCATTTTCAATATTCTTGTTATCTTCTATCTTATCTAATCCCTCACTTATAACATAAGGTATTTTTTTGTTCTACCTTTATATTCAGGTACTTTAAAGTATTGTATCTTTTCAGTTAAGATAGGAGGTTTACCACTGACTGATATAAGAATTTTATCAGACGGAAGATTTCTTACCTCACTTACTGATAACAAGTTTCTTGATTGTCTTGTTTCAGATTTCGTACCACTACTAAATGCTTTCATTCCACTCTTGTTTTCATATTCTATCGTTTCACTTCCGAATGTTTCACTTACATATTTAGCTGTTTGGTTTTCATTGGCTGTATAGAATATTTGGACAGCACAATTTGACATAAATCCATTCTTTTCTCCATAAATATTAAATAATTGGTCTAAAGATTGTAGGATTATCATTAATTTCATTCCATACCCTGCAACATATCCTATACCTTTTTCCAATACTTCCATCTTACCTAAAGCTGGGAACTCATCTAGTACAAACAGTAATCTCCATTTATGTCCTTTACCACTAATGTAATCCATTTCAGAAGTTAATCCGTTTACTATTTGAATTAATACTATTCTTGCAAATGGCGACATTGTAACTAAGTCTTTTGGTTCTATAACTAGGTATAATGATACAGGTGTCTTGTAGTTCATTAAATCCCATATTCTAAAATCAGATGAACTTGTGTTATATCTAACAATAGGAGTAGAGAACATCTTTAATTTTGTTTCTCCAACAGCTTTTTACTGAACCGAACATATTTTTCTGACATTGTACAAATCTTAGAGAATAATTTTTGTATACTTGGGTGTATTCCTTTATCAATTATTCCTGTATTTGTAGGATATGAATTTTGTAAAACTCCCATAAGTTTAGCATTGTTTTCTGTATCAGTAGGGTCAAAGTGTTTGATAAAGTTTTCATCAGTTGCTTGTTTAAAACCTTTCTTTCCATCTTCTCCCTCTACTGTTTCAACAGCTGGAATTCCATAAAGTGGTTTACCATTTTTTTATTCTTATTAGGAGAAAGTCCTGCTAAGAAACTCAAATAGTCTTTCAATTCCATATCATTATCAGGGTTTACTAAAACATCATTTATATCTGAAAATCCTGCTCTACGATTTGCCTCTAAGGTTTCTGCGTCTGTTAAATCTCTTCCCTCAACTTCTTTTTATTCTTTTTTTCATTGCTAATCCCTCTTGTCTTACTTTTATATAAGGCAAAAGTCATTAATCCTTGAATAAAGATACTACCATTTTTCGTCCCAAAATGGGTCTGGTTTTTTTCACTTTGTGATAATAGAGTTGCTATGTTATCTATTTGTTCACTTTCTTTAAGCCCACCCTCAAATGCAACATCAATTTCATTCATAGGGTTATACTTACAACTTTCAGTAGACATAGGTGCAAGTCTTATTATCTTGTTATTAAATCTTTCTTTTTCTAAATCCACTTGTCAACTGATAGTTTTCACCTTTAATATCTAGTACAAATACACTTTCGTTCCAACTATCTATTAGGGTAGGTATGATAAGTGATACCCTTTTCCCTGTTCTTGTGGGTGCACCCACAAGAATATGAGTTTTACTATTATCTCTTAAAGTATGTCCATTATATTTACCCATAACAACACCTTTAGGAACAAGTAAATCAGTTGCGAATGGCTTTTTGGCTATCTTTTTCCTAATAATAAGTTTTTCCATTTCAGCCCACTTAGAACTTCCGTGTGTAGTCAAAAATCTTCTTTTTATTTAAGAAATTTCTAGCAACATATCCTGCAATTAATAAGAACCATATAGATACATTGAACCACCAAACAATAAAAACTTATGATAAAACTACCATTACCTTTGTTTTTCTGCATATTCATTTAATAAAAACAGCATATTTATCATCTAATAATGTAAGCCCCATTTTATAATCATTTAAAGCATTAAAAAGTTGCTTGTTCATTTGCATAAAAATTCTTGCATAGCTTTTTAATTTTTTTGTTTATCTTTCTTACTTAAATCATTACCTTTGTTTTCAAGTTCAATTATCTTAGCATAGATATTATTTATTTCAGCTAAATATTTTTTTCATTATATTTATCTTGAATTTTTACAGCCTCTTCTAAAACCAACTGCCCACTTCATATCTTTTATCTTCAAAAGATTTATTGAATACTTTGAAGAAACTGTTTTCTTTGTGATGTTCTAATTTAATTCCAAATTGTTTTATATCTTCATCAGTAGGATATTTATGTTTGTATTCTTTTTAATTTACCCAATTTTTTTCATCAAATTTTATAAACATCTCTCCTGTAAATTTTTTTTACCATTTACTTCAATTACAGAATTTTTTTAGTATGATTTCTTTGTCAGTAAGACGATTAGTATAACTTCTATAAGCTACTATTGATACTGTTATCCAAACAACTAATAATAAACTTCCTAAAACAATTCCTATTATTTTTTTAACATTCCGTCTTTATTAGTTTTTTTGCAAATTGTTCATCATAACTAGGTATTCCTGTTTTACCCATTTCTTTAATTTTTTTCATCTTCTTTTTTTAAGAATATCTTTTATTCTTACACTGTCTTTAGCATATTTTTTTCTTTTGTTGATTTTTTTCTTTCTTTTTCAACTTCTTTTTAATTTTTTTCTTCATAATATTTAACATCATCATCTTCATCAGGATTTTTGTCTTTAATTTCTAATCTTTTATATTCTTCCTTAACTTTTTTTCTTTAGTTTGTTTTTAATTTATTTTTTTGATTTCTTCCTTTTCTTCAGCTAATTTTTGAAAAAAATACCCTCATATTTTTTTCTCAAAATTGTTGCTTTTTTTAGAAGATTGTTTGCCTAAATAAATGTAAGGAAAAAGCATATAAACTTAGTGCTGTAATTCCTGCTAAGATATAAGCGATGTCTACATTAAATATTATTAATCCTATAACTACCACAAGAAATAGTCCTAAAAGCAATCATAAGTTTCTTTAACTTTTCTTTTTTTCTTTTTTTGGTAATGCCATTCTTACCCCCTTAAATAAAAATGAAATAGGTGTCCCTACCCTTAGAGATAAAACACCTACTTTTTTTAAAAAAATTATTTGTTAGTTCTTACTCTTTCAAATTTAGGTAATCTTATATCTACATTGACTAAAAATATTAGTTTTTTTGTTCCACTCTTAACCTTAACAGTATTAGGTCTTGTTACTACTTTTTTTGAACTTCTCCATCAACTATTTGAGTTAAAGATTGTCCTATTCTTTCTCCCTACTTGTCCACCACTTTCTGAATATACTACTCCATCTCTTGTATCATATTTTCTAAGTAATATTTCAGGTAATGTTGACGCAATTCCAAGTGTTCCCTCAAATATTGAAGAGGCTACGATTGACGCAATCTTTTTAAAGTATCTTTTTATTAACTTTTCCCTCAATTCCGTCTATTCCTGATAAATCTAAACCTTTAAAGTTATCCATAAAGATATTATCTCCATTTGTTAAAATAATTCTATCCCAAACAGTTGCAACTCTTTCAAGTCCTCCGTTTGTCTTTAAAGGTATCATCTCACCCATAACCTTACTTCCTTTAGGTATCAATAAGAAATTACCTGTTAAACTATCATAAACATCTTCTCTTACAATAGCTGTTACCCTACCTGGATAATCTGAATTTATTTCATTCATTATTACAGCTGGAATTATAGTTCCTCTAATATATCATATTTACCCTCTTCTTTTTTTCATAAGCATAGTAAGGAGTTTTTATTGGCTCTTGCACTGTTGTTAGCACTTCCACCAATATTTCCACTAAATTTAACTCCGTCCGTAGGTTGTCTTCCCATTAAATCAGCAACTGCTTTATCAACTTCGTTAGCTTGGTAGTCTATATTTACTCCACCACTTATACCACCATTTGCTCCACTACCTATTCCACTTCCATTTCTTTTCTTAGTAGATACTCCCATTTGGTTCAATGCACTTTCTTTTTTTGTTGTTTTGCACTAACATATTGTATTCTATCGTCCATTCCACCTTTAAATACTGCTATATTACTTTCTGCTCCCTCTAATTTAATCATATTTCTATTTTTTTCTAGGTTTTTTTCTACAACTTCTTTTTTTCTATATCGGCTCTAGTATCATCTGTATCATAGCTATCGCTTTTTAGCTTGTCTTTCCATTTCTTCTAAGGCTTTTTAAACTTTCTTGCTCTCTTGCGTCTATTTCGTCCATTTGTTGTTGATTAGGGTCAACTCCATTAATGTTTCCACTTCCGTTTCCAATGTTTTCATTTTTCAGAATTTCCCTCACCTTGCATTTGGTTTTGTTGAGCCAAGTTTATATTATCATAGACAGAATTTCCTTGTTCTAATTGTTGTGAAAAAAAGAACTTTCTTGTCCATTGATAGAAGTATTAGACTTTAATTGGTTTTAAATCATCTGTTGAAAGTGTTTCTTCTTTAGCAATATCTTCAATTTTAGGTTGTTCTAAAGTTTCTTCTTTACTACCAAACATTGCATTAAATAATAACAATAATAATGTTACTCCAAATATTCCACTTTATGATATAAACGATTTTTTTTCTATATTTAGGGTTTAAGATACTTTTTCTTTTTACCCTTATCTATTTCAGGTGCATTTATATCTATATCTTCTTCTGCTTTTAGGATTAAATTCAGCACCTGCCATTCTTTGATATTCTTTCTTTGCGTGTTCAACACTTTTTTTCTTTTCTTCTTTTGCTTTATTTTCTCTTTCTCTATTAAGTTCTTCTTCAGCAAAAAGGTGTTTTTGGCTGTTGAATTTACATCAGAATTAGAAGAATAATTATTAGAGTTTTCATAACCTTTTTCTCTATTTATTTCATCTCTGTCTTCTAAATTTGTTTCTAAATCATCTATATGTGTTTCATTTGAATTATCAAAAGTTGAATTATTTCTTCTATCTCTATCATTTATAAAATCGTTATCTTTACCTAAGTTTGCATTATCATCAAACATCTTTTTTTATACCCCTTTCACTATATTAATAAAAATTATTTCTTAATTCTAATTCTATTAAATCTAGCTGTTGTATTTCCTAATTTAGTTTGTCCTTGTTCAAATATCTTATCTACTATAAAGAACTTATGCCCATCTTTTTCTTCAATTCTTTGGTTTTACATTTTCAGGTTTACCTGTTTCATCTAAAACTTCTAAGATTGGCATTTCTTGAATACCTTTTTTTCATTCTAACATAAGTTTTTATTCCATCATTGTAAACTAAATCAGGACTTATAATGTTTGTGTCTTTTTATTTCATAGTTTAAATCTCTTATTTCATTAGTAGGAATATTAGCAACTTCTGACATCATCTTATCAGTTGTTATAGGCATTGTTAGTTTAGATACACTTGCCTCATTTGTATATGCTATAATTTCACTTTCTAATGGATATGTAAATTTAACCATTGGATTGAATATTGTTTTTGAAGTCTTTACATCAAAATAATATACTCTCTTATCAGTTGTTATGATAATGTTTGTGTCTAAGTCTTCAAATAAAGGTTTTATATATACTAAACTACTTCCATCTTTTTCCCCCTCTAGTTTGGTCTAGCATAAATCCTCTGTATTCCCACCTGCTATATAAAGTACATCTTCATTAGCCTCTAATTTGATAACTGTTATGAAATCTTCTTTAACAAAAAAATTTGATATGAGTTATCTTCAGCATAAGGGAAAAATTGCACTAATTTTTTTGATTGCCTCTTTCTTTCCACTTATATAAGTAGGGTTTGTCGAATTGTTGTAAACTACTTTCTTTGCAAGAACTTTATCATTTGCTAAAACTTCAGTTCCTATTCCACCAACTAATAATCCTAATGCTATTATCTTTGCTATTCTCATTTTCCGTTCTCCTTTACTATTTATTTATATTTTTTTAATTTACTGTTCTAAAATTTCCTACATTTTTTTAACATATTACTTTAATTCTTTCAATGATTTTATTTCCTAAAAATTCTAATTTTTGTTCTCAATTTTTTTCTATTTTTTTCTATTTTTATCAAACATAAAATCAAAAATCTTCTTTAAATTCATCTTTATATTTCCCAAAAATACTTAATTATGTTTCTTATAAACTCTTTCTCCCCATTTTCATCTAATTTAAGTATTTTTTTCTTAATGATTTACTATCTACATACTCTACATTTATTACATTATTGATATAAAGTATATTGATAATCTGTAAGTAAATAAACTCAACTAATTTCGATAAGAATAAATAATCATAATTATTATTTATTATCTTCGTAACTTCTTTAAATGTCTTTTGAAGTCTTCTCACTTACTCTTTTTGTTTATTTCAAATTTTTTTCCCTTAAATTATATCTACTATAATAAAAAAATAATTTATATATTTCAACATCTTCATTCTTACTGTATCAACATTTATGTCCTTTAAATTTCTTATAAATTCCTTTAAAGTCATTTTATACTACTTTCTTTTTCTTTAACTAATATAAATAGACATTGCATATATATATATAAATATATTTGTAATAGATATTTCCCTAAACTACTTTCAAATTTTTCCTGCAATTTCCACATTTACAGGATTAACTAAAACTGATTTTACCATATCAGTTATAAGTGTTTTATCACTTTCAAATCTTAAATTTGTTTTTTTCTAATAAACCACTTTTTCTTTATATTATCTATATAAGAAGAAAAATAATACAAAAATATTCACTTTTATTTATTGTAAGTATTTTAAAAACTTATATTTTGTTTTTTTGAGCCTGAAAAAAATTCTAAGTTTTGTAACCTTTTTTTCAACAATTCTTTTTTTCACTATATTGAAATATCAATCTATCACTTCTTGAAAAAAACTTTTTACTACTAACTCAAGTTCCAATTTTATTTCCAAATCTATTTTAGGAAGTCTTATATAAACTATATTATTCATTCCACTTTCGTGTTTATCATCTTCTTTTGCTTTTAACTCCTATAACCTTTATATTCTTTAGAATATTCTTCTTTGAGTTATCTATTAAGTTCTTTTTCTAATAGTTGACATACAATAGCATATTTAATTTTTTTCAATCTCTTCTGTCTTGATATGTTTTTTTCAACTTCTTCTTTTTATATCATCACTTATTTCAAAATTAACATTTATTATATCCATTGATTTTTAATTTATCAAAATATTCAAAAATTAAAATTTTGTTCTAAATTCTCAATAGGATATTCATTTGTTAAAAAAATCTTATTCTTTTTGTATCAATTTCTTCAATACAATCATAGAATATTTGTCTTGCTTTTTTTCAAGTTCATCTTCTGTATCTTTAAGTACAATAATCTTGTTATTTTCATCAAAACCTGTATACAGAATTTCATCTATACTTAATAATTGTAAATCTATAAGTAAATTATAAAACTTTAAATTCAAATCATTAAACATAAATCTTTTTATATATTTCATCTTTAACAAATTTTTACATTGGCTACGAAATTCCCTCATTATATATAGGATTTTTCTTTTTTTAAATCCAATATTTCTACTTCAAGCAATGATGAAAAAGTTTCATTCATTTCTTTTTGATGTCATTTTTCCCACTTTTTATGATGTAATAATTTATACTAAGTATTAATTTATACAATCTTTTTAAATAAAAGTTCAAATTCTTCAAGTGATATAACCTCTTCTCCACTTATTAAATTAGTATTTTTTTATAAATTTATACAATTCTTCATTATCTTCTTCTTTTTAAAAACTTTCTTTGTGTTTTCCAAAAAAACTTTTTTTAAATGTTCGTGGATTTTACTTATTCTAGTTTTATAATTATTATAATGCAAATCCCTATGTTCAACTCTATTTTTCATACTCATATTTTTATGTTGTATAAATTCCTATCTTCTGTTTCTATACTAGGAAATTTTGTCAACTCATTCAGTATGAAGATAGGTGTGAAAACAGTCGTATCTCTATGTATATTTTCCTTGTTATTTTTAGAAAAAAATATAATCTATTTTTTTAAGTCAAATATAGAATTTGAAAAATATTTTTGTTTCTCTAAATTTATCAACCATTTTCACACCTCATTTATTTTTTTATCCCCTTACTCCATTTAAAAATGAATATATTTTTAAAAAAACCTACTCTTCTATTTCCCCTACATTTAATTCGCTTGTTACAACAGCGTTTACTGGAATTTCTGTTCCACTGATTTTATCAACAATTTTGTAAACAGCAAATGAAATTATAATTGCTAATACGAATACAACAACATATTGAGTGATTTGTGATAATTCAGGGTTAGCAAAGAATTTGAATAGTCCAATTAAGAAATAAACTGTTCCTGCAACTGCTATTATAACTATGATAACTGTTCTGAATGTAATTAAGAAATCAATTACATCACCGAAGTCTTGAACTTGGATACCACTACCTGAACCTGAACCTCCTCCCCCTGTTCCTATAACTGCTGAGAAACTGTTTGTACTTCTAGCGTTTTGAGCCTCTCTTGCAAAACTCACCACTGTTGTCATTAAAAAAACATAACTGCCATTAACATAAAAACTTTTTGATTTTTTTTAAACATACTTATCTCTTCTCCTTTTTTTAATCTGAATATGCTTTGTTAAAATTTATATTACTAAGTTCCAATAAATTATTATCCCCTTTTTTCCTTTATTGAAACTATATCCACTTCTTTTCCATCTAATGATGTTCTAGCTTTTTCTTATTGAAAAATCCATTAAATGCAAGTGCAACTGATACAAATAGAATTGATACTACTATATGTCTTACATAACTTGATAAATCATTATTAGCTAAGTAATTCATTGTAGAAAGTAAAAAAATGTTACAGTTGCTAAAACTCCAAAAAAATTATTATTGTAATGATATTTATAGTCGTTATGAAATTCGATATAAATTGAAATCCACTTGTTGACATAAGTTCATTTTTTTAAAAAGGTTCTGCACTTGTATAACCACTTCCAACAGATACTCCATTAAATGTAATTCCTTTTATAGCATTTATTACCATTCTTGGTAAATGAATTACTAATATCATTACCATTATATGTCCTAAGAATGTTGTTACCAAATTTGTCATATCAGGATTACTTAACATTTCTAAAGCCTTTAGTATAATATTTATTGCTAAAGTATATACTATAAGACATTGTAAGATTAAAAATAAATCCTGCTAAATATCCATTTAATTTTCCAAAGGCTTTTAAACTTTCAAACATAAATTCACTTGCTTGAGCCTCTTTTTGGTACAAATACAAAGAACATCATCAACATAATTAAAAAAAACTTTTCTTTTTCACTGAACTCACCTCTATATTTCATTTCTTGAAGTTGTCATATCTTCGATAAAAAAATTCCAACAGGGTTTGTTCTTAATTCTTCTTTTTGTAGTAGGTGTCTTTACAGATACACTAACAGTTGATTGGAAGAAATTTCTTTCTATTATTGTTCCATTAGGGTCAATAGTAATCTCTTGCCATCTTACATCAAAAAGCTGGTTGATTAGGGTATCTTAACAATAACGATTTTTATCTGTAAATCTTCTAGCACCTGTTCTTAAAAAGATTTTCTCTTGCTTGTTTATCTATGTTCCATAATCTTGTTAAAAACAGGTTTAGTCATAAAGTGGCTTACATCTTGTAACTGTACTTGGAATTGCTCTTCAGTAGCTGGTACTTCTCTTAAATCTCTAATAACTTTTTGCTAAAAAAATAAGAAATTTGTGCGTCAGTAGGGTTTAATATCATTACCATATTCTACTTCACCTAAATCAAGAACTTCTCCATTTGCTGTTACTGTAACTAAATATGGCACAAGTGGTTTTCTTTTTAAAAAAATATAAAAGTTTATCAAGATACTTATTGCCAATATAAACAGTAACACTTTACTTACTCTTTCCCAAAACAATAAATTTTTTTACTATCATAGTCATTTGATTATAAGGAGCATTTAATTTTTGAAATATCTGTATTTCTAAAGTCCTTTTTAAATTCACTAGGATAGCTTTCTTGTTTCTTATCGGTCATCTTTTTTTTAACCCCCTTTTTTCTTTTTACTGAAATGTAGTGTCTTCAATTAAATTATATTTGCTTTTTGAATATAGTCAGGTAGTCCATAGTAAAAAAATCTAATAAACTTACTTCAAGATATTCGTCTTTTTCTCATATCTTCTCTAACTTTTTTTCAAAATTGCTTTTTAAATAATTTAACTAAATTTTCTTTAAATTCTACTCTTGAAAAATTTATTTTGTGATATATATTCTTTCTTTAAATTTTCATTAGTTCCCCTCATAACTTCTTCTCCTAACTTTTCTTTAAAAAAAGAATTTTTTTATGTAAAAGTAAAAAAATTATTTGTCTTAACTTGTAAAAGTTTACAGTCGCAACAGGTAAATTTTTTTGTTCTCATACAAAAAAATCTTTTATGCCTTTCAAAAAAACAAATAGAATACAAAGAAAAATTATCCCTATTAAAAAGCACTAGAAATAAAAAGTCCACATCTTACACTAACACCTCTCTTTACTCTATGATTTTTTTCTAACATATCATTCACGAAATTAATGGTTATCATTAATAATATGAATTTTTACAATTTTATTATATCACATTTTTTTAGAAAAAAATAAATATCTTTTTTTGGTATAATATACTTTTTTTAAAAAAATATTTTTTTTAATAAAAAAACAAAGTCTAAAAAAAGACTTTTTTTCTAATTGTACTATACACCATATATTTTTATTCAAATACATCTATTTTTTTTCTGTAAATGCTTTCTATTCTTTTCATTAAATTAAATTAAACTTAATTTACAAAAAAAGTTTTTTTAATAATTGAATAAAAAGCATTTTATATTTTTTTAATAAAATTTTTAAAAATGATTTTAAGTAAAACTTAAAAATTATATTTTTTTAAAAAATAATAAATAAAAAAAGCAAGGATAATCTCTTACCCTTGCCTTTTTACCACTAATTTATTTTTAACTTGTAAAAGAGAAACATAAAAGCAAAAATTTCAAATTGCTTTTTTTATGAAATATGTAGACTTTAATTATTTATAACATTTTTTTAAAAATTAAAAGTCAACAAATAATTCTTTATAATATTTTACTCTATCACAAATATTCTATGAAAATGAGGCAACTCTTGATTTAAGTGCAAAAACATAATATTCAAACTTTGACTTAGGTACTGTTCCTTTCTTCTCAAGTTCCCTTATAGCGTTTTTTTAAAAACTTCATAACATTCAATCAAGCTATCTATATCTTTCTTTTCAGTATTGAAATAAAAATAGTTGCTGTTTACATTTCTTATAATTTTCCTTTGATAACATTTCACTCAATTTCTTATGCTCATTTTCTCTTTCTTTAAAAATTTCTAAAAGAAATTCCGTCAAAATATAAATTGAATTTAGTGTCTTCGTTAAAATATTTATCACTTGTATTGAATAAATAATTTAAACTATTCTTTATATGCTGATTGTTATTATAGTCAACTTCAAAGCTATAAAGAATTACATTTCCATTCTCATTTAATATCTTTTCAAATTCTTCTTCATCTGATGTTATCATAAAATTTTTTTCTTCATACTTTTACCTCTTTTTTTATTTTTTTGTTTTACATCATTTGTATTAATACTTTCATTAACATTTTTCATTAACATTCACAATAACATTAACAATATATCTTTCTTTGTCTAACATTTCAAGCAGACAATCTTCCAAATCTGTTTCACAATTCCATCTAGGATTAGTGTTATAAATATTTCCTTGTAAATCTATAACATATCTATTATCAACATCATCTTTTTAAATAACATTGATTTTCTTTATCCCAAATACTTATTGCTTTTTATCATATAAATCTCACCCTTTCTTTTTGTTTTTAATTACTACTTTTCTAAAAAAATTCTTTCATCATTTCTATATTTTTTTTAAATTTTCTTCTTCTTTGTTTAATTTTAGAAATTTATTCTTTTTCATCTTTTTTTATTTTTTTTCTATTTTTTTAAAAACTTTTTTTGCTAATCTAAATTTTTTTCATTTTTTTCTTTTTCAAATCTTAATTCACAAAAAAATAAATAATTATATTTATAATGAAAAAACCTGAAATAGTTAATATAAAAAAATTTCACTTATTGTTTTGAAATTTAATTCAGTATATCCTTTTTACATTTACATATATCAAACCTGTTATAAGTATTATTAATAATCCAGCATAAACAATTTTATCAGAGATTTCTTCAGAAAAATTCTCCCACAATTTTTTTCAGCTATTTCTTTTTACTTCAACCATTTCTCTGATTTCTTTCATTTCACTTTTTTTATTTCTTCATCAGTGTATTCCATTTCTCTACCTCAATTCAACTTGACTTTTTTTATTTCTATTCATTTTTTTTAAATATTCTTTCATCATCTTTACTTCTTGTGATTTTTTTCCTTATTTTCTTCTAATGTTTTTATTTTTTTCTTTATTTTTTTCTTCCATTTCTTTTTATTTTGATTTTTTTCTTCTTTTTTTCTTTTTTTGAAATTTTTTTATATTTTTTTCTATTACTTCCTTAGCAAGTTTCATTCTTTCTCTTTCAGGAGAAAAAAATCTTTATTAAATTTCATATAATAAAAAAATTTTGCGACAAAAAAATATTCCAGTGGCTACAAGTGTAAGTATTGACATTGTTTTTTTCCATCAAATTTTATATCTTTTTTTAAAAAAATGCAAGTAAAACAATTAAAATTATTATTGAAATAAATGTAATTATTGAAGTTTTAACCATAACTTTTTCATTATATTCAGAAATAATTTTTTTCTTGCTTTTTTTAATTAAAAGTTTATCGTTATATTCTTCATATTCCGAAATAATTTTTTTCTTGTTCTTTTAATTAAAAGTTCATCATCATATTCTTCTTTATTGTCATTCTCTTCAAAAATAGATTGTTATTTTAGTTTCTTTAGTTTCTTCCAAATTGAACACCCCATTTTTTTTATTACTCAATCATTTATTTAAAAAAATTCTTTCATCAACTTTATTTCTTGTGATTTTTTTCTTTGTTTTTTTTAATGTTTCTTCTATTTTTTTCTTTATTTTTTTCTAGTTTTTTTCTTTCAATTCAGCTTTTTATTTTTTTCTTCTTTTTCTAAGTCTTTATATTTCTTTTCTATTTCTTTTTGCAAGTTTTTAAATCTTCATTTTCATTAATAAGTTTTTTTCATATAGTATGTAAAAATATAATTGATGTAAAAAAATACCATAGCTATTAAGAATACAGCTAAGAGTAATATTTTATATACTATTCCAATAACAAGTTTTTTTCTTCAAAAAAATAACAATCATAGTTACTGTTGATATAAAACTTAAACAAACAACAGATAGAATTTTCTCAAAAATTCTTTCATCATATTCATCTATAATTTTTTTCAGAAACTTTTCTTAATTTTTTTCTTCTTTACTTTTTTTCGTTCTCTTCAAAATAGATTGTCATTTTAGTTTCTTTAGTTTCTTCCATACCAAACACCCTCATTTTTTTATCTCTTAATTATTATTTATTCAAAAATTCTTTCATCATCTTTATATTTTTTTGAATTTTCTTTATTTTTTTCTAATGTTTCTTTTTATTTTTTTCTTTACTTTTTTTCTTCCTTTTCTAAATCTTCGTATCTTTTTATTATTTCTCTAGCAAGTTTAAAAATCTTCATTTTCTTTAACAAGTTTTTCATATAATATATAAAAATATAGCTGGTACAAAAAAATCATTATAATTATTAGAACTACAATTATCGACAATATGTTAGATATTATTCCAATAAGAAATTTATTTTTTTGAAATAAAAAAATTATAGATATTACTGTTATATAGATTAAAAAAAGCTAAAACAACAGCAAAAAAACATTTTACAGAAATCTCTTTATCATATTCATATATAATTTCTTCAGAAACTTCTCTTAATTTTTTTCTTCTTTCATTTCTTCTACGCTTTCTTTATTATCATCATCTTCATTGTATTCAGAAATTAATTCTTCTTTTTCTTTTTCTAAATTCTCTATTTGCTCTTTCAAATTCTTTTTTTATTTTTCTTCAGCATTTTTCTTCAATATTTTCTATATCTTTATTTTCTTCTATTTTTTTCGATTTCATCTTCTAAATTTTTTTATTGTTTTTATCTAATTCATTTAATCTTTTTAGCTTTTTTTCTAATTCTTGTTCCTTTTCTTTTTATTTCTCTTAACTTGTCGATTTCATCTTCTAAAATATTAATTTCATCTTCTAATTCTTCAATTTTATTTTCTAATTTTTTTCAACTTTTTCTTTCTAATCTTCTTTCTTTCCTTTCTTCATCAAAATCTAATTCAGAAATTTCATCTTCTAGTTCTTCAACTTTTTTTCTTCTAAATTTGCTATTTCTTCTTCTAGTTCTTCAATTCTTTTTTTCTTTTTCTTCTATCTTTTCGTTTATTTTTTTCCAATTCCATATTCATATCCATATTCCTACCTCAATTCATTTATTTTCTAAATATTCATTTCTTTCTAAATATTCTTTCATAACTTTAACTTGTTGTGATTTTTTTCTTTACTTTCTTCTAATGTATTACTTATTGAAATTCTTTTTTTAAGTCTTTACTTCTTTCTTTAATTGTTTTTTTGAAAGAATTTTTAAAAGTTTTCTTAGCAATTTTTAAATCTTCGTTTTTTTAAAAATTACAATAAAAAGCCATAAATTAAACTGAATAAGCAATAACTTAAAACCAACGCAATCCACCCTGTAATTATAGGAATAAAAAAACTTCGTTCATTATAATGGCTGTTGTTACTGCTGAAATAAGCATTATAAAAAACCCCCAAAACAAAAAAACTTTTTAATTGTATTATCATTTAAGTTTTTCATTTAAAAATTTGAAAAAAACTACTTCTAATGTTTTTTTCTTTCTTCATTTGTCCATAATTCATTCTCATAATCTGTAAAGCTGTTCCAATCATAAAACTTTATATCTATTAATTTTTTTCTTCATTTTTTTCCATATTTTTTTCTCCTAATAACTAAAGTAATTTTTTTTATATTTTTTTGAATAAAAATATCTTATATCTTTATTTATACAAAACATTTTCTTAATAAAACTTTTGTACATAAATTCCTTTTTCTATTACTTTATAGCCTTTTTTTCCTTGAAATATTTGAAGATTTCAACTTCTTCTTTTTTTATTAAAGATTAAAGCTACTGTATCAGGTTTATTTTTTTGGAAATACTTTAAATCTTTCTATATCATCAGGATTAAATTTTTCTATAACTAATATCTTCCCATTTTTATATTCTTCATCTAAGGTATTATCACTAATTTTCCTTATTTGATAGTCTATTTTATATAGTTCTTTATATTTTTTTATATCTTAGTTTATATATTAAGAAATATATACCTAAATATAGAAATGCTACAATAGGGTATAATAAAATTGCTCCTATCCAAGACATACTTCCCATATAGTCATTCATCTTAAATATATATATAAGACAAGTATAAAATGATAACCTTGAGATTAAATCAAAGTGTTGCTTTTGTTTTAAATTTAAAAAAATTTCTCTTTCTAAAAAGTTCCATATTTTTTTCTCCTCAATTCCCTTTTTTTGTTATAAGTAAAATAATGTAAATAATTAATGCAAATAATTTTTCAAAAATCTTTTTATATTATTAGATTTTTTTCTTGTTCCTCTTCAAAAAAATCTCTTTTTAATTTTCTTTCTTTTTTTCTTTTTAATTTTTTTTCTTTTTCCTCATATTTTTTTGATTATTTCTTTAGCTAAAATATATTCTTTGTCTTTTCTATATTTTAATAAATATATTATTTCACTAGCTATTTTTTTTAGAAAAATTTAACCCAGTAATAACCACAAATAAGAAATAAAGGTATTAATATAAATAGAATTATATAAGGGTTGACTATGTTTGCTAAAAATATAAGCAAACATAGATATATATAGAAAAAAAGTATTATCACCTGTATAAAATCATATAAAAATTCCTTTTTTTCCTTTTTCGTATACAACATTTTTTTGCTCTTCTTTCTACACCATTCATATCCATTGACATTTTATCACTTCCAATCTTTATATTTTTTTCAAAAAAACATTCAACCCAATTCTATCTTATTCTAACTTTCTAACAGTGTTAGGAAATGTTAGTATTTTAAAAATAAAAACTATATAATTTTTTTCATCTATTCTTCATCTAATATCATTATTAAAACGAAAAGTAGTATAAAAAAATAGAAATTGCAATTATAATAGATTTTTATTTCGCTATTCGTAGGTTCAAATGACGTTAAGTTATTCTTTATGAACCAATTTAACGCAAATCCAAATAGCATTAACCAAGTGCCTACCAAAACCAAAAAAATAATATTTTTTTACTTGCCTTTCTATTTCTTTTTTTCTATTTCTTTTTTTATCCATATTTCTTCTCACTTCCAATCCATTACTTTATCTGTTTAAAAAAACATTCAATTCAATTCTAACTTTCTAATAGTGTTAGAAAATGTTAGCATTTTTTTATCTTTATATAGATTTTTTTATCTAACATAAGATATTCAATTACAGTCAAATCTTTTTTTAATATTTTACAAGTTCTTCCATAATCATAACAACCTACAATTAGGCAAACTATAACTGTTACAAAAATATTTTTATATTGATTTTTAACGAAAAAAATCATATAAATCTTCTTCATCATTTTTTTCTTTTTTTGACATTTAATTACCCCCACTTCTAAATAAAAATTCAATAAAAAAACAGCACTACCCTTTTCCACTGTTGAAATTTTTTTCAACTCGTGAGATAGTGCCTCTCATCACACTATCATTATATCTAATTTTTATCTAAATTGTAAAGGTTTTTCTATGTAAAGGCTTTCAACGATTTTTAATTCTACCAATTATAAATTTCTTTATTGTTAAATATATTAAACTAAAAAAAGAAACAAGAAAAAAATTACTATAAAGCTACATAAATAAACAAAATTTTTTTACAATTTATCCCTCTGTCAAAACAAGTAATATAATTCCAAAAAGATAAAAAAAGTTAAAATCATAAATATTCCTATTTCATTGTTTTTTTAGTTTTTTTCAGTTTTTTTATTTCTGTTTTTTTCTTCATTTCTTTTATTAATCTTTTTTTCATTCCTAATTCAACTCCTTTATTTTTTTCAATCATTCCAAAATATTCTCTTGTTTCTTTAATATGTTGTGAATGTTCAATCATTTCTTTCAAAAAAATTTTTCCTTTCCATTTTTTTCTGTTAAAAAAATTTTTTTCTCTATTTTTTTATATATTAACCATTTTTTTGCAAATTTATATTCTTCATCTGCTAATTCTAAACAAATATCTGAAACAATGGTACTTAAAAATTAAAAAAATATAAATGGAACAATGCAATTAATAGAAATTATTGTGAATAGTATTTCTGAAGTGAAATAATTGTTTTTTTACCATAATAAACAATACTTGAAATTATAGATAAAAAAACCATAAACACATAGAGATATATAAAGATAACTCCCCTTTCTTTTTTTATCTATAATTTTTTTAAAAAAATTCTCCTTACTTAATTTACTTTTGTTTTAATAAAAGTTTTTCTTTTTTTCCATTTCTAAATCATCAATATCTTCCATAATTAACTCCAATTATTCTTATATTATTCTTCCAAATCCAGCGAAAGTCTTTTTTTATAAAAACCTTTTAATTTTGTTATCACAACTTTTCCATATCCACTTGAGGCGTGTATAAATAAATTATCTCCTAAATATATCCCAATATGAGTTATTTCATCTACATCTGTTGTTTTAAAGAAAATTAAATCTCCTATCATAGCCTCATTATTTCTAATATATTTACTATCTTCAGCCTGTAATCTCGATACTCTTCTAGTGCTTATATTACATTTAGATAAAGAATTATGTACAAGTCCACTACAATCTACACCTTGTCTTTTTAGTATTTCCACCCCAAGTATATTTCACTCCTAAATAACCATAAGCCTCTCTAACAGTCTTTAGAATTTTTTTCTCTTCTAGTTTTGTCAAGTATAGTAGTGTTTATCTTCTTTTCTAATTCTTCTAACTTTAAACTAACATTATATTCATTTAAAAATCTTACCTGCTAGTTTATATCTAACATTAGGAACTTCTGCAACCTTTAATTTCCCTTTGCTCATCTATCTCTAAGTCTAAATCTCCCTACCTCATAATTTCCTAAAAAAATTAATATTAGACTTTCTATCAAGTGCATTTAAACCATTTCCAAAACTAAAACTACTTATCATCACTAACATCAATATTATTATTTTTTTCATTGATAAAATCCTTTCTTTTTCTTTTTTTCATCTTCTAAATATCTTTCTAATTCATTTATCCGTTCGTGCTTTTCTTTTTCTTTATAAATAACATTTCTACATTTGTTTCGTTTCATTTCTTCATCTTTTTTTCTTTTCGTAATTCAACATAACTTCTTTTTGCTAATTGGTATTCTCTATCTTTAATTAAAATGAAACGATTTGATACTTTTTAGAAAAAAATGAAAAACTATAAAAACAAGAAACAAATCCTAAAAGTATAGAAATCATCATTCCCAAAAAGTATTGCTGGAAAAAAACAAATTCTAATTCAATATTTCTTAAAAAAACATTCCAAAAAAATCATACTCAAAACCATAAAAAAATCCAAAACTAATAATGTATGTTTTTCTCTAAATCTAATTTAACTTTCTTTTTCTCTTCTATAAGTTCATAAGACATTTTCTCATATTTATTCATCTCTAATTCTTTTTCATTATCTACTCTCATAATTCTTTTCCTTTTTTTAATTATCTTCTTTTAAATATTTTTTTCCATTTCAAGTATTGTGTTTGATTTTTTTCTTTTTTTCTTCATCTGTTTTTTTTCAACTTCTTTTCCTTTCATTCCTTAAATAATTTTCTAACTTAGATATTCTTCTTGATTTCTCAACTTCTTTTATCTAGGACTTCTTTACAATTCTTTCTTTTTGTTTTCAAAAAAATTTCTTTTTATTAAATTCAAAAAAACCTTTTTTTCATAATTTCTTACAATTTCTTTTTGCTAACTGATATTCTCTATCATTTTTTTAACTTTCTTTTTCTTTTTTTATTTTTAAGTGAAAAATTCAAGAACAAAAAGTGAATATCAAAGCTAAGGAGAAAGAAAGGAAAACCCCTGAAAATTGAATATACTAATAAATGTTCAAACAACATTTTTTTAGCGATAAAAAAATAAAAAAATTATTATTCCAGTAAATAAGACTGTTATAACAAGAAAAACTACTGAAAACCCAATTATCAAAAATCAAATTTTACTTTTTTTCTTTTTTTCCTCTATTAGTTCATAAGACATTTTTTTCGTATTCATTCATTTCTAAATTTTCCATTCTTCTAACCCCTTATACAAAAAAATTAATTTTAACATAAAAATATATAAAAATAAAAACACTCCATATAAACTTAAACCAAATAAACCAATTATAAGAAAAAAATCAAAACTTTTTAAGATTAAATTCATAACCTTATTACTTGATAAAATTTTTATAAATTTCTATAAAAAATATTATAATCAGAACTTTCATAATCAACCAATATATCATCATAGTTATTATTTACAGTTTTCTTTAAGGTTTGCTCTAAGAATAAATTATATCCATTTTCTATGTTTTTACTTTCTTTTAAATAAATTTAGTTTTTTTGAAATTTCTCATATAAAAGATTTTCCATTTCCTTGTCCTTATTTTTTTCCATTTTTTTAATTTCTGCAACTAACCAATCTAAAAATTTCTATTTGACTTTTTTTCTTATTTAAGTCTTCTTTATCTTTAAAAAGTTGAACTATATTCTAATTCTACTTGTTTATTTTCTATCATCAACAGTAATTCTTCAATATCTATCATATTCGTTCACTTCCTTAATTTTTTTATTATTTTAAGTTTTCTTCATTCAAATATTTTTTTAAATTCCTTAATTTTATCAGATTTTTCTTTGTTCTTCTTCAAAAGTTTCTTTTTAATTCCATTTTTAAATTTTCTTTATTTGCTTTTTTTCTTCATATTTTTTTAAAAATCTGTTTTGCTAGTTGATATTCATTATCATTTCTTAATGTATAAATTTTGATTTTTCTTACAAATATATGGTAAACAGCATAAAAATAATAATAATAAAAAAATTCCAATTTTTTTCCTTGAAATTCATTAATTTCTTCTGTTAAGATTAATACTATTAATATTACTGTACCTACAACACAAATAGAAAAAAATATAATTGCAAAAAACTCAAATTCAAGACTTCCCAAACTTTCTTTTTTTCACAAACAAGGTTGTAAGCCTTTTTCTTCTGTTATATTCATTTCAATTTTGTTTCTTGGCATTTTATTTCTCCTTTTCAAATATCATAGTAGCAACCTTGAAATCAAAAATAATTTCTTCCTTGTGAAATATTAATTAATTTATATCCATTCTTTTCAGCAACTCTAATGATTTTTTTCTTTGAGTTTCAACATTAGTTTCTTCTATGATAACAGTGTTCTCACCTGTTTTAAAAATATCCATTATATTTTTAATTCTAAATTTTTTTCTTCCTGTTTTTTTCATTTCTAAAAATTTCTTCTTCGGCTCTTTTTTTAATCTATCTTCTTCATCTTGTATCTTTTTAGCCTTTTCTCTAGGCTTTACAATGTATTTTTTTCATATCTATATTTCTTTTCTTTTTCTTCTCTTAACTTATCGCTATCTTTCATTATCATATATGAAATAACTAAGAAAAAAACTACTAAAATGAAAAACAATAACCCTTTTTATTATTTTAATTTCTTCAACTATTACTTCACTTGAAAAAAATTTTTCTTCAAAAAAACTTTTTATTCCTTTTGTAAAAAAATCTTCAATATTATTAAAAAGCATTATAATGGCAATTATTTTAAGTAAATATATATGCCAAAAATTCTTTAAACATAACCATTATTGCCACCTAAAAATAATCTATTTTCTTCAACAATTTTTTTCATAAGGTTTTCAGAAATAGCATAGTAATTCTTTTCTAAAAAAAGTCTTAGTCTTATATTTTGCGTGTAATTCTTTTTGTTCTTTCATCTTCTTTATATAAAAAACTTACTCAATTCTATTTCTAATTTAAAGTTTAAATATACAACTTTCACAAGTGTTTCTTGTGATTGGTAAGTTCCTGTTTCTAACTCTTTTTATAAGTTCTGACATCACTTCTAATAATTCTTTTATTTCAACTTCTTCTTTCAATATTTTTAACTCTTTTTAATAAAGTTTCTACATAAAAATTTATTGAAATCAACTTTATCATTTATAAAATTTTTCAGCTGTTTCTGTATAACTTCTCTTTTCTATATCATACATTTCAAGTTCTTTTACTGAATATTTGACATCTATTCCTTTTTACATCAACTTTAGTTTTAGTCAAACCAAATTCATCAGACTTTTCATAAAGATATTGGCTCTTTCTTTCATTAGAAAACCATTTATTACTCAAGAAAAAAACTTAAATCTACTTCTAATAAAAAAATATAAAGTATGAATATTTATTTTTATCTTCTTTATAATTCTTTTCTATAAACTCTTTTCTAACCTTTAAAACATTTGCTATTATATCTTTCTTTGTATCTTCCCAAGTTTCTTTTTGTTCTTTTTTTCCTTTTTGCATATCAATCATTTTTAAAAAAATGCTTTCCATAACTCTTTCACCCTCTCAATATATTCTGAAAAAATTAAAAAAACTCTCATTATCTTAGAAAAAGTTTTATGTTTAATATTTTCGTGTGCTTATATTATACCATAAAAATTGCATAAATTTCTAGTCTTTTTCCTCTAATAACAAGAGTTTCTTGATATATATTATATATTGTTTTCAATATATTTTTGTCAATGTTTTTATGAATAATTTTTTTAAACTTATATAGTTGTTTCTTAATATTATTTGTTCCAAGTCATCAGCGTTTAAAAAAACTAATATAGTTATTTTTTTGATTAATTTCCAACACTTTCTAAAGAAGTTTTTAAAAACATATATTGTTACTCTTTAATTTTTTTATTTTTTTGAGAAGTTATATTTAAAAAAACTTATATAGTTATTCTTTAAAAATTTTACCTAAAAGGCATTTTTTTATTTAAAAACTCATTTAGTTATTTTTTTTCTCCATTAGTTTTTCATTATAATATCAGGTTTAGCTGTAAATTCTTTTTTTCAATATTTTCTTTTTATCTTATCAAAGTTTATTTCTTGATTTTCCCATTGTTCTTTTATATCTTTTTTTCTATTCTTTCATTAATTTTCTTTAAATTTTCTAAATATTTTTTTATTATATTCAACAGTTTCTTTCATCAAATCTCTAATTTTTTTCGTATTCTTTATTATTTTTTTATTATCTTTGATTTCTTTTTTTAGTTTTTTTCACTTAATTTTACCATATCCATTTTTTTGCTTGTTTGACAATATCGTTTATTTCTTTTTTTCATCAACAGCTTTAGTTTGTTGTGGTATTTCAACTCAAAAAGCAACAACAGACATTAAAAGTCCTAACATTAAAAAAATTTCTTCATAATTTTTCTCCTTTTTTTCTTAAAAAAATTTCTTATCCTTATGTTTATATTATACCATTTAGAACAAACAAAAATCAATTATTTTTTTATATTTTTTTGATTGTTATTCCACTGATGATAGTTAAATTTTAACATTGATAAGTGGGAAATATTTTTTTAAAAAACTTATATAGTTACACTTTAATAAAAAAATTCAGGATATTATTTTTTTAAAAAAACTTATATAGTTACACTTTAATAAGGCTATTTTTTTTATCAGAATAGATTTAAAAAAACTTATATAGTTAAACTTTCATCTTTTTCTTTTTTTATAAGAAATAAACTTATTTGCTCTATTTAAAAACATATATTATTACTCTTTAATTTAAGTGAATATGAACTGTTCAACAATATCTTTCCATTTAAAAACATATATAGTTACTCTTTAATTTGATTACTAAGTGCTTTACGCCAACTTTTACAAAAATTTAAAAAAACTTAAATAGTTATTCTTTAATTTTTTTATTTATAATTTAAAAAAACTTAGACAAAGTAAATTTAAAAACATATATTGTTATTTGAAATTATATTTTTTTCGTTAGATAAATTGTTTATTTTTTTAAATTTAATTTCTTTTTTTCTCTTGAATAAATGTATTCAACTTCTCAACTTTTTTTCTTTCAAATATCCAAAAATCTTTTAAATTAGTTTCAACAAAATTTTTTTAAATTCATCATCACTAATTTCGCTACTTTTGTAAAAGTTGTTTGAACTCTTTTGATTTTTATAAAATTAATAAAATCATTCTCTGCACTAATTTTTTTCAATTAATACACTATTATTTTTGAAAAAAATATTTTCTAAATTAACACCCATTTCTTCAAGTTCTTCTTTTTGTAAAATTAGAAAAAAATTTTTTTAAAAAGTTGTTTAGTATTACTAATTAAATAAACAGGTGAATATGATGAATATGAATTTGTTGAAAAAAATAACAACATTCTATTTTATTTTTCTTCTTTTTATTTCAAAAATAAAAATCTTTTAATTTTTCAAAGAACTCCTGCACGATAAATAAATTCCATAAATCAAAAAAATATTACAAAAAAACAAATGCCAAATTTCGTAAAATTTCCATTTTAACACCCCTTTCTTTTTTTAAAAATACATATTGTATTCAAAAAAACTAATATAGTTATTCTTTAATTTTTTTATATAATTAAAAATCCACCAGTTCTTTTTTTAAAAACATATATTGTTACTCTTTAATTTAATCTTCCAACATTCAAGTTTTTTTAACTTTAACAAGATTTAAAAAAACTTACATAGTTACACTTTTAACTTACACTAAAAAAATGGTATAACATACTATGCCAAATTTAAAAAAACAAATATTGTTACACTTTTAACTATCGCACTTTTAGTATATAATCTTTTAACTTAGTAAATTTAAAAACAAATACTGTTACACTTTAACTGTTTTTTTCCATTCCTTTTTTTAAATTCTGTTCCAATATTTAAAAAACAAATACTGTTACACTTTAATTGGCTCTGCTCATAAACCCAAAAATTTATTATCATACTATTTAAAAACTAATATAGTTACACTTTTAATATTTTTTTCTAAATTTTATAATTTTTTTATTGCTTTTATATTTAAAAAAACATATATTGTTACTCTTTAACATTAAAGATAAACAAGGTAGAACTAGCCAATCTATATTTAAAAAAACATATCCTGTTATTCTTTAATTTAGGTGTGGAAAAATTACATCACTTCAGTAGAAACTCTAAAATTTAAAAAAACTAATATAGTTATTCTTTAATCGGAGATATTGCTGTTCTATCAAATATTGTAACATTTAAAAACTTACATAGTTACTCTTTAATAAGAGAAAAACCAATGAAACCATTTTATTTATATTTAAAAACTTACATAGTTACTCTTTAATGAGGGTTGCATACAATACAGCAAGAAATTATATATCAATTTAAAAACTTACATAGTTACTCTTTAACACAAAAAAAGCCCTTTTATCTTTTTTTCAGATAAATTTTTCTTCATTTAAAAACTTACATAGTTACACTTTTAACAGGTAGACATTCGCTGTTTGCTAAATGCCTACCTTATATTTTCTTAACAAATTCAATCACTTTTCAATTTTATTGTCTACCTATTTTGGAAAAAAAGTAAGAAAACCTATCTGTCTATGATGAAATCATAATTTAGTTCATTTTTTTCTTTGATTGAGGTAGACAATTTTTTTAATTTTCTAATAGAACACTACATTTACTCCATTTACATTATAGGCTTTTATTCTTTCTCATTTCTAATGTATCATTAGTTAAGATAAAGTCTTCTTTTTTTGTAAACATTACTTTTTAGGACTTAGTAAAGTAGGTAAGATATAATCATAAAAAAATATACATCTTCTTTTTATATTTCCTGTTCTAAGTGAATTGATTTCTTCATCTTTTTACAAGAGAATTGATTATAACACCTTTTTTTCAGTGATTTCTTTAGCCTCTAGTATTCCAATATCACTTATATTAGCAAAATGATTATTTGCACCTAAATATAAACTGTAAACTGATTTATAATTTAGAACACTATCTTCTATCTTTTTGCTTTCATCATTGTCTATCACTAAATATATATCCCAACTAGGATTTTCTAACCAAAAATTGTTGTACTATTAAATTTGAACCTACTTTTATTTTTCAGTTTTTTTCTCCCTTAACCTTTTTCTTCTTTTTTTCTTCAACTTCTTCAGTATCTTCTTTTTTTAACTTTAGGGTTTCATTACAGTTACTCTATTAAACATAGATGTTGTATTAGTAAATGTTTCTAATACCTTTGTAAAAACTTTGTTTTTTTAGGTACTATTGCAATCTTTAAATCTTTTTAATTTTTTTCATAATATTCAGGAAAAATCTATTTCTTTTTGTTCCAAATACTTTTTTTGCGTTTGTGCATAACCATTATAACCTAACATAGCACCAAATAATCCTAGTAAACTAGGGTTTATGTATATGTGGGTAAGTATCATACATATCGTTCATAACCTCATTTTTTTGAAAAAAATGCAAATTTTCCACTTAAATTAAATTTTAATACTTTCATATTTTTTTCTCCTTTTTATATTCTTATTTTTTTTACCTGAACTTATATAGTTATTCTTTAATTTATCTCTACTTGTTGCTACTGCATTTAAAAAAACATATATTGTTAAGTTTTATTTTTTTGTGGGTGTGTGGCAACCCTAAATAGTCACGGATTTAAAAAACATATATAGTTACTCTTTATATATTACTATTACTTATTTTTTTAAGTAGGACATTATATCTAGCTATTCCCTGATATTTGGCTATACTAAGTTCTACTGTTTCTATTTCATTATATTTTATTTTTTTGTTATAATGCTTTTAATATCCGATTTTTTTAATTTTTGTTAAAAAAATGTTTCTAATTCATTATCTAAAGTACACTCACTCCTAACAATCAAAGTTAAATTTATAAGATTTTTCAGTTTTACTATTTTCATAAACTTCATATTTATATCTGTTATAACCACCATTTAATACTTTCATAATTACCCCCTCTTATTTTATATTTAAACTTATATAGTTATTTTTTTAATCTTATAGAAAAAAATACGAAAGGGACGCAAAAATTTAAAAAAACTAATATAGTTACTCTTTAATTTAATCATTTAATTTAATCTAGTTTATTACTTAACTAAATTTCAAAAAAACTTCTACTTTTTACTCCAGCTTTTTTTCTAAGTCTGTAACAAAAATTCATTTTGTCTTTTTAATAAGTAAACTTCTACTTTTTTTGATTTGTCCTTTTACCTTTTCTAAGACATTTCCTAAATTAAATGTTACAGTTCCTTTATCATTTTCATCTTTTTCGTAAGAAACAAATATATCCATTGGAGGTAAACTTGTATTAATGTCTGTTTCTACGAATAGTGCAAATTCATTATAACAACCAAATTTACTTTGCACTGTTAAGACTTGTTACAGATTTTAAAGAAGTTTCTTTAAATTTCTTATAGTCTTCTTCTGTATACCCCTCAGTTGCTCCTAATTTTTCATATTCTCTATATGCGTTAGGATTAATATTAAATGGATATAAATAGTGAGCCTCATCTGTCATTATCATCTTACCGATAGATGAGTTGTCTGCTGTTTCATTACTTGAGTTCTTAAATGGACTTAATACTTCTTGAGTATTGATTGTGTTCTTAAAGTAGTTAAATCCTTGTCCTATTTGTACAGCACCTAAGATTGATAAGTTACCAAACTTTTTACTTGGAAATGTTGCTCCAAATTGTTTTTACATCTACTATTCCAAATAAATTTTTTTAATACTTCTAAATCCTTACTACCTTTTTTTCTCTTTTTTTGTTTTCTGAACCAAATATTAATTCAAATCTTTCGTCAAGTTCTCTAGGTTGTAAGTTTTCTTTATAAGATTTAAAGTATAGTACATCTTCTCCATTAGTATCCCAAAGATTTCTAAAAGAATATTTAAGTGCTTTTATCACTTCCATAAATTTTACCATTTAATGTCATCTTAGGATTTCCTGTAAAATCAGAGTTCCAATTTCCCATAAGACTTGCTACACCTATTAATCCGTATATTTGTTTTTTTTCATTTTCATATTTTTTTCTCCTTTATATTCTTAATTTTTTTAATTTATTTTTGATTACTGTTTATTTAATACATTACCAATACTAATTACCATTTCATTTCTTTGAATTTATTTTTTTGACTTTTTTTTCTTTTTTTCTTTTCAGTTGAATTTTCATCAGTTACTTCTTCATTTACATCAACATCAGTTTCTTCAGTTTCACTTTCTTCACTATCTACATCAGCAAACAGTTCACAATTAGTAGTTGCACCTAACAATAATAAATTATATTGTAATTTTGCAAATTTCTTTTTCTTCTAAGTATGCCATAAGACTTGCTAATACCCATTTTGATTTGTTAGAAAGTGTTTCGTAACATTTATTCATAAAACTTCTACTGATTTTATTTACAAGCATTTCTAAATCTTTCACATCAATTTGAAAAATATGGTCTTAAAAAAATTCAAATGTAAATTTGTCTTTACCTTTAACTTTTGTATTAAGATAATATAAAAGTTGTCCTAAGTTAAATGCAAATTCCTTATCATCTTTAATAACCCAATCTGTTTCTGTTTCTAAATTCTTTTACCAATCTTTCTTTTTAATTCCATTTTATCCCCCTTGTAATCTACTGATTTTAAATTTTTGTTGTATGTTAAAACATAAATTAATTATTTTTCTTAACTTTATATCTTTTTTTCATCATTATTTAAAAGCACTTCTAAATCTTTCAACTAACATTCTATCTATAACTGTATCTATTTCATTGTGTCCTAAGAAAAACCAATTATAGAATAAGTCTTTATATTTCATTGTAAAGTCTTTTATATTATCTCTTTTTACTTCTACTCCATTAAAAATATAATTCTAATCTATTATTGAAGATATTCTTGTTTATTAATTCTTTTTGCTTTTTTTCTAAATTAGCTGTTCCTACAAAAATAATCTTCAATTTGTTTTTTTCTTTTTCACTAAATTCAACTATTTCATCTATTTCTAAATTAAAATTGTGTTTTTCTAAATATTCAACTTTTTTTCAAATATAACTTTTTCCGTTACTATCTTTGTTAAGTTGAATTAAGTTGTTATATAGCTTATTTTCAATTAGTTTATTACTAGGGAATATATCAAAGGAATTAAAATATATGAATTTATTTCCTTTATTGTATTCTTTTTAAAAAGATATAATCTTAACTTATCTCTTAATACAACTTCTTCTGAACTTAAAAAGGATAGGCAACTGATTTACTTTTTCCTTTATTAACTAAAGTAGGTTTATCCACATTAGTTGTATACCAAGTATTAGGAACTCCTAAAACTTCTCCACTATCATCTATTATGCAACAATCAGTTCTTACAAAAAAACATTTGGTGCTAAATATCTAGTTAAGTTATTTTTTTGAAATCTATATAACTTTCTTCTATCTCATCTAATGTTTCTAAATCACTTTTTTTACAAAAATAGATATTTACAGGTTTAGCTTTTTTTCATCATAATATCCGTAGATATTGTCAATTAGCCATTTCTTTATAAGTTCTATACTTCCACAATCAATATTCTTTATCTCATCACTTAGATTGTCATATAATTTAAGTTTTATCTTGTCTTTTGTTAAATCATCTCTGTAATTTTCTAATTTGTTATAATAGTAATCTAAACTCTTTTCAAATACTTCTTTTTCTAAATTGTTACTCTTAATCTTTATTGCATAAATTTGATTAGAGTGAATTTTCTTAAATTTTGTATCTATTGCTTTTATTCATTTCAAGTATTTCTGAATAACTAAAGTATCTAACAATATTTTTTTGTAAAATGGATTATCTTCACATTTATTATCTTTAGTTACTTCAAATTCAGTTAAAACTTTTCCTGTATTAAAGTTTACTAATACATATATTCCATTTCCAAGTTTATAATCATCAAGTAAAAGGTTATCCCCCTCATTCTTATAAACTCTTTTTAAATGCTTTTTTTGTAAAAGTTCTATCATATTTTATTACACCTACTTTTTTTATTTTATTTTTTTAAATATTAATACATTTTCATTTTTTTATCAATGTAAGCATATCCTTTCATTTTTTTCCTATTCTAACAACTTCTTCTTGCAAATCATTTTTTTAGTTTATAAATTTCAGGAATAATACCTACTTTCTCTTTGTTTTTGATTGAAAAACTTCAAGACATCTTATTTGAACTTCTCTTATTTCAATTTCTTTTTGCTTTTTTTCTCTTGAATAACTTAACATAGTCGAAAAACGATTTTGTAAACATATATATTACAGTTCCTATCATAGTAATAGTTGTAATTAATGTTAAAAATTCCAAATGTCTTATCAGTCATTTTTTTAATCACTCCATTTTTTTATTAATTTTTCCTCATTTTTTTCTTCTTTATTTCTTTTTATAATATCTAGGAACTACAAAACCTAACCCTCTACTGTTATTTTTGAAGTATACCTACTCCTAATAACATATATGCTATTTCTTGTGAAAGTTCATCAGTTTTTAACCTTTAATTCAAATTTATCTGTAAATAGTGTTTTAGATTTATATTCAATTCTTACACCATTCTTCTTGAATTTTATTCCCTCAAAGAATTTTTACTTCTTTTTGTTTTTTTCCCAAAAATTCAGTAGGTAATTTATTAAAGAACTGATATTTTTCTTATTGCATTTACATTTATAAATGCTTGAAATTCTTTTATGTTCATACCTGATATTAACCAATATCCAGCTTTATCACTTCTATTTCCTTTTTGTTTGTTTAAATAATGCTGGTGTTAGAGTGTAAAGTTTTTTTCAATCATTTTCTTTTCTAATACTCTATAAGTTGTTTTTAAAAACTTTTTAGATATTCATTTTCAAAAATCTTCTAATTTAAAGAATATATCACAAAGGTCTTTACTTATAGTTCTTATTCTAAAAAACATAATTTTTTTACCTTTTTTTATATACCATCTTCTTCAAATTTTATAAAGTTATCAAATGTATACTCTTTAAAAATCTTTTTGAAGTATGATAACCTTTTTCTAACTTTTTCACAAATCTTATCATCTATAATCTTTGTAACAACATCTGAAGTTTTATCAAATGCTATATCTTGATTTAATTTAATGATAAGACTTAGTTCATAAACCTTAATTTTTGTCTTTCATATTTTTTTTCTCCTTTACAAATTTTTGTTAGAATTTCATAAGACATTGTTGTCTTTAATAATTCTTTAATAAAAATAAATCCTTAATTTATAATATTTTTTTCAATTTCTTATGCGTATATTATACCATATAGAATAAATAATGTCAAGTAAATTAGACAATGTTGTCTTAATTTTTTTCAAAAAGAGTTTGAACTAATGAATTATTCTAAAAGAATTTTTTTATTTACTTTTTAAAAATCGTAAAAAAAGTAGTAAATGAGTAGTAAAGTAGTAAAAATAATAAAAATAATAAAAATAATAAAAATAATAATTTTTGTAATAATCTTGTAATAATTTTTGTAATAATTTTGTAATAAAGTAGGTAAAGGTAGGAGAAGAAAGATATAGTGTATTTATATTATAGTTATAATATACTATATGCTATATAATATATTGTATTTACTATTCTCTTTTTATCTATTGTTGATTAAATTTTGTTTGAATGAAAAATACATCTTTTTTTATCATCAGTTTCTATCAATTCATTATCAGTATTAAAAAGTATTAAAAGTATAAACCACCATTTTATGATAGTTTTCATTGAATAAACTTACTATCAGTCATTTATCACTTACTGACAGTAAGCGAACATTTACCAAGCTACCACTTATAAATTCTTAATCCTAACCAAGTTAGTTAGTTAGCTTTCACAAATCAATAATTTGAACTAATAAATAAAACTAACAATTTGTTAGTTTGTTAGAAGTTGCATAAACTTATAGAAATTTTTGATAGTTATTTCAGTTTTGAATATGTAATCATTTTGCTTGATGATTGATTGCTCGAAAGATTACAACATATAAAGTTTCATAAAGTTTCATAAAATTATAAAAGACAAAAAAAGGACTTGTAAGTCCTTTTTAAATTTGTCTATTCGTTTTTTTGCTTTTTTTAGCTTTTTGGATATATGATGAATGTGTTTGGTTTATAACTTAGTTTATAGCTTGGTTTTATTCTATTTCAAAAATCTTTGGCGTTTTCTTTTTGTTTCTTCCTCAACTTCTTTTTGAAAGAGTTTTTTTAACAGTTTCTTTTTTTAGGTAATTCTTTTTCTATTTCTTCAGCTTTTTTTCTAAATAAGATTTCTTTAAATTAATCATATCTTCTTCAGTAACATATTCTTTTGAGTAACTTACTGTATAGCCTAATGGCATTGTCATACTAGGCATATCTCTTAAATGAATGTTACTTTCTATATCTTCTTTTTACATCAACTGACTTTTCTCTAAATACCTCTCTAAGATTTTTTTGTTATCAGGATTAAAAAAACTAAGAAATCTTTTTATTGTATTATCAGTAAATTTTTTTCATAATCTTCACTATTAAGAAAAGTAGTTAAATCAACAGTTGCGTCTATATTACTTAAATTTTGTTCAAATCTATTAACTAAAAAAATTCTTTAAATTCATAAGTTTCTTTTTTTCTTCTACTTTTTGTTAGTTTTTCTTGTATTATCCTTATGATTTTCTAAATTAAAGTCTTTCTCACTACTATCTACAACTATTAGATTATATTTTTTTCGCCAAGATTTTGTGCATTTCTAAATTTGTTCAATGCCATATCAAACATTTCTCCTGAAAAAAATCATTTTCTTCTATTTCAGCTTTTTTTCTCATCACTAAGATTATTTTTCAAATTCATTAAATTTTTTTCAATAAATTCTTCTATTGAACTTCCTTGTGGTAAATCAAGTGCTACTTTTTCAAAAATCATAATAGTTATCTTTATCTAAAACTATATCTATATTTTTTTACAAATACTATCATATAATCTATCTAAATTATCTATATCATAACCTTTTCTTTGTGTTAAAAATTAATTCGTTTATAGGAACAAAAAAATCCTATTTTTTTCGCTAGAAAAATTCTCCGTTACTATCTCCATAATGTGAGTTTAATTCATAGACTTTGCAATCTTCATCTAAAAACTAATTTAACAGCTTTTTGTTACATCATCAATAGAATTTGTATCTATATTTTTTTAAAAACTAATCCAAATTTATTATCTACATATCTTGCCTCTATATTCTTTTTCACTCATTTTTTTCCACCTCTTATTAATAGTTTTTTTCTAAAGAAGATTATAACATAAATTTAACTAATTCTTTTAAATTTTAAGTTTTTTTTATAAAAATAATTTTACAAAAATTTATAAAATAAAAAAAGAGAAAGTTTTAAAAAAACTCTCTTAATTGTTTATTTTTTTAAAAAAACATTAGATAAATAATAAGCTAAAAAAATAAAAAAAGCCTACTATAAAAAAACAGACGCAAAACAATAAAAATTATATTTTCGATTATTGTCTGTAATTTCAGCCTTAAAGGACTATCAGGTTTTTAAGCAATTCTTTATTATAGTTATGATAAAAAAATAGCAAATAAACTCATTATTAAAGTATTAAGAACTACTTTAAAATATATTTCTCTTTGATAGATACCTACAAAAAAACAGTAAAAATATCATTGTTAAATCTTATCATTCTATCACTTCCATTTTCTCAAAAAAACATCAGAAAAAAATAATCGTTTTTTTCTTTGTTTTCATTTTTTTTAATAAGACTATTTTTGTCCACTTCAAAAATTTTCCATTTCTCTAACATCTTGAAGATAGTAATTCTCTTTAATCATTCTTTTGCGTTAAATTTTTTTAATAGTTGCGTTCCATTCACTTATTGATGAACTACTGTTATAACCAGCAACTAATATTCTTAACGGAACTTCTCTTTCTTCTTTTTCTAAATTTAACAATTTAAAAGAATTATAAATCTTTTTCCATATCCATATTTCTACCCTCAACATTCAATTCAATTTATTTTTTTATTTTTTTTAATTCGTTTTTTTAACCATATCTTTTGATTTCATCAGTTATAGTTTCTTTTTCTTTTGTTCCTTTTAATTTCTTTCATTTTTTTCTAATTTTTTTCAAAAAAAGTCTTTGTCTTTACAAACAGAACCTACAACTTCTATTATTACATTTTCTTGATTTTTTTCATTGGAATAACATTACAATCAAAAATCAAACATAGAAAAATCCATAGTATTTATCAGGTGTATATATGATAGTAGTTTCAAAAGATACATCTTCACTTAAAGAATAATTAAGTATATCCCCTCGTATATTTCTCTTCCGTTCTTATCTTTAAGTCCTGTATATTGCAAAAAGCAAATAGTTAGGATTATCTATTTTAAAACTTCCATTTTCCCAATCTATTTGAATATTAAGACTTTCTTTTGATACTATCATCTGTTATTCCTTGAATATCCCTAAGTCCTATATCATCTTCTTTATTAATGATAAATCTTTTTTTCTTTCAAATCCCAAATTTTGAATTTAAAAATCTCTACTCAAATTTATACCCTCCCTATCTAAAAATTTTTATTATATTATACCATAAATTTTATTTGATTTCAAGTATTTAGGACATTATTGTCCACAATAAAAAAAGCTAGTAATTAAACTAGCTTTGTTTTTCTGATAAAACATCTATGATAACTTTATTACTTTTTAAACTTCTTTTTACTATTTTTTTGTGTTAGTGAATATGTTGTGTTCTCTTCATTACTAATCACTTCTATTCTAATACCTGTTTCTTTTTAATAATTTCTTTATAAGTTCTTCTAATTCTATCTGAAACTCTCACGACTGAAGTCGCAAGGTTCTTATGTACTAAACAACTTTCTAAATAACGATAGTATCGTGTTATCTCACTAATCATTATTCCATAAGACTTTTCATAGATAAGTTCTCCATTGAGAACATTTACATCTTGTAGGCTCGTTTCAAAACCTTTTATACTTTAAAAATCCCATACATTTTTAAAAGTTTTTCATATCACTGTTTTTTTTATTCTTTCTATCTCTTTATTATGTAACTCTAAAAAAATTTACTATATTCTATTATCATTTTATCTCTATCTATACTTTTTTTAAATCATCTTTTACATTCTTTATGATGAAAGCACTATATAAATCTCTTTGTACTTTATCTTCTCCTATTATATTCCATCTTTCTGATAATTTCTTCTTTTTATAGTTATCTTCTATATGATTATACTGACTTGCTTTTAACTTTTTATTGTATCTATCTTTATTAATTCTTCTCCATAATACTTTAACTTATTGTCTAGTATTGTTAATAACATTGCTGGTGCATAATTTAATAGTGATTTTCCATATCTTTTTCTTTTTCTTATATCTTCCTGTTTTTTTTCAGATATTTCTGTCTTTTTACTTCTTTTTTTGTAATGCTTGATAGTTCATATCCTCTACTTTTTACTTTTTATTCCCATTTCTAATATTTTATTTGCTAGTTTATTGTGTGATAATTTTTTTCTTTTCTCTTAACTTTCTTTGTAATTCTTTTTAATCTTGCTCTTATTTTTTTTATAATTATTAGAAAGTATCCATTTACTTTTTATTCTTTTTATAGTACCATCACTATTATATTTATGTTTATTATTACTTCTTCTACTTCTATCAAGTTTTCTTTGTAATAATCTTTTTTTCTCTATCAATGTTATCAAGTCCATAAGCTAGTCTATCAAATATTACCTTATTATTACTTACTATCGCTATTGTAGATGTTCCTATATCTATTCCTACCTCATCAGTACCTACTGAATGTTTTTAACATTGGTATTCCATCAATAGTTATTTGTATATAATATTTATATCTACCTTTTTATTTCTTTTTCTAATCAATCTACAATACTTTATTTTATCTTTTTAAACTATGTAATATATATTTATCATTTTTTTCTTTATTATTACAGGTATAACAAGTCCCTAACCAAGTTATGATATTTTTTTAACTTTATCATATCTTAAACCTGTATCATTTGTTTTTTTCTCTTATAGAATAAAAATTCTCCATATTTTTTTATAGTAAACTTTTTTTAGCATTACCAAATCTAAGTTTATGATAGGAACTATATGCTCTTTCAGATATTTCTTGTGCCATTTGTGAGCCTATGTTCTTCTTATATCTAATTGCCATATCCTTTACAAATTTATTAAGAGAAAAACTTAGATAATTTATATTTTTCATCTAATTCTTTTTAAAAATTTTACTCTTTAGTTTTTTTATCATTAGAGTTTATTATATTTCTATATTCTTTATCTTTTTTTAGTTTTCTATATCTTTTCATAATTTCTCTAAGACAACAATTATATATATGTCTTATGATATTACTTCTTTTTCTATTATATGTTCTTGCCATATTTCTGTTTTTTTAATAATAAAGTTATTACATAGTTCATTTCTTACCTCTTTCTACTTTATCTCAAAAACTAAAAATAATGAGTGTTAGTGCATTTGTTTTAATAAACATTCATTTAACTTAGCTGTCAAGAATAATGATAAAAGTTCTATATAAGGACTAAAAATCCTTAATAAAAAAATTCTAAAACTATCTACTTTCCTTTTCTCTATTAAATCGTTCCTTTAGTAAAAATAATTTTTTTAATGCTTTTTATCACTTCTTTTTCTTTGTTTAAATCTTCTACATTGGCAAATTTAAAAAAACATTTACCATTTTTTTATCTGTTTTTTTATCAACAAAAATAATAACCTTTTGTTAAAAAAATCAACTTTATTTCTCTTTTGTAAATATGCTGGATTTTCTTCATTACTAATTTTATATATTATTCCTGTCTTATTGTATTCTTTACTTAAAGTTTCTATTTTATTTTTTTAATTGCTCATAAGTTTCTGACAAATTAAGATAAAAAAAGAATTATTTCCTGACGATTTATTATAAACTTCTTTTTACTATTTGATTGATTAAATTATCACTAAAGTTAAAAAGTTTTTTTGATAAATGCTCACTACCTTTTCCTAAGCCTATAATTTCATTGTTAGAATAAATAGAATTGCATTTTTAAATACAAAGCTAAACTTAAAACTAAATATTTTAATATCGCCTTTGCTATAAAAAGAAAAAAACTAGCTTGATAACTATTTGGATTGAATTTTTTTCCTTACATTCAAATTCTTCTAAATTTCTTAAAACTAAATATTTACCTAATTTATTCTCTTTAATAGAAAAATTTATTTACTTTTTATAAAAATCATCAAAAACTCTTAAAAATTCTTACTTATTATTTTATTTAAAAATCTCAAGACATTCTTTTTTTGTAAAAAGTAATCCATAAGACTTTTTTTCCGTCTGCTCTTGTGATAAAAAAAGTGAATAATCTTTAGTTGCCATATATGTTCCAAAAACTACAATATATTCCTCTTTTATCAAGTTCTATTTCTTGTTTTTTTCCCAATTCGCCATATTCTTCATTCCTTTTTTTATTTGTCTTCTTCATCATTTTTCCCAATATTCTTTTTTTGAAAAAAAGATTTGAATTTCCTTGATTGAATATTAGAAGTTGTTTTAAATATACTATTGCTCTTTCTTTAGTAACAAAGTAATTTCCTATCTTATATCTTTTGTCATCTGTTTCAAATCTGTTATCCCTTGTTTCTTTAATCTCACCTAAATCATTCACATAAAAAGTAATGAGTATTCTTAGGTACTCTACAATATATTCCATATTTTTTTCATTTACTTGTTTTACTTTTTTTCAATGATTTCTTCTAGTTCTTCGTCATTTACTTCTAAATAATTATTTTCAAACTTTATTTCATCTTCATCATCTGTTTCATCAAATCCTACTATGTATAGAATTTTTTTAATCTCTGATTTATAATTTTCAAGTTTTTTTCTATTTCGTTTTCTGTATGGAATTTTCTTCTTTTTATTATCAAAAAAATACAACAGTTCTTTTTATAAGCTAATCCAAAAATCAGATGTTATACTAGCAACGCCTAATTCTTCGTCATAAAAATTCTCCTCTTTTTAAAACTTCTGTATTTTGAAATTCTATTCTAACAATATTATCATCTTTTTCTATTTTATCATAATAAATTTCAAGCACCTTTTTCTCTTTTTTTCTCCGTTTTTATCTATAAAGAATTTATTAAGATGTTCAAAAATCACTTCTATTTTTTTCATATTTTTTTCTCCTTTTAAAAATTAGAAATTTTTTTATTCTATTTTATCCAAAAATATATCTTTTTATCTTCTTTATTATAGCCTAAAATTGTAAAAAAATCTAGCTTTCTTGTTAAAAATCACTATCTTTATATAATTCTATAATCAAATTAACATTAGTTTCAATTTGATTAATGTATTCATCATCTTCAGAGTATAATTCTTCTATATAACTATTTAACTTAGAAAGTCCTCTATTTACATCTAAAGCTGGAACAGAAAATATTACGCCACCCTACACCATTATCAAGTATCTGAATAAGATTATACATTCCTAAACTGTCATTTAAGTCATCTATGATAATTCTGTTTTGCATTAAGTCTTTTAATTAAGTTTAACGCATTAGAAACTTCATCAAAAATCAGTAAAGACGGAAACTACATTACTTGTATTAGTTGTAAGGTTAGGTGAATTTTTGAATTGTAATAATTTTTTTCATTCACATCAGAAATTTCTTCAATTTCTCTTAAACAAGCATTTAAAAGACTTGTTTTTTTCCTGTCATAGTTCCACCAACTATCATTATATTTTTTTGTATTCTTTTATATATTTTTTTAATAAATGTAATTGTTTTTTTCTGTCATAATATTTAAAAAAATCTTCTAATTTAATCGCACCATAAACGCAATTTTTTTCTTTCTAATAACAAAAAAATAGGTGCTTTCAAACTTACCCCTTTTTATGCTTATACTTCCATCTATTCTTTTCTCCATTTGGTAATATTGCACTTATTATATTATTGTTTCTATCATTGTACCTATAATCATCTCTCATAGAATAATAGTCTTTTAATTTGATGTTGTTATATTCAGCAACTGTTTCTAAAAATCTCAATAGCCTTTTCTTCACTTATAACTATATTTGTTTTTTTAAAGTTTCAGTTGATAAATTAATCTGATTTATTTTTTTATAAAAAAACTTCTCCATTTTCATTAAGACTAATTTCTTTTTACCATTTCATTATCTAATAATTCTTTTTAATTCTTTTCCTAATATATCAGCATAAAAATTCTTTTTATTTCTTCCATATTCTCTCCTTTTTAATTACGATTAGAATTTCTAAAACATTCGTCATAATAAAAAAACATTAAAGTTTCCTATTATTTTATCTTCAATAAAATTTTTTTAAATTTTTTTCTTAAATAATTTAACTCTTCTTTCACTTGTAAAATAATTGCCTATTTCACTTCTTTTTATTGTCTTTTTTGAATATTTATCAGTTGTTTTGACAATCTCTCCAATATCATTTAGATAATAGTAGACTTCACCTTTTTGGTACTCTACAATATATTCCATATTTTTTTCATTTAGTAAATTTACTTTTTCAATGATTTCTTCTAGTTCTTCATTATTTACTTCTAAATAATTTGGAAATTCATCATCATATTTGTCTTCATCTTCATCATCTTTAAACTCTCCTATGATAAAGAATATTTTTTTGCCTTTTTTTTCCAATCTTAAAACTTCTGTTTCCTTTTATTATTTTCAACTACTATCGCTTTTTCATAAGCAATTCCTAAATCAGAAACAATACTCGCTATTCCAATTTCTTCATCATAAAAAAATTTCCTCTTTCTATTATAGTATCATTTTGAAATTGTATTTCAACTGAATTTGTACCTTTGTTATCTATATTTCTATCAATTTTCACTTCTAAAACTTTTTCTCTTTCATCACCATTTTTTTATCTGTAAAAAAACTTTTTCTGTATGTCTAAAAATCATAACCAAAAATCAAAAATCCATAGCAATTCAATCTCCTTTTTATATTTGCTTTTTTTTGTTTATATTATACCACATTTTTTTACTAAATTTCAAGTAAAACAGACAATATTGTCCTTTTTATTTTTTTAATTTTTTTAAATAAAAAAAGCTAGTATAAACTAGCCTTTTATCATATTTTTTTATTTTTTTGTACATCTTCTTTTGTTTCTTCATTCATTGTTTCAACAATTTCTTCTTCCTTTTTTTAAATTTTCTTCTATGATTTCTTTTATAACTTCATCAAGGCTTTTTTTCCTTTAAATCAATAGGCTCTTTACCTACTTCATTAAATATAAGTTCTGTTTTACCTTTAATATATTTATCAGGAACTATGCTCGTTAAGTTGAATTTTAATTTTTCTTTCTTTCTCTTTTCTATAAGGATTTAATAAATTTCTATAAGATTTAATAAATAATTTTTTTGTATTTATTTTTCAAAAATTTCTTTTTTTCAACTGTTATTAAAGGTGTTTCTATTCCTAAATAATTATAGATTTCTTCAAAAAAATATTTTCTACATCTTCATAAAATAAAATATATAAGTAACATATTTTCTTTTTCTTCTTCAGTGTTCTTTAAAAATAGTAATACCATCTATATTAATTCCTGAAACATCATCATTTATAAAAAAATAATATTTCTCTTTTAGTATTATCTTCTTCTATTTCTTTTAAAAACTTTATCAAACCATTCATCAAAAATTTGGATAAAGATTTTTTTATATGTTGCTTTGAAGTTCTATTTTTTTAAATTCTTTTTTTAAAATTTCTTTTTAATTGTAAATCAACTTGTGAATATTTAAAAAAACTTTATGGCTTTTTTTGTTCTTTTTAACATTACTTCCACCCTTAATATTCTTCATCTTCTTCTATATAATCACGAATGAAAAAAACTAAATATTCTCTTTAATTTTTTTCTTCTGTTAGTCCACTTTGTGAGTGTTTTTTTAAAAATATTCTCACTAGGAAAAATAATCTTTTATATCAGATATTTCATCATCTACTATCAAATAATCACTAACTCCCTTTAGTGCTATTCAACCAATCCATTATCTGTAAGCCTCTTATTCCATTATGCTCTCTATTAGTTAGTCCTATTACTATCTTATCATCTTCTTTCATATCTAAACTCTTTGAAAGGTGTCTGTAAATGAACTCATTCCACCCCTCAATACTTGTTCCTATTCTCCAAGTTGAAGTAATGCAAATTCCTATTTCATTTTTTTTACAAAAATCTAAGTAATTTAATGAAATTAATCAATGTTCTAGGGTCAAATTTAAAAAAATATCTTTATAACCATCATAATCATAAGTTAGTTTAAGTGCTAACGAATATCTGTCTTTATTTGCTGTATTTACAACTCCGTCCATATCCAAAAAAATATTACTTTCATTCTTATCTTTTCCTTTCAATCTATTTCATCATAGTTTTCATTTAAAAAAATTATATAAAGCATTATTCCAAATATTTTCTAAATTATCTTCATTGTTTTTTTGAACTTAAATATATCATTTTCAAGTGTTGACATTGAACTAACTTCTATCACATATTTCTTTTGGATTTTTTTAGATAAAAAAATTCAACATAAAGAAAAAATCTTTACAAATTAAAGGAACATCATCTTCAAATAAATCAAATATTTCAACTTCTACTATAAAAGGATTTTCTATCCTATCAAATTCAAGTGATGTATTTAAAGGCATTTTTCTTTAAATAATTTAAAAAATTCATCTTTTGTTAAATATTTTATTTCTTTTTTTATCAAGTCTTTCTTTTTATTTTTTTCAAACATTTTTTTTCTCCTATTTTAATCCTCCAAATTAGAAAAATTGTAGTATTTCTTTTTATTTCACTTTCCAACATTTCAGTTATTGTCAAGACTTCTAAAAATTACATTTTTTTCGACTTCTACAAATTCTTTATCTAATCCAAATGAAGTAAAAATTAAAAAAACTTAGCAAGTTCTAATATAGCATTTTTCGTCTAAAAATTATATGATTTTCTTGATATGAATTGATTACCATTATTTTTTTGTTCCTCTATCTGTAAATTCAGAAACAGTTATAGGATAGTTATGATAAGCCCCTACAAAAAAATTGGTTTTATATGTTTTGGTAATGTTTTTGTCCTTTTTCATTTCTTCCATTGCGTCTTCGTCTAATAACAAATTAGGTAATTCTGTTTTAATCATTTTTTTATCTCTCACTTTCTTCTTTAATTAATCTATCTTTTAAACTTTTCCCTTGTGTATAGCTTTTCAATTTCTTTGCTAAATCTTTTTAGTTCCAACATCATAGCTTTTTTTCGTGTTGCCTTTTTTTCTAAATCTTTTTTTACTTCTTAATTTTTTTAAAAACCTTATATTCTTTATCTTTTTTTAGGTTATCTGCCATTTCTTTCATTTCATCTAAACTGTGAACTTCATAATTCCCATTTTTTTAACTTCTGTGGCTCTTCTTTCCATTTCTAAATCAAATATTTCTATTTCAAATAGCTTTTTTTGAATTTCGTTTTTTTCCATAATTTCCCTTTTCTTATCACATAAGACATTTAAGTCTATAACTTTATTTTTTTCTCATAAGTCATTTTTTTCTTACCATATCTTTAAGATTTTTCCAAACCTGCTTTTTTTCACATTGTCTTCTTCTAAATCTCTTTTTACTTCTTAGTTTTTGTAAAACTTTTTTTGTTCTTCTCTATATCTTTCTTCAAATTTTTCTCTTTCTTCTAAATCGACATCTCCAAAAAGTTATTAATTCTCTTAAAAATTTCGCTCATTTCTATCATTCCTTACAATCTTTGAAACTTTCATAATAATAAACTATTTCTTCATATTTTTGTAATCTTCTTCATTTCTTACATCAAAACGATAATCTAATGTATCACAATCTTTATCATATATCATTATGAAAGAGAATGTTTTATTATCTTTTTTTATTTTTTTAACTCATATTCTTTTTTTATAAATTTCAGGTTCACCTAAAAAGTTTAATTCTATGTTTTTTTACTCCGAATTGAAATATTATTTTTTTCTTAAAAAAATCATATCCTTTTTATTACCTTTTTCACCACATTCAAAATTATCTATGAATTTTAATATTTCTATGGATAAGTTCTCATTTTTTTATATAGTTAATCATTTCATTTGTCATTTCTTTAATTTTTTTCATCAAATTCTTCCATAATTTCACCTAATAATCCTAATCTAAGAGTTTTTTTTATCTAAAAAAACATTCCCTATAACTTCCATTCTTCTATTATTTTCATTAATAAACCTTACCTTTTCTTCAAATTCTTCATCATAAGCTATAAAAACTTGCTGTTTCTTCATCAAAAATTTATAATATGTTTTTTTGTTATAGAATATAACTATATCTCCCTCATAGATAGGAGTATCTTTCATATCATATAAGCCTGTAAATTGAAATAATTTTATATCACTAAAGAAAGCTAAGGTTGTATATCCTTTATGGTCGATATATTCTATATAACTTTCTTCAAAAATTTATTTTTAGTTACCTTTACTATCTTTTCTCTATTTTTTTAAAAAAGCCTTATATTCAATTTTTCCTTTTGCATTTCATACCATTCCTTTAAGTTTTTTTAATTGATTATATTTTCATTTAATTCTTTCATTTGTTCCATTAGTTCTTTCATTTCTTCTTCAACTATTTGTCTTATTTTAACATATTTTTTTCCTGTTCTTTTCTATGCTGTTCTTCTAAAAAAAGGTCTATCTTCATCTAAAGTTTTCATCACTCTTCTTGAAATTTTTAGAATATTCTTCCCTAGTTTTTTTCATCTAAGTCTACCTCTTTTTATTCTTAATGAAATCAAATTATCTGTTTCTTTTTTTTCATTTTTTTACCCCCATTTTTTTAATAACCTAAAAGAAAAAAATTGAAAAAAATTGAGTATATTCAGAAACATAATTTTCATAATCCATTTTTTTATTTTTTTTCTAATATTTCACTTATTTTTTTCATCTTCAGTTATTTTATAATAATCATTCACATAAGTTTCTTCTATTCTTGTCATTTTATCACCACCAACAATATCTTCAAAAAAACATTGTAAGAATAAATGCCAAAATAATCAGCTATTTCATATACTTCTTTTTATTGTAGGAAATCCCATAATTGAAATTATAATATTATCATCATAAAAATCTTGTTACAGTTATTTCTTTATCCTTATATGTTCCGTAAAAAAACTTGCTCTTTTTGGAATGGAATAGCTTTTTGCTTGGTTTTACTTTTATTAATTGCATTTTGCATTTGTTTCTTTAATACAATATCATCAATAAAATTTTTCATTTTTTTCTTTTTCTGTTTCTTTCAGAAATCAAAAATTTCTTTTTGGTCTGCTTTTTAATACTGAATAATCTTTTATATTGAAATATTCAACAATTTCTTTTTATATTTTTCATTATTTAATTCTAAAATTAGAATGAATTTTAATATTTTTTTATTAATATCTTTTTTTGTATAATAACAACTAAAAATCAAACTCTAAATCATTTTTTTATTTTGATATTTTCCTAAAAAAATATTTTTTTATAATACCATTAATTTTTTTAATTCTTCATCTAAATTTAAAAATATCTATATTCTTTTTCATATTTTTCACAAGGAATAATTGTTTCTGAACCTTTATATTGTTTTTGGCGTTCTTCTATAACTTTCTGTAAATCTATCATAAAAATTCTTCATTTGAATTATAATTCTTTTTTTAACTTCCTTACCATTTTTTTACACTTCCCTTTCTTATTTATTTTAATAGTATTAGTTATTTTTTTACAAAAAAATAATCTTTTACCAAATCAACATAATCCTTTTAAAAATTATATCAGTGTATTTCATATCTTCAAAAATCCTCAAGCATTTCATCTTCTAATTCCCATAAAACTTTTTTTATTAGGTGTTATTTCCTTTTAAATTTTTTTAGGATTTCTTCTGTTATTTTCCATTCAATATTCCTTTTTATTAGCAATAATTATTCTTAAACTCAACTCTAATTGATATAGAGGTGAATTTTTCTTCGTTATCATTAGATAAAATTAAATAATTATCTTTCAAAAAAATTTCCACATTTTTTTCAAAAAAACATCTTTTTGTATCAGGGTATTTTTTTTATAAAAATTTTCAATTTCTTCTCTATTATATGTCAATATTCTAGTTCCAAACATTACTTCACCTCTCTATTGTTTATGATTTCTATTAATTTCTTTTTTTAAAAATATTTCTTCTAACTCTCTATATTTTATATTTTTCAAGTTCATATTCTTTATCTAAAATTGAACTAAATCCAAAAATTTACAATATCATTTAAACTATTTTTCATCTAACTTTTTAAATTTTTTTCACTTTTTTTACTAATCCAATCATTTCATCTTGATTGAGTTGTTTTTTTCTGTAAATTCTAGTTTTTTTCAAATTTTTTTCAACTCCTCTATTATACATTGGTATTCCATAATCATCATATCTATATTCTGTTTTCCAATAATCTTTAAAAATATATTATTTTATAATATCCATTATCTAAATTTTCTATTTTCATAAAAGGTACATAAGAACAATCACCACTTTTTTTGAAAAAGTTTTATAAAAAAATACATTATTTTTTTATTTTCACCATTTTTTTATTTTATTTTTTTAATATTATATTTAATTTTTTTCTAACATTTTTTTCTTTATTTGTTATAATTTTAGGTACATCATTATTTGTTATGTTTTCTAAATTTTCTTTTAAAAAAACGCAAATAGATAATGTCTTCTTGATTGTTTGAATAAGAATTTATAGAAATATAGTTTTTATTTTTTTCTTTTTGCTTTTTAATAAATTAATCTTTTTCCATAACAATTTTCCTTTTACCTCTCTATAATTTTTTTATTAATTTCCTCTTTAAATTCTTTTCCTAACTCTAATCTAAAAAAACAATCTTTTCTTTATCGAAAAATAAATTCATAACTAAATCCTCTGCTTGAAATATCTTTTTCTTCAATCTTGAAAAAAATCATTTTTAAATCTATGATATAACATTTTCTCTATATGTTCATAATAAATATGATTAGAACTATTACTTTCTCTATCATTAATGCAAAAATTCAAATTCTTCATATATAGTATCAAAATGTCCATTCTTATTGATGTTTTCTAATATTTCATTTTCTAACCAATTTAATTGTTTCTTGATTTCTTTAATTTCAATTTGATTATTATAACTCAAAAACATTTTCTATTATTGATTTTTTTATGAATAATTTTTTTATTGATTTTTATTTTATTTTTTTAAATCAATATTTGCTTTTTTTTAGTGTTTCTTTATCTAAAAAAATACATTGGTATTTCCATTGAAGTTATATAGTTTTTTTCTCTTTTTTTATTTTTATTAGTTTTTTTCTGTTAAAAAAACTTCTTTCTTTGTATTTTTTTCTATTTTTTTCTCTTTTTTTATTTAATCTTTCAGAAAAAAATCTAATCTAAAAATCATCAGATAAGCAAGGTAATAAGTAAAATAAATTTTTTTAGTTTCCATTCACTTCACTAATCCATTCATTTATTTCTTCATTACTAAATCCTAACTTTACAAAAGAATTTATAAAGTTCAGATATAACTTTTAATCCTGATTTTAATGATTTCTTTTCTATTTCTTAAAAAGTTCATCTTTATCAATTAAATTAGTTTCTTCATCAAAATCTGTTACAACTTCAAATTCATTAATTTCATCTATAACAGATATTAACTGTTCCACTAAAGTGCTTTCCAAATTATATGATTTCAATTTATTCAAATCTATTTGAACTATATCATTTAATAAAGATTTTTTTCTTCACCTTGTTTATATAAATGAGAAATGATTACAACTTCAGCATTATGTTTTTTTCTTTTTAATAAAGTATTAAACTTATATAATTCTTCTTTCTTTTTCAACTTCACCTAATCTATGGTCATAATCTCTAAAAACTTCAAAATTACAAATTCCTAATTCAGATTTATATTTTTGCATTATATATATATCTTATTTTTTTCTTTCATTTTTTTCTCCTTTTTATTCAATTTCTTCTATAACTCCGTCTATTATTTTCTTTATTTGACTAATATATTCGTAATTTTTTTCAATTTCTTCATAAGGCAAAATGTCATAGCCTAATGCTATATCCAAAAGAATATAATTTACCTTGTAAATATTCTTCCATATCTACTCTACAATCAGGACTTCCAAAAATCAAAAAGTTTAAAAATAAACTTTCAATCCATTCACTTTATCTATTATATTAGTTGTACCTAAAAAATTTTTGTTTTTTTCATCATAAAAAAATCATCTGTTTTAATATCATATTTTTTTCTTCTTTTTAGTGCATTTATTATCTTATCAAAAGTTTCTTTATTAAAAATATTTTTTTCATAATCTTCCATTTCTTTTGAATAATTTCTTTCAATGTATTCCAAATCTTTTTACCCAATTTTTCTTCCCAAGTCATTTTTTTACAATCACTTCCTTTTAATTATTACTAATTATCATCTTTTATATTTTTTTCATATCTTTTTATTATATTTGATTTTTTTCTTGTTCGTTTCTAAGAACTTCTTTTTATTTTTTTCTCTATTAAGTCTTTCTGCATATTTTTTTGCATAACTTCTTTTTGCTAATTGGTATTCTTCGTCTTTTTTTAATTTTTTTAAATAAATAAAAATTTTTGAATAAATGGAACAAAAAAAGTAATAAAACTTCAAAGCTAATGATAACTAAAACCAAATTACGCTTGAGTTCTAAAACTAAATTTCCAAAAAAATAGAAAAAAATAACTAATATAAACCAAAACGAATAATATTCTGTTATATCATAATAAAATCCTCTTTTTTTCTTTAATAAGATTATTAGCTTGTTTTTTTCAATTTCGTTCATTTTTTTCTCCTTTTTTTATTCTTCCATAAAATCAACATAATTTGGTAAAAAAATTTATTACTGCGTTTTTAAATTTTCAAATTCATTAATCATTTCGTCTTTAATTTCCCACAATTCATCTTCATATTCTAAATTAATTTCTTTTTTTCTTTAACAACTATTAATGCCAATCCTAAAGAAATTTGATAATACGGACTATTACTTTCGACATATTCATTGTTCAAAACAATGTATTTTTTTACCTAAAAAATTTTTCCACATTTATCAAATATAAATTTTGTTTTAGGGTACTTTTCTATGTATTTTTCTATATCAGCTTTATCGTATGCTATTAGTTCAATGCTTATTCCCATATTAATCCACCTTATTTTTTTTATTTTTTTTAATCCACTTATTCATTTTATTTAATTTCTTTAAAAAAACTTCATCTATTTGTTTTTTTAATTTCTTCTATAAATTCATAATTTTTCTTTAATTTCTTCATAAGGCAAAAATATCCCAAACCAAAGCTATATCCAAAGAGTACAAATTCCCTTTTTAGATATTTCATCATATCTGCCCTACAATCAGGACTTCCAAAAATCAAAAAGTTTAAAAATAAACTTTTTAAATAAGCATTGTTTTTATTTATTATATCTGTTGTTCCCAAAAAAATATTATCATCATCATAATCATCATCAAATTTGATTAAATAATTTTTATTTTCTTCTAATTTAGCAATAATTTTATCAAAAGTTTCTTTATTAAAAATATTTTTTTGTAATCTTCTACTTCTTTTTGAATAATTTTTTTCAACATATTTTAAATCTTTTGCCCATTCTTCTTTCCAATCATAAGTCATTTCTATCACTTCCTTTTTAAATTTTTTTAATAAGATTAATTATCTTGCAATTTATTTCAAAAACTAATATAAGTAAATATAAATGAAACTATTATTATGACTATAATTCCTTTATAATTATTTAACATTTTGTATTTTCTTAGTAGAATTAATAAAAAAAGGAATTACTAAAATCATAAAAAACAACATTTAAAAAAAGTAAAAAAATCGTCTTCTATAAACTCTTCTTTTTAAATAATTTTTTTGAAAAGTTTCATATCTTCACCTCATATTTACAAGAGTTGCACCTGTTTTTTTACAGGTGCTTTATCTATTTTATTTGTTTTTTTCTTATTATTATAGGTTGTGCCATAAGAATTACATTATCTTTTTTTGAAAAAGAAATGGTTCTCCAAATCCATTTTTTTCTTTTTTTAAAAGTAAAAAGTAGAATTTTTGTTCTTTGTCTTTTTAAAAGTTTCTTTTAAATAATATACCCAAGTCTTTTACAACACTTAATTCTACATAATCCCAATCATATTCTTTTTAAAGCGTTCATTTTCTTTTTCGACTTTCACTCACATCATCTGTTTCAAGTGAGTTAAAGAAATTAAATTCAATCTTATTTTGAGAACTGATTTCAAAAGGAATAAGTTATTCCCATTTTTTTATTATCATTTTTTTCTTTCTTTTTATTAATTTTTTTCTATCTCTAACATTATTTCCAAATCATTAGTAAAATTCTTTATCAGTTAATTCTAATTTTAATTCTAAAAAGTCATCTTGTCCTAAGTTTCTTTCTAAAGTTCTTTTTAAAGAAGAAATAGGTACTATTTTATCATTTTTCTGATAATGGCTTTACAAATAATTTGAGTTTTCTTTTTATCATCTATTACAATTTGTAAAACATCTAAATCTTCAAACAAAGCTATATCTGAATATTTAGCAAATCCTTTTTACCATTTCGTTTGTTAATTCAAACATATATTCTTTTTTTACATTTTCACTTGTCTTTTATAATAACAGCTTTATATAAGTCAAACAGTACGAAAATTATTTTCTAAAAAAACAAATATTCCCTTTTTGTTGTTTTTAAAAATCTTTATCAAAAACTTTTACTAAATCCATTATTTTTTTCTACAATCATCACTCTTTTAAAAATCACGACTATCACTCCTTATCAATTTAAAAATATCTAAAAATGTTTTTTTCTTTTTGATAGTTATATTATACCATAAAAATATGTATAATGTCAAGTCGTTAAGACAATATTGTCCTTTTTATACCCTTGTTTTATTGTCAATATTTTTATTCAAAAATAGACTTGCAAGTCCATTCTAAAAATTTTATTTTTAGATTTAAAAAGAGAAAAAATAAAATATAAAAAAATGCAAAGACTTTTAAATCTCTGCATTTTTAAAGATTGAATTGAATATTTTTTTCCTTTTGAAATTTGGAATATATTTATTATAACATTTAGAAAGTGAAATGTCAATAAATAAATAACTTTAACTTTAGATAAATAGTGCTTTAGAAATCCATTTCTCTGTCATCTTTAGCAACTTCTTTTTCTTTAATTTCTTTATTATTTTCTTTGACTTTTATCATTTTTTTAATAATATCTTCTTTTTAATATATCTCCTAATTCAGGATTTTTTTAATATTTCTTGAACTAAGAATGGCTTTAACAGTTTCTTTTGCATAACTATTGAAATCAGAATATTCTTTTAAACGATAATCGCCCTCTTCTCCGTAACTGTCATAAACTAATGTTATATCACTGTTATTTTTTTGAAAGTTTTTCCCAATCTCTAATGTCGTTCATATTCATATTGTTAAAAAAACTCTTCACCCATTTTATCTTTTGATTTCATCAAATAACTTAGTTCTTTCGTATACCATATTTCCGTCTTTATCTTGAAAAATCTACGCTACCTTTTATCACTTGAGTATAATGTTCCCTCTTCTGTCATTACTTTAAAAAAACAGGTAATTTATCTATTAAATCTAATTTATCTACTATTACTTCCATTTTTATCAGAAAAACTTATCTATTTCGTTTTTCGACATTTACAGCACTTTCTAAATAATCTTTTTAAGTTTTGTAACTTACTTTCTTCTTCATCTATTTCTTGTTCCACTTCTTTTTCTTTTTACTTCTTCTTTTTTCAACTGCTATTTCGTGAAATTTTACATCTCCAAAAAGTTTTTTTCTTGATAAACTCCAGCCTCTTTTTGAACTGCTATAACATTTTTCTTCTATTCTTTTTATAAAGACTTGGATTATGTCTTAATGTATCTTCTAAACTTTCTTTAATAGCTTTTTCACTATAATCTGCATAATCATTATAACAAGTGAAATCTTTAATAGAGTTGTCATCATATTCACCTTTTATCGTTCTTTTCAAAAATAAACTATTTTGAAAGTATTAGAGTGTTCTTCAGCAACTTGATACCATTCTATTATGTTATCAACATTCATAAAATCCCAAGCCATTTCTCCTATTAAACTTTTTCATAAATGTTTCTGTTGTTTCTCCCAATTCTTGAGTTCCACATACTTGTGCCTCTCCATAAACTTGTGCGTTGTCAGTAACTCGTGCATTACAAATTTGTGCTTTATCATATACTTTTTGCATTTTTCTGATACAGTTGCGTCGCCAAATACTTTTTGCTTTACCGTATACTTGTGCTTTATCATATAGTCTAGCATTATCAATTTTTGCATTATCATATACTTGTACTTCGTCGTGAAGTTCTGCATTTTCAGTAACTTTTTGCTTTTACCGTATACTTTTTGCTTTGTTATAAAGAGTTGTTTCTTTATCAATTAAGGCGTTATCAAACACTTCTACTTTATTATAAATTTTGGCACTATCTTCTACTTGTGCGTTACCATATACCTTAGCATTACCACTTACTTCTGCATAATCATAAACTTTTGCATTGTCAAATACTTCGGCGTTATCTGATATTACAACATAACCTTTTATTTTAGCATTGCCATATATTTTTGCCTCATCAGTAACTTTTGCTTTATCATATACCCAACAATCTCCCTCTTGAGATAAATTTCTTTCACTTTCTATATATCCACCCTAAATCTCCTGCCTTTACATCTCCAAAGTCCTTTAAGGCTCTTATTCTGTATAAATTATATGTTTCTTCTAACAATTTAGGTTTGACAAAGTTAGAAGTATTAAAAAAATATCTTCATATTCGCACTCATCTTTTTTTAGTGCTTTTCTTTTTTTCTTTTTAATTTTTTTCTTTCTTTTCTAATATCTTCAGGTTTATAATACGAAACATATTCACCTCTGTCTTTATCATATTCATTATATTTTTGTTAGATGACTAAGGTCAGTTCCTATTTCTCTACTTTCTGTTATTTTACTTTCTTTTTATAAGTTCGTATTTTTTTTTCAGCCATTTTTTTACTTTTTCTCCCTTATATAAAAATTATTTTTTTACTTTAAAATTATAACATAAAAATCTTTTTATTTAACAGTTATTTTAAACTTTTCTTAAAATTATTTTAAAAATTTTGTTAAAAATTATTTGTTATAGATATATTTTTAAGACATATTTATAAAAAGGAATGTTTAAACTATTACTATAATCATCTAAAAGAAAGTCTAAATTACCTTGTGTTATCTCCATTGTACTTTTTATTAATTAAATATAAAATATCTCTTCTTAATTCCTTTACATAAGTTATGATTTCTTTTTCAATACTTTTTCTCGATTAAGTCATTTATATAGTCTTTTTAAGTTTTTTTAGTACCTAAGTTATATCTTATTATCAAATCACTTTTTAGAAATTGATTTTTAGAGTGTTATAGAGTGTTGAAGTTTTAGTTTCTTCTCTTGAAAAATAAAAATAAAGTTATTTTCATTTAAAAATTATGTCATCTACTTTATAAAGTAAGCGATTATCTATTTTTAAACATATATTTATCTTTTTAAATCATTTATAATATGTTTTTTTAAAATTTGAAACACAATCTTTAATTCTTTTTCCATTATCATTTTTCGTTAGGAATTAAAAGGTTGTGATTATTATATGATAGAAGTTCTAATGTTAGCTTATGATTAGTTTCTCTTAGTTCCTGAAAGTAAGTATCTAAATCTTTTTATATTATGTTTAATATTATATTCATTTTCAAGGAATTGAAAAAAATCTATATCAATTCTATCTACTTTTTTTATATTCTAAATAACTATTAAATTTTATAAGTGCAATAGGATATTTAGATATAAATTTATTGCTAGTTGCTAATCCTTGTATAATGAAAAATTTCAGCATAATTTCTAAAAATCACAATAAAATTCCATATATTTTTCAAATTAAATTTTCACAAAAATGCTCATAATTGTATCTCTCCCTTTTTTACAATAATATAGATATTATAACATTTCTAATGAAAAAAATTTGTAGAAAAAAATGCCACTAAGTTATCTTAATGGCAAACTAATTTGTTTTTATTTTTTTAATTTTATATTTTTTTTCTTTAACTTTTTTTAAATCTTTTTACATTTCTAACAATTTTAGGAACAGTAGAATAAGAATTTTTTTACTATAAAAAAATCTAGTGAAGTGTCATATTCTATATCAAAAATAGTTTATTGTTTCAACTTCTAAACCTTTAGCTAAAGTTAAAATGGTTACTCTATTTTTTTTCTATTATAATTTTTCATCAAACATTTTTACTGTATCAGGAAACATTTTAAATCTGTAAAAAACAACCAATTTCCTTTATAATAGAAAGTTTATTTTCTACTAATCTTTGACTAACACAACCTTGTTTTTTTATCAAAAAGCATTATAATTTATATATTTGACATAGATAGTTCCTTTTTAATACTCCATCTAATTTCTCAAACTGATTATTTGAAAAATTTAATTTCATCTATATTAGTTATTGGTACTTGTTTTTTTAAAAATCAATTTCAAACAAGGCTATACCAAAAATTCTCTATTCCTACTTTAACATCAATTTCTCCATTTTTTTATAAGTTTTAAAGCACTTCTCATTATCTTTATAATAAATGCAATGTATATATTTCATTTTTGATAATTTCTTAACATCTCTTGCTAATTTTCTATACATCTATTATCACTTCCCTTTTATCATTTATTATATATATTATACCATAAAACAAACATTTTTTTCAACAAAAAAAGGACTATAAAGTCCTTTTCTATTTATTCTTTAATTTTATAATAGTAGTCGATTATATCAGCAAAAATCTTTTATCTTTAACAAAAATCTACTCCTTTTTTTAATCAAAGCCATTTCATAAAGTTTATTTCAAATGGTGTCTTACACATTCTATATGGAAAGTTTTGAGTAGGATTTTTTTCTTATATTCTAGGTAACATTTTCTAGCACCTTTCCAAACATTATAGTATTCAGATTTTTAACTTAAACATAAATCCATTACTGTCTGCAAATACAAATCCCTCATCTTTTAAAAACTTGTTCTACTTTGCTATTGAACATAAATGTTCAACTTCATCAAAAGCATTTATTATCTTGTATACTTCAACTACTCTTATCATATTGCTATTAAGTGGTAATAAGTAGTTTTCATTGATAAATTTTAAAGAATTGTTACTGTATTCAACATCTATATTATGTCCATTTAAGTTCAAATCATTTTTTTAACTACATCTAATAAAACAAGTTCTTCTTTATCAAAGTTTATGATATGTTTATCTTTAAATGATTTAACTTCAAATAATAAAGTACAATTTTTCTCTTTTTGATAAATTCTTTTTAGTTCTTGTTTTACTTCATCTTTTTCTCTGTTCCATAGTTCTTCAAAAATAAGTTTTCCAATCTCCACCTGTTGTAGACTTAGTTGCAAGTACAAATTCATCATCTATTACTGATACTAAACCTAAAAAAATCCATTTTCTTTGATTTTTTTACAATAACAGGATATGAAAGATTTTCTTTCAGTGTATCTTGAAGTGTTTCTTTCATTTCGTTCATATTAAAGAATTTATTATAACTTCTAATTTTTACTTCTCCACTCTCTTTATTTACAAATAAGCCTCTTGCTTTTTATCGTAACATCATTCCATATCTTCTTTTCTAAAAAAACATTTTCTCCAAAGTTTAACGATAAAAGATTAGGACTACATTCTTTAACTTTTTACTAATCTACTTATTATAAGATTGTTTACTTCTTCATTTTTTTGTTAAATCAGTTGTATCTCTTTTTGTAATTTAGCTTTTTGTTTTATAAAATAATCTTTATCATACACATCATTTTTTTGATAGTTTTTTTATTTCTTTACCATCTTTTTGTAATTACAAGATACATAAGTTCTCCACCAAACTCAACTTGCCCCTCAAGGTTTATTGAATGTTCAGTAGTTTTGTTAGTTCTATGTCCAAATATTTGAGTAAATTCTTGGCATTTCCCTAATCTAAAGTTTTTCTTCGTAAATACCACTTATATCATCATCATAACCACCTATTCCCTTTATCATAGCCTCTGCTGAAACATAAGCAAGTCTTGGTACTGACGGAAGTCCTGCGTGAGTACATAAGTAGTTTACTCCATTAAAAGTTAAAAAGCGTACGCTTGTCTTAATCTCTTATAGAATACTCTACATTGTTTTTTTAATTCTTCAACTTCTTCATCATTCATATTTTCTGTTAGTTTAGCAACAGTTTCAAACAAGAATTTTTTTTAGATATTCTGACATCTCTATTTTGACACCAATTAATGAAGTTTCCATATTCGTGATTACCCTCTAACAAAAATAACATTAGGTTTCTTAGATAGATACATCATTCTTTTTTTAGTGTTTCTCTATGTTCTAAACCTCTGTCTAAATAATCTCCTAAAAAAATATAAATAAAGTATTTTTCATTCCATTCTTCTTCTAACATCTTTACCTAATACAGTGTTACAAGAATGTATATCTCCTACAACTACAACTTTTTCATATTTATTGACATCATCTATATAGAAATTATCTATTTCTGATATATCATCTATCTTTTTAACACCTTTTGAAAGTTCTGTTTCTTGTATAAGTGTATAACATCTTTTTATAGCGTCTTCAGGAACAAATTTATATCTATCTCTTTGTCTGTTTCTTTTGTAAACATTCTTCTAAAGATACATCTTTTAAATTCTTTAACAAATATTGTGTACTTTATACATATCTGCAAGTGCCTTTATAATTTGCTACCATTTTTTTGAGTAGAATGAGTTGCGTCAATTACAGTGAAATCACCTCTTTTCATTCTCTCTTCCAAGCATTGTAATAGCATATTCCAAGCAATTCTATCATTTTGTTGAGATATTGAAAAATTCTCCATCTAGTGATAAAATAGGATTGCATATCATAGTTCTAAATTCGTCTGCACATAATGTATATGGCTTTTAACCCATTTTTCTTGTATATATGTACTTTTACCTATCCCCATTGCTCCTCTTAATAATAATAATGTTCTCATTTTCTCCCTACCTTTTCATAAATAAATCTTACAAAAACCTTTCAAAAACCAATAATTCATAGTTAGCTTTTTAATTCTTCAATTTCACCATAATCAAAAATAACTTTCAAATTCCTTTAAAGTTAAGGGAACAATATAGTCATTCCAAGTTTTATCAGAATATCCATAAAGTTTTAATTCTTTTTTTCATTATTCTATATAATAACTTATTATAATTTTTTTATCATTTAGTTTTGCCTTAACTCTACGAAAAATATTTATTGTTGCAATAAAAAAATATAAACTTTCTTTTTTTATTTAATCCTTTGAAAATATCTTTAATTCTATTCCAAAAAATAATATTTCTTAGTCAATTTTTGAATTTATATTTCCTAATATTGCAATTATAAAAAAATAATACTAATAACCAACTCATAAAAAAATACCTTGTATATTTTTTTTATTAAAAAAATAAAAAAAGTGTTTTTTTCTTCATTTCTTTCCAAGTAAAGTTATTTACTTTTAAGTAATCTCTTAAATTATCTATTTCTAAATAAAGAACAATCAAATAAGCTGGTATAAATCCTATCAAGTAAAAATTTTAATATTTTAAGAATATCTATATTTATTGTAAAAAGTATAGTTCATCATAACCACCTATATCATTTTTATTTCTGTATCATAGTAAAAAAAGTATTAATATCAGTTCTCTTTTTGTAATTCTAAGACATCTTCAGGTAACTTATTTAATTCCTTTATAAAATCTTCTTTAGAAATTATCTTATAATTTTCTTCTACTTTTCTACCATTTTCAAGGTACTGACTAACTGTTTTTACTATATTCTACATCATAAGAAAGATAAAAAGAAGAAAAATTGTTTTATATTATTGTCAACAATCACTATCTTTGGTATGTTTTCTTTTGTTATTTCTATTTGAACTAAATCATCTATATAGACATCTCTAAAAATAAGCAAATTTTTCCCTTTTTCTTTTTCATTAAAAAAATCTATCAAAAATTTTTTTCTCTGAAATATTTTTCTATTTTTGTACCTATCTTGCATAAAAAAATTGATTTTGAAATATATTGTTTTTCATCAAAAATTTAAAAAAATTATTTCTCTATCTGTTTTAATATCAGTAAGTCTTGTTGTTACTTTTAATTGATAACTCTGTATTTTCATTTTTTTCTTTATCTGTATAAATTATTCTTTTTTTTCAATTCCAGTTCTTAGTTTTTTTCATTTTTTTCTCCTTTTTGATAAAAAAATTATATTGATAAAAAAATTATATTGATAAAAAAATTATAGTTTTATTCTTTTTCAAAAAAATTAATAACAAAGTATTTTTTTATAGCTCATTTAATTCCTTAATGTTTTTCAAATAATATTCGTTTTTTTATCTTCTTCAAGAACTATCTTATTTATAGTGATTTCTAACTTTTCTTGTGGATTAATTTCGCAAACCCTTACAATAGTTTTTTTGGATTACCAAAACTCAATGTACTAAAAAAATAAGAATTAAAAAAATAAAAATTATTTTTTTCATATTTTTCCCTTACTTTTTTTCATCTAATAATCTATTTCTGTATCACAATATAAATAAACTGCACGATTATCTTTTTCTTTGATTACGAATATCAGAACTAACTTCTTCATTACTGATTTCTTCTAAGTCATTTAATTGTTTGAAAAAAATTCTTCTTGTGATGTTTCTTTATATTCTGTTTTTGTTATTTCATTTTCCAAATAAGAAAAAAAGAAATTCCATATTTTTATATCATATTCAATTCTAAAAAGGAAATTGTGCAAGAAGTTCTGTATTAAACTCTATCTTAGGACTATCATCTCCAATCAAAAATTTTCATAAAAATCATTTATATGTAAATATTTATAATATAAATATTCTAAATTTCTTTCTCTTTCCTCTTCTGTTGAGAAATTTTCATAATCTCTAAAAATATTTTTTTCTTTTAATCCTATTGGTATCTTACAACGGAAATTAGGATTATCTTCAAAATCTAAGAAAAAAATTTCTATTTGTTTCTTTCTCTATTAATTTTGTTTCAACTTTGATTAGAAAAATCTCCTTTTTCATATTTTTTTCTGCATTAAAAATATCTTATTCTTCTTTCAAGTCCTGTTCTGAATTTTTCTCATATTTTTTTCTCCTATAATTTCATTATTTGTATTTCTAATAATAACTTTCTTCTTTTTTTAATTCAACCATTTTTTTTACAAAGTATAAAAACTTTCTTTCTATTCAAAGAGAATAATGTAAATCTTAATATGATAGAGATTAGATAGTAATTGTCTAAATTTGTGTTATCTAATATTTCCAAGTTCCATATAATTTCATTGTAAAAATATATCCACCATATAGAAAGCTAAAGCAAAAATTTATTAACATTATTCCATAATAAGTGCTGTTAAACAGTTGTTTCCATTTATATTCGTTTTTTTACTTTCGTTTAAGTAAAATTTTAAGATAAATCCTTTTTACTAAGATATAAACAAATTTTTATTAAATGATAAATTAATAAAATTGTTTCTAGTATAAAAAAATATTCTATAATCTTTTTTTATATTTTCTAATGTAAAAAAATAACATAATATCCCCCTCTATAATTTACATTTTTATAATTTACTCACAAAAAAATCAATTATAATATTTAACATCGTTGTCATCAGTAATTTTATTTAATAATTCATCAAAATCTGTATCTTCCAACAATAGTTCTTCTATTTTCTTTTCAATAAATTGCTCATAATCTTTCATTTTTTTGTTCTCTTTCAAGAGAATTTTCAGGAAATGTTACTCCATAACAAAGAGTTCGTTGAATATCTTCAACAAAAATGCCATCTTCATTAAACATTTTTTTGTTATATTGGCAATTTCAAATTGTGCAATTTCTTTTCTTTCTTTTTCTTCAAGTTCGTTAGATAACAAATTAAGACTTACTATGAAATTTTGTTTGCCTTTTTCATTATTTCTATTTAAGAAAAAAATTCAAATTTTAAAAATATAAGTAAAAAAATTCATTGTCTTTTTTTCACTTTTTTTCCCACCTCTATTTATTATATTTTTTTCTTTGTAATAAGACTTATCTTTGAATATTTCTGTAAGTCTTTCTTTAGTTATATCATCTATATTAGGTGATTTTAAAAAAATAAATAAATTTTATTTCCTATATTGCTATCCTTTCCATCTTTTTTTCTAAAAATAAAATTAACAAATTCTTCAATTTCATTGTTAAATGTTCTTATAACTCTTTTATCAACATACTTAGTTTCATCAGTATCTTTTATTAAAGCATACTCCACTTTTTTTACTTTCTACATCATAATATTTAATTAAATTAATTTTTCATATCTATCTCTCCTTTATATCAATCTATTTTATAATCCGAAATTAGAAATAGACTTGCAAGTCCACTTCTAGTCTAGTTATATTATACCATAAATTATATGTTTTGTCAAGCAAATTAGACAATATTGTCTTAAATGTTTAATTTCTTTTTATTATAAATAAACAATAGTTTAGATAAAGAAAAAGGTTAGTTTCCTAACCTTTTCTAATTATATTTTTTTACGACATATAACAAATTATAAATCTTTTTCTCTGTCTTTTGATTTTTTTCTTCAACTTCCTTAGTTGATACTTCCGTATTGTTGATTTTCTCTTCAAATCTTTCTAGTCTTTTTATCATTACCATTATCAAATTTTTTTCAAAAAAACTTTTAATAAATCATCAGATTTTATAATATCGTTATCAATATGTTCTTTAAAAAGAAAGTCTTATTTCTTCTTCAAAATTAACTCTTTCTTTGTCTATTTCTTGGCATAATTCTTTATAAACAGGGTCTGTATAGTCATAGACATCATATATTTGTTTCTTTTTCTCCGTTTAGTTCAGTAATTCCTATTCCTATACCATAAGTTGTTATTTTTTTGCCAATTTTTCAAATTTTGTTAAATCTTCACCCATAAATTCATCAAAATCATAATTTTCAAGATTTTCTTTAGCATATTCTCTTACTTTATCATAATCATTATTTTCACTAGCACTATTGTATAGCAATTCTCCATCATTAGTATATATTTCAAAAAGGAGATAACTTTTTATCTAAATCATATCTTTCGACCATTTCTGTTCTTGTCATTGTATTATCAAAAAAATATAGAAAGCATTATAATCTTTGTATTTATCAGTTTTTAACTCCTTTTTCCCAATTTTCTTTATCTAACAAAGTATTATCTTTAAGTTTATACTCATTTTTTTGATATTTTTTTCAAATTCATTTTCTACTACTGCCTCAATTATGTCTTGTTGATAACTACGGATTTCTTCTTTTTAATTCATTATTGTTTGTATTCTCTTTTTCAGGTGCTTTTTTTCTTCTAACTCAACATTTTTTTATTTCTTTGTTTTTAAATAAATAATTAGCTGAAATTTCATATTTATCAAAAAAACTTTCTTTAAGTCTTTTTCTTTAACTATTCCATCTTTATCTGTTATGTTATCAATTTCTTCTTTTTATAGCTTGTCTATATACTTTAGCCTCTTCTGATACATTATCTAAAAAGTTCATCATAAGTATTTTCTACATAATCTCCATAATTGTATTTAGTATATTCTCCATTTTCTTTTTCAAAAAAAGAATTTCAACATCATTGTTTTTTTAAAGGTTTCTTTTATATGATTACTAAATTCGACTATATCTTTAATATTTATATCTTTTTCTTCTTTTTAATTTTTTTCTTCTAGTTTTTCATTATTATTCTTACTATTGAAAAAAATCAAAACCATCTACTGTTACTTTGAAATCAGGTAACTTATCTTTCTAATCCATATCTTTCAAATAAAAAGATATGGTGATTTTTTTCTTCAAAAGGTTTTAAAGTTTCATTTTTAAAAATCAATGATAAACTCTTCTTCTTCTTCTATATCATATAAGTTTTTAAATCTCGTCTTTGCCTATTCTTTCAAATTTGGTTTCTCTTATTATTATACTTTTTTTATAACTATCAATTTCTTTTTGTAAATTCTCCTAAATCTATTTTTGTCTTTAACTTTTTCATTTAATTTTTTTCATAATGATTAAGTTTTTTTCTTTTTAAATCATCACTATATTCAAATTTGTTTAATTCTCTTTCTTGTAAATTCTTTCTTACATCTATAAGTCCTAAAGCAAAAGATAATTTTTTTCAGGCATTTCATAAGAATTATATAAGTGAACTAATTCTTTAACTTCTAAAAAAATCCTTTTTCTTTTTCCTACTGTTCTATCTTTTTAAATCTAATCTTACTTTTTTTCTTCGTAAAATTCTATTTCTTTTGTCTGTTCCTTTGTTTTCTAATATTGATTGATATAATCTGTCTTCTCCTTTTTATATCATATCTTTCATATAGAGAATTTTTTTATCAATATTATCTTTAATAGGATTTACTTTCTCTACTTCCCTAAATCTTTTGACTAATTCTTCCCAATCTTTATTCTTTTTCTAAGAAATCATTGTTCTTAAATCTGTATTCATTAGGAGAAGTTTCGTTAAGTTCTGTTTTTTTATTACATAATCTAAAAAGTCTTTTTGGTATTCTTTTTACACTTTTTCTTAAACTTTTTCTTCATCTTCTTTAAATTTAGTATGTTTATTCATAAAATCAAAAGTTTCAGTTTTATTCTCAAAAATCTTTCTTTTTCGTGTTCAAGTTTTTTTCTTTAGGACTTCTTTCAATATCATCATTTAATTCTATAAACTTATCTTTAGCATTAAAAATTAAAAATCTTCGCATAATTCTTTTTAAATCTTCTTTTTCAATATAACCATTTTTCATCTGTTATATTTTTGAAATCTTTCTTTTATAACATTTCCATAGGCTTTTTGCCTCCATTATAATTTCCTTATATAATTGATAATCTCTGTCTTCTTCTTCTTTTTTTGAATGGACTTCACTTGGTAAACCATATCTTTTATAAAGTAAACTATCATTATCACCTAAAAACTCATTTAAAGTAGTGTATTTAAAATCCATATCATATTCTTCAGAAGTTTCATCAAAAAAACATCATCTCTTAATTCAGTAGTATCTATTCTAAATTTTTTTCACCAAAAACTACTGTTTTGTCTAATAATTGTCCTAGTCTTTCTTCTTGATATTCTTTGATATTTTTTTTCTACTTTTTTTAAGTCAATGTCTTCATTGTCCTTAAATTTTTCATTTAGTTTTTTTATAATATGCTAAATCTTCTTTTTAATTCATCACTAAGTTCAGTTTTTCTTGACTTTTTCAATTACATTTTCTAAAAAAATCTTTAACTTTATTCATATCTTCACCTTGATTTAACATTTCTATCCCATCTTTAAGAAAGTTACTAAATTTTTTTCTTTTTTTCATATTTTTTTCTCCTTTACATATCTATTTCTTTATCTTTTTCTTTAATTTCTTCTACTTTTAACGACTTTTTTTCTTTTTGAATTAGAAGATAAATCTTCAATTAATTTTTTTCAGTATCTTTTTTTGTTAAAACTTCTTTTTCATCTATTAATTCTAATAACTTATCTTTTTACTGTATTAGTATATGATAAAAACCTCATAATCTATATTATCATCAATTTTTTTTTGTTAAATTCATTCCTAAATATTCTTCATAATTATTTGAATTTATATATTCGGTTTCTTCTTCAAAGAAAAAAATCATTATTAAAAAGTTATTGTCATAAGTTTATTATTATCATAATTTGCTATTTTTACTCCAATTTTCGATTTTGTTTTATATTTGTATCTTTTAAGAGGTCATTCAAAAACTCTACTTTGTCAATTCTTTTCTATAAAACTTTCAATTTCTTTTTATGTTGTTTTCTTTACTACCACTATCAAATAGTAATTCATCTTCGTTATCGTACACTTTAAATGCTGGTAATTCATCTTCTAATCCATATCTTTTTACCATTTCATTTAAAGGAAAAATTGTTGTGAATTTTTTTCTTTTAGACTATCATTTTCCCATATATAATTCTCAAGGCAATAATTATTAAAAATCTCCATTAAGTTTTTTTCTTTTAAATCTTCTTTTGGTAATTTAATAGCACTACTCATTTTTTTCATAATTTGGTATGTTATCTTTCAAAAAAAGAAGATAAAAAGTTAGCTTTTATATTAGAAATTTCTTCTTTGTATTTATCTTTGTTATTTTTCAACTTTATTTAACCAATATTCTTCTGATTTAACACGACTATCTTTTTTTCTGTTGCTTTCACTTCTTTTTCATCGAAATTAGAATATCTGTTTTCTAACATTTCTACTTTTTCTTCACTAATTAATCCTTTTTCACTGTTTCTAATTAAGTCTTGTCTTACTTCTCCAAATATAAGTTTAGCCTCTGTTATAGTATAATCAGCAATTTTTTTCTAAGTGATTTCCTGTGTATTCTTCATAATCTTCAAATTCTTCTTCTGTACTTTTCATTTGTCCTATAACTAACTTTTTCTTTTTAAGAGATTATCCCAAGATTTAACATCATTTAATTTTAAGTTTCCCCAAAAACTCTTCGCCTTTTTTTATCTATTATAAATTCTTCTAAATCTCTTGTAGGTAAAGAACTTTCACTATCATATAATTTATCTCCATTTTGTGAATATATGATAAAAATCTTCTTTCTTTATATCGTATCTATTTAGTAATTCTTCATCTGTAAGATTATTTCTAAATATACTTTCTCTTGTGTTATAGCAAAACATAGTTTCATCTTCATAGTCTGATAATATTTTTTTCAAAAGCCATCTCTTTTTAAAAATATCATCTTTTATTTTATAATTTTTCATTATCAATTTTTTTCTAAATAATCTTTTTTTCTTTTAAAAAAATCTAAAAAAATTCTTTTTTTATTTTTCATTGATTTGTTCAGTAAAATGCTTTTAAATCTTTGTTACTTATCAAATTATCTTTTTTTCCTAAAGTTTTCTAATAATTCTTTATCCTCTTTCATTTGTTCTTGTTCTTTATTTAACGCTACCATATACCCTTTAAAAATCATTTATGTTATGTTCTTTGTTATAATTATCCTCTAAAGACTTCAAAACGCTTTTTATCAATTTCATAATCATCAAATAAAGAGATTTCTTCTAATAAAATTTTATCTTTTATTTTTTTCACTTCCAAATGTACTTATATATTGGTAAAAAAATCTTCTTTTGTACTTTCATTTGAAATATCTATATTCACTCCTTTTACTTCGTCTGTTAGGATATTTTTTTCTCTATTTGCTCTCCAATCTTCAAAAAAATATCTTTTTAAACCTAGTTCACAATTTTTATTAAAAGCTGTTTACAGTTTCTTCTTTAAAATCAAACTCTAAATCTTTTTTTGCTTTTATTAAATCTTTAAAGATTTCAACATCATCAAATTCTTTTCTTTAATCCAAGTTCTTCTGATAAAGTATTAGAAACAACCTTTTAATTCTCCTTGATTTAAAAAAATCTAACTCTACATTATATTCACTCAAAAAAAGGACTTAATTTTTTTATTTTTTTCTTCTACTTTTTTTATCAAAACCTCATCACTTAAAAATTTCTTCATAACCTGATTTCATAGCAACCTTTAATTCTTCTGTATCGTTCCAATCTTCTTTTAAAAAGTTGTTAATCTTTTTTTCGTCTTCAATTCTTTTCTTTAACATTTTCATAAAAAAACTATCTTCTTTTCATCTTTTTTTCAAATAGATACTATCAAGATTAGGACTAATCATATTTCCAATTATATGTTCTCTATCATTAATTAAATTTTCAGCTATAACAGGAACTGCTCTTTTACTATCTTTTAACGCCTCTTTTTGTGCTTGAATTATAGCCATAAAAATAAAGCTGTATCTATGTCATCAACTAATTCTTTTTTTAAAAAAAGTTTTAAAATCAGGTAATTCAGAAATAGTTCTATCTAAAAGTTTATTACTTACTTCTGTCGGATTTCTACCATTTTCTAAAAAGTTCAATACTATCTTGTAATAATTTTTTTAATTCTATTTTATTCATATTTTTCTCTCCATTTTATTTTTTTATATTTTTTTATAGAAAGTTGAGATTTAACTCTCAACTCTCTACTTAATTTATAATCTAAAAATTCTATTTCTTTGTCATCTTTTTCAGATTTTTTTCAACTTCTTTTTCTTTCTTATCTTGCTTTACTTTTCTTTTTTTCTTCTTCTACTTTTATATTTTTTTCTCTAATTTTTTTGTACTCATATCCATCAATAACATTATTTTTCAACTTTACTTGCTAATTCTTGTCTTAAATCTTCAACATAAGTTTTGATTTCCTCATAGACATAATCATAAATTTCTCCATTATCAAATATTGGTGAAAAAAATATTCATCTACACTTGTGAATTGATTTTTCTTCTCCCTCATTTATTGAAAGTCCTATTACTTCTCCACTCTTTAATAAATTATCCCAATCATTTATATTGTAATAATCCATATTATCCCAAAACTCTTGTCCTTTTTGTTTCTACAATGAATTTTTTTCTAATTTCCCTTTTATATCATCAATATCTGAATAATCATCTACATAGGAGTAAAAAAATTTCATCTCCATTTTTAGTATAAATTTTCAAAATTAGGAGTTGCTATATCATATCTTTCAGCAAGTTCTTTAGCTGATAGATTTTTTTGTATAAATATTAGTTAATTCTTCTCTATTTTTGGTCTAAATAATCTTTTTACTATTTTTTTCCAAATTTCTCTTTATCTAAAGCATTATCTTTAACATCATAATTATAACTATGTTTGAATAATTGATTTTCTTCTTCTAAAAATTTCTAAAATATCATTCTTTATCTTTTTAACTTCTGTATTAATTTTTTTCTAATTTATCTGTATCTAATAACTTGTTTTTTTCTTCAATTTCTTTTAAATCATCTTCAAGTTTATATTCTTTGTTATAAGTTATATACAGTTCTCTAAAAAGGTCTTTGTCTATTTCATTATCTTTGTAATAAGAAAAACTCTTCTTTAAAAACTTCATCTTTAATATTGTCAGAACTTACAGTCAAATACTCATTAAAAATCTTCATAACTATTTTTCTCTTTTAGCTTGTTTCCAATCTCTAAAAAAACTTCTTTTAAATTTTCAACTGTTTTCTCATCAATTTTTTTTCCTTATCAAAAGTAGGTGCTAACTCTTTTTCATATTTTTATGTCTTCAAGTATTTCTTTATTTGTGAATATTCTTTCATCACTTAAAAACATTACCTAACGCCTTTACATCTCCCTACTGTTAGATTATTTTCATCAACTTTATATTCTTCTAAAAAGCAAACTTGTATTTCTTACTTTGTATTCAATACTTAGTATGTTATTTTTTTATTTTTTTCTTCATATTTTTTTCAAGCATAACTTCTCTTAAAGTTTTAGCCTCTCCAAAGTCTTCTTCTTTAGAATATCTTTCAAACAATGCTTTATCAATTTCAGGACTTATTATAGAACTATTATTATTAGCTATTTCTCTGTTATTTATTAAACTTTCAGCTAAACTTTTTAGGAGTTGATTTATTAAAAAAATAAATCTTTATCTTTTTTTAGTAGAATATTTTTTTCTGTAATATCACTTACTATTTTTATTTTCTATAAATTCATCAAATATAGGAAGTTTTTCACTTTCTAAAAAAATTCTTCTAATTCTTCTTTATCTAAATCTAGTATAGCTTTTTTTCATATTTTTTTCTATATTATAATCTTTAGTTTCAAATCCTTTTTCATCAGTTAATTCAATTTTCGCCTTATTTGAAATAAAACTTCCAATTAAATTTGTTTCTTCTTTTTCTTCACTATAATCACTTACTATTTTTAAAAATGTTTATTGTCTATAACAATATCTTTTTCAAGAACTATTTCTGTATTCTTCATAGTTTCTTTAGGGATTTTTATATTTTTGTTTTGTTTCTTCAAGTTCAAAAAAGTTCTGCTAAATTTAAGTTTTCTTTCATAAATGAAATACTTGCATATTCATTTTTCATAAGCATTATCAATAGCATTTTTTTAATGAAGTTAAAAAATGGTGAACTTTCTATTTTTTTCTTTATTGTACAAGTCTTCAACTTCATAACCTTGACTTTGTATTAAGAAAACCATAGGATTAAATTGATTTTCTATTGAAAAAAAGCTGTGGGATTAAAAAAATTTCCTTATGCAATTCTTCTTTTTAATAAATCAGGCTTTTTATAACTTTCGATTAAAAAAATTCTTCATCATAGGCTTTTTGTATATTTATCATTTTTTTATCATTGCATAAAAATTATTTGAACATCACCATAACTGTTTCTCAATAAGTCCATTTCATTTACATCAAATGTAAACTCATCAAATACAATATTGTCAAGTTCTTCTTTTAAATTTTGGTATTCTTCACTGTTTTCATTATAATCACAATATTTCTTTAAAACACTTTCAATTAATTCTTCACTATAATCAGACATTGAATTTCTTTCCAATATAAATTCAGCGACAGCGTCTGATAAATGTTCTGTTCCCTATTTTGTCTTTTATTTCTCTTATTTCTTCCATATCATCAGGTACAATTTGGTCATTATAACCCCAATATATTTGAAATTCATTACTATTATAATTTTTCCTTTTTTTAATAAATCTAAACCTATTTCTTGAACATTTTCTAATGTTAATCTTTGTTTTTTTCCATATTTTTCTCCTTTTTTTGTAATAAGTGGGTATAAAAACCCACTTATTGACTTATATTTAAAAAGTTTTTCTAAAAAAATCTAAAAATTCTAAAAAAATCTAAAAAAATCTATTTCTTTTTCATTAGTTTTTTTCTACTTCTTCATTTTTTTTCAATTTCTTCAATTTCTTCTTTTTTTCTACTTCGTAATCTTCTACTTCATATTTTTTTCTTTTAATTTATCAAAGTTTTCTTTTAGTAATTACATTATCTTTAGTATTTTCTTTTTATCTCTTGTCTTAATTCATCTGCATAAATTGAAAGTTCATCTTGAATTTTTATTATATATTTCACCCTCATCAAATATATCACAACAATAATCAACATAGTTATTAAAAGGTTCAGAATTTCTTGAAATAATACCTATTACCTTTTCATCTTGTAATAAACTTTCCCAATTTTTCACATTATAGAGGTTCATATCTTCCCAAAACTCTTCACCTTTATTTGGTACTACAACTTCTCTTATTTCTAAAAAAATTATGATGTTTGTCTTTACTATCGAATAATATTTCATTATCTTTAGTATATATTTTTAAAAATCAGGCATTTTTCATATCAAATCTTTCAACTAAATCTTCTAAAGTAAAATTATTTAAAAAAATATCATTTTTTTATATTCACTAAATTCATTGACAAAATCAGTTTTTTTATAGTTTTCAAAATTATCTTCATCTAATGTTTCTTTTGAAATATGATAGTTATTATCTTCTGTTTTTTTCAATATACCCTTTATCTTCTAAGTAATTTAATAGTTGTCCTTGCATTTCTTTTTACATCTTCTTTAAATGCAACTAAATCTCCACTCATTGATTTATTTTTTTGTTTTCTAATCTACCTAAAGAAACAGCTAATTGTATATCATCATCTAAAGAATATTTTTCAATAAAGTTTTTCATAATCTTCTTTACTTAAATTTATAATAGCTTTTGTATAGACTTTTTTTCTATATCTACTTCGTGAGGTACAAATGCTTTTTCATCTGTCAACTCTATTTTTTTTATTTCTATTAAGTACAGAACCCACTGTAAAAATTTCACTTTCTTCTTGTTCTTCACTATAAGCACTAACAATTCTTACATCATTTCATATTTAAAAATAATGTCTTTTTTTCTAATTGTATTTGATTGTGTTCTTCACTAAAAATTATCTTTAGAAATTACAATATTTTTTTCCACTTTCTTCAAATAAAAGCTAGTTCATCTAAAAAAACACATCTTCTTTGGTAAATCCTATATTAAAAAGTAGCGTCAGTATTTGAATAATCTTCTAATTCTCTTTTTAAATGAACTTAAAAAAATCTTGATTTTTTTCAACCTTTTTCTTTATCGTACAAGTCTTCCATTTCATATCCTTGACTTTGTACTAAGAAAGCAACAGGATTAAATCCATCTTCTTCTAAAATATCTTTCAAATTATTAGGATTTTTTTGTATAATCATTAAAATAATTCTGATAAATCTCCCATATCTTTATTTTGGTCTTTACAAAGGTAAAAATTTAACTTCCCCTACATTAGTGTTGCTCATAACTTGTTTTTGCGTCCACTTCTATTTGAAAACTTTTCTACAACTACTTTCATCTAATTTGTTAGCAATTTCTAAATATTCATCACTATCACTTGGATAATCTACATATTTATTTAAAACTTTTTCTGTTAATTCATATAGCATATCTCTTTCATACTCTTTTATTACTATATGACAAATATTCTGCAACAGCACTTTCTAAATAATCTGTTCCTATTTCTTTTTTTAATTCTCTTATTTCTTCTATTTCATCAGGGAGAATATCTGTTTCTTCATCAAACCCATAAGTCAGTACAGTATTATCTCCATTTTTCTCTTTTTAACAAATCAAATGCTAAATCATCAAAATTTTTCTAATGTTAATTTTTTTCTTTTTTTATCACTCATTTTTTTCCTCCTACATTTCAATCTCTTTACTAGATTTTTTTCAACTTCGTTAGTTCCATTTTTCTTTTTCTTTATAATCAGTTTCAATGTATTTTTTTCTTTTTATTTTTTTCATAGTTTTTCTTTTACTTATTTTATTATCTTTACTATTTTCTACTAAATCTATTCTTACATTTTCTAACTGAACTATATTTTCTTCATAAGTCTTAGAAGAAAATTCTTCTTTATCCATTTCTTCAAAAAAACAAATTTAGAATAATCATCATAAGTTTTTGTTTGTTTCATTAGATAATATTGTTACAGAATTATCGTTGATTAAACTTTCCCAATTTTTTTGGTTTTTGAAAGAGCCATATTATTCCAAAAATTCTTCACCTTTTTTTATCTACTATAAATTGTTCTAAATCTTTTGCTTTTTTTCCCTTGTTTCACTGTTATAAAGCATTTCTCCACTTTCATTGTTATAAATTGTGAAATCAGGCAATTCAAGGTCAAATCTTTCTACCAAATCTTTAGCTGAAAAAGTTTTTGTAAATACATCATTTTTAAACTCTAAACTTTGAGAAAGAAAATCATCAGCATAACTTTCAAAAATTATCTTTTTCTAAAAACATCTTTTTTTAAATTTATATTCTTCCTTTTCTCTCTATATAACCCTTTTTCTTCTAAATAATTTAATAATTCACCTTGCATTTCCTTTTATGCTTTTATTAAATTCTTGCATATCTTTAGGTGAATTAAAGTTGTTTCTAATTTCAATTTTTTTCTAATTCTTCTTCTTGAAGTTCTTTTTTTCTTCTAAAAAAATTTATCATTTCATATTTTTTTCCTTGTCTACTTCGTGCATTTCAAATGCTTTTTTTCATCAGTAAGCATAATTTTTTTCTCTAACAAATCCACCTATTGTATAATTACTTTCTTCTTGTTCTTCACTATAATCACTATATATTTTTACTTTATCTCTACTTATAACAATTTCTTTTTCTAAAACTAAATCACTTTCAGTAGACTTAGGGATTATTATATTTTTGTTTTTGTTTCTTCTAAATCTATCAAATCCCTTAAATTCATATTAGTATAAAAACCAATTTTTACATCTTCATAAAAAAACCTTTTTATTTCTTTTTGATAAAGATTTTTAAGAAAGGTGATTTTTTTCAACTTTTTCATCATCATATAAATCTTCAACTTCATATCCTTGACTTTGTATCAAGAAAAAAACATAGGACTATCTTGTGGAACATCATCTCTAAATTCTTCAGAAATATTAAAGTTAGATAAATAAAAGTTTTCATTATCATTAGGTGATAAAATAACAGCTACATCTCTTACTCTTGTATTTTTTTAAAAATGTCATTTGTATTCATATTTATTGAGAAGTTTTCTTCAACAATTTCAACTGCTTTTATCAAAAAGTTCTTGATACTCTTCACTTTCATAAGAATAATCACTATTATTTTTCTATTGTTCTTTTTCACAAGTTCATCTTTCAAATCATCTATATAGTCAAAATTTACTTCTGATAAATAATCTTCAAATGCGTCATATAAGGTTTCATATTCATTTGCTTTTTTTATTTCTCTTACTTCTTCCATAGTTTCTTTCATAATTTCTTCATCATAATTATAGTAAACCGAAATTTCATCACTGCCAAAAATTTTTCTTCTTTTAATAATTCTAATCCTATTTCTTGGACATTTTCCAATGTTAGTCTTTTTGTTTTCCATTTTTTTAAACTCCTTTTTTTATTTTAAAAAAACATATTTTTTTAATAAGCAATTTTTTTAATAAGTAATTTCTAAATTTCCATTTCTTTATCATCTTTTTTTCTTTAATAATTTCCTTTGTATCTCCTTGAATTTCTTTTAACTTCTTTTTCATCTTCCTTTTTCTCAAAGTACCAAAAAGTGCTTTCTGAAATTTTTTTATATCGTATTTTTTTCTTCAAACTCCTTTTTGAAATTTAACTGATTTTTTTATAATTGCTTTTTATCATCATCTAATTCTATTTCTGCTTTTTATTCTCTCAAAACCCTTTTTCCAAAAGTTCTATTCTTTTTATCAATAAGATTTTCTTCTTTTGAAAAATTTTTTTCTAAATAAGAATTATCATTTGCATAAAGTAAATCATAGTCTTCTTTCATATCCATTACTCTTGAATAAATAAGACTATCTAAATCTTGTTCATCTAAGATAGTTGAACCTACTTTTTATATTTTTTTGTTTTCTACTTCATAATCAATATTATTTTCCTTTAAAAATCTTTCCAACTGAATTTATTTGATTTTCATTTAAAAATATCAACTAAAAATTTGAGATTTATTCATATAATCATTAATGAAATCTATGTATACCTTATGATTTTCTTTTATCAACACTTGCAAATAAATGTTCTTGCATTTCATTAAAAATCCATTGTTTTTAATTTTTTTCTTGAATAGCTTTTATTTTCTTCTTTTAAATTTAACATAATATTTAACCCCACTTTTTTTATTTTTTTCTAAATCCTGTACTATTTCTTTTTAAGTTAATTTTTTTCATCTGTATGATTACTTCCTACACTTACCATAATATTATCTACTTCAGTAAGAATAAACTTTTTTTGATTGTATGATAAAGGATAATTTTTCAATTATTTTCTCTATATCATTAAAAATTAAGTTTTCCTGATGAAAGAGTACCATCTTCTAAATCTCTCAAATCATTTTTCTTTAATAGATACTTTTTTTGATATATCTTCTATATTCATTGAAAAAAACTTTCTCTTGCTTTTTTTTAAAAATACTTCCTATTTCTTTTTCTTTTCTTTTTATTTCTCCATTCATTTTAGGAGAAATTGTTTCTTCTGATTTGTTATCACCTTTCTTTAAAAAAACCAAAACATACGCTCACTTCCTTTTTTTACATTTTTACAATTCTTTTTTTATAATTTTTTTCTTTATAATTCTATTTCTTTTTCACTATTTTTTTCATCTTTTTCTTTATTTTCTTTAGTTGTATTCTTCTTATCAAAAAGTTTTATTCTATCATCTAATTTTTTTGATAATTTTTTTCATAATCTTTTTTTAGTTATAAAAGGTTCTTTTTTTCATCTTCTTGAATTAAATCGTATACTTTTTTTCTTTTTACTGTTTCTCCAATACTTGTAAACTTATCTTTAAATCCTTTATCAGACAATTTATCGGCAACATCTTTAATATATCTATTATAACCATTATAAGCTATTAATTCTCCGTTTTTTTATCCTTATGGCAAACTTCAAGTTTATCTATTTCTCCTAAATCTTTAATATCAAAACTCCATTTATCTTTTTCCATATTCACTAAGAATTTCTAAAAAAATTCTTTATTAGCTTGTTCGTTTATTTCTTCTTTAAAAATTACTTGCAAAAAGCAAGTCCACTTTCAGTATAAACAAAGAAATCAGGTAAATTATCTTCTTCGTCAAAATATTTAATAAGTTCTTCTTTACTTAAATTCATTTCTTTTTCCAACATCTTTAGTAAGTTTACCAATTTCTTTATTAAGTTTATTTCTATATTTTCTTTCATCTCCAATTAAAAGTTTATCTTCATCTTCTATAAGAAAAACTTCCCTACCTTTTTCAAACACTTCTTTTTCAAACTTACTTTCTATTTTTTTAAGAACTCATTTATTTGCTCTTTACTAAAGTTTTCGACAAATTTTATATTTTCTTTATATCTATTTATTCCATTATCTTCAAAAAAACTTTATCTACATTTTTTTAAAAAAATATCACTTTCTTTTTATGCAAACAGCTTGTTCTTTATATTCTTCTTTTTATTATATCTTTTATTATAGTTTTTACTGTTTGATTATCTCCAAACATATCTAATTTTTTTCGGCTAAAATTTTATGTTCTTTAGTATCTTTATCTAAAGATTTATTTACTATATCTTTCACAATTTCTTTTTAATTCTTGTTTATCTAATGTTTTTTTGTTTTTTTCATATTCTTTAACTTGTTCAATCAATTCTTTTTACATCAGCACCTGATTGACAACTAATTTGATAATCAACACATCATCATTTACATTCACTTGAGTTGCTTTTTGTATATCTGTCTACAAAAATAATTGTCTTTATCATCATATTTTAAAAATATGAACTCTATATGGATTTTTCTTTAGTTTCTACAAATTTATCTGTACCATTTTTTTCAATAAATTTGTTTGTAACTAAAAAGTCCATAATCGTTATCAAATTTATATCTTATATATGCTGGATTTTTCATTTTCTTCTACTAAATTTTTCTCTTGTTAATCCTTTAAAAATTCTTTATAGGTGTATCAATTTTTTTAATTCTTCTTCTATAAAAATCTTCCATATTTTTTTCTCCTTTTTTTCTATTACAGTATTATCTGATAATCTCATTTCTAATCTAGTTTCATCAGAATTAATATTAGATAAAGTGAACTTAACAGTTCTTACACTTTCATCATAATTTAGATTAGTTTCCATTGTTCTAAGATTATAATTAAAAAAAATATCCTCATATTTTTGAATGTTCTGTAACGCCTAGTGAACTACTCCCACTTCTATAAGTGGTAGCTTTTTGGGAAGTATATGCTTTTACTAGCCATATATATTTACCAAACTCTTCGGATAGTTCCTACCCTGATACATATTTTTCTAACTTACTTTTTAATATCTCTAAACCTTTTCTTAATATATTTATACTTGCATTGTAATCTCTATCTATTTCTAAACCACAACATTCGCAATTATATATTCTTTCAGATAGTTTTAGAGTTTCTTTCACATTGCCACAACAAGAACAAGTCTTAGAACTTGGATAGAAAGTAGGTACTCTTACTACTTTTCTTCCATACCAATTAGCTTTATATTCTAGTTGTCTTATAAACTCACTCCAGCTTACATCTGATATGCTTTTTAGCAAGTTTGTGATTTTTTTAACATTCCCTTTATATTTAAGTCCTCTATACATATTATATCGTGGTTATTGATAATGTCTGTACTTAACTTATTTATAAAGTCTTTTCTTTTATTTCTAATTTTATTATGTATCTTTGCTACTTTCTTCTTTTGCTTTTTGATAGTTCTTACTATCTTTTTAGCTTTTTATCACTATTCTTAGCAACTTCTCTTCTCTTTGATAATTTTCTTTGCTCTCTTTTTAGTTTATCTTCATATTTCTTTGTTAGTTTTAAGTTTTCTACTTTTGTATTATCACTCATAATAGCAAAAAATCTTTTATTCCTAAATCTATACCTATATTTTTTTATTAGCCTTTGACAATTCTTCTATTTCTTCTTCACATAGTATAGATATATAATAATGATTGATACTATTCCTACTAACAGTAACGCTCTTAATTATGCCTTTTATTTCTCATGTAATCTAATTTTAACCAATGATTTAAGTTTAGGGTAGTTTAATATATCCTTTATCAATATAAATAGCACCTTGATTATTGGTAGTATAACTTTGAACAGGATTAGATTTACATTTATACTTAGGAAATCCAAACTCTTTATTCCTTAGAAAATTCTTAAATGCCTTTTTCTAAGTTTAGCTGTGCATTAGCAAGTGCTAAACTATCAACTTCTTTTAAATATGGATATTCTTCTTTATATTTAGCTGGAGTAGGATATTTAGTTTTAATTCCTGTTAGTTTATATTCTTCATAATTCTTTTTCTATCATCTAACATAAGATTATATACTTTCCTAACACAACCAAAAGTCTTAGAGAAAAAGATAATTTGCTCTAAGCTAGGATATATTCTAAATTTATATGCTTTCTGTACTATCTTAGTTTTCATTTTCTTTCTCTCCTTTATTTTTGCTTTCAATATAATAATATTATAACATTTTTTTATTTGTTTTCTTACTTTTTTTAAGAAAAAAAGCTAAAATTATTTTAAGAATTTATTAAAAATAAAAAAATAGCTTTCAAGGTTTCTCTTATTTAGTTGTTTTTTTAACACAAATCTATACTTTTGAGTAATTTCAGGATATTTTTTTCTAAAGGATATTTAACTCTGTCCACTTTTTGATAGGAACATTCCAAGTGGTCTTGCATAGATTTTATAATCTCCATATAAGGCTTGGTATATAACTAATTGCTCTTTTGTTTCTGTATGTTCAGCAAGATATAAGGTTTTATATTCTTTCCCTTTAAAAATGCCTATAAACAACTCCTAATTGAATTTCTCTTTTTTTATCTTCAACTTCTTTGTATTTTTTTCTCAAAAATCATATTTTCTCATAAGAGTTATTGTATTGTTCTCTAAAAATTAAGTAATCTCCAAGTATTACCATTTCAAGTGGTATGTCTTTACTTATTTTAATAAACATTCCACCAGCAACCTTTATAGCGTTCAAATCTTTAGAAAACTTAATAGCTTTTTTTCTCTAAAAATTTCAAATACTTCTTCCATATTTTCTAATGTTATTTTTTTAAGGCATTAATTTCTTTTTAGACTTTTTCTTCAATGTATTTTTCCATAATAACCCACTTTCTTTCTAAAAAAATCAAAAACTTTTAAATAAAGACTTCTTAATTTCTTTCATTTCATCTTCTAAACTTTTTATAACAGCTTTTTTTTCTCTGAATTACAAGTTTCATTAAATTTTTTTCATCTAATATTCTTCTATGTAAGTCATTTGCATTTACAAAAAAACTCAAATAAATCTTTATTTTCTATAAAAATTTCCTATTTTCACAACTTCCAATTCCTTTTCTTCTATATAATGTTTTAAATTATACAATACATTGCCTATTACTTTCATCATAGGTAATAGATTATTTTCATTATAAATCAAAAATTCCAATCCCTTTTTTTCTTTTTACCTTTTTGAGTGAATTTATCTCTAAATTTATATAGGACAATATCTCCCTCAAACAAATCATAATCTCTTTTTATCACAACAATTTAAAAAAAGGTGCTACATAGAATTCTTCATTACTTCTAAACTCTACTTCGTTGTTTTTTTAAAAAGTATTAATTTACCTAAAACAGTGAATATCTCTTCCCTAGTTAATGCTTTTTTTCATTTTTTTAAATCATAAACTTTAAATTTGTATTTAACATCAGATTTAATTTCAGTATTTTTTTCATCTAATCACCCTCATCTAATCACTTATTTCTTCTTTTTTTATTAAAATGCCATTTTTCATTGAAATAATATTTTATTACATTTTTTTACAAAAAAATCTGTTAGATTTTTAAGTTGTGTTTTTTTAAGAAAAACTTAATAAAGTTTTATTTAATTTTTTTCCTCTATCTCTTCTTTTTAATTCTGTTGTTATATCTTCAAGATATTCGTCGTCATTAATTTCCCAATCAGCTTGTTTTTCTGATTAAATCAAGTACATCATCTATATACAAACAAGGTTCATATTCTTTCTTTTTCACCTACATAGATACAAACTAAACCATCTTCTATATAATCTGAAATATTATATTCTTTTTTTATCATTTTAAAAAAATTTTCTCTATATTCTTAGTTTTACCACATAACTCATATCTTTCATTATCTAAACTGTAAGTAAATTCCACTAATAAACACCCCTATTCTTTTTTTGTTTTTTTATTATTTATATTATACCATAAAAAAATATTAAAAAAATCAATAAAATTAGACAACATTGTCCTAATTTTTTTGTCTTAATCTTTTTATAAAAAAAGAGAACTAATTTGTATGTTAGTTCTCTGATTTTTTTATTTAATCCAATTCAAGTTCATCATAGATATTTTCTTTAATGATTTGCATATTTGAATTTGGTATTTCATTTTAAAAAAATAAATTAGGATATGCTTTTTTTAGGTTTATTATACATAATTCTTTCAGTATAAAAAAACTTAAATATAATTCCTTTTTGGCTCTTGTTAAAAGCTACATAACATATTCTTCTTTCTTCTTCTAAGTCTTCTTCTGTTTGACATCTAAAAACTAGGAAATATATCTTTTACCATTCCTACAACAAACACAACAGGAAATTCCAATCCTTTTTGAATTGTGTATTGTCATAAGTTTTACTGCATTTAAACTTTCTTCTTCATCTCTAATTGATTTCTTTAAAGAAATTTCTTCTAATAACATACCTAATTTATCTCCGTTATCAGAAGATTTGTCTTCCATTTCAGTTATTAAAAGTTTAAATTCTTCTATGTTTTTCACATCTATCTTCATAATTTTCTCTGTATTTTATATTACTTTGAATAAAAATCAAAAATAATGGGTTTCTTCTAAAAAAATTTTTCTAAAAATTTTAACAATTTCAGTTCCACTTTCTAGTTTACTTTGACTTCTTTTTAATTAAAAAAAGTAAAACTTTTCTATTTCTTCTCTTGCAACATTAGTTAAATTTATTTCTTTAGCATATCTTAAACTTTCAAAAAGACTTATATCATACTTTTCAGCAAATTCTCTTAATCTTTCTAAACTAACATCTCCTATTCTCTTTTTTTAGGAGTGTTCAAAACTCTCATTAAAGCTATGTCATCATTAGGATTATAAAAATAATTTTAAAAAAACTTATCATATCTTTAATTTCAAGTCTATCATAGAAAGATAGTCCACCAAAAAAATCTTAAAAAGGAATATTTTCTTTTTAAAAAAATTTATCTTCAAATATTCTTGATTGAGCATTTGTTCTATAAAGAATAGTTATATCATTATAAGAATATCCTTTTTTTATAAGATTTTTTTATTTCAAAGCAAACTCTTTCACCCTCTGCATAGTTATTTCTACATTGCAAAAACTTTAATAAGTTCTCCTTTTTCATTTGCTGTCCACAACTGTTTGTCTGTTTTAGCTTTTATTACAATCAATAACTTTATTAGAACTATCTATTATTACTTTTTGTACTTCTGTAATTTTTGTTCTAACCTTATTGTTTTAGCATTAGGATAAGTTTTTATTAAAACTTAATATATTCTTTATATCAGCACCTCTAAACTTATAAATACTTTGGTTATCATCTCCTACAACACAAATATTTTTCATATTTACTTGCTATCATTTCTATTATTCTGAATTGTATTTGGTTAGTATCTTGATATTCGTCTACCATTATATACTTATATCTTTCTTGTACTTTGTTAAGTATTTCTTTATTCTCTAACAATTTCTTAGTTAGATATAATATATCGGCAAAAATCAATAGCATTATTTTCTTTTTAAAAAAATCTTTCATAGTAATTAAAAAAATCTATAATGTATTGTTTTTTTGGGGTGTTTTTAACAATGCTTGTTCCATAGCATTTATATCATCAACTAATTCAAATTCTTTAAAAATTTGAAAAAAATATCCTATAAGTGTTCCAATGTCCATATCCATATCATTTAAAAGATTATATCTTTTATCTAGTTCTTCAATAGCTTTCTTTTTGGTCATCAGTATCATATACAGTTATATTTTTCTTCATAACCTATATAATCATAATATACTCTCAAAAGTCTTAATCCAAAAAGCGTGGAAAGTAGATATAGTACATTTCTTAGCCTCATCTCCTATAAGACTTGTAATTCTTTCTCTCATTTCATTAGACGCTTTATTAGTGAAAGTCAAAGCTAATATACTGTAAGGACTTATTCCGTTATTTTTCTATCATATTCGCTATTCTATATGTAATTGTTTTTTTGTTTTACCTGTTCCTGCTCCTGCAAAGTATTAAAAATAGCACCATTTATTTGCTCAACAGCTTGTCTTTGTTCTTTATTCAATTCAATTAATAATTGATTATTCATCTTTTTTTCAACTCCTTAAACCTTTTTAGTTTTGTACTTATATTATACCATAAAAAAACGCAAAAAAATTCAAGGTAAATCAGACAATAATGTCTTTATATTATAAAAATTAAATAAAAAAATAAAAAAAGGACTTGTAAGTCCTTTTTTTGCAAATTCTTATAAGAAAAAAATTTCTGTTACAACTCAATTTCTTTATCATTAGTTTTCTCTACTTCAGTTTCTTTTTCTACTTCAATTTCTTTTTTTCTTTAGAAATATTTTTTTATTTTTTTGATTTTCTTTCTCTAAATTTTCTATTAGTCTTGTCAAACTTCTAACATCTTTAGCATAAATATCTCTTAATTCATTAAAAATTTTTCTGCATTTGTTACTCTTGTTTTTTTCATCTGTATAATATTCTACTATTGCTTTTACCCTATCTATTTCTTCTTTTACTACTATTTATCTTTCTTTCTTTTAAAAACCAAATTTGAATAATTTTTCACTGAATAAATCAGATATTAATTCTCCTGTTTTTATTTCATGTACAACAATAACTTCTTCATTTTCAACAAATTTTTCCCCAAGTGTCATAGTCTCTTTGGTTAAGGAAAAATAAGGGTCCTTGTCTCTGTGCTTTGAATAAATCTCCTACTTCTTTAAAATTTCTCTTTTTCATATTCGTCAGAATTTTTAAAGTATTTCTATCAATTCTTACCATCTTTATTATAGACTTTAAAATTGATAAAATTATCTCTACTCTTCAACTTCCTTTTCCTTTATTTTTTAAATTGCTTTTCATCTGTAATATTTGTTTTAAAATCATCAGTTTTAAAAATCAAATCTTTAAAAACATATCCTGAACAAGTGTCCATTTTCACTTTTTCACCCAAGTTTATTTTCTAATAAGTCATGTCATCAACACAAATTTTCTAATCTCTTATAAAGATTAAAATTTCAAGTTTATTATCATCTCTTACATTTAAAACCTTATAATTTTGTTTATATTTCTTCAATTCATATGTTGGGGTCGTATGTTTCATTAACATTTCTTAAAACTTTCATCATCGCCTATCAATCTCTTTAAACCATCTATCTCTTTCGGTTCCGTTCAATATTATCATTTAATTTCTAAATTGTTAGGACCATTCTCTATAACGTAAAATCTTATCTTTTATTTTGTTTTTATTCATTATTTTCCTTCCCCTTTTTCAAAACATTTATGCAAAGAAGTTCACTTCTAAATTGATAATTCACTTCCTTTTTTTCTCTATTTAATTCTTTTTCTTCCTTTTCTTGAACTTCTTCTTTGTTTTACGACTTTTTCTTTATTTCCTTTTAGATTTTTCTAACTTATCTTCGACTTTTCTAATTCTTTCACTATTTTCTTTTAACTCAAAAGAAATCTTTAGTTTTTATACAATTGTTTTCTATATCTGTTTTCCCCATAAGTTCTTTTTTTTATACTTTGTACTTCATTTATAATTTCTTTCTTTTTGAATTTAACATTTTCAGAATATTCTTAAAGTCTGTATAACTCTTTGCTTAAACTTCCTTTTACTGTCAGTTTCTTTTTCATGGCAGCATAGAAACAACGCCTTTTCAACAAGGGGTTCATAACTAATGTCTTTCAAATCCATATTATCCCAAAATTCTTTACTTTCTACTTCTAAAACTGTTCTTTTAAAGTAGCAATATCACAAAGTGAACTATCATTTTGTTATAAAGTAATTTATCAGGTGAAAGAAATTGTAAAATTAAACGTTTATCTTCTAAATTAAGTTTTTACAAATCATCTTGTTAATATCACGGAATTACTAGGGTGGAATATTATAATCGTTATCAAAACGCCTTTACGAAATATTTTTCTAAATCATTAGGTATTACCATTTCTTTTGTTTCATTTCTGTTGTATTTTTCCATTTTTATCTCTAACTTTAAAGAACATTCTTTTCTAAATCGTCATTTCCGTTTTTAACACTAAACTTCCTTTTTCAAGTTCTAAATCTACAATTTTTTTCTTCAGTAAAAATCGTATTCTTTATTGAACCCCTCAAATTTTTTTCTGCATTAGGAAACATTCTTCTTATATGGTCTTTATTTTTCTTCTATAAATTCATTTAATCTATCTAAATCCTTTATATCTTTGTCTTTATCATATTCTAAAAAAATATTCAAAAGTTTTTACTCATAACTCCACTTGCGTCGCCTCCGACAAGTTCATCTGATATTTTGTAACCACCACCACATTTAAAAAGAAAAAAATCTCCATTAGAAGTCATTCTAAAAATCTCTTATAACATCTTTAGGTTTAAATTCTTCTTCTTTCATTACATTAAGCGTAAAGCTATTTATTTTTATGTAATAAATCAATATCCATTTGGAAAGTTCTAATTCCTGAATTTGGATTTTCATAAGTCATTTTACCCTCATATCCAAAAAAATCTATTTTATTGCTCATAATTTTTCTCCTTTTTATTTTTGTAGAAAGTTGAGATTTTTTTACCTCAACTCTCTACTTAATTCTTGTTTTATATTATTTTTATTTTCTAAACTAAAAAAATCAATTTCTAAAAAAATCAATTTCTTTATCATCTTTATTCTTAGTTTCTTCTTTTTTTCATCTTTACTTACATCTTTTTCTTTATTTTCTTTAAATTTACTTAATTTATTTTCAAGTTTTTTTCTATATTTTTTTATCATACTTTTCTTTTAATTCTTCAAAAATAATCTTCTTTAATATAATCATTTTCTGCAATATCTTTTTACATCTTTTTACAAATTCTTCTACTACTTTTTTTCTTCAAACATTTTTTTCTAAGTTCTGTAATGACAGTAGGTTTTTGCATAATCATCATAATCTTTGTATTCAACTAATCCGTCTTGGTATCCGTCATACCCCTCAAAACATACTATTAATCCAGTTTCTTCAAAAATCGTTCCAAGATTTTATATTATACATATCCATATTATCATAAAAATTCTCTACCTTTAATATCCACTATCATTTCTTCCATTTTTTTTCTACTTCACTAGGTTCTATCATTCTACCTTTTTTTATCTTGATAACCATAACCACCATCATCACTTGCAAAAAGCCATACCATCTTCTGTGAAAACCTTAAAAAGCTGGAAGTTTATCTTTTAAATCTAATTTTTTTCAACTAAATATTCAGTTGAAAGTTCAATATCATCTACTTTATATTTAACATCATTATAAAGTTCATCTCTATATTCAACACTATCTAAGAAATCTTTTTATTAGTTCATTTTTTTCCATTACTTAAATATTTTTTTAGTTGTATCATCAGAATATTCTAAATGATTATCTTCTAAGTTTTTCTAACATATCTCTTTTTAAATTCAGCAATTTCTAAATCAAATTCAACATCTTCTTTTTGTTTGGCTAAAATCATACTCTCTATTAAATCCCTCAAATTTTTTTCTGCATTAGGGAATTTTTCTTTCAATATATTTAGAATTTTTTTCAATAAAATCATTTAAAAATATCAAGTCTTTCTTTTTGTTTGCTCTTTATCATAATCTAAAAAAATCTACTAAAAGCACCTGTAACAGCACCTGTATTATCTCCTTTTTAAAAGTTCTCCACTAATATCATATCCTATTCCTGTTTTTAAAAGTGAAATTACCATTATCCTTTTTGTTTAAAAACCTCTTATAACTTCTTCAGCGTCAAATTCTTCTTCTTTCATTACATTAACAACAAAACTACTTATTTTTAGGCAATAAATCACAATCTACCTCAAATGTTGTTGCACCTGTGTGTTGATTTTCATAAATTTGTTCTGCCTCATATCCAAAAAAATCTGTTTTTTTACTCATAAATATACACTTCTCCTTTTTATTTTAAGTTATTTTTTTAAAAAAATCAAATTCTTTATCTGTTTTTTTCTTCTTTAGTTTTTGATTTTTTTCTTATTTTTCTTTTTCTTTAGTTTTTAATTGCGTCTTTTATGTAAGACATCAAACATTTTGTTCTTGCATTTGTCATCTAATAGTAATAGTTTTTCTTTATCTTCAATTAAATCTCTTATTTCAGTTTCTTTATAATTTAAAAGCCTTACATATATCTGCTTTTACTTTTTTTCCTGATAGTTCTTCTAAAAACTTTATCTTCTTCATTTTTTTAAAAAAATCATCTTTTTAAATAATTAATAAAACTTAAACTTTTATAAAGATTTTTCTTTTTTTCATCATTATAAACTTCTATCTTCTCTTTTCCTTTACTATCTTTAAATTCAAATGTAATTTCTTCTATAAATCCATCTTTTTTTAAAAATCATTCCAAGATTTAATATCTTTCAAGTTTGAGTTATCCCAATATTCTTCACTTTTTTTTATTTATTATTTCATTTTTAAGGTTTTTTTAAGACTTTCATCATTTTCAAATGAACTTTTTATTAGAAAAATAATTCTCCATTTGAACTTATAGCTTTAAATGGTAAAAGCATTTTCAGATTTTTTTCATCTGTGTAATTGAAAAAGGCTTTCTATTTCTTCAGTAGGTATAAAGAAATTAAAAATCTAAACTTAAAAGCTGTTTCAACTCTTTTTTTGTGTAAAATCAATATCAGTTTTTTTCCGTAAATTACACAATCTTTCATTATATCTTTTTTTGAAATTTTTCAAGATTTTCATTCAAATTAGCTTTTTTTCTAAAAAAATATTTTTTTCTTGTTCAAATTCGTCATACATTTTTTTGAAAGTTTTTTTCGGTTTTTTTCTAATTTATCATTATGTAATAATTCGTTTGCTAAAAATATCTTTTTTATATCTCTTTCGGTATATATGTCATCATTTTTCAATAACATTACATAAGGCTTTTAAATCTCCTCTTGAAATTTTCTCTTCATTTTATTTCATAATTTTTTTAATTCCTGTTGCTCTTTCAACTTCATAACTAGCATTTTCTAAATTATCTTTTATAATTTCTTTCATACCAACTTGCATATAAGTTTTTTTAGTTCTAACATCTCTAATATATGAATGTCATAACTTTTTATCTTTTTGTTTTCTCTTCAATTCTTTCTTTAACTTCACCTGAAATTACATTTCCAAATTCACTTCTATTCTTTAAGTTCACTAAAAGTTGCAATGTCTTCTGTTCTGCTTTCAAAAATATGGTTTATAGACATCATCAGGTACGAAACTTTCTGTTAAAGAAGTTAAATTCATTCTATCATCTGTTTCTTTTTCAGGTTGCATTTTATTTATTGTATTATTTAAGTTTTTTTATTGTTTCTTCATATATAACAGCTTTAAAAATCTTTTCTTATTGTCTAAGGCTGTTTCAAACAATTCATTATTAAATTTGTTTAAATCTAAGTCTTCATTTTCTAACTTTTCTAAAAAAACTTTTTCTAATTGTTTTTTTAAAACTTTCCTTATTTGCAAAAAAATACTTAACATTCTTTTTCACCCCTTTTTACTTTTTCTTTATTAGTAAATTATATCACAATTACCTTACTTTTCTAATTTATTTTTAAGAATTTTATAAAAAAATTTTTATAAATTTATTAAAATTAAAAAAATGACTAATAAAAAAAGGTTGATTAAATCAACCTTAGAGATTATTTTTCTTTATTTTTTTAAATATTTTATCCAATATTTCTTTAACATTTTCCATATTTTTCTTTTTAAAAGCTGTATCATTCAAAAATCTTATCTTTGAAAAACTTTGTTTCCTAAATCTAAAATTACTTTAATTTCACCATTACCATTGTCTTTAATTTTTATTAATAAAGTCTTCCATTCCTTTAAAAAAAGTTTTTTTCATCAGTAACATCTTCTTCTTTTGCTTGTTTCTTCCTTTTTCAGATTTTTGTTTCTATATTTTTTTCTAAATCTTCTATTTCTTTTGTATTTTCTTCATTTTCAAATTGTTTAATTAGTTGTTTATATCCTAATTCATCAAGAACCTTTATTAACTTATTTTTTTATCTTTAACAAGATAATCTCCAAAATAAGCAATCTTGCAACCTATAAGCAATCTTCCATTTTTTTAGAGTATTTTCTCTAAATTCTAAAAATCTCATAATCATTTTGAAAAGATTTTTTTCTATAAAACTTGCCACTTCTAAAAGGTTATCTTTTCTTATTTGTAAAACTTCTAATTCTTCCACTATTACTTTTTTTAATTTTTTTATCATTTACTCTCACTTCCTTATTCTATTATTTTTTTCATTTTCGTGTAACATTTCAATTATTTTATTGTTTATTTCTTCTACATCTACATCATCTTTTTCTAACTCTCTTATAAATTCTTTTTAATTTTTTTCTTTTAATTCGTTTCTTTCCATTTTTTTCCACTTCCTTTTCTTGATATTTTTTTCTAAAAAAATTCTTTTTTTCGTTAAATGTTTCAAAAATAATAATAACTCCCTGTTTTTTTCCCCTTACAATATAATTTGCTAAATAGATTTTTTTCAGTTTTTTTCTTTCACTTTTTAAAACCACCAAAATCTATCTCAAAAAAACCTTTTTTTCTAAAAGTTCTTTCTTTTTTTCGTCAAAATTAACTCTATTTTTTTCTTTCCACAAAAAAATAAAAAAACATCATTAAGGTTATCTAATTCTACTTTAATAGCTTGATAAAATTTTTTTGTGATAATCTTTAAATTCTTGAAAAACTCATTTTTAATTCTTCTAATCTTTTTAAAAATTCTTCATTTTTTTAAGTTTTCTTCCATCATTTCTTCGTATTCTTTTTGAAAAAAATAAGTTTTACTACTGTTTTCTTCTCTTAATTCTATATCTGTCCAATCATATCCAATATCCTTATAACGAATTAATGAGAAAGGTGCTTTAAAAATCTTTATTCATATTATCATCTTTTTTTATCATCTTTTTATTTTTTTAACAAACATAAATTTGATAATTTTGAAACTAGACTACCCATTCTTTTTCATTAAACATAAATCCAACATTTTAAAAACCAACCTACCTTTTTTTTCTTCTTTTTTTCTGTTCTTCTCCTATGAAACCAATACTTTAGATAACCTATCCTAAACATAATATTTAGTTGCTTATCATCTATTGGACTTGCTAAATTATTATTTTTTTAGGACTTTTATATTTTTTTTAAAAATCCATTTCTCACCTATAAGTTCATCATATCTATTTGTCTTTTGATAAATCTCTGCAACTAAAAATTCCTGCATTTTTCAGGTACTAAATCTTTGATTTTATCTAATATATAATAAGGAACAGCGTAATAAAAATTGTTTTTATATTGCCACTATGATTATGTTTTTTTCTTGAAATCAGCTTTAAAGTCTGAAACAGATATTTTAATTTCAACTTCTCTTAAAAAAACATTTTTTTTACTTACTGATAGTATATCACATTCGTGGTCTACAATCCTTATATATTTTTTTCCATAAACAGAAGTTTTATCTTCATAATAGCAACCATTCATAGCGTCAAATCTTGGTACTACTACAAGAGATGATTTTTTTCAAAAAAATCATAAACTAATAATTCCATTTGTTCCAGTAGTTATTTTATTTGTTTTCATCTTCACTTTCCATTTCATTTCTCCAAAATTCATAGTATTTTTTTCATAAATATCATTCATTTTCAATTTCGTATAACCCACCAAAATTACAAAAGAATTTCTAAAAACATTTCTTAATTTTAAATTAAAAATCAGCAATACTTTCTATAAGTGCTAAAACCAATTCTGAATTAGATGAATGAACATTATATCTATTACGAGAAAAAAATCATATAAGATATAGTCTACATCATCTAATGTTACTTGGCGTCTATATTCAGAAAAAAATGCTTTCATTTTATTATCTAAAACAATATTTTTTTGCAAATTATTATCATAAAGATAATTCAAAAAAATTGTGCTAAACTTATTACTATTTCAGTCATTTTTATAATTTTATCACTTTTTAGTTCCATTTTTTTTAAGTTATAAAAAAATTAACTATTTTTTTCTACGATTTTCATTTTTTTAAATAAACCATATTTTTTTAAGATTTTTTTATTTTCTTCTGATTTATCTAATTCTTTTTTTGTAATTCCATAATTTCAGTAAATTTTTTTCAGGAATTTTTATATTTTATTTTTCATAATATCTTCCTTTCTATTTTTTTCTCAATAGTAAAGAGTAAAGTTATCTTAGTACCTTTTCTCAATTTTTTTACCATAAACTTCTCCACCGAAATTTGTTTCAAATATTCCATTTTCATAAGCACTTACCATTAGTTCACCATTTTTTTAGTGAAATAAAATTCTCTATTTGGAAACAATCTCATTATTTCTTCATAGAAAAAAATGAAATTTCTTCCTTGTCTGATTGCTTTTAAGTAGACAACATTTTTTTCTTAAAACTTATGCTATTGTATCTCCCTATTTGAATATAATTAACTAAATAATTTTCTAAGCCTTTTTACAAAATTAATTTTTTTCTTCTTTTTTTGATTTAAAAAAAGTCATAATTATTTTTTTCTTAGCCAAATCATAAATTTTTGGCTTTGATTTCTTCTAATTTTTTTTCTTTAAATTCTTTTTAAAAAAATGAATTATCTACTATTATTTCAACTTCAATAGCTTTTAGCTTTTTCTTCTTCTTTATTTTTCAAATTTGTTTTCAAATTTTTTTCAACAATAGAATTAATTAGATTTCCGTTTTTCATCAACAACATCTTTGTAAAGTCCTTTATTCAATCTATGATTTTCTATTTTATTAAAAATTTTTCTTCAGCAATTTTTTTATATTTATTTCTTTTTGATTTATTGCAAAAAAACTTCTAACTGATTTATTGCATTTTGGTATTTAGCATTTTTCTTTCATTTCTTCTTTTTAAAAAAATTTTTAGCATAAATAAAAAGTCCTACAAAAAAACAGCACCACAAATAATAATATAAAAACCAAATCTTTCAAGTGAATTATCTAATTCTTGTTCTTCTTTACTTAGCTTGTTCATTTTTTTCCTTTCATTCCACAAGTTCTACTTTTTTTCTGTTTCAAAAAGCCTCAACAGTTAAACTTTTTTTATATCTTCTTTTATCAAAGTATTCCTAAAAAGTTTAACTGATTTTTTTCTTTTCTATTTACTTCTACTTCCATTAGTTCAATATTGTTTTTTTCTTATATCAACAATTATATATTCTTTTTCCATTCCATTCTGTTATTTCTAACAAATCTTTTTGAAAAAGGTGAGTTTAATAGAAAAAAATCTATGAGTTACCCCATATATTTTTATTTGAATTTAATCCAATCGCAACAAAAAAACAACTAAAAACTAAAGAAATCATCAAAGTTCTTTTTAAAAGGATTTTTTTAGTAAAAAAATTATCAATTTGATTTGTATTATTGCGTATATTATTATCAAACTTAAATATGCTACAAAAAAAGAATGTTGAATAACTCATTATACCCCCTATTTATTGTTTGAAAAATACATTACCTATAACTTTATAATTAACTCCGTAAATCGTTTTTTTAAAAGTATGTATAGGCTTTTTTTAACTTTAATTCCATTTTCTTTCTTGAAATATATACAGTAACATTTTTAAGTAATCATCAAAAAAACAACTTCTGAATATTCTTCTTTATCAGAATAATCTAATTGCCATTTTACTATATCACCCTCAAAAAGTTTCTTTTTGAATTTATATCAAGAGTACCTATGTTTCTTAACACTAAATATCTTTCTTTAGGTAATTCTTCTAAAGTATCTAACCTAAAATTCATCTTATATAATTTTCCATTCATATTAAGAAAAATAAGCGTTCTCATTATCATTTTCTAAATAAACTTTCTCAATTTTATCCCAAATTTTTAAATTCCATTGCAAAAATCTCCTCTTCTTATTTTTAGTTCTATTTTTTTCTGCTTTTCTACTTATTTCTTTTTTTAAAAATCTTGAACCTCTTTATTCAAAAATTTCCTTTTCAGTTTCTTTTTAAAAATAATTTCATTTAAGGTATTTTTTTAAGTTTCTTTTTTTCTTTTTCTTTTTGATAACAAAAGATTTTCTTTTTGTTTTTAAAAATTTCATTTCTTATATCTTTATCAGATAAAAAAATATAGTACAATTCTTTTTTTCAGTTATAACTTTTTCATTAAGCCATTTATCATATTTTTTTCTTTATCTTTGTTGTAAAATTCTTCCAAAACTTCTAATATTGTTTCACTGTAATCATTTAGTGGAATAACATCAATAAATTTCTTTTCATTTTTTTATTTAACTCTATATTTTTTTCTTCTCTTTTCTTCCAACTCCGACAAAATCCAAAAAGCAAAAAAGATACAATAATTGAAAAAAATAGTAAGTATTGATATAGATAAAAAAATTTATTAAAATTTTTTTATTAAAAAAACAGAAAAAAGTTAAACCTTGAATTAAAGATATGAACCATATCGTTACACAAATTATCCTCAACTCATTATCATCATATTTTTCTTATTTTTAAAAAAATTTTTCTTTTTCTTCTTTAGATAAATTTTTGGAACTTTTTTTCTTTGTCTTTAAATGCTATTTTTTTCTTTCTGATATAAAAAAACTATAAGAAAGTTTAAGGTTGCTAAAATCATATATATCCATATCACAACTTCGTATTTCACTGCACTTCCCCTTTTTATTCTAAAATTATAATTTCTTCTTTTTCTTTTAAAGTGTTCCAAAAAAATCAGGTTGATAACCATATTTCTTTTTGAAATCTCAAAAATTGTATTATTTAGCATTTTATCTAATATATAATTTCTTTTCAGGGTATAGTTTTTTTGCGTTTTTTTCATCATTTTCCCATTCTTTTTTTAGCTTGTTCTATTGCTTTTTCTTTACTATCAAATATATCACTATATATATAATCATCAGCTTTATCAAAAGTATAAACATAGTTTTTTTTATTGTTTTTTTAGCCATTTTTACCACCTTTATTTACTATTTTCTTATTATTTATTGTATTTTTTTAAATTTTCTTTTAAATTCTTCTTCAGTATAAAACTCAAATCTAGGTTTTATTACCTGTTTCTGAAAAATTTGACAATATATGAATTTGCTTTTTATTATAATAACATCTTGATTACTATAAGGACTTTCCTTATACCAAATTTCTTCTAATTCATCATTCCAATTAACAATATAATTAAATGATTTTTTTCATCATTAATTTCTAACATTTTTATAATATCAGATATGTTTTCTTTCGTTACTTGTATAGTTTCAACTAAATTTTTCTTGTTTGTAACCATAACCTAAATTTTTTTATTTACCATATCTCTAATATTTTTTTCCAAGTTTCACTCCATAATGTTTCTTTAACTTCTTCTGTTTCTTTATAACTTCCAAAAAAAGTTTCCTAATTTATGTCTTTTTTTCATCTAAATTAGTTCCTTTATTAATTTCTTTTTAGTATGTTTCCATTTGAGAAATCAAGACAATAATATTCTGAATTTAATCTCCATTTTATATTATTTGTATATTTTTTTCTTTTTGCTCCTTTATATCTGTTTTTGGTAAATATCAGAATTTAAAAATTTGATTAGCAATTTCTTGTGTTGTGAAATAATTACCTATTTTAAATCTTTCATTATCTATACTATCATAATTTTTCTATCACTGAGATTATATTTTCTTCAAACAAGAAATAATAAGTTTCTCCCTTATTTAATCTTATTTTTATTTGAAAAAAACTATTTTTCATCTAAATAATATAAATTTTTCTTTAAAAAGATTTTTTTATAATTATTTTTTTAATTCAATAGCTTTTTTTATTAACTTTTTCTTCTTCTTTATTAGTTTCTGCCATTTCATTATTTATTTTATCTATTTCTTCTTTAAATTTCTTATCATCATCTGAAATTTCTTTTTTTAAAATCATACCCTTTTATAATGTATCCTTTTTTTCTTTCATTAAATTATTAGTGAAATCTTTTATTCTTTTTTTATAGAGTTATGATAATGCACCTTTAAAAAATTCTATTGCCTCACTTTTTTTGTATTAAAGTAATTACCCTCATCAAAAATTAAAAATCTGAATGAAATCCAGCATTTAATTCTGTACTTATTGTCGGCTCTCCAAGAAGAAAAATCAATAGTATAGTAAACATTACTTCTTCTTATATTTTTTTATTTTTTTCTATAATCCCAAAAATCTATTCTTCCATACATCTGAATTAAGAACTTTTTTTAGCGATTTCTAATGTTTTAAAAATAATTTCCTGTATAATAATTTTTCACTACTATACAATTCACTATTAGCTTTCACAAAAATTATAATCAATAGTAAAAATATACTCTGCCTTTTTCTGCTCTCCAATAACTATTATTATATGTTTTTTTATATGTTTTTATCATAATTTTCTTCAATTATAATATTTTTCATCTTGATATTCATTCTCATTTAAAAATAAAAATCTTCATCAGTTATATTTTTTTAACAAAATTTTTTTAATTTCATTTTGAGAATTTTTCTAAATGATTTTTTTAAAAAAATCTATAACTTCATCAAATTCATTAAAAATAATTTCCCTCATTATAATTTTTTTATTATCATATTTACTAAAAAAATCACCATAAACTGAATATGGAAAACAGGGAATTATTATCAAATTCAATAGTAAAAATAGGCTTTATTTTTTTTATTCTCTTTATATCTTTTCTATATTTTTTTTAAATCTATTTTTTTCCATACATCTGAATTAAGAACTTGCTTTAGCAATCTCTAATGTTTTAAAAATAGTTTCCTGAATTATAATTATTAACATCATAAGCCTTATTTTCTTCTATATTATCTTCTATTTTATCTTCGTAAGAAATCACATCAAGTTTTATACAATAATATTTTTTTCTCCTTTATTTGCTCTCCATAAGTCTGTATTTTTTTATTTTTTTAATATTTGTATTATTAGTTTTCATTTTTTTCAAATTTTTTTAGCAGTGTTCTCAAAAAAATTCTTTTTCCTATTTCTCCACCATACATCTCATCATAACTTATTTTATTTTTTTACTATCCCAAAAATAAACTTCCCTCATCATCATCTTCTTCATCACTATGAAAAAAACATACTTTTTATCATCATTTTCTGCTTTTTCTTCTAGCTATGTCATCTTCGTTATCACTAAAAAAACATTCCCATAAAAATATTACCCCCTTTAAACAAAAATTGCTTTTTATTTTCTTAAATATGATAAAACTTCTTCATCAGTAGCTTTTTGAAAATTCATCTTCAGCTTTAAGTAAAGATATATCAAAAATTTTTCTATTTCAATTTTATATTTTTTTAATTAAGTAACTTTTTTTATTTTTTTTCTTTTATTGTAAAAAAATATCAAGTGATATATAAGTCATTTTATCACCATTACTCAATTCTAAAAATAAACCAGCTTTCCTTAGCATTTATATTATAATCTACATTACACTCTAAAAAGTAATATAAAACAGCATTTACTATTTTTAACAAAAAACTTTTCTTTATAAAAAAATAACATCATTACAATGCTATTTTTTTAAAGGATTAAGTGCTAACCCATTACTACTTACTACCAGTCTTAATTGTTCTAGTAGCCTTGTAGATATTACCTTACTTAGAATTTGTAAACTGCCATTTACATCTGCGTTTACGCACTCACCGTTAGGTCTTCTAAACATTCCTCTTTTTATTCTCTTTCCTCTTGGTATTGTTTCTTTATTTGGCTTTTTCATTATCTAAGAAACTTGTCTTAGAAGTATAACTTTCTTCTGTTTCTATTAATCTTATATTCTCATATTCTAACTTATATCTTAATTGCTCTATTATTCTCTTTATAGGTACTTGTATAAAGTTTTTTTAAACTTTTTAATTGTTTCTTCCTCTTATTTTTGCTTTTTGGAATTTATTATTTCCAATTACTATTGTATCTATATTATTTTTCTTTTACAATAGTTTATTATATACCTTGTTGTTTTATGAATATAATCATTCATTATATTGTTTCTTTTTACTCTTAATCTTGTTAGCCTATTAGATTTATATGATTTCTTTTCTTTATCTTTCTCATTGACAGTCGCAAGTATACTTTTGATATTTTCCTATCTGATAGTTATAATATATATTCTTACTCTTTAAACCCTTACCATTAATAATAATACTTCTTATTCCTATATTATTTGTAATAGTTACTAAGTTATTTAAACCTAAGTCTATTGATATTATTCTACTATCATCATCTATACAATCAACTACTTCTTTATTTATTAATGCTTTTCCATCATCATATATGATATAAACATCTATATCTGTTCCATTATATTTAAACATAACTTGATTTGCTTTTACCTATGTTATACATAGTAAAACTTAATTCTTCAAGATAGCCTTTAAAAATTTAATACCTTATCATTCTGTTTAAAAATTCTGATTAGTAATTATTAATTCATCATACTTAGAACTTTTTATACTTAGGTAGTTTAGGTCTACCTGTATAATTACTTTTATTTTTTTCATATAGTCCTTAATAGCTTTAAAAAAAGCTATCAAAAGATGATTGTACTTTCCTAAGTATCTGTTGTACAGATTGAGCATATATTAAACTTCTATATAATTCTGTCCTATCTCTTTTAAATATTCTATCCATATCATTATATTTGATATACTTTCTTACCACATTGCCTTTACTATCTTTAGTTTTATTAAAGAAAAAAAGTTCTGTCTGATAATAAAGGTAGCACTATTAGATATTTTCTTACATTGTTCTAATTGTTCTAATATAAATGGAAAAATATTTGTTATCCTTTTTCATCTTATGCTTTTCTATTCTTTTTCATTTTTACACCTCCTTTCTTATAGGTTTTTTTATATTTTTTTATTTAATACTTTTTGTATTGTTTTTTTATTGGGTTACATTATTATATTCTTCTTTTTAATTTGTTTAATCCGTTTATAATTTCACTTAGAACAAAAACAATAGACTTTTTCTTTTTCTTTTTTTGTTCTAAAACAGTTTCTTTTTTTCATTTTACCACCTTTAATTAATTTTTTTAATTTTTTTAAAAACATTATCATCTACATCTCTAATCCACATTTTAACATATTCATTAAAAAACTTTAGTTATATCAGTTATCATTGATTTTAAGATAACTCCTATCATTTTTCTTATGAGTATTAGCTGTATCAAATATTAATATAGCAAAAAAACATTGTTTTTAAAAAGTTCTAAATTATTAACATCTGTTTCATTATAATCAAATTCTTTAAATTCTCTTTCTAAAAACATTTAAAACATCATTTATCACTGTATGATTAATATAGTTTTCAAATCTATGTACTAATATTTCAGTTGTTTTTTTATAATTCGTGTTAGAACGCCTTTATAATATCTGTTTTAAAGCATATTCTTCTACATCTATTTCCCAAAGTTCTTTATGCCTTTTCATTTGAAGATAGAATATGTAAATCATTGTTATTCCTGTCAAATCTCCGTCTTTATGCTTTTATCTTAACCTTTCTCATCTTTTTCACATTCCTTATCTTACCTTATATTTTTAGTTGCTTTTAACAATTCAAAAAAACTTCTGTTCCTTTTTTTAGTTTGTCTTTTTCCTATAAAAAAATAATATTCTGTAAAAATTGTTTCCATATTCTGAAAGTTCAGTATTTTTTTAATTTTTATCTGTAAAAAAATAACATTATCTTCTGTAACAGCATAAATCCTATATTTTTTTTATTAGTCGCTAAGTCAGTGAAATATAAAAATCATATCCATATTTTTTTATTAAAAAAACTTTAAAAATCAAGCCTAACTCTAACTTTTATTTATAGGTAAATCTGTTGATTGATATTCATTCATTGGCAACTTCAATTCAGTTGCACGAAAATATGTTAAACCTCTACGATTATTTATAAAAATCTAATTGTAAAAGTGTCTTTAATTCGTGTTCTTTCATTGGCAAATACCCCCCTTTTTAATTAAAAATATTCTTCTTTTTCTGTATATTTCATCTTTGCTAGGATATTTAACACCTTTTACTAATTCTTCTATATATAAGAGTTTCATTTTATTAAAAAAATATGTCCTGAAGTTTTAAAAAAATTCTAAAAATTAATAATATTGTATTTATTTACTAATTCTAGGATTTCTTCTTCTGTTAGTTCAATAAATTTATGAAATTTATCATTTTCCTTTATGAGTAAGACTTATCCTTTTTGATATTGATTTTTTTCTTTTGCTTTTTTTAATTCTTTGTTTTCTAAAATGCAATGTTCTTCATCTATAACAATTGAATATTTTTTTATAATAACCTGCGAATAAAGTAGTTTTATATTCACCATCTGCTTTTTTTAATAGTTCAAATCTATCTTTGTCTAAAGAAAAAAATTTCCTTTTTAATTTTTCTCATTTTAGCCCCCTATTAACTGTAATTAACTCCGAATTTATAGATATATTATACCATAAAAATTCATAAAATTTCAAGTCTAAAAATAAGAAAAAGGACAATAAAGTCCTTTTTAAAAATTTTTATTTAACTTTTTCATTAATCGCAAGAATTTTTGTAATTAATTTTTTTAGTAGCAATTATATCTCCTAAACTGTTGTGAGCATTTATTTTAATCTCAAAATGATTACACCAAGTTTCTAGTCTATTATTTTTCAAGTATCGGTAATTTTTCCTACCATTTGTAACATTCTTATAGAATGGAATGGGTCGATTGGATAAGAACCAAAATAACTAAATAAGAAATAATTTCTATTTCTCTTAAAGAAATTATCTATTACTTTTTATATCAAAGTCCACATTATATCCTGCTACGATAAATTTGTCGTTTTTTTATCAAATTTATCTACATATTTATCTAAAAAAAGCTACAAATTCTTTATACACATCTTTTTCATCATAACAATTTATATTTTTGAAAATCTTCAAATTTTTCTTCCTTGAACTGCTAATGCCTCTAAACTAAAAACTAGCATTTTTTTAAAAAGGTTTTACATAAGCATTAAACATAGCTTTTTGTTTCTTTATCAACAACTACTATTGCACTTAATTGTGTTAAAGCACAAGTTTCTACATCTAATCCACCTGTTTCTACATCTATAAATATAATTTTTATTCATTACTCATCACTCCTTAAATTTAAAAATATTTATTTTTCCTTTTGTTATGTACATTATATCATAATATATATATTATGTCAAGTTAGAGTTGTTTTTTTAAATATTTTTTTCAAATAAAAAAAGACAAAAATGTAATTTTTTTAAATTACAATTCATCTTTTTATTTTTTTATCTTTATAATAGTGTTTTTGAGCAATTTTAGTATAAAGTCTTGAGTTTTTTTATAAGCCCCACATTAATATCTTCAAAAAAACTATGATAAGAACAGCTATAACAAATAACAATTCAAATGCTAAGACAAATATGATTGATAAAGACTTTATTTCCATTGTTTTCAAATAAATAAAAATAAATTTCATAAAAAGCATATCGTCAAAAAAATGTTACTAACCATAAAATTAACAATTTAAAAATTTATACTTGATATAGTTATTTCATTTACTTCTTCTAATTTGTAACGATAATAAAATGTAATTAAATATTCAATAACAAAAAAATCAAGTTATATGTAAAAAAACCCTAAAAAAATTTGTTATTAATCATCATTCCCTCTTTTCATTATCTTTGTTGAGATAATTTCATAAGCATTTTAAAGTCAAAATCCTTTTTTTATTATCTAAAAGAGATTTAATATATTCTTCCATACTATCTTCTACTATATATTCATAGACAGTAACATTCTTTTTCTTGTCCTTGTCTATACGCTCTTCCTAGTGATTGTGAGTAATCTTGGTAACTCCAAGTAGGTGAAAAAAATAAACAACATCAGTACAATATTGTAACTCTATTCCAGCCCCACCTGCTTGAATTTGTACTAAAGTTATAGTATTTTTCAAGGTTTTTCATAATCTTGGAAATCAGGTAGATTGTTTTCTCCACCTCTAACTTCATATATTGTTTTTGTCAGAAAAAAATCATTATCTTCTGATTTCTTTTCTATTCTTTCTTGAATAGCTTTCATTATATATTCTCTTTCTATTTTTGAAATTATAGAAAACTAATACATTGTTCCTTGTACCCTCTAAAAAAATTCCATTAAGAAATCAACCTTATCTAATATGTTAGCATATTGTCTTCCTAATGCAAATATTTTAGCGACACTTACTAATCCATCATCAATTTGATTTAAGAAATCAATTTTAAAAATCATTAACTGTTTTTTTAGATAATTCTTTTTCTTTTTTTAGCTTGTATCTTCTTAATAGCGTCAGCTAATTTAAAAAGTAGATATTTCTTGAACTAATTTATTAAATTTTTTTCATCTTGAATTTTATCTATTTCATTTTCAAAATTAGAATTATTTTCTGTTTCTCCAAAAATTAATAGTACCTGAAAAATTTAGTTAAAAAAATTCTCCGAAAGTTGCCTCTAATTCCATATATTCAGAAGATTTAGGGAAAAAAATTTGTTACTTTTATAAGTTTAGGTAAATCTAAACATTCTTCTTTCTTTAAAGGTTTTGAAGAGAAACTTTTAAATTCTTCATCTACCTTTTCTCTATTATTCCAAAAATCTATCTTCTCTTTCAGGAACTCTCACATTGTAAAGTTTAAACATTCTTTCACTATAAGTTGCATTTTTCATTTCATATTGATATGCACTTTCATAGAACCCAGCTGTCGCAAGATAAACGCCTAAATCTATATAACCATTAGGATATGGTGTTGCTGATAACATACACCACCCATCACTCTCTTTTTAAAGAATGGAATAAAGCCTTACTTCTTTTTAGATGTCCTATTTTTTTCATATAATGGCACTCATCTATTATGAAAAAAAGTATCTGAAAAACATTTCAGATAACATTTTACTTCTTGTTCCTGATAAAGAAATACCCTTTATGGGTTTCATATCTAAAAATATGTTTAGTTCTTTTTAACAATTTCTGCATAAGTTATTACCTCATAATTAGGTATAGATATTTTTTTCTGAAAACTCTACATTTTTTTAATTTCTCTATCCCAACCTTTTTTTCCTTAACCTTTTGAGCAGGTGCTACAATTATAAGGTTAGTATTTTTCATCTTTTCTATGTCTTAAATAATGGTGTATAGCCATTAAAGACTTTCCTGTTCCAGTATCAGTTATATACATATAATTTTTTTCAGAACCATCTACTAATTCTTTTTTTGGTATTCAAACATCTTTCTAAATTTTTGGTATGTATTCTTTTTACTTCTTTTTTTCTTTTTTTAGCCATTTTTTTAACTCCTTTATCATTTTTAACATTCTTTAACTAATTTAGTTATAATTTAATTTTTTTCTTTAATTTCTAATTCGTTTAAAAAAACAAATTCTGTTATATTTTTTTGTTTTTTTCATCAATAAAAATGCTAATTTAATATCAACTAGCATTTTCATTTTTTTACTATATCTTTTTAATTTATTTTTTTCCATTTCTTTGATATAATAAGTAATTTATCTCATCTATAACTTTTTAAGAAAGTTATTGGTCTTTCGTCATACCATAATTTTTTTCTTTGTTTTTCATTACCGAATGAGTACACCCATTCTCTAAATCTTAAATGAACTACACATCTTTCGTTTTTGAGATATATCTCTTACAAAAATATAACTTTTCTCTTGAAGTTTTTTTATCTTGATTTAAGTAAGTTATAAAATGTAACTTAAATAATTCATCTAAGTTAAATTCATAAGAATAACATTCTAGTGAAATACTTTTTTTTCCATTATAGTATTTATGTCATTCTTATAATCCATAACTTCAGCAAAAAGTTTTTCTTGAAGACTTCTCTTAATTTTATTAATTCTTCGTCTTTAAAGTTTTCTAAACCTATTATTTTAGCTGAATAATTTTCTTTGAATAATTCATTTGCTATTCTTGGTTTTATATCAACACTTTCGTCGTCTAATATACTTCTTTTTATATGTTCGCCTCTATCATATAATGTTCTTGCAAAACTGTAAGCCATTTTTTTAACACCTCTCTTTTTAATCACTGTTAGGCAACATTCCTAATCCACCTAACTTAAATCCTAATCCTCTTTTTTCTTCTTTCTTTTCTTCAACTTGACTTTTGTTCTTGTTCTATTTCTTCTTCACCAGTTTCATCTGTTCCTACTTCTTCATTTTCTTCAACCTGTTGTTTTTTTCATCTTCTCCTAAATTAAATTTAATTTTTATTTGTTTTTAGAAATAGATTTTTTTAACTACTTCTTTTATAGTTTGCATTTCTCTTGCTTTTATCCACTTTAATTTTATATTTTAACTTTTTCTAATTCTTGTTTAACCTTTGCTACATAAAAATCTAGTTTCAGGTATATTTTTTTATAATTCGTTGTTTTTTTATTCTGCTGATACCTGCATTATAAGACGCTATTGCATTATCAGTTTTACCAAATGCTTTTTAAACTATCATTTAGATGTAAAACACCAATTTCAATATTTTCATCTAAATTTTTTTCTATTTTTTTATCATAATGTTTTAGAAGTAATATCCATAATTTGCATTATTCCATAAGCACCAGCACCACTTTCAGCTGTTTCCCTAAACTTACTTTCTACACTAGCAACAGCTAATGCTAACTCTATATCTACATCATATTTATTTGTATATGTCTTAAACTTTTTTTATAAAGTTTTTTTCAGCTTATTCTTCACTTAAATTTTTTTATTTGTATTCATTATATAATTTATATGATTAGTGTTAGCTAAACTAATACTAGAAACCACTAAAAAAACATTATTATAACTTTTAAAAATTGCTTTCATTTTTTTACTCCCTTAAATTTTTTTAATGTTCGTTTTCTATTTCTGATTATATTATACCATATAAATTAGTCTATGTCAAAGCAAAACAGACAACATTGTCTGATAAAAAATACCTTTACAAATATAAAACTATATTTGTAAGAAAAAAATAAATATGTTATAATTAATTTAACTTTTTCCATTATTTTTGAATTTTGTGAAAGTTTCAAAAATACTTCATAACTTTTTTTAACTTTTTACTTCTTTTTTTATATTTTTTTATCTATTAATAAAAAAAGGCACATATAAGGTGTGCCTTTTTTTATTTTATTATTTATTTTTTTATCTAATTCAGGAAAAATAATTTCCAAAACCAATAGTTTTTAAATTGTGGTACAATAAAAGGTTCTTCACTTAATTTCATTCTTTCGTGAGTTTTTGTTAAATTCTTTTTGCAAATTCTATTATTTCATTTAATTCTTCTTCTGTTTCATAATGGAAACTAATTGATTGATTTTTTTGGTGTTTCTCTATTTGCATAAGTTTCAAACACTAACTCTTTATATTCAGGTTTAAAAATAGGCTACTCTATCTCCTTTTATAGGATTTTTGATATTTCTCATTTGTGAGAAGTTCCATTACTTTTTTTCATCATAAGTATTACCTTTTTACTACATTAGTAGCGACTGTTACATCATTAGAACTTATTTCTCCCTTTATCTTTACCACAACCTACTAAAAAAATACAACTCCTAATACTAACATTAAATATATCGTTGCTTTTTTTCATATTTATCTCTCCTTTTTTTAATTTTCGATTTTTTTAAATCTTTTATTTTTTTAAAGAAGTTATAAATATTTTTTTCATTCTTAATTTCAATTCTTATTTTCACCACTATTATAACATATAAAAAAACTAAAATGTCAATAATTTTTGACTTTATTGTCCGTTAAAAAAATTAAAAAGGACTTATAAGTCCTTTTTAAAATTCTTTATTTTTTTCCTTTGTATTTTTTTACTTTTATAAAGTTTGAGTTTGAGTTTCTAAATTTTTGTCTTTGAATTTCCTTTTTGAAATTGAAGTTCTTCTTTTTCTTTATCTTTTTCCTCTTTCAATAAAGTTATATTCATATAAAAAAACAACTAAAGAAAAAAATAATGCTCTATACAATATTTTAAGAAAGCATTGCTACTTAATAATACTTCTAAAGGTTTTGTTCTTTCGTAAAATTCTTCATTCATTCCAAATAAAGCACATATATCTCTTGCAATTTCAGGTGTAAATTCTTCATCTTCAAAAGAATATATTTCGTTTTTTTAAAAATCTATAACAGGTAACATAAATAGACTTCTTTGTTCAAATTCTTCTTCTGTTAAGCTATCATCACTTAAATTAAAAATCTTCAAATATTTCATCTTCTTCAATTAAAGCCCTTATTCTGTAATTCATTAAGACATCTAATTCAGAAAAATCTTGTATCATCTACTTCTAAATTCTCAAATTCAAAAGGTAAACTTGCCATTGTAAAGATTGAATAAATATTTTTCATCTATATTGTTAGGGTCATAATATGGATTATTCTTTTTAAACCCCTCTAAATCTCTATAAAGTATTGAATATGAGTTCCCATATTTTTTTACCTCTGCCTCTTCAAAATGTGAATTTGCTAAGTTTATTACAATATCTGCTATATGTTCTTTGTAAAAACTTTCAAAGAAATCTTCAATAAAAATCTATATCAGTTTCTCTGTAAATAGTATTATAAAAATTTTCTTCTAATACCATTTAAAAACTAAAAGCCATACTATCATATACGATTTCTTTTCCGTCAATAATTTGCATATCAACAGGTTTAAACTTTGCTTTTTTTTAATATACCCTGATAATAAAGGTTTATGTTTATTTCTCTTTTCTTTATTGTTATTATCAGTATCGTTATTATCGGTATCATTATTATCTTTATCATCTTTTTTTGCTATCACTCATTTCAATAGGACAATATATGAAATTATTTTCCTTTGAGCATACATAAGTTAAAGGTATTGCCATTCTGATTTTAATAACACCCTCTATGTTGAAAGTTATAAATTTATTGACTTCTAAAGAAATGTTAGAAATAGGTATTCCTTTCAGAACACTTCCCTCATAAAAATCCGTCAAATATCTTTTTCTTTATCAATTCATCACTTGTTTCATAAGAGAAAAAAATTTTTCTTTCTAATCCTACAAAAAAATTCTTGTTGAGTTACATCTATTAATTCTCTTCCTCTTTCTATTCTTGCCATTTTTTTATTCCTTTCTTCTATCAAATTATAGATATTCTATCTGATGTTTCTTGAAACACTTTTTGTAAACAATATCATAAACAACCAATATCCTAGCACAAGATAAAATGTTTTAGGTTCATTAAAGTTTTTTTGAAAAAAATCTATCATCATCTTGTATAAACGCTATTTGTTTTGCTGTCCAAATCGGTGATAAAGGAATATCAGGATTATTTGCTACAAATAAAAAAATGCTATAAGTACAGTAAATTTTGCAATACTATTTAAAATAATCCTTAACAATTTATCCATTCCACCACTTAATCCTTGTATCTTTTTCGGAAGTAAAAAAATAAAATGGAATGTTCCCATTGCTAATGAAACTGCTACACTTAATCCTGCAAATAAATATGCAAAATAATATCGTAGAAAAATAATTTCATTATTTTTTTATTCCTATCAACCATACTCCTACAAAAAGCAAATCCTCTTACTAAGAAGTTTCCTGTTTCTTTTTACACCTAATAAACTTTTTAATGCGTCAGTTATAAAAGATAATCCTGTTGTAATAAGTGATACAACTGCTTTTACACTCTTTGTTATTAAATCCCAATAACCTGAACTATATATTTCTCTATTTATTTCTTCTTGCGACGCACCACTATAAATCATTTCTACAAGTTTTTTTGAGAATTATTACTTAAAAATATTTCCAAAAAAACTATGAAAAGGTGCTGTAAATATTCTTGTAATTCTATCTAAAGATAAAGGTTCACTAAGATTTAAAAAGTTGCATTGGTAATCTCTTAGTTACGATTTCAAACATATCTTGATAAAAAAATACTTTTACCCAAAAATTCAGCTAAGAATATGATAATAGTGTAATGTAATATAGTTTGCAAAGAAGTCATAACAATCATCTTTACACTTCTATTAGGATTTCTTATATATTCTAACAAAATATCTAAAATTTTTACTAGGACTATGATTGGGATAATCATAACCATAAGTTTGACTATCCCATCTGAAAAAGTGGCAACGAAAAAATTGACTATTCCCTCTAAAAATACCCTCTCTACTTGCATTACCTGTTGTTAATGACTGTACAAAGGTTTGTTCTATATCTTGTAAAGTTATCATATTTTTTCACCACCTTTTCTAATTCCTATTTTTTTTGTTATATCTAGCTGGAGTTTTTCCAGCATTTCTACGAACCTCATCTTGAATATGTTCGGCTCTTCTAAGTTTAATACTGTTATCTAACTCATCATCAATATTATTTCTTGCTCTAACTTCATCAACTGTCATTAAAGTTCCGTCTTGATTTCTTATATGGAAATCTTTTCCCTCTTCTTTACCCTCTGCAACCATCATATTTCCATAAATAGTTGTGTAATCTCTTTGATATGCCTCTGATTGTTTTAAAGGCTGTCGGGTCATTTCTTTCTCTAAATCCTTGAATATGGCTATAACCTTGTACTCCCATATCTCTGTAAAGATTTTGCATACTTTCTGTACTATTAATAGCATTTGTTACATTTGAAATTACTTCACCTTTTTTTAATACTACTAAAAGTACCTTTTAACAGCACCTGCAACTGCTCTTCCACCTTGTCTAATAAGTGAAGTTTTTTTGTCTTATAGTATCACTGAAAGCATTAACTTTATCTTTGTAAAAAAATGCTTTGCCATATCTCCTAAATCATTTTTTTAACTTCATTTACCGTTTGAGCCACTTCATTTTACCATTTGAGCCTTTACACTAGGGTCATCAACAAAAAAAGCACCACCTAATTTAGCATAAGCACCACCTAATTTAGTAAGTTGTCCACCTACAACTAATCCTGCTCTAGCAACTCCACCTGCAACTACTCCTGCTGTTGCAACTCCACCTAACACTTTTTTTCAGTATTTCTTATAACAGAACCTGCACTTTCTCTTGCTAATGATTGGTTTCCACCTAAAGCCTTAGCAACTGTTCCTGCTCTTCTTTCAAAGTTAGTTCTTGTTTCTTGTATACTTCTTTCTCTGTTACTTTGTGCTGTTCTTGTTGCATTAGCAAGATTTTCGTGTATATCATTTCTTTCAATAATTCTTGCCTCTAATCTTCTATTATCTCTTCTTGTATCTTGTTGAACTTTTTGCTAAATTACTTGTTCTTTCATTAAGTTCATTAGCTGTTTCATCTGCTACATTTTTGAGCGTCTTTAACATTTTGTCTAGCTTGTTTTATAGCATTTTTTTATCTCCACTTGCAACTGCTTTCTTATAATCTTCTTTAGCACTTTTTAAATTGCTTTTGAGCAACTTCATTCTTTCTAAATGCGTCATTTTTGGCTATCAGTTGCTGATTGTAAATTTTTGTTCATTTTGTTCCATAGCATTTCTATCAGCTGTATTTTTGATTATTCCTATCATTTTCGCTATTTCTAACTTGTTTGTTTTCTTTTCTTGTTTTTATAACTGTCATAACCTTTTTTTAGCTAATACAACTGCTGTTGCTCCTGCACCCATTACTTTACCAACAGCACCACCTATGAAGTTTCCTGCATTAAGACTAGCAACTCTTCCTGATAATACACTATCAGCAATTTGTCCACCCTCTCCTGCAATGAACATTCCTATCATAAGTACAAAACCTGTTTGAAATGCTGTACCCATATTTAAGCCATCTGCCTTTGCCTTATCAATGGCGTGAGTAATAGTTTCTATAATGTTTACAACTACTCCTATTAATCCTAACCTTATAGCAAGTGATAATCCTTTATTTACAATATTTGAAATAATAGCACCACCTATTTGTGCTGTTTTTTTCAAATAATAAGAAAAGGCATTAAAATAACTGATAAACCTACTATTAAAAACATAAGTTATAAAAAGCCATAAGTACATCTTTAACTAATCCCATAACAGTAAACATACTACCGAAAGCAAGTAGAGCAAACATTATACCTGCAATAGCCCCTACTCCATTTGTAAAAAGCTAAGTTCCAAATAGTAAAAGGTATTGTTAAAATTGTTGATAATACATCACTAGGTTTTTTAAAATCAGGTACTCTCATTCCTGTTCCAAAGAATTGTTCTCCCATTTTCATAAAACCTGTCATCAAGGACGGTTGCGACATATCAGGTGTACCCATTGTAATCATCTGATAATTGTTTATAGTCGTGGATATAGTTTGTGCATTAGAACCTGAACCCATTGTTGCTGATACTTGTTGTCCACTTGGTAAAAGTAAGAAAACAATAACAGCAAAAGTTATTATACTAGGTAAATTAGGCAAAATTAAACTTGCTACTGTTATATTTCCAAGATGTGATAATGTTTTTTTAATAAAAAAATCTATTGTAAAGAATAAAAACACATAAAAGCAAGTACAACTGCTGATAAATTTGCTATCATTACTGCTAATTGTGTCATTATCATAGTGAAAAAAATTTATCTACACTATCACCAATAAGTTCTGAAATAAAACCAATATCGACTGCCTCATTTGGGTCGCTAGGTGCTGGGGGTGTTGTACTTCCTGTACCACCTGTACCACCAGTTCCACCAGTTCCACCAGTTCCACCAGTTCCACCACCTGTACCACCACCAGTTCCACCTGTTGTCGGTACAGAGTATGAATATTTATTCACTAAGAAAAATAAAAGTATAAGAAAGCCTATAAATAGGGACTTTCTTAACTTTATCATTTTTTTGAAAAAAATGCTTTAACATTATTCCAAAAAAATCACTATAATTTACACTTAAAACCCCTGTTACCATTCTATTTCCCCTCATTCTATTTTTGACGGAAAAGCTAAATTAAACTTTGGACTTCCTGAATATTGTTCATCTTTACCATTAACTCCTGTTATACTTACTAATCCCTCATAATCTTTTCCTGCTTTTAGATTTAAGTTTATAAAGAACTTGTTCTCCTTTTTAATAATTTTTTTGACATCACTATCTGTAAGTTTTACAGGTGTTCCAAATAATTTAGTTTCTTGATATAATCTAAATGGTTTTTTTCTTCATTATTACTTGAATATACGACACCTTTTTTTCCATCTTTATTATATTCAATTTTATATATAGGTAAATCTCCCATACAAGCCAATTTTTCCAAATACTTCTCTTTCTGTTGTGTTTTCCATCTTTTTTTACCTCCACTTTTTCTGCATTTTTTTACAATTTCTATTAATTCATTCTTTGACATCTCAATTATTTCTTCGATTGTCAAATCGTTATCCGACACTCTTTTTCATCAACTTAGAAAAATTCAATAGTTTTTTTCTGTATATAAGTTGATATTTAACATATCTAAAGTTTCTATAAATTCTATACCAACATCAGTTATGTTATAAGTTATTGATTTTTTTCTTAACTGTTTCTGTTATATAACCTGTCTTAACACATTTATTGACAGTTTCAGCCCTTGTTGCCTCTGTTCCAATTTGTATACCTTGTAACATTAGTTTATAGTCTTCATCATCACTTTCAACTGTTTCATCAACTACTTCATTGTCATTTTCTTCTTCATCAGTTTCTTTTTGCTAACTTTTTCTAAGTCTACTTTCTTAAATGGTTTTAAAAACCAGTTAAATAATTCAATTACACTGACTTTTTACAGGGGTGTAGTTTTTCTTTTCTTCTGTTGTAAATGCTACTTCAAATTCATCTCCTTTTTTTGAAGATTAGGTAACATAACATCTCCACTTTCTTTTTCAAAGAAATAATAACCCTCTTGCTTAACAGCTTGTCCATTTATTTTAAATTCATAATCTCCTACTTTTTATAATCATTTCTTTTTTTAGAAATTATTGTTTCTTCTTCACAAAAATTTTGCATAAAATCTATTACAAATTACATCATAAACTTTCTTTTCATCTACTGATAAACCCTCAATTCCACTTATTTTTAGCTGTGGGTGTAATAGCACTGTGAGAAGTATCTGCACTTTCACTATTTTTTTTCAGACTTTTCAGCTTTTTACTTTACTATTGTCAAAGATATTTTTTTACTATCTCTAAATTTTTAAAGTTTTTTTCCTGCACGATTTTTGGTGTGCATTAATGAATTTTTTTACAGTTTTTCCTTTTTCACTTTCTTTTTAGATATTCTGATGAAGTTCTAGGATAAGTTGTTAAACCTTTATCGTATAAAAGATTGTGCAAGTTCCAATACTCTATCAGCTTTAAATCCTTGTTTAGAAAGAATTTGTTGTAAAGTATTTAATGAAAAATAACTTTTTAGGTTGTGGCTTAAATTCTTTTTTTCCTTTATATCTGAAACAATAGCTTTTACCTATTCTATTAAGTTCTTCCATTTGTTTAATACTTTCTTCTTTAGTTTTCCATTTTTTTCTTTTGTAATAAGATTTACATTGTTTTTTTGTACTTTTTTTACTATAAAAATATGGTACAGGAACGAAGTTTTTAATAGCCATATCTCTATCATAGATATATTTTACAATAGGAATTATAAGTCTTCCACTATTTAAAAGTCTTCCTTTTTTTACACTCATAAGTCTTGTAATGTTTATTCCAAATAACCAATCCAAATATTGTCTTGCTATCCCCTCATTACTTAAACTTAAATATGCTTTGTTATCTAAAAGATTTGCAACTCCCTCTCTTATATCTTCTTCTGTTTGTGCTGGTAACCACAATCTTTTAATTTTCTTTTTACTATCGTGTAAAAATCCATATTTTTCAAGAATTTCATCAACTATTATTTGTCCCTCTCTATCAGCGTCGCCACAATTCACTATGGTATCGCATTTTTTACAAAGCTGAACAATAGCCTTTAACTTGTCTTTAATGTCTTTATCAGGCATTACTTTTTTTTCAAACTTTTCAGGAACGATTGGTAATATATCGTTTGCCCAACTACCTTTTTCTTTAGTATTCTCTCCATACTTATATTCTTCAGGCATTAATAATGTTAAGAAATGCCCTCTTACAGAAGTTGAAAACATACTTTCATCAGAATTAGTATAGTAGTATTCTTTTTCACCTTTTTTTATTAAGTCCTAAAAGCCTTAGCGACTTTTCTCATAATATCAGGTTTTTTTCACAAATTATAACTGTACTCATAAAAATACCTCACTTACTTTTTTTTATATTTTTAAACATTTTTTTAAAAACAACCACTATTTTTTTAAATAGCATTAACAACATTAGCTGTTTTTAGTTGATTTAGTAACTTTTTCTTTTAACTTTATTTGTACTTTCTTCTTTATTATTAAGTTTTTTTCATATAATTGTTTATCTTTTTTTTCTTTAGTATCTTTATATAAATTAGATAATTCTTCAAAAGATAAAGTATGTCTTATTACTTTTTTTGTTTTTTTAATTAAATCATTATATAATTCCAAAAAAATTTATCATAATCGTCAATAACAGCAAATATACCTTTTATTTTCTGTTATCTTAGCACCATTTTTTTATATTGTTGTAGACTTACTTTTACCTATTTTAGATTTTTAATTCTAATCCAACAAACTTTCCATTTATACATATAACTAAATCAGGTAAACCTATCGTTCCATAAATTCCACCCTTTGTCTTAAAATGATAAATATTATTCTTTTTTTAAAAAAATCCTTAATTTTGTTTTCTAAATTTTTTTCTCTTGTGCCATAATACTTCTTTCCCCTTTAATATTTTTTTTAACTAACTTAATTTTTTTTAAATATTTTCTATTATATTATATTTTTTTACATATCTTAAAAAAATTTTTTTGAAAAACATACATTAATAACAGACTTATTGATTTTTTTATAATTTCAGCATAATTAAATAAATTAAACATAAATTTTTCAAAAATCTTTTACAATATCTTTGTTATTAACACTTATTTTCGTAAAAGGTTTTATTAAATCTCTAAAAAAACTCCATTTTATCTTTCTTTTTGAAAAATAAAGATTTTTTTTCTATTGATACAGGAAATTTATCATAAATATATCCTATTTTTTTTCAATAGCGTCTTCTTTTTGTAATAATTTTTTTCTGTTATTAAAGCATTTAGCAACTCAACAACATCTTGAAATAATGTTACAAATACTGTACTTTCAGCTTTTTCTACTATATCTTTCGATTTTTTTTCTTTCAAAAGTAATGAAATTTTTTTAGTTTCATCTGATGATTTACTAGCAAGAACTGTTAAATTACTTATTATAGACATTCTTATATCTTCTATCGTTCTAACTCTTGTTTGTGGTAAATTATCACTCAAAAATCTTTTTGCTTTTTTTAAAATTGGCTCTATCCCCTTTGGATATTCTTTTCATTTCTAATAATTCTTTTTTTCATTCAATTTCATATTATACCTCTATTGTTCTTTATTTATTGTTCTTTATTGTTTAATTCAGCTTGTTCAGATAATCTTTTTAGTTCTTCCATTTCTTCAGCAGAAATTTCAGCATTTTCTTTTAAGACTTCTTCAGCTTTTCTTAATTCTTCTTTTCTTAAATCTTCTTGTGAATAGTTTCTAGGTTGTAAATATTTATTTCCGTTACTTACAGTAGGCATTTCTTCTTTTTCTACTATAACAGGCATATTAGGATTTACTTTTTTTCTTTTTTTAGGTTCTTGATTTGCTAACTTTTCTTCGTATTCTTTTCTAAGTCTTTCTTCTAAGTCTTGCATATCTTTTTTTATATCTAGCCTCATCTATGCCATCACTTTTATCTCTATATTTATCATATCTATCTTTAGTTAGTATTGTTCCTGTTGCTATAACTCCTGCTCTTTCGGTTTTTACTTAGATTACCCCACCAACTTGCAAAAACTACTAACTGATATAACAGCATTTAAAAACAAGAAAACTAATTATTAATTTCTTTTTTTGACATTTTTTTCACTGCTACTAAAAAAATGTATTAAAAATATATTTAACACACTAGATTATTACTACTTCAATGAGTATATTTTCAATACAATGTATCTACTCATAGTTCCTTGTACTCTCCATAGTCGTAAATTCCCAACTAGCCGTCGGTACATATATATATTCTCTTTTTGCTTTATTAGTAGCTTTCTCCTTTTTTTATTTTATTTGAGAATATATATTCTATTTCAATTATAGCTAAGCTATAACCTTATATACTTTTTGCTTTTTTTCAAGATTTATACTTGCATTGTAATCTCTGTCTATTTCTAAACCACAATTACCACATTTATAAATCCTATTATTAAGTTTTAAATCTTTCTTTATACTACCACAACTTGAACAAGTCTTAGAACTTGGATAGAATGTATCTACTAACCTTAGTTCTATATTTCTCTCTTTACACTTATTTATTAGTTTAGTTCTTATCGCAAAGAAATTCTGTTCCTGTATTGCTTTTAGATAGATGTCTGTTCTTCATCATATTAGATACTTTTTAAATCTTCAATAGTAATGTATTTTTAACTTGGCTCTTGTTATTTCATCTACCATCTTATTATTGTAATCATCTCTAATACAATTCAATCTATAAAAACAATCTTTGTACTTTCAATTTCTTCTTACTAAAGTTTTTTTAGTTCTCTTAATTTTTATCTTTTTAGATTTAGAATATTCTATACTCCTTGACATCTTTCTTTGTTCTCTTTTTTTAGTTTCTTTTTAATCTTTTTTTACTTTCTTAGTTTTTATTTATATTTTTTTAAATATCCTACCATCAGAACATATAGCTGTATCTTTAATTCCTAAATCTATCCCTAATCCTTTAGTGTTTGTATTTTCAGATTTAACTATATCATCTACTTCTATAACAAGTGATAAGAAATATCTATCAGCTATTTTAGATATAGTACCACTTTTAATGTTAGCATTTTTTTAGGTATATACCCATATTCTTTTTACTCTTACAAATTTTTAAAGTAGGTATTTTGATTTTGTGTCTATAAAATTCAAAAATCTTTTTTTATTATTCTTAACAAAAATAAGCACCTAGTTCATTTTTACCTTTCTTCTTAAAAAAACAGGAAAAATCACTTAAACCCTTAAAAAAAGTTTTTTTAAATGCTTTTTTTCTCCATAAATCATAGCTTGTTTTACTGATTTTGAAGATACATCTTTAATCCATTTTTTTTATCAGGATTACTAGATAGATAGACATTGTTGATATACTTAGAAAAAAATCAAAAGCACTAACAAATTTATTTCCTAGTTCATATTGCTCCTGATTATATTTAATATATTCATTATATATAAATCTCTCAACTCCAATAGTTTTGTTTACTTGTATTTTCTGTTCCTTTGTTAGTTTTTAGTTCTATCCTTATTGATTTATACATCTTCCACCTACCTTTCAATACACTTTTTATATGTTTAAATATGTTTTTTTGATTACTGTTTTTCGTACTCCTTTTTACTTTTATTTTCTAAGATAGTGTAAAAATCAATTTTAAATCTTCTTCATTGAATTTTTTTCACCATAATTGTTTCTAATATTTTTTTCATCTCACTTTCAGGAATAGGATATAATCCTAAATCCTTGATTGCATTTACATTATTTTTCATCATAAGAACTTAAAGAATTTTTTTATTGAATAATATAGTATTTATAACAAAACTTGCAAACTCTTTATCTGAATTAAATTCAAATTCATTATTTTTCGTAAATCTTATCAACGATAATTTCAAATTGATTGTTAAATAATATTTCTTTTTATTGTAGATATAGCTTTAACTTCATTAATTATTTTATCATCTTTTATTATTAAATCTATTTCTATATTATTTGTTTTAATGAAATTAATTTTCTTAGTTAGTCCTGAATTGTTTTTTTAATTTATCAATAGTATATTTTAATATACTATTACAATTCTTTTTAAAAATAACTAACAGGTCTTGGGTTTCTTCTAAGATTTTTCTTTTTCTATTTCACATTTTTTTAAATATTTTTTTAAATCAATCACATTTTTTTCAAACTTTTCATTAAAATAATCACATAATTTTATATTTTTTTCTTTCTTTTTTTCTGTTTTCATTATTATTTTCTCTTAATTCTTTACTTATTGCTCTAATATTTGATTTAATAGAATTAATCAATTCTTTAACATTCATATTGTTTTTTTATTCTTATTTTGTTACTATCAACTAATTCAAAAGTATAACTCATTTCTATATTATCTAATTGTGAGAATATATCTTGTATTCTTTTAAATTCTTTAGAAATCTTTTTTTCCTTATTTCATTTAAAGTTCCTTTTAGGAAAAATAAAATATTTTTTTATTTATAAAGTTAGAAATTATTATATTTAATCTTAAATACCTCATTAAAACTATTTCTCTAAATTCTTTTGAAAAAAATACAGCTTTACTTGAAATAAAAATCTTGTATTTCATCTTCTGTAAGCAAATGTTCAATTTCTTCTTCAGATAAAGAATTTTTCATCTGTTTTTATTCTTGTTTCTTTTATAAATTAATTCATTGAAATTTATTGTTTTTTTCATTTTTTTAAAAAGAAAACTCAATATTTTCAGTTATTTTTGTCAACATTTTCTTTTTAAAAGTCCATACTCTATTAATTTATTAGATATTTCTTCAAACTTTAACATTTCATTTTCATTAAAAAAAGATTTTCTTTTTAAACTTATAATATTCAATTAAAAAGTTCTTTTTATTTCCATAGCATTTTCTCTTTTAATCTTTAAAAATATCATTTAAGTTCTTTTCTATTTTATATTTCAAGACTTTTTTTGATACTTTTTCAAAAAAATGTATCAAAGTTTTCTAAAAAACTTAGTTGTTAGTTTAGCAAATTCAGAATATATATCTTCATATTCAGCATTTATTGTTTTTAAATAATTCTTCTTGGTTTATCCCTACATTTTGCAAAGATTTTTTTGTTTTTAAATTTTCTTCCAAATTTCTTCTGTCAATCGTATGTTCACCTAACGATTTCAAATTATTTATTTCTAACAAATCATTTAATGTAACTTTATTTCTTGTTTTTTTAAAGTTCCTAAAATATCAGTTAAGACAATAGCAAATATTTCAGAAAGTTGCACTCTGTTTCTTATTAAGAATTGTAAAAAAATTCTTCATCATTCATATCATCTACCTTAAATTCAGTATAACTTAATATTTTTTTAAAGAATAGTAGTAAACTTTCATAGTGAGTTCCTTTAGTTCTATTTATATTTATATTTATATTTATATTACCTTTTTTTCATTATTCTTTTCAAATATTTCTCCTACACCCAACAAGATACTTTCTATAAATAAGAAAACGCTTTCTTTTTTTATAAAAAAATTCTCTTTAAGTATATCTTCATATTCTTTTTAATTTTTTTCTACAAATTCTTCTTTCTTTTCATTTATTAAATTTATTTTTTTATCTATTAACACTATTTCTTCAGTGTTTTCATATAGTTTTTTTCATTTTCTCTTAAATCAATTAACTTTTTTTATTTCTTTATCCATTAATTGAATTTTTTTCAAAAACTAACAATTCAGCTTTTTAAAAACTGATGTTTCACTTATTTTTTTTCAATTTCTTTTTTTGAACTCTTCTAATTTTTTTCTTTTTATTTCTTCTGTTTCTAATTCATTATCAATCTTTTTCTCTTTCTAAATCTTCATTTGTTTCTTTTTATATTTTCTTCTTGTTCAATCAATTTTAATCTTTTTAAAAGTTTCTGTTATATTCTTATTTTCAAATCTTTTTTTGATAAAATTGCCAAAAACTTTAGTTGTTCTTCCGTTCTAGCAAAGAAAAATATAGCATTTTTTTCAAAGAAAAACTATCTTTTCTTCTACTAATTCAACAGAAGATGAATTTATAAAATGTAAAAACAATTCATAAAGTTGTTCTACCTCAACTTGTGTTTTTTTAGATACTTCATTGTAAAAAAACTTTCAAAACTTCTTAAATCTAATTTTTCCACTTTTTAAATCCTAATTCTTCTTTTTTTATTTATTATTGATGTACTTTTTATTGTTAAGGTAATCTTTTTCTATCTGTTACAGATTTTTATATCCGTAAACATACTTCTCATAAGTTCTCTTGCTTGTACTTTTTTTCGTTATTTTTCCACTGATAACCCCCACTTACTTCAATTTGTATACAACTTCCCATTTATCGTAAGTTTTTTTCATAATTTTTTTATTTTTTTAAATCTCATTTCGTATGCTTTCTTTGAATATACTTCTGCCTCTTTATCTCTTTTTAAATCTGTTAGTTAAATTATTTTGGTATGTAACATAATTTTTCTTCTCCGAATTTTAAAAAGTAAGATAGCTTTAGCTTGAAATTCTTTTTTTCTTCAAAAAAACCTAAATATCTACTATCAAAACTCAATATACTTCTTCCTAACAATAAATATTTACCTTTAGGAACAATTATATCATCTCCCTCTTTAAAAATAAGGTGTTACATTTTTGTATAGTTAGTATCTTCCCAAAGTTTTCTCCATTAACATAGATATTTCCTTTTTTTACTATAACTCTATCTCCCTCAACTCCTCTGATACTTTTTTTAGAATATCATTCGGTTTAAAGAAAAACATTTTTCTTGTTCATATCCTTTAATTTGAAATCTCTCATAACTTAATATAACTCTATCATTTCTTTTTAAGATTAGTTGCTTTTTTTCAGTGTAATACATTCCTAAAGGTTCTGACGCACTGAAATTAAACCTAATCTTAAACAAGAAAAAAACATTATTATCATAAAACAAATTACAGTAAAAAAATTAATATTATCTTAGCCTTTTTTTCTTTTTGTCGTTTTTTTATATTTTTCTTTCATATTTTCTTTCCTTTTTTTCTTTCCTTTTTTTCTTTCCTTTTTTTTCTTTTTCCTTTTTACAGAGTTCAAACATTTTACTTTATTAAATATTATACCATATTTTTTTATTAAAAATGTTAAAGAGCAATAAAAAAATATTCATTGCATATTTTTGAAAATAAAAAAATGCCATAATTAAGTTATGGCAATTCTTTTTAACTAAATTTCCAAACAAGCAATATAAGAATGGTTTTTTTATCCTTAGACTTACATCTTTTTATAACTTTTTCTAAGTTATATTTTTTTTAATTTTAGTTCTTTGATAATTGTTTCTTTAGAATTGATTTTATCTAAACTTTCAATTTCTTTATTGAGTTCTTCTAATTGCTTTTTTCTTTTTGGTATAAATCTTTCATTTCTAATTCTGTCAAATAATATCACCTTTTTCCAATCTTGTATTTAACAAGTTTATCATTTTCTTTTATCCAAATTCCTTTCTTGTTAGTTGTTTTTTTATGTTATAAAATTCAAATAAATTATCTAAAAAAATTTACTATTTCTTTTTTTCTTTTTAATTTTTAAAAAAATCTTTTTTTGAATATTTTTCTTTTTCTTTCTCATATTATCACTTATTTCTTATTCTTATTCTTATTCGTTTTTATTTTTTTATTTCTTTTTCTCTTTCATTCAAATAATTTATTCTGATTTCCATTTCTTCTTTTTCTTCTTGTATTTCTTTCAAGATTTCTTCATCACTTTTCAAATCATCTTTTTTTATTTCAGTAGTCAAAGAAGTGTAATGAAGTTTTTCAAAATCTTCCATAATATCATCATCAAAAATATTCATCAAATTTATTTTTTTATAAATTTTTTTGCAAAAGCCTTTAAAGGACAAACTTCTTCATAAAAAAACTATTTGAAGTTGAATATATTATATAACTCTCTCCTAAAAAGCACCAGCTTTTTTTCAAAAAAACTCTTTTGAAATCATAATCTTTTTTTATTTTCTAGTTTTTTTTATAAATTTTTTTCTATATCATTCTTCTTATAAATGCGAACATCTGACATATCTGACATTTCCATCACTTCCTTTTTTTATAAATATTCTTTTTTTATTTTAGCTATATGTTCATCTGACATTTTTTTGTTCCTAACTCATTTATTTCTAAAAAAATAACTCTATCTTTTTGTTTATTAGTTAAATCATTACCAAACTTTCTAGGAGTTATTTCAGTAGCTTTTACATTAGCATATAACAACTCTATTTTTATCTTTGCTATTTAAGTTTTTAAAGAAAAATTCCGTCTTCTAAAGAGAATTGGTTTTCTATAAACTCAAATATTGTAGATAGTCTTTGTTTGCCATCAACAACTTCTAATATATCAAAAATCAAAAAGTATCTACTCTATCTTCAATAGGTTTTGAACATTGAATAAATGTAGGTGTTATACTGGCTTTTTCCTTTGAATAGATTTTTCTATATATGCTCTTTTTGTTCTAAAGTCCATACCAAATCCCTTTTGATAGAATGGAGATAAATCTAATTGATTTTCATATAATCTTTTATATAAGTCAACCACTCTAAAATCGTGGATTTTTTTCTATCAATTATCTTTTTCCCATTCATCTTTCTTTTGTTCTAATTGTATTTGAAATTTCAGCGTTAGCCTCTTCATTAGTTTTACATAACTCAAATAGGTTTTACTTTTTTTCTAAAGTGAAATCTTCCCATTTACCATCTTTTTAATTCTTTACCTTTAACAGTAAACATAAAGAATTTATCTTTATCTGTAATAACACAATCTTTTGTTGCTCTTCCTAATAAAAAAACAGTATCTCCTATTTTTAAAAATTTTTTTAGTTAATTTCATTTTTTTCTCCTTATAATGTTAATTTTTAAAAATAAATCAAAGTTATTTATTCAAAAAAATTCTAAATCATCTTCATCAATTTCATTATTCAAAAATACCATAAATATTTTTTTGATATGTTAATAGCGATTGTATTCCTTTCTGCTTGTTATAATCTTCTTGAAATTCTTCAAGTTCATCTAAAAGTATTGAATTAATTCCAAGAAAGCTATAAACTTTGTCTAAATCTTCTTTTTTTCTCTTACTGAAAGCTCACTATCTAATCCTTTCATAATATTTATTTCTTGTAAATTTCTCCACTTTTTATAAATGTATTCTTTTTATGTTTTTTTATATGTCAAATAATTATTATTACTTTCTTTTTGAAAAAAATATTCCAATATTTTTGAATTTGTTTCACAACACTTTCCATACTATCCCAAGTTTCAATTTCTGCAATTTTAGTTTCAAATTTTTTTCAATTTTATTTCTTAATAATTTCATATAATAATTATAGAAATTATAACTGTATTCTTCTTTATCTCTTTTTTTCAAATTCTTCTATTTTTTTTCCATTTGTTATAGTTAATGGAAAAATTTTTTTATCATTTAACTTAACTCTTTCAATTAAATATTCTTCTCTGTTTTTTTATCAGGAAAAATTAAAGAAATATCTAGGAAATTTTTTTCTAAATTTTCTTTAACTTCATAGAAAGTAGTATATCCCTCACCCTCTTCAATTAAAAACTCTTTTTAAAGAAATATCTTTTCTACAATCTTCATCAAGATAAGTATTCATTAATCTTTCTACTTCATTTGCAATCTCTAGGTAAAACATTCCATTTAAAGTTCTATCAAAAGTTTCATTTCTATCTTTTTCTATAAATTCTTTAATCTCTTTTTTTAAATTTCCCCAAGATTTAATTGTGTTCTCTTTCATTTTTTTCACTTCCTTTAACTAATTTTAATCTTCTATCCAAGAAGTAGAGATTTCTCCATTTGGTTTTTATCTTTAAAGACTTCTTATTTGCTTTTGAAAAAAATCAGGATAAATATCTTTTTCTATCAATGAAACAACCTTTATAAAAATGTCCATAGACTGTATCATTGAAAGATTTAGATAAAGGTAGTTCTTTTTATATATTCAGGAACTGTTGTATCTATTTCTTTGCCATTTACCTTTGAAACAGTAGAAAAACTTTATTTTATATCCTAAATTTTTGATATTTGTCAATAAAAATCATCTAATTCTTTTTTTATCTACAAATGTATCTGAAAAAAATAAGTTTTGAAATAGTAATATCTCCTTGTAATTGATTAGGCAAAATACTAATTTCTTTATCTCCATATAAACTAAAAATTCCAATGAATATTAGGTACTTCTTTGTCTATTTCTAATATCTTTTCAGGAAAAATCAAAATTAGTAGTGATTACAATATCATATTTTTTTAAAACAAAAAAATAAACATATTTCTTTTTATTTCAGGATTTAAAAAGTGGTTCTCCACCTACCAATGTAACTCTTTTTATTTTATTTTCTTGTAAAGTCTTGTGAATGTTTTTTTTATCTTACTTAAAGTCAAAAAAATCCTTTGATTTATTTCTATAAACATCTATGCAAAAAGGACATTTTTCTATTACAAATATGAGTAAGAATTATATAAGCATTATCTTCCAAAGATATGTTACTAGGATTAAAAAGTATCTTTCATCAAATCATCATCCTTATTTAGTTTAAGTGTTTTATTTTTTTTCTTTTTATGCACATATTATACCATAATATATATATTATGTCAAGTATATATAGTAAAAAAAGTGGGTTTTCCCCACTCTTTTTTTATCTTTCACCTTTTTTTATCTTTTGTTTCTTTTTTTTATTTAATTCCTGTATTTTTTTTCTTCTAATATTCTTTTCTCATCTTCAATCAGTTTTTTTCTTTTTTTCAATTTCTTCTAAAAAGTTCTTCGTCTTTTTTTAAATCTTCATAGTATATTTCCATAGGCAACATTTCGTGCTTGATGTCATAAAAAAATCTTCAAGTGCATATTTACCGAATTTACTTTTTAAAAAATTTTTTTCTAAATTTTCAAATGGACTTCCATTATCGTATTCGTCCGAATATATTATATAACTATCCTTTGAAAACATTCCACATTTTTTTCAAAAAAACTCTCTTATATTCAGTTGTATCTTCTTTATTTTTTTATAAAATCTTCTATTCCTTTTCTGTCGAAAAACATAAACTTCTCTCATATTTTTTTCATCTCCTTATAAATATTCTTCTTTAATTTTTTTAATATGTTTTATCACTCATTTTAGTTCCCAACTCATTTTATTTCTAAGAATAACTCAACTTTTTTTCTTTATCTGTTAAATCGTTATTATACCCTTGTTTAATTATTCTTGTATACCTTATTTGATGAAATAAAAATCGTTTTCTTATCTTCTTCATTTAATTCACTGAAAACCTTACCATTTTCTAATTTTATTTTATCTTCAACGAAATCTAACAATGTACTTAATCTTTGCTTTCCGTCTAACACTTCTAATCTTGGGTCTTTAACTACATTTACAATAAAAAGTAGGTTTTTGTTTCAATTCCTTTTTTTCAAAAAAATAGCCATAATATAAGCTAATTTTTTTGTTTTTTTGTCCACACTAAATCTCTTTGATAAAAAAAGGGTTTAAATCAATTTCTTCATCTAACCAATATCTATAAACATCAATTAATCTCATTGCCATATTTTGAGTAAACTCCAATATATGATACCATTTATTTTCTTTTGTTAAGATTTCTTCGTTAGTATTTTTCATTTTTTTGTTAATTCTACTCTGTAAAAATCTCTTTCTATATCTTTCCATTCACAATTAGTTGTAAATGGAATTTTTTTGTATATTCCTTTCCTTTACAAGTTATTATTTTTTTCCATTTATTTTTTTGTTATTACTAAATCTTGAAATCTTTCTTTTTCATAATGATAAACTTTATCTCCTATTTTTTTGCATTTTTTTAACATAATATAATCACTTCCTTGTTTCTATTTTTTTAAGTCTTCTTGTATTTCTTCAATTAAAGAAACAACTTTTTTTCTAAATCTTTAACATTTTTTTTCCAATAATTGTTCATATCTATCTAATGTATCATTTATTCTCTCAATAGTTTTGTCCATAGTATCTTACCCCTTTAAAAATTTAAACTCTTGTTATTTTGGTAGTTGTATTATACCATAATATATATATTATGTCAAGTAGATATTAAGTTTGTATTAGCTTTTTAAATAAAAAAAGGCTAGAATTTCTTCTAACCTTTTTATCTAAACATTTTAATTTTTTTATTATCAGGATTTGTTACTTCTGTATTTGTAGGTGCTATATTTTTCTGTTCCTGTTGTTTCTTCTTCTACTTTTTGGAATTTCAGTTTTTTTCTATTTCTTCCAAACTAGGTTCTTTTTAACAAATCAGGATTTTTTTCTCAAAAAAATGCTTTTTATTTGTTCTTTTTAATACAGGTATTTTTTTGTAACAATCTTTCTTCTTCATCAACTCTTAAATTTAGTTGTGCCACTCCTAAGATTTCTTTAATATCTGCTATTGTATCTTCTGCACTTTTTTATTTCTATTTCTCCTCTGTTTTTCTCTTAATAATTCATAATTTATATATTCTACGATTGTTCTAAGTATTTCTTGCTGTTTTTAATACAGAGAAATTATTTAATACAGCTATTTTTTTCTAATCCTACTGTTAATATATCAGTATTTATAGAGTTTTTTTATTATTAAAAATTCATCTTCTGATATATTTTTTTGTTTAAACCATTCTCTTATTTGTGGATAATTTTCTTCAATTAATAAATCTAACAATACAGAATACATTTGTTCTCTATTATCTTCTTTAATTAATTCTTCATATTTGTTTTTGATTAAGGTATTTTTCTAACTTCCTCTTGTGGTAAGTTAGGTAATTCTTTTATTATTGTATTTATATCTCTATAATTAGTAAATTCTTTTTACAACTACTAATTTATATTTGTCATCTATCTTAGTCAAATCTGTATTTTCATCTCTGACTTTAACTATTGGTGCTGTTACCAATGAATTGAAAGTTTTTTTCAATTTCACTTTCTTCTTCATTGTAAAATGGTATTGGCACTTCTTCCATATAGAATGCTGTATTAATTCTCATATTTTTTTCTTTCCTATTTTAACAATAGAGTTATCTTTTTCTCTATTTTTCTACATAAGTCCTAAATCCAAGAACTGCTACAACGATTAATAACACTGTTATTAAACTTATTATAATTTTTTTCATACTCTCTTAACCCTTTCCTTTCATTTTTCAATTTGTAAAACTAAAATTGAAAAAAATTAAAAGGTAAATATATTTATTTTAATATCTTTTTATTCATAGTGTTGTTTGGGATTAATTCCACTATTGCCGAACAAAACATAACTAACATTTTTTTGGGAGATGTCTATAACTATGTTTTTATTGTTACTAAAATCAAATTATATTTACCTTTTACTTAATTACTTACTTTTTTTATTATTTTTTTAACACAATATTTGCTTGTTTTATTGCGTTTTTCAACATAATCAACTACTTCTTTCGGAGGCTCTGAATTTTTTTATACCCTTTTAATTGATTTAAAGAGAATTTTTTTCCTTTTTTTAATTATTTCAATAGTATATCTCTTTCCATCTTTAAGATATGTATATAGCATACACATACCATTATTTATGTATGGTAAATAAGTATACGCACAATGTTCCATTCTTTCACCCTCATCAAAAAGTTTCTTTTTTTGTATCTAAAATCTTTATATCTTTTTGGTAATTTCAGTTTTAAAAAAATGGATTATTTTCTTCAATTACCATTTTATCTTTTCTGAATTTTTTTCTTTTTTTGTAAATTTTTATAAATCTTATCGTGTTCTGATATTAATTTTTTTTATTAGTTCTTATATTTAGATTTATTTTTATATTTTTCCTTTCAACATAATCAAAACCCTTATGTAATCATAAAGATAATTTTTCATCTTTTTATTTCTTCAATCATCATTTTTTTCTATCAAATACATTAAAAATGATTGAACTCTTCTTTGTTCTTTAGAATGAAATTCTTTATAATCTATATTTTGATACTTTTGGAAAATCTTTTTTTCTTCTAAATATTTATTAGCTTTTTAACAAAGAATAAACACCATTCAACGACATTTTATTAAAACAATTATAAGTTTTTATACTTTCTTTTTTTACTTTTTGAAGTTTTAATTCTATCAGTTCTTTTTTTGTTCCTAACTTCTTTTTAAAAAGTTGAAAAATCAAAAGGAACATTTAAACTTTCTTTTTCGTCTTTAAAAATCTTCAATTATTTCATTCATAATAGGATTTTTCTTTTTTTCCAAATTTTTTTCAAATAATCAGGAAATATAGAAGATAATAATGGTAATTTTATATCCTTTAATTGAAAGTTTTTTTATAAAAACTGCCTTTCTCTTTTTCCTTTTAAATAAACCCTTTTTACCTAACAATATATCATATTCATTTTTCAAATTTTATTGTAACATCAAGTTGATAATAAAAAAAGTATTACTTGAAAAAAATCAATAAAATTGAAAGAAAATAGTGAAATATAATATTTGTTTATTTCTTCAATATATCTAAAACTCAAAGCATATCCTATTGGAAGTTTTTATTTTTAAGTTTTTTTATTAAAAATTTTTTTACAAAACATTTTAATAAATTCTTTTACTGTTTCATCAAGTTTAAAAAAATAAATGCTATTATTTTGGTAAAAAGGTGTAAAAATTTTTTTAATGCACTTTCAAAGAGAACAGATAGAAAAAGGAGCAACTTTTTATTTGTTCTTTTTCTTCTGTTATCTTTGTTTTTTTATATTTTTATTTTTCTTCAAATTCGTGTAATTTCCTGTTTCGTCAAACTTAAATTCTTTGAATAAATAAATTTCATCATCTATTAAAAAAATTGCATTTGTTTTCACCACTTTTTAAAAGTTATTTCAAAGCTGGTATAGTATCTCCTGTCGCTAATCTATGTTCCACAAATTCAGGTGGTGCTATTAATACTTTTTTTAACTTTTGTACTTGCTCTAATAACTGTTCCATCTACTCTTTCAATAAGTTTTATAGTGTTATTTTTTTATCTAGCATAACAATATAACCCCCATTTATTATGTTAGATGTATCAAAAATTAGTTATTACTTCACTTGGAAAAAAACTATTTCAATAACTCCATAACTTACTGTTTTTTTATTTTTTTTCTTAGTGTAATTGTTTTTTTGTAATCTATTATATGAATTTTATTCATAATAAAAAGTATCATCTCCAATAGTTAGATTATATAATCCCTCTCTATTAGGGTCTGTCAATTCCACTAGGTATTCTTGGAACATAATACACATTATCTGTGATAAAAGTATCACTAATTTTTTTCTATAATTTTTCATTTTACTATTTGTTGATTTTTTTTCAACACTGTTGCACCCCATCATTGCTAAACTTATCATTGCTAATGTTAATACTTTTTTTCATTTTTTTCTTCTCCTTTACATTTTTTTATTTTTTTTACACATTTATATTATAACATAAAAAAATAATAAAAATTATTCAAATAACTTATGTTGTATTGTTTTTTTAATGATTGAATATTCTCTTTCTTTTTCACTTTTTCTTTTTAGTTTTAACTTTATTTATATTGTTTAACCTTTCTTTTTGCGATTTCTATATATTCTTCATTCAATTCAATGCCAATTCCATTTCTTTCTAATTTTTTTCTGCAACCAATAAGGTTGTACCTGTTCCTAAAAAAATATCCAAAACTACTCCATTTTTTTTGGACAACCTGCCCTTATGCACCTTTCTACTATTTCTTCAGGAAAACTTGCAAAATGATTATGTTTTTAACCCTTGTGTATTTACACTCCAAACAGTTCTCATTTGTCTTCCATTTTTTTATTAGAAGTTTCATTATAATTATTTTTGAAAGTTTCAATCCAATCAGTTTTATATTCTTCAAATTGTAAGTCAAAATAATAGTATCTTCTTTTTAACAAAGAAAAAAATATTTCTTCATAATCATTTGTAAATCTATCTTTTACACTTTCAGGAATAGCATTAGGTTTATGCCAAATTATCTTATTTCTTAATCTCCAGCCTCTATTTATCATTTCTAACAAAAAAACATAGAGGGTATTCCTACTAGACTTTTTAATTTTCGCAACACACTTATTCTTTTTTTACAACCAAATCTTTTTTTCTTGTTTTTTTAAAAATCTTTTCTCCCTGTCGTACTGTTAGAATTTGAACCTGAATAACTATCGTTTAACACAACAAATAAAGTTCCTTGCTTTTTTTAACACTCTATTACATTCATCAAATATATCACATAATTCTTTTATATATTCTTCAGGAGTTTCTTCAAGTCCTAATTGTTTTTCATTTCCATAATCCCTTAATCTCCAATAAGGTGGAGAAGTTACAATACAATCAACACTTTCTTTTTTTAATTCTTTTATTTTTTTCTCTGACATCTCCGTTTATTATTTTATACACTCTGATGTACCTCTATTTTTTTCATTTTAGATAAAACAAGGATATTTTATATATCCTTGCTCTATCTTTTTATTTAAAAATGGATTTAAAAAGTCTAATTCACTTTCTTCTTCTCTTCTGTCTTTACCCTCATTTCTTACACCATATCTAAATATACCATTTAATCTTGAAGAAATACGAGTAGTACCATACATTTCCAAATGCTTATAAAGTTGTTCTTTACTTAAATTTGTTGTTAAAATAGTAGGATTTCCAAATTCTTTCATACCGTTTTCTCTTGTTGCAAAAAGTCTATAAAGTTTTTCTTCTGCCCATTCTTTATCTCTATTTATAGCCTCTGCTCCTGCGTCATCTATAAATAACACATCAACAGTTCTTATAACTTCTAATAGTTCTTCTTCAGAAATTTTTTTACAGGTGGTCTTAATAAATTTAAGTAAGAACCTAATGTTATATCTAAATAAGTATAACCTTTTTTTCACTTAAAGCATTACATATACAATTTGCAATAAAAGTCTTACCTGTTCCACTATTTCCTGAAAAAAATAAGTCCATTAGCTTTTCTTTCTCTACCTCTGTTTAATACTTTATCAAAACTATCTATGAAAGTATTTGCTTTTTTTCTAAAAAAACATTTCATCATAATTATTTTTTTAGAAACAAATGCTTTTAAGAGTTTCAGTAGGTACAACTATTTTCGCACTTAATTTATTTAAGTATTCTTGTCTTTTTTTAGCTTTTTTTACTCTTTCACATAAACAATCTATTTTATTTTCAATTCCCATAGCGTCTATGATAGAGTTTACTTCTCCACAAACATTACACTTTTGATTTTTATCTCAAATTTAAACCCATTTTTTTCTAAGTATTCTTTTCCGTTTTCTTCAATTATTATTTGTTCCATTTTTTTACTCCTTTGTTTTTTTCTTTTTTTATTTATTAAAAATAAATTACCATTCACTTTTCACAAACTTAACTTCTTTTTTTACTACAAATTTTTTTAAAAGGTAACATCTCAACTTCAGGTGCTAACCACCCTTTATTCATACATAATTCTAGTGTTTCTCTTAAATGTTCTTCTGTTGTTACCTTAAACTTATTTAAAATTAAGTTTACCATTCTTTTTAGTATCAAATGGTTTTTCTTAATAATTCTTCTATAATGTTCAAACTCTTTAAATTTATCTAAAGTATCTTTTTCAAGTTGATTTTTTTCATACAAACTTTCTAAATAAATTAAAGCCTCATTTTTCTTTGTGTTTACCACTTCTAGCACATCTAACTAAGTTTTTTTATTGTAAACTTCTATTATTTTTTTACTGTTTCTTCATTAGTTTCAAAAAAAGTTACCTAAAGTATCTTCGATAGCTTTTTCTTTTATCAACTTCAATTCTCTTTCAAAAAGAGTTCTATCATTTTCGACTGTTTGTTCTTCTTTTTATTTTCTTTACTTTTTTTCGATTTTTTTATCTTCTTCAATATTTTTCCATAACTTCTTTATCTGTTACTTTTTTTATTTCTTCCATAATAAAATTAAACCCCCTTTAAATTTAATATTATTCTTCCGTTACTTCAATAACTTCTTCTTTTTGGTGCAACTAACTTTTTCTATTTTTTTTCTAAGTAAGTGTTTACTTTGTCTTTTGTTTCATCATCTAATTTAGTCCAATTACTTTCAATATGATTAAAGTATGTACTAAAATTAGCTTTTTTTCTAATTTTAAAAACTTTTTTTCTTTTTTTATCAGATAATTCACTTTCTTGCATATCTAAATATTCATTCATTTCTTCTAAGCTATTAAATACATTATCTTCAAAGAAATTTTTCATCTTCATTTAATAATTTGAAAGCAACCACTACTCTTTTTTTGAGATAAAGCTGGTATCATAGCTTTGTTTGTTTCATTATTTACTTTTTTTCAAATAAAGTTGCTAAATTTCTTCTTCTTTGTGCTGTTTTTATAATTTATGCCTAAGACATCTAAAAATCTCTTTAAAGCACATTAAATTGTTACTTTTTTTGAATATCTAGTCAACTCAAAAAAATTTCATTTAAAAATCTTTCCTGTTGTGATTTTTTTCTTTTAAATTTATTTCTATACATTGATAAGCTAAATTTTTCAATTTCAGCTTTTTATATTTAAGTGTTCATTGTCTATGAAATCATCTAAAAAAATTAAAAATCCATTTTAATATTCTTAGTATTTAGATTTACATTTATATTATTTAAAAAAAGTATCTTCCTTTTTTTAATATTTGACTTTCAGCAATAGCAACTATGCTTTTTGTTTCTCCTATTGTTTTTTTCATCAACTTCTGTTGCTACTTGTTTTATATTACTAATTTTTTTAAATCTATCAAAACCCATTTTATCCCCCTTTTTATTTATTACTCTTGTCTTAGCATTTTAGAGTTATAAGTTATATCATCTAAATTATATTTTTTTCTTGAAATTCACTTAAATGTTCCATTTTTTTGATTTTTTTCATTATAAGTTCTTTATTTCTTAAAAATATAATTCTTATCTATTTTATAATCTTTATTGTTTTCTTTTACTCATTTTTAGCAATCAAGTTTTCGCTTAAATTAAAGAATACATAATTAAGTTCACTATGATTATTATTACTTTTTTTTCTATTAATTCTGTTACAGTTTTACTATCAAATAGTAAACTTTCAAATTCTGTTGATAATTTAATGCTATCTGTTACTATAACATCATCTTTTTCCTAATTCCTTTAATTCTTCTAGGTATTGAGTTTTTTTAAATACTCTTCCCCTCTTTATGATTAATAGTTGTTCTTTTTATTAGGAACGATAGCAAACAATTTATCTAACCCTACATATTCAATAGTATTATTTAAAGAATTGATTGATACAGTTGTAAGTTCAGTAGGTGCTATCCAATAATCGCTTTCTCTAACAAGTTCAGGCGATTGTAAACTTGGATTGCTGTCTACTATTATAAAAATCATATTTATTTTTTTCATTATTTCTAACCATTCTTTTTAAATTTCTAACAGCATTTTTGTGAAATTCCATTTTACAGCGAATGGTATAAAAATCTATATTATCTTTTATGTTAGTAACCACTATATTTTTGTGGATTTCTAACCCCTGTTACAATACAAGTATCAAGTGTTACTAAATTACTTTCATCATATTCGTTTTTTTGAATACATTAGGATATTGTTTTGACTGTCATCAGTCAAAAATCAAAACTTTTACTTTTTTTCTCCATCAACTTTTATTTTACTTAAATAATCAGCTAGGTTGATAGAAACGAATGTCTTTCCTATTCCACCTTTGTTATTTTTTTAACCAAAATTATATTTTTTTCATATTTTTTTCACTTTCCTTTTCATATTTTTTTATATTTTCCATATTTTTTTGTTTAGAAAAAGGCTTGTAAGTCCTTTTTAGAAATTCACAAGCCTTTTCTAAGTTTTTTTTATTTCTTGATTTTAGTTAAATTTTTTTACTTGCTTTAAATCTAACTGTTGTTCTAGCAGGAATTTTTATAAGTTTTTTTCACCTATTTTTTTGTTTTCTTGCCTCTGTTTCTTTCTTTTTTTAAAAGTTCCAAACCCTATAATTTTAAATTCACCATTTTTCTTCAACTTCTTTTTAAAAACAGTATCTTTTAAAGCACCTAAAACTTCTCTTGCTTTATCTTCTTTTTAAAGCACCTACTTTTTTTTACTACATCAATTAATTTTTTTGTTCATTTCAATTCACTTCCTTTTTTTATTTTTTTGTTTAAAATTAATTGTTTTTTTCTTTCTTGTGTCTATATCATACCATTAAAAAGACAAAAAAATGTCAAGCATTTTTTTGACAGAATTGTCTAAATATTTTTTTAAAAATAGACTTGCAAGTCTATTTTGCTGTTTTTTTATCTAAATGAAAAATTCAAATAAAAAAAGAGCAGAAATTTCTATTGCTACTAAAAAAATGTATTAAAGTATATTTAATACACTAGATTGTTACTACTTCAATGAGTATATTTTTCGATACTTTGTATCTACTCATAGTTCCTTGTACTCTCCATAGTCGTAAATTCCCAACTAGCCATCGGTACATATATATTCTATTTCAATTATAGCTAAGCTATAATCTTATATACTTGTGCTTTTTTTCAAGATTTATACTTGCATTGTAATCTCTATCTATTTCTAAACCACAATTACTACATTTATAAATTCTATTATTTAATTTTAAATCTTTTTAATCTCTCCACAACAAGAACAAGTCTTAGAACTTGGATAGAATGTATCAACTAACCTTAATTCTATATTTCTCTCCTTGCACTTATTTATTAGTTTAGTTCTTATTGCAAAGAAATTTTGTTCTTGTATAGCTTTAGAAAGATGTTTATTCTTCATCATATTAGATACCTTTTAAATCTTCAATAGTAATATACTTTAACTTGGTTCTTGTTATTTCATTCACTATTTTATTATTATAATCATCTCTAATACAATTTAATCTATAAAAACAATCTTTTGCACTTTTTAATTTCTTCTTATTAAAATTCTTACATTCTTTTTAATTTTATTTTTATTAGATTTAGAATATTCTATACTCCTTGACATCTTTCTTTGTTCTCTTTTTAATTTTTCTTTTTTTAATCTTTTTTTACTTTTTTTGGTTTTATTTATGTTTTTTTAAATACTCTACCATCAGAACATATAGCTGTATCTTTAATTCCTAAATCTATTCCTAATCCTTTTTGTATTTGTGTTAGTTTCTTTTTATGGCGTCTTTAACTTCCATAATAAGAGATAAAAAAATATCTATCAGCTTTTTTTAGATATAGTTCCACTTTTTATATTAGCATTTTTTTAGGTATATATCCGTATTCTTTTTACTCTTACAAATTTTTAAAGTAGGTATCTTTATTTTATGTCTATAAAATTCAAAAATCTTTCTTATTATCCTTAACAAAATATGCACCTAGTTCATTTTTACCTTTCTTCTTAAAAAAACAGGAAAAACCACTTAATCCCTTAAAAAAAGTTTTTTTAAATGCTTTTTCTCCATAAACCATTGCTTGTTTAACAGATTTTGAAGATACATCTTTTTATCCATTTCTTATCAGGATTATTAGGTAGGTAGACATTATTGATATACTTAGAAAAAAATCAAAAAGCACTTACAAATTTATTTCCTAATTCATATTGTTCCTGATTATATTTAATATATTCATTATATATAAATCTTTCAACTCCAATAGTTTTTATTTACTTGTATCTTTTTGTTCATTTGTTAGTTTTAACTCTATCTTTATTGCTTTTATACATCTTCCACCTACCTTTCAATATATTTTTTTATATGTTTTTAATAACTGTTTTTAGTTCTCTTTCAATTAAATTATATTTTTTTATATTTCTTTTTCTGTATTATTTTTTTCTCTAATTCATCTTTTGATTTTTTTCTTTGTCTTTTCTTCTACTAAAAATTATAATCTTCACTATTATCTTTTTTTCTAAAAATAATATCATATTTTTTTCTAAATCAGTATTATTAGCTATTTTTTTAAAAGCCTTTTCTTCTGAAATTTTATGAAAACCAATTTCTTCTAATCTTGAATTAAATTTTTTTCTAAATCAAAATTTTTCTTTAAAAATATTTTTTTCGTTTCTACTTTCATCAATGTCATAATTTAAAAAAATATTTTTTTCTTGTTCTTTAATATTTAAAACAAAAGCCATTTTTAAAAAAATCTTCTTCTTTATCTATTATTCCTGTATTTTTTTACTTTTGCTTTTTCGTCTTTTAAATTTGAAAAAAATCTTTATAAACTTCTTTGTTTTTCATAAGTTCACCTTTTTGAAAAAAATTTCATTTATTTCTTCCATTGTTTTTTTCTATAACATCAAAATGTTTTTTTGATAATAAAAAAATTTATAATATTTTCTTTATAAGTATCTTCGATAGTTCCACCAAAAATCTTCATATTCATTCTGTTCTTCATTTCCATATTGATTTGTTAAAAAAATTCTTTTTATTTTTTTCCATTTTCATTTGATGTTAAGCCTAATTCTTCAGCATTTTGTTCTAACAATTCTGTTCTTTCTTCAATAGTTCTTTCTTCAAAAGTTTCTGTTATTGTTTCTAGGATTTGATTTTTTTACTTTTTGATTTGTTATATTAAAATCTTTTTAAAAAGAAATGCTTTTTTTCAAATCCTTTTTGCAACTACATTATCTTCAAATTCTTTCCAACTATCAAATTTTTATATCTTCTAATCCTTTTTTTCTTTGATTTTTTTAAAATTAATTTCTATATTTTTCTTTTCTAGTGTAAATATCCTTTTTTTGTCATATTTTTTTGATTTTTCAATAAAATTATTTTTTTCGTCAACATATTTTTTTAACTTCTTCTTTCATATCTACATAAGTATAAGCCATTGATGTGTTATCAATATAAATGTACTCTTTTTTTCTTCTGATAAAAGATACTCTTATTTCAGTTAAGTCAACTTTATTTTTTTGTTCTCATTACTCATTTTAATTGAAAAATTCTTGATTATTCTTAGTATCTTTTAAATCATCAAGATTGGTTATTGTATATTTTGTTTCTCCAAAAATTTTTTTGTAAAAAAATCAGGACTGATTTTTTTCTCCTTTATTTTTCAATAAAAAGAAAAAAACTTCTTTTTGCGAAACCTGATAAATTATCACTTTTTTTATTTCTTTTTTTCTATTTTGTCTTCAGAATTTTTTTAACAGTAAGATTATATTCTAATTTTTTTGATAATCTTCTTTTGTTATTTTTTTAAATCATAAAACAAGTTTTTCTTTGTTTTGCAATTTCTCTCAAACCATTAGTTATTTCTTCTAAAAACATATTCTACCTTTAACTGATTTTCTTTTTGTTTCAGAATTGTGGTTTTCAAAAAAATTCTTTACTTTTTATCTTTATCAATTAAAAATAGTCGCAATATCAGATATTCCAAGTTCTTCATCAGTTTTTTTATTAAAGTTTTATTATTACTCTTTATTATAATTTCTATATCAGGTTCTAAATAATGTGAAGATAAGTTTACTTTTTATTTTTATCTATTCCATCTTTTGAATTTGAATTGTTAGTATCTATTTTTTTATGTTTTTTTAACCCTATCAGATATAATATTATCATCTAAATTTATTACTTCAAGTATTTCATCTTCTTCTAGCGTAAAATCAAATTGATTTCTATACTCATCATACAAAGAAAAAAATTTTTCATCTATTTTTTTAAAAATTTATATTTTTCTTCTACTGCTAAATATTTAAAAAGTTTTTATCAAATAATTCTTGAATATTATTTGTTTCTATTTTTAGCTTTTTAATCTAAAAACTATTTCCTGATTGAATAGAAAAAAATAGCCTTGTTCTTCATCATTTTCTTTTTCAAATTGAAATCTTATATGTTTTTTTCTTTTGATATTAAAGTATCCATTCCTTTTTCTAAAACTTTAAATGCTTTTTTTCTAAATCATTTTCTTTTTCAATGTTTTTCTTCCTTTATGTTCATCTTCATACCACCTTTTCTTTTTTTGATGATTGTTCCAACTAAAAATTATATCATTTTTTTCATTCATTTCTTCATAATTTTAATATTTTATTAAAAAAATTTTTTTATATTTTTTTAAAAAAATAAATAAGTAAAAAAACAAAAAGCCTCTTGTGAGGGCTTAAAGTTTTTAGTTCAAGTTAATTGCATAATATTAATTTTGAGGGGTTTTAATATTATGGTGCTATTCTTTTTACATTTATATTATACCATAAAAATAAAATTGTTGTCTAGTTTTTTTAAAAAAACAACTTTTATTTTTTTAAAAAAATAACATTATGAAAAACTAAATAAACAAAAGAAAAAGCAAGGTAATAAGCCTTGCTTTAAACAATCATTATTAAAAATAAGCTATCAATATCTTTAAATTCAGTAGGTATTAATTGATAATCTTCAAAGTTTGTTTTATCTTTTACAAAACTTGTTACTTCTGTTAGCATTTCTCCAAGATTATTCATTGTAAGTTTTTTTATACTCACTTGTTGCTATTACTTTCTTAATTGTTTCAAAATCTCCCTCAATTAAGGTTAGCATTTCTCTAAATTCGTTATAATTATCTTTTTCAGTAATATCAGAATATATATAAACTTCTTTTTCTAAAGAATATTTATTTCTTAAATAATTATGATAATTTGTTTCATAAGGATTACACCAGTAGCTTTTTTTCTTTCTCCTAAAATTTCTTTTTGAAACATATTCACTAAACGAAATTCTGAATATTCCTGTTTCCAAGTTTTCGACATTCATAAAACTTAGAAGAAATTTATCATTAATTTTTTTTCTATTTTATATCCTAGTCTTTTTACTTTACTTTCTTTCATAAAAATAGTAAATTTTTTTCTTTCTTCTTTTGACAAATATTTACTTATGTATCCTATTGTTGTATTGTATTTTTGTTATTTCTTCATTTTTTTAATATTTTTTTAAATTTTTATTTCATTTATTTCATATTTTAATATTTCAAAGTTTGTTTCAATGTATTTATTATTTTTCAAGACGACGATAATCTTTAAATTCGTTTATAACTTCATCAGCTTTAAAAAAATCCTTTATTTTCATTTATTGCTTGTCCTATCGTAAAATTTTCCATACA